>JAEEGF010029880.1_pt1 | contig 36563 bp, 21 predicted proteins | sample 9134171 | NCBI WGS metagenome assembly JAEEGF01 (sample SAMN16246542, study PRJNA631951) | gut metagenome | biome: gut microbiome; feature: rumen; material: AP-attached | host: Bos | place: Iran: Karaj | collected 2018-10 | reverse complement strand
CATCTTTCCATCGTGGGCAAGCTCATCAAGCGTAAGGACGTGACGACCATCGTGAACGCATGCGATGCGGGCCGCGAAGGTGAACTGATTTTCTTCTACATCCTCGACTACGTACTCAAGGGCAAGTTCACGGGCAAGACCATCAAACGCCTGTGGATGCAGAGCATGACCCCTACCGCCATCAAGGACGCGTTCGAGCACCTGCGCACCGCCGAAGAGATGGAGAACCTGAAGAACGCCGCCCTCTGCCGCAGCGAGGCCGACTGGCTCGTGGGCATGAACGGGAGCCGCGGGCTCACCGCCTACAACAGCAGCATGGGCGGGTTCCAGATTACGCCGTGCGGGCGCGTGCAGACCCCGACACTCGCCATCATCGTGAAGCGCGAGGAAGAACGCCAGCAGTTCAAGCCCGAAAAGTTCTGGACCATCGATGCGGACTTCGACAACGGCGGCGTGAACTACCTGGGCAAATGGTTCGAAGGCGACGGTAAGGACCGCAAGAAGCAGATTTTTGACGAGAAGAAGGCGAACGAGATTCTCAAGAAGTGCAAGGGCAAGCCCGGCAAGATTGAGGAATCGACAGCGCCCTCCCAGCAGAAGTGCGGGCAGCTCTACGACCTAACCACGCTCCAGCGCGAGGCGAACAACCGCTTCGGCTTTAGCGCTAAGACTACGCTCTCGATTGCGCAGGCCCTATACGAACGTCACAAGGTAACGACCTACCCGCGTACCGACAGCCGCTGCCTGCCCGAAGACTACGTGGCCCCCGTGAAGGCGACCCTCGCAAAGATCGAAGGCCCGCTCGCCAAGTTCGCGCAGGAGGCGCTCGACAAGAACTACGTGAAGCGCACCCCGAAGGTCTTCGACAACACGAAGATTTCGGACCACTTCGCCATTATCCCTACGGGCGTTGCCCCGAAGGGCCTTTCCGAAGCCGAAGAGAAAATCTACACGATGGTGTGCCAGCGCTTTATCGCGGTATTCTTCCCGCCGGCACAGTACCTCAACACGACGCGCATCACGACCGTCGAGGGCGAGACGTTCATTACCGAAGGCAAGATTCTCGTGGACCCGGGTTTCAAGGCGGTCTACGGCAAGGACAGCGATGACGAATCGAACGTGCCGCCCCTGAAGGGAGCCGACGCGAAGACGCTTGACATGCGCAGTAACGAGGACTTTACCAAGCCGCCTGCGCACTACACCGAAAGCACGCTCCTTTCCATGATGGAAAGCGCAGGCAAGCTCGTCGAGGACGACGAGCTGCGCGACGCCATGAAGGAGCGCGGGCTTGGTACGCCTGCGACACGCGCCGCCATTATCGAGAAACTGGTGAGCGACAAGTATGTTGTCCGTGACGGGAAGGAAATGATCCCGACGGCGAAGGCATTCGACCTTATCAAGGTCCTCTCGGCCATGAACTGCGAGGCGCTCACGAGCCCGGAACTCACCGGCGAGTGGGAATACAAGATGGACCTCATCAGCAAGGGCAAGGAATCCCGCGAGAACTTCATGAAGGGCATCGTCGACATGACGAAGAACATGGTGAAGAACATCAAGGGATTCAAGGAAGAGAACACCACCGGCGAGGCGAAGTTCAGCCCCGTGAACGGCAAGAAGGTGTTCGAGACCGTGAGCCGCTACACCACCGAAGACGGCATCGTCATCCGCAAGATGATTGGCGGCAAGCACCTCTCCGACGAAGAAATCGTGGAACTCCTCACCAAGCGTAAGATTGGCCCGCTGCCCGGATTCCGCAGCAAGCGCGGCGCGGAATTCACCGCGGTGCTCATCATCAACGACCAGAACAAAATCGAGTTCAAGTTTGAGGAAAAACCCGAGGAAATCGAAATCGGCGAAAAAGTGGGCAAGTCGCCCATCGACAACACCGACGTGTTCGAGACGCTCACCGGCTACGTGAGCCAGAGCTACATCGACAAGAAGCCCTCGGGCCTGAACCTGCCCAAGGTGCTGCTCGGCAAGGAAATCCCGATGGAAGCCATCCAGAAGCTCCTCGCGGGCGAAAAGACCGAACTCATCAAGGGTTTCCGCAGCAACAAGACGCGCAGGCTATTTGATGCCTACCTCACGCTCGAAAAGGGCAAGCTCAAGTTCGACTTCCCGCCGCGCGAGTTCAAGCCACGCAGGTTCTTCAAAAAGAGTGCCGCAAAAAGCGAAGGGTAGTTGGCTGGTCATTGGTCAATAGTTATTAGTTATTAGTTATTAGTTATTGGTTGCTGGTTGGCTAGGGTTGCGAGATGTTTGTTGCGAGAAAAAGAATCCTCTTTATCGTTGCAATGGCATTGATGCTCTGCGGGCTTGCGACGGCAACACCACAGGGGCTCCCCCAAGAGCTCCAGCCGCTGTGGGATTCAATGACTCTCGAAGAAAAGGTCGGGCAGATGATCATGGTGTACATGTCGCCCCCGGATTTTGTCATCGAGAATAACCTTGGCGGCGTACTCGTGATGGGCGCGCATCTCTCGACCAGGAACCAGCTCCAAAAGAACCTCAGGAACATCGCCTCGAGGGCAAAAATTCCGCTTCTTGTTACCATCGACCAAGAAGGTGGCCACGTGAACCGCATACGAAGTCTCGACCGCAAGTGGGAAAAGGCCCCGAGTGCGAAGGAAATGCGCGAGATGACGCCCGAAAAAATCGAGCGAACCGCACGTGAAATCGGCGCCACCCTCAAGAAGACGGGAATCAACCTGAACCTCGCCCCGGCTATCGACCCGCCCTCCGATATAAACGGCAGGGAAACCTTCATGGAGCTCCATGGACGTTCCTGGGGTGGCATCGAGAATATCGAGAAGGCCCGCGCGTTCGTGAAGGGAATGAAGGCTAGCGGAATCATCAGCGCCGCAAAGCATTTCCCGGGCTATGACAGCGAAACCAATAGCGACCTGCAGATGGCAGAGAGCGATGCGACCGAAGATAAAATCCGCGAGAATGTGGCGCCATTCAAGGCGCTCGCCCCGGATGCCCCCGTCATCATGATGAGCAGCGTGCGATACACGAAAATTTCTGATGCACCCGCGGTCTTTGAATCGAAAATCGTGAAGATGGCCCACGACATCGACGACGATATCGTGGTGCTTACCGACGACCTCTGGGGAACGAATCTGCGCGCATGGATAAGCGGTCCCGAAGCTCCGCTCCCGAACCCCTACCCCGCATCGGAATTCAAGAAGGTGGTGAAGGCGGCACTCGATGCCGGCAACGATATGTTCATGACGACCTACCCCACAAAAGCGGTAGACATGAAGAACACCCTGCTTGAACTCGCACGGCAAAGCGACGATTACCTTGTACGTATCGAGAAGTCTGTCGCCCGCATTTTGAAGATGAAGTTCCGGGCCGGACTATTGACTAGTCATTAGTCATTAGTTATTAGTCAATGGTTATTGGTTGCTGGTTGGTTCGGGTTGGGCAATGTTTATTGCAAATTAGACTTTGGGGCTCAAGACACGCGCCTTCTTGGGGGTGGAAAGGTTCTTCACCTCTTTCAAAATACGTTCCGGCCCGACCTTCCTGTAGGCAAGTTTCAGGATTTCTGCACAGGCAAGTGTATCGTCCATCGCGCGGTGATGCCTGAAGTCGCTGAGCCCGAGCGATTCCGTCAGGTTGTGCAGGCTGTAGCTAGGCAATCCCGGGAAAAACTTGCGCGAAGTCTTCACGGTGCATAGCCTCGGCGGGTCAAACTTCACGCAGCAACGCTTGAGTTCCGTGCGCACCATCCGGCAATCGAACTGCACATTGTGCGCCACAAAGATGCGCCCGTCCAGGAGTTCCGCAATCTTTTCGGCAAGCGCCTGGAACTGCGGCTGACCGCTTACCATCTCGTCGGTAATGCCGGTCAGGTTCTTGACAAACGGCGTTATGGGCACGCCCGGGTCCACAAGGCTATGGAACTCCCCTACCTGCTCGTCGCCATCCAGCAGGGCAATCCCTATTTCGGTAATGCGGTTCGCATCTCCCGCACCGCCGGTCGTTTCCACATCCACGACTGCGAATTTCAGTAATTCAGGCTGCGGGGCGGTCATCAGCGTATCGGGATTTCGATATCGAGCGTGGCGTGGTTCGCGCGGTCCTCGACCTTCGCCTGCATCACCTTCGACTTCGGGCGACCGTAAACAGGCACCACCAGCAGGTTCGATATACCGGCATCCTCGCTCGGGGTTGCCTCGGAATCACGGACCGTCTTCGTGAATATCGCCTTCTTGCCGCCATCGTACAGCGAGTACGTGAGTTCACGCGTAAGCCCGGGCTTGATCTGCTTCGTGGGTACCTGGAAGTACACGTAGCCGCCCTTCGGCACCTTGCGGAGGCTATCCTTGATTTCTTCTTCGGTAGCGAAGTCCGCCTCCATCGCCATGCGCACGTTCTTCTTTACCTTGTCCGGGCTCTCGTACAGCACGGAAACCTCGAAGCGGGCGTCCTTCGGTACGGCGGATTCGCGCACGTCACGAATGTTCGCATTGTTCTGGTAGTATTCCCAGCGGCCGTTGTCGTGCAGAATCACGGTCGAGCCGTTCGAGGTCTTCGCGACGATATCTTCTGCAAAGGAAAACACCATGCAGGCCGCCACTGCGACGACGGCAATCCTAAAAGTGCGCATAAAATTCATTTGCATTACCCAAAATCCTGTTTGCGGGCACAAACGCCCTCACGTTCTGAATATAAATAAAAAAAGTGGATTCTGCGCCGTTTTTGACGCCTTAAAAGCACAAAAAAGTAAAAATTGCATTTATCGCCCCCTAAAACCGCCACATTTGTTACATTTCCCTGCATGGAAGGAAAAATACGATTTGCGCCGAGCCCCACGGGCTACCTGCACGAAGGCCACCTGCTTTCGGCACTCTATGTGTGGGCGGCCGCTCGCAAATGGGGCCTGCAAATACACCTGCGCATCGAGGACCACGACCAGGGTCGCGCCCGCCCCGAATACATCGACAGCATTTACGAAGACCTGGAATGGTTTGGATTCCGGTGGGATTCCCAAAGTATCCAGAGCGCGCGAACAGCCCTCTACGAAACCGCGCTCGAAGGCCTGCTGAAAAGGGGACTCGTGTACCCGTGCTACTGCAGCCGCAAGCAGCTGGAAGCAGAAAACCCCAAAAGCGAGACCGGCGAAATCGTTTATCGCGGGAAGTGTTTCCTGCGTCATACCGAAGCCTTGCGCAGCAAGGCAAGAACCTCCATGGACACACTTGTCGCTTCGCGACTGCGGTGTGACGAGCAAGTATCTTCGGCGCTTCGGTGTGACGAGCAACCGCACAACCTGCGCATCGTAATTCCTGACAAAGTAATACACTGGCACGACATGCGCCTCGGCGACTTCAATGAGAATCCGAAACTGCAATGCGGCGACTTCCCCATCCGTGACCGCGAGGGGCAATGGACCTACCAGTTCGCCGTCTGCGTCGACGACATCGAGGAAGGAATCACCCATATCGTGCGCGGCGAGGACATTCGCAGTTCAACCGCAAGGCAAATCGCCCTCATGCGCCTGCTCGGGCGCGAAACCCCACCGCTGTACCTGCACCACCCGCTTATCGTGGACCCCGCAGGCAAAAAGCTTTCCAAGCGGGAACGCGCCCACAGCCTGCGCCAAGACCGCGATGCGGGCATTACCGCCAGCGAACTACTGGGCAGGGTATGCCACAAGGCGGGTTTTCTGCCGAACAGCACCCCCCTGAGCCTTGAAAATGCAATTTCGATTGTAGAACAATCCCTGTAAACTTGCCTAAACAGCAAAAAATCTTATATTCTTAATATGCCGCAAGCAACACAAGTGTCTACCGTGAAGAAGATATGCGAAGAAGCCGCCCTTTTCGAAAACAAGGACAGGCTGTTGCATTTTTCTATCAAGAACGAATTCCAGACACCCCTGCTGCTTGAAGCCGGAGACGCCTTCTACGACAGGTGGCTCCATTCCGGTACGCCTATCCCGCTGGATACGTTCCTTCCCGAATCGCAGACATTCACCGCGAAGCAGAAACAGGAACGCGAGCAAATCCTTTCCTCCGTGTTCCGGGAAAAGCGCCAGGATTTCGGGAAGTCCGACCTCTACCTGCTCCTCGGGTTCCTCAAGTGGGACGGCAACGCGCTCGCACCGAGCCTGCTTGTCCCTATCGATGTGGATGCCAAAGGCAAGTCGCTCACGCTTTCCAAGACGCTCCCGATGGAAAACATCGTGTTGCGCGAACGCATGCCCGATATCGGGCTCCCGAGCGCCGAAGACGCGATAGTCAACGGGCAGTTCAGCATATCGCTCTACTTTTCGCTTTTCGAAAAGGCCGTCTCGACCGAGCGCAACTGGAAATTCACCCGCCACGGCATCTGCCTTGCCTTCCTCAACTCGAGCAGGCTCAGGCTCAAGAAATGCATGGAGGATTTCCACAGCGAAAAACGCATTGCGGCGAACTCCTTCCTGAATTCTCTCCTCAACGACGAAGGGTTCCAGATCAAGGAATCCGTATTCGACGATGCAGATTTTGACCAGATATTCAACCCGACCGAGCACCACTTCCTCTACACGACGGACTCGCATACCACGAAGGTCACGATAGACGCCCTGCAAGAAAGTACGCTCGGCTATGCCATACAGACGCTGCCCGGCACGCAAAAGATGCGAGTCGCCGCGAACATCGTCGCCGAAACGCTCGCCCAGGGCAAGAGCACGCTGGTCGTTACCCGCCGCAACCTGAGCAGGCAGGCATTCTTGCAGGAATGGGACCCGCAGTTCCGCCAGTTCAGCGGACCGGAACGCGACACGCTGGTCGAACAGGTGAACGAGGCGAGGAACTACTTCCGCTCTTACTACAAGTCCATAAACCAGGTTGTCGAGCCCAGCAATACGAGCCTCACGAACGTACTCAAGGAATTCGCCTTCACGCCGAAAGTGCGGGCCAAGTTCGTTGATTCCATATTCCAGGAATCGAGCGCGCTCGACTACGAACGCTTCAACCAGTTGCGCAACACGCTTGAACAGATTGTCGCCCTGTACTTCAGCCAGAACGGCATCACCGCGCGCAAGACTTTTGAAAACGTGAAGGTCGCAGACCTCACTCCCGAAAAGAAGGCCGAGATCGAAGCCATACTCCAGACTGCCGAAGAGAAGGCACGCGCGCTCAGCCCGCTGATTGAACTTTTCGAGAAAGAAAAATTCTTCCCCACGGGCGTCTACCTCAACGTTCTTGCCGATGTCATCGAACTCATCCGCAACAACTTCGACGCGCAGACTCCCGAATTTGAAGACTGGGACCTCAAGTCCTCCAGCTGGAGCGCCTACCAGGATACTCTCCGCGCGCTCCCCGAAGCAGGTGACAGCTGGGTGCGCTACCACAGGCAGACATCCGACATCTACACCGAAGATGCCATCGACGAGAACATCCTCTCGTTCCGCGACGAATTTGCAGAAAGCCTGAAGACAACGCTCAAGGGGCTTTCGGACCGTTACCGCAGTTCCAGAAGGCGCCTCATGAAGGTGCTCAAGAACCCGAAAGAAGTCACGTCGGACGCGCACCTGCTCGACCTTATCGACACGCTCCTCGAGCTGCAAGACAACAAGCGCGCCTACAAGGACACGGCGGTCCTCGGGAACCATCTGCTCGGCAAAGACTGGCTCTACGAGAAATCGAACTGGGTAAGCCTGAACAAGAAGATTACCTACCTCTACGAATTCCGGGAAAAATTCAAGGATGCACCGCAGTTCGACCTGATGCTCACCGTTCTCGGGCACTGGCACAAGATCAAGGCGATTCTCCCGCAATTAGACGAATACGGGAACACCCTCCAGGAACTGCTTTCTACAACGCGTTCGCTTTCGCAGGCATTGAACCTCACGACACCGCTCGAGAGCCTCACCTTCGAAAAATGGCTTGCGCAGATTGCCACCTGGCGCGAAAACTGGAACAGCATCGATTCTCACATTGAACTTTCCGTACTGTTCCAGAAGGTCGCAGAACTCGGGTGCACGAGCCTCGTACGCTACCTGCAGAACCCGGGCGCCATCAACGAAGAAATCGTGAAGGCCTGCACCTACAACTGGGCAGGCACGCAGATACAGAAGATTGGCAAGGCGAACCCAGAACTGTTCGCGAAATCGCCCAAGGCCCATTCCCAGCTGAGCAAGCAGTACCGCACACTGCTCGACCAGTTCTGCAACGCGAACTTCCGTGAAGTCCATGCCATTGCCGACACGGGCAAGCTCGCCATACTCAGTATCGACGAGGCGTTCTCGCTCAGCAAGGACAGGCAGTTCGATACCGTGATTCTGCTCGATGCGGACTGCATCTCGGTCGCAGAGGCAATCCCGCTCGTGCTTCTTGCAAAAAAGACCATCCTGGTCGGGAACCCGCACGTGCCCACCATCGAGCAGCACGCCTACGACGCGTTCCTCGACGTGGCTCCCCCGCACACGACGTTCTTTATGGAAAATATCATGACGGCTACGCTCCGTCGCGGTATTCCCACGCGCGAACTCTGGCACTCGGAATTCTACACAAACCCCACGCTCTTCCAGTTCGCGAACTCGCATATCTACAACGGCGGCATCAAGCAGTTCCCGCTCCCGTTCAAGAGCAAGGCCAAGAACTGCCAACTGAAAGTTATTGCAGACAAGGTTCTCGATATCGCGAAGGCAGCCGTCCAGCATGCCGAAAAGCACCCGGGCCAGACCCTTGGAATCATCGCATTCAGCGAGGACCGCTGCCACGAAATCGAAACGGCAATCAGCACGCTCGCTGAAAAGTCCGCAAAGAAATCGTTCTTCGTGCAGTCGGAGATGCCCATCAGTTTCTACGTGAAGACTCCCGACCGCGCCGTAGACCGCTACCGCGACGTGATATTCATTTGCGCCGAAAACGAGGGCATAGACAAGATTACGGCAGACCGCAAGTTCGCCGTATGCACGACGCTTGCGCGCAACGAGACGGTTACCTTCATCACGAAGCAAGACCTCGCCATGCAAAAAACGGCAAAGCCCTCGATTTTCTGGGACTGGATCAGCTACCTGCAGGGCAAATCGGATGACGCACCCGCCGAATCGCACATCGCAGATTCAGAACTCCGCGAACAGGTCATGGACTTGCTGAAGCGCGAGAACATCAATGCGGAGGAAAGTTTCTCCGAAGGCGGCATCCCGGTCGGGCCCGTCGTGGTGGACGCGAACAACGCAAACCGCTTCCTCGCCGTCATCGAGGACGACTGTACCAGCGAGCGGTTCCGCGAATCCGTGGAAGACCGCGAATACATCCGCCCGATAATACTCCGCCAGCTGGGCTGGAAGGTTATTTCTATCTGGACTCCATTCTGGTACCTCTCGTACAACGACGAGACAAGCCACATCGTAACGACCATCGCGATTGAGCAGAGCGTGGCCCCGCCGCCACCCGAAGAATCCGAAACGGGCGATGCGACAAACGACGGCAACGAGCCCGAGGTAACGGCAGTCCCGTACCAGGCCGTTCACCCGAAAATCGAGGGAACGACGCACGACAAGCCGATTGCCGAACTTGACTGCATTGCGCTTATTGTGCAGATGAAGTTCTACGTGGACCACGAGGCGCCTATTCACGAAGAGATGCTGCTTTCCCGCCTGCTGGAGCTACACCACGTGGACCGCGCAGGCCCGAAGATTCTGCAGGCATTGAACGACGCCATCAAGCAGGGTTGCCAGAGGCACAAGTTCATCAAGACCGGCAAGTTCTTCTATTCTACGAAGAACCTGCCCGTAGTGCTACGCGACAGGAGCATGCGCCCCGATAGCGAGCGCAGGTTCACCTACGTCTCGCCCGAAGAACGCGCCCTCATACCGACGAACCTGGACGACTTCGCCGTAAAGCAGTTACTAGGATTACTGTAAAGACAACTCGTCACACGGAAAAGCCGAAGGCCATCCCTCGTCACACCGAAAAGCCGAAGGCCATCCATCGTCACACCGAAGTGCCGAAGGCACAAGTGTGTCCACAAGCCTTGCGCATGGACGCCCTTGTCAAATGAGTGCAATGGACACACTTGCCTTGCTACGCAAGGCTGCGGTGTGACGGCCGGTCTTGCTACGCAAGGCTGCGGTGTGACGCAGTATGAGATGAAAAAATGACCGATTTGGCTTATTTTCGCGTTTTCGGCGTATTATATATAGGAGGTCCCAATGGGCAAAAAAGCGTACAACTATATACTTTTCAGTCGAAAAAACGGTACTCTCTACATAGGAGTTACAACAAACCTAAAAAAACGGATTTCGCAGCACAAGGAAGGAATTCACGAAGGTTTTACCAAAAAATACAACGTAACAAAGCTTGGATACTTTGAAGAACATCAAAGCATCATCGAGGCTATTCAGCGAGAAAAATTTCTGAAGAAATTTTCACGGAAAAGGAAAATCAACCTGATTGAAAAAATGAACCCCAACTGGGACGATCTATTCTATCAACTTTAAACCACATCCCTCGTCACACCGAAGTGCCGAAGGCCATCCATCGTCACACCGAAGTGCCGAAGGCACAAGTGTGTCCACAAGCCTTGCGCATGGACGCCCTTGTCAAATGAGCGCAATGGACACACTTGCCTTGCTACGCAAGGCCGCGGTGTGACGGCTGGTCTTGCTGCGCAAGGCCGCGACTAACGAAAGCAATTTACCTTAGTTTAACTACGAGCGCGTTGATGTTATAAACGGAAAGTTCGCGAGCCTTGTCGTCGGCGGCCTTCTTCGTGGTCCAGCCACCGCCACGCAGCTTGTAGAACGGGGCATCGAACACCACGTTGATGTTGTAGCCGGTCGCGGCAGAAATCTGCGCCCTGCGGCGCTGAGCGGCATCAAAGTCACCCACGGCTTCGAACTGGAGCACGTAGAGCCCATTGCCCTTCGAATCCTTCGAGTCCTTCTTGCCCGGAACCGCCGAATTCACGTTGGTCGTATCGCGGAGCGATGCGCTGAGTTCGGGCTTGTATTCCTTGCCACGGAAGAGGGAATCGATATCGGTAGGTTCGCCCGCCCACACGAGGGTAGAGAGGGCGCACGCAAACAGGCTTATAGCAATCTTTCGCATATCAATAATTTAGAAAAAAGACCCCAGCTTCGGTGTGACACTTTACTTGACCATGCCCTTGCCGCGCTTCACGCCCCAGACTTCGGTCAGTTCCTTCTTGGCCTTCTTGCCCTTGTCGGCAAGCTTCACGAACGAACTGTACTTGGTGATGTAGGCGCCGGTACCCACCAGGCGGTGCTTGTCCGAAAGCATGTTCCAGGCCACGTAGAAGTTGCGCGGGTTCTTCACGCAGTCACCCATGCCATCCGGAGTGGTGCTCGGGTCGGGCGAGAAGAACTTGTCGTTGCAGTAGAGCTTACCGCTCTGGTGTGCAACAAACGTTCCCAGGTTGGTAAAGTAGTCCACCTCGTACTGGAAATACACTTCGCTCTTGTCCACCGAGGCATATTCATCCTTAGACCCGATAATGGAGCCCATGTCGGACTGCACAAAGTGACCGAGCGTACCCGGATGGTCAGCCTTCACCTTGTCCATGTTCTCGTTCGTCTTCACGGGGAATATCTCGCCCACCGGCATGTCGGGAGTCACCCTCGACGGGTCGGCAATGTTGTACGAAATCGTGGTCACGTCAATCTTCGCATCACCCACGACCTGCACCCACGGAGAAGGCAAGCGCTTGGTGGAGTTGTAGTTCGTCGGGGAGTTCCAATTCCAGGTAGCATCATCCGCAGAGCGGAGCGTATCGGCACCAGGAGCAACACCGTTCGAGGTATCGGTCCAAACAAGCTGGTCAGCACGGAAACGGATGTAGTCGCCCACGTGCGGTGTCGGATTGTTCGGGTCGGCGTTGTAGTAGCGAAGATTGATGGTATCTTTCTTCGGCTGCGGCACGTTACCCGCCGTCGAGTGCATGTAACGGGCAGACTCGCTCGCGATATCGATGGCGGAGTTCAGGTAATAGCTGAACGCCTGCGCGCCAAAGCCCGCATCCAGTACAGTCACCGGTTCAGAAATGATAATCCTCACCTGGTCATAAACGGCGCCGTCACCTTCGTTAGACACGCGGGCCGCAAGAATCACCGGAGCCATGCGGTCAGTAAGGCCCTTCTCGAAGAAGGTCTTCACTTCCTTGCCCTTCCATTCGTACTTCGTGAACGAGGCAATCTTGTTGTCGGGGTTCACCTTGGTCTTCACGTCCTTCGTAAACGCGTCATCCACGGCAAACACGAGCGTCTGGCCACCATCCGGGCTACGGTCGTAGGCCTTCCTGACAGTCGCGGAGTCAAACTGCGTAGAGCAATACATCTCGGTGTCGCGAGAGTTGTTCGAAATGCCCATATCGTACGGGTTAATCTTGTCGAGGTTGCTCTCGTCAAAATGCAGGCAGATGTACGTCGGGACGGAGTCCGCATGAATCGTACGGTCGTAGATAATCGCCATCGAATCCGCCTTACCGTCAAGGTATTCCTGGCTTTCGCTATGGAAGTCATGGTAAATGTTCATTTCGCCAAGCGGGGCGCCCTTCACGTCGAACATGTCGACAATGAGCGGCATCGGTGCAGGCGGCTTGTAGAAGTGCATGTTGCCATAGGGGGCAGCAATCGCGGTATTTTCAACCGCGCCTACAATCACGGAGGCTGCCGTAGTCGAGTACTCGACACTGCTACGAATACGTATAAGCGCCACGCCATCGACAAACTGGCTCACCTGCGCCGAAATTCCGGAAGAAGCATCGACAAGATCGACAGGGAACATGCATTCCTTGCACACGCTGTTGGTTATCGGGTTCATCGCGATAACGTAGAAGTCCACGTCGGCACTCACCCAGTGGAAGTACTCGTCACCGTCCGCATCCGTATCCGGGTCCTGCGTAACCGGGTTCCAGGTAAGCACGTTACCCAAGGAATCCTTGGTAGCGGGTTCCGCAAACGTGATTGTCGGTGCATAGAACGTAAGCTTAGCCGAAGTGTTGCCCACGGAAGCGGTCACCTCCTGCGTACCGCTTGCAAGGCCTGCCAGCGGGACTTCCACCCAGAGGGTATCGATACCCGTCGGATTCACCGTTCCGGAGTAGGGCGTTGTCAGCGGAGTCTGGTCGGCAGGGTCGTTCGTCTTGTAGAGCGCTGCGCCCGCAGTAAGGGATAGCGAGTAGTTCTGGCCCGGAGCCGAAATCAGGTCAACACCGCCCTGGTCATCGGGAGCGGAGATATACACCGGAATGCGCGTACCCGCCATAGCCTTGTCAATAAACTTCCACTTGGTTCCGGAATTGTAGACCGAAGCTTCCTTGTCGACGTTATCGAACACCACGTCGCGAGAAACAATACCGAGGTTACCCTTGATGCGGAAGGAGTAGTAAGTCTTCTTGCCATTGACTTCGATGACAAGGCGGTAAGAGCCGGGAGCGAGGCCGCCTATCTTATCCGGGTACACAACAGGCACCTTCGGGTTGGTCAGGTCGATACCGCCGTGGCTGATGGTACCGAGCGGGAGCGCCGCACAGTCGCTGCAGTTAGCCGGAATTTCGCCCTTGCGGGTAGAAATGGAGTAAGCAATCGGCACCGATATATCGCCACCGCATTCCTTAGTAACCTGCTGGCCCGCCTGCCCGGCAGTACCGAGAGCCACGGAGGCGCAGTCGCCACCGCCGGAGGTTTCCACGCAGATATTCATCTGCAGGCCACCCGTGCTCGTCTGCTGGGTCGAGAAATCAAGACCGGTAGACTGCTTGATGTACATGTTCGTCTTGATGATGACGTTCGTCATCGTGGTGCGGCGGTCACAGAAGAAGATATCCAGGTCATAGTCCTGGCCCGGCACAAGGAAGCCCGCACCGTAGGTCGTGTTCAGGTTCTTCAGCACCACGTGGCCCGGAGCGGCAAGGTGCGCACCGCCGTTATCCACGGCAATCTTCTTGTTGATGAACACCCAGATGTCATCGTCACCACGGAACGTGAATTCCTGGTCTTCGTTGTAAGTGAATGTCGCATGCGACTGGAAGCAGTACTGCTGGTTACGCAGCAAGCTCTTCCCGCCATTCATCTTTTGCCAGTCTTCGCGCACGCCCCAGTCCCAAGCCGAGGGATTTTCACCACTGCTGAACTCGTTCGTGGCACCGCAGTCTATACCGCCGAACCAGCCCGGAGTATTGCAGTAATGATCAAGGTCGGCATATTCAATCTTGATGCCCACCGGAGCATCGGCCTTGCGCTTCTTGCGCGCCTTTAAGTTGGGAGTCTGAGGTTGGCCATTGATAGGCACCAGTTTTGCCGTACCCAAGGATCCGTCAATAACTTCACCGGTTGTCATATTGTACGAGTCACCGACGTGCTCCAGCGGATAGAAGCCACCGGTAAAGGAACAACTCGACGAATCAGCATTGCAACCGCCCTTAAGCACATCATTACCATCAACATCGTAGTGCGTGGAATCGGAATCGAAGCCCCAGCGGGTATCCATGCCGTAGTGACGGAAGGGCATGTCGTAGCACTGCATCTCGTTAACGCCCGGCGTGTAGTTGAACAGCATATTGAAGTTCTGTGCAGTACCAAAGCATTTCACCGCATTCGGAGAACCCGAGAACACGGGCTTGCCGTCCGGGCCGAGGTCCTCGTTGACAATACCCGTATGCACGCCCACGCAGGCGCCAAACCCACTCGCATCAGGGTCAGAAGTAAACACGTTCAGCAAGTCTTGGTCGCTATCGTAGATGATTGCGGCGAGAGAGAATGTGCACGTACCTTCCACATTGGGGTATTCCACGTACCAACCACCCGAACCGTCATCGGGCCACAAGGCGTCGTCGGGGATAAAGAACAGCTGTTCCACACTGTATGCTTCAAAAACGGTACCCAAGTCTATCGGGTCAGCTTCGCCATCATCGTCCCACAGGCCGTTGATGCCCAACTGCACATCCTTGTTGTTCTTCAGGTACAACACAGCATCGGAAGGCGGTGTATCGAACACCATATAGTGCCAACCGCAATAGTCCGGCGAAGGAAGCATGGCAGTATCCTTCTTTACTCCCTGCGCAGTGGTATAGCTAATCATCAGGTCATCGGACTGCCATTCCTTTTCTTCGGGCAGCAATATGTAGAAGAACTTCGCATCGGGGGGAGCGGAACCCACGTAGGTCGAACCCGGATGGAGAGCGTCTTCTGCCACATACACCTGGGCTGTCGCACTGTTCGGGCACGGGATGGTAGCAAGGTTGCTAATCTGGTTGTACATGTTCTGGAACGACCATACCGAATCCAATACCACGATGTTGCCCGCACCGTTGGTCGTGGAGTTCGCTATGCCGAACTTCGCCATGTAAGGTTCCTGCGTTATGGTGGAAAGGTCAACGGAGAAAAACCCGTTTTCGTCCTTGGTGGTAACGGTCTTTGGCATTGTGCCGTTTTCCACGAAGAACACCGCCTGAGTCCAGTCGCTAGGCGCCCTGAAGTAGACGTTTCCCACGCACGAAGCAAAAGCGCCCTGCACCCCTGCAAGGAGCCCCATGATACCCAATACAATCCCTAAGATGGAGGTCTTATTATGTTTCATACCTTTTATCCATAACTGCTTCAAACCAGTAGCATACGGGATAACCCAACATGCCACACTTGCGGGGAAATTTACTTTTTTTTCGCGCAAAAAAAAGCCTCCCTTTCGGGAGACTTAAGTAAAATCACTCAATTTTAGCGATGTAAGTTTTTTGTGTGTTTCGCGGTTACTTGACCACGCCCTTGCCGCGCTTCACGCCCCACACTTCGGTCAGTTCCTTCTTCGCGACCTTGCCCTTGTCGGCAAGCTTCACGAACGAAGTGTACTTGGTGATGTAGGCGCCGGTACCCACCAGACGGTGCTTGTCCGAAAGCATGTTCCAGGCCACGTAGAAGTTGCGCGGGTTCTTCACGCAGTCACCCATGCCATCCGGAGTGGTGCTCGGGTCGGGCGAGAAGAACTTGTCGTTACAGTAGAGCCTGCCGCTCTGGTGAGCAACGAAGGCACCCAGGTTGGTGAAGTAGTCCACCTCGTACTGGAAGTAAACTTCGCTCTTGTCCAGCGAGGCATATTCGTCCTTGGACCCGATGATGGATCCCATGTCGGACTGCACAAAGTGACCGAGCGTACCCGGATGGTCAGCCTTCACCTTGTCCATGTTCTCGTTCGTCTTCACGGGGAATATCTCACCCACCGGCATGTCGGGAGTCACCCTCGACGGGTCAGCAATGTTGTACGAAATCGTGGTCACGTCAATCTTCGCGTCACCCACGACCTGCACCCACGGGGAAGGCAGACGGTTCGTCGCATTGTAGTTCGTCGGCGAATTCCAGTGCCAATCGGGGTCTGTTGCCTGGCGGAGCGTATCCATACCCGGAGCAACACCGTTCGAGGTATCGGCCCAAATCACGGCATCGGCACGGAAGCGGATGTAGTCGCCCACGTGCGGGGTCGGGTTATTCGGGTCGGCGTTGTAGTAGCGAAGATTGATGGTATCCTTCTTCGGCTGAGGCACGTTGCCCGCCGTCGAGTGCATGTAACGGGCAGATTCGCTCACGATATCGATGGCGGAGTTCAGGTAGTAGCTGAACGCCTGGGCGCCATAGTTCGCATCCATCATGGTCACCGGTTCGGAAACAATAATCCTCACCTGGTCGTAAACGGCACCATCACCTTCGTTAGACGCGCGAGCCGAGAGAATCACCGGAGCCATGCGGTCGGTAAGTCCCTTCTCGAAGAAGGTACGCGCTTCCTTGCCCTTCCACTTGTACACCGTGAACGAGGCAATCTTGTTGTCCGGGTTCACGAGCGTCTTCACATCCTTACTGAGCGGTTCGTCGACAGCGAACACGAGCGTCTGGCCACCGTCCGGGCTCTTTTCGAACGCCTTACGGATAGCGACAGTATCGAACTGGGCGGAGCACTTCATCTCCGTATCCTTATTGTTGTTCGAAATGCCCATTTCATAGGGATTAATCTTCTCGAGGTTCGATTCGTCGAAATTCAAGCAGATGTAGGTCGGGATGGAATCCTTGTCAATCTTGCGGTCGTAGATAATGGCCATGGAGTCGGCCTTACCGTCGAGGTATTCCTGGCTTTCGCTATGGAAATCATGATAAATGTTCATTTCGCCAAGCGGGGCGCCCTTCACGTCGAACAGGTCGACAATGAGCGGCATCGGTGCAGGCGGCTTGTAGAAGTGCATGTTGCCATAGGGAGCGGCAATCGCATTGTTCTCGATAGAACCGACAACCATGGAGGCAGCCTCGACCGAGTATTCTAGATTGCTGCGGATACGCACCAGGTACACGCCATCGGCATACTTGCCTATCTGCGAAGTAATACCATTCGAGGCATCGAGTACATCGATATCAAACGTACATTCCGTGCAGAGGGCACCGGTAACCGGGTTCGAAATAATCACGAAGAAGTCCACGTCGGAACCCACCCAGTGGAAGTATTCCGTAACGCCGTCCTCCTCGAAGTCCGGGTCCTGCGTGACCGGGTTCCAGGTAAGCACATTGCCCAGGGAATCCTTCGTCGCAGGTTCGGCAAACGAGATTGCCGGAGCATAGAACGTAATGGTAGCCGAAGTGTTACCCACGGAGGCGGTGACCGGCATGGAACCGGCAGAAAGCCCAGCAAGCGGAACTTCGAGCCAGAACGTGTCGATACCCGTCGGGTTCACAGACGACGCCAGCGGGGTCACGAGCGGGATTCCGTAATTCGGATCGGCGGGGTCGTTCGTCTTGTAAAGCGTTGCACCCGCGGTAAGCGTAAGCGTGTAGCTCTGGCCCGGAGCAGAAATCAGGTCGATACCGCCCTGCTCATCGGGAGCAGACACGTATATCGGCACGCGCGTACCCGCCATACCTTCACCGACAAACTTCCAGGTAGTACCGCTAGCATAAGCGGCATCGTCGCCATCGACGTTATCGAACTTGACATCGTTAGAAACGATACCCAGGTTACCCTTCACGCGGAACTTGAACTTTTCATTGCTGCCGTTGACTTCCACGTTCAGTAAGTAAGTACCGGGAGCAAGCCCGGTAATCTTGTCGGGGTTGACAACAGGGTTTCTCGGATCTGCGAGGTTGATACCGCCGTGCACCCAGCCGTTGTTACCGGCAGTCGGGCCGAACGGGAGCGCAGCACAGTCGGCACAGCCGGCAGGCGTTTCGCCCTTGCGGGTGGTAATAGAGTATGTAATGGGCTTGTCGATTTCGTCACCGCACTTAATAGTCTTTTCCGGCCCGGTGCCGCCACCGAGAGCCACAGAGGCACAGTCGCCGCCACCCGAGGTTTCCACGCAGATATTCACCGCGATATCACCTGAGGCAGCGTCCTTCTTCGAAGAAAGCATAACACCCGTAGACTGCTTGATGTACATGTTCGTCTTGATAATCACGTTACTCATCGTGGTTCGGCGGTCACAGAAGAAGATGTCAATCGGGTAATCGTTGCCCGGCACAAGGAAGCCTGCACCGTAGGTGGTGTTCAGGTTCTTCAGCACCACGTGGCCCGGGGCGGCAAGGTGCGCACCGCCGTTATCCACGGCAATCTTCCTGTTGATGAACACCCAAATGTCGTCGTCACCGCGGAAGGTGAATTCCTGACTTTCATTGTAGGTGAACGTTGCATGCGATTCGAAGCAGAAATGCTGGTTACGCTTTTCAGTCTTGGAAACAGTACCATCCTGACCCCAACGCTGGAAGCCGGGCTTGCAGTAGTCACCCCAGCACCAGATCTTACCCACAGGGACTTCGTCACCATTGGCAAACTTGCCTTCGCAATCCGCACCCGTCGGCCAACCCGGAGTCTTGCAGTAGTGGTCCAGATCCACGCCAAGCACGGAATCCGCAAAATTCGGGACAGGGCCACATGCCGGGCGCTTTGTTCTAGCAGCGGCAAGCGGACCAGCAAGAGTCGGAACACCATTGATATTCAACGTAACCACGCCTGCATCCGTAGAATTTTCCAGCGGAGAGAAACCACCGACAAGGCCATTCGTGACAGCGGAATCGGAATCGTAACCCCAGCGGGTATCATTACCGTAATGGCGGAACGGCATATCGTAGCACTGCACTTCGTTCTTGCCCGGAGTATAGTTGAACAAGGTCTTGAAGTTGGTCTCGTTGGTAAAGCAGGTTTGCGCCCAAACGCTTGCCGGGTTGAACACGGGCTTATTGTCATCACCAAGGTCAGTCATCACCATTCCATGATGAACGCCCACGCAGGTTCCATACCCGGTAAGATCAATCGCATCTTCCGTGAACAGCGGGTTCACAGACTTATCCGTATCATAAATAACAGCGGCGAGGCTGAAGGTACAACGGCTGTTGTTGCCCGGTTCAGGAACACCAGGGTCGGTCACATACCAGCCACCATCTTCTTCACCGGGCCAGTCGCCATCGTCCGGAATAAAGTAAAGCGTATTGGTGCCGTAGGCTTCGTAAAGGAGGCTCAGGTCTACCGGAGTAGCAACATCTTCTTCGCCCCACAGGCCGTTCGCACCCAATTGCATATCCGGAGAATTCTTGAGGTACATGTACACGTTAATCGGGGCATCGTTGAACACCATGCCGAACCAGCCGCACATCGTCTGCATCGGGCTCATCGCCGTGTCCTTAGGGACACCGTTCAGTTCGTAATGGATCATCATCTCGTCGGACTGCCATTCCTTCACTTCGGGAACAAGCACGTAGAAGTACTTTGCCGTAGGCGGAACGCTGCCCACGTAGGTCTTGCCCGGCCTAGTGTCATCGGGCTGGATGTAAATCTTTTCACCTGCACCGGGACACTTGAAGTCCAACAAGCCAGGGCGTCCTGCACCCACATAGTCGGCACCGGTACTGCCATCCATGCGGCGGATACCCGGGCTATCGATATTCGTGCCGTCCGTCGTCGTGTAGACGATAAACGTAGAGTTGTCATTGCCCGTCACTTGAGCAAGATTGAACACGTAGTATCCCGAAGCGGCATCAAGCGCGGTTGCAGGCACCTTGGTACTTTCGTTACCGTAATAAATATATAAGTCCGTCCAGGTGGCCGGAGTCTTTATATAAGCCGTTCCCGCGCAATTTGCAGCAAATGCACCCTGCACCCCTGCAAGGAACATCGTGATACCCAATACACACCCTATGAGAGAGGACTTATGTTCTTTCATAATTTTTTTATCCATTTTGGTTCTCCAGCCAATAGCATAGCAAAAAGACAGCGGCCTCTTGCGATGCCACACCGCCTTGAAATTTATCCTTTTTTTACGAAAAAGGGTAATTTTTTTTTGAAAATATTTGAAAAGGGGACCTTTCTTGTGATTTTTTCGCGTATTTTGCGGGTCGTATTGTAAATTTTAGGTTACAGCCAGTCCTTTCGTTCCTTTTTTAGGTCTTGATGAGCAATTTTAGGGTCCTTTTGTTCACTATTTTTCTATAATGTCATGCAGGCACATGCCGTAAATTTCAGCCTATATTTATAATGGGCTGTGCGGAGACTTTTATGCAGGATTTAGACCAGACCATCGTTACCCCGGGTAAGACCATCAAGTTCGAAAAGATCGAGCTGCGTCCGCACCTTATAATCCTGTACCCCCAGACCCAGTTCAAGCAGATTCCCCTCCCGAAGGGGACAATTACCCTCGGGCGCGGGCAAGATGCCGACGTGCGCCTCGACGACGAGCTCGTGAGCCGCAGGCATTGCGCCATCACGTTCGACGGAATCCGCGTGACCGTCAAGGACCTCGGGAGCACGAACGGCACCTTCGTGGACGGGGAATTCGTGGAGGAGAAGGTCCTCGATTCCGACAACCGCCTGCAGATTGGCAAGATGGTGATGAAGGTGGAATTCAAGGACAAGAGCGAAGAGGCGATAGACAAGGCCCTCTACGAGGCGGCAACAATAGACCCGCTCACCAAGATAAGCAACCGCAGGAACTTCTTTGACCGTAGCCTCGGCGAACTCGCGCTCGCCCGCAGGAACAATTACTTTGTACACACCATCATGGTGGACGCGGACCATTTTAAGCGCGTGAACGACACCTGGGGCCACCAGTGCGGCGACATGGTGCTGAAGGAAATTGCGAGGATCCTGAACGAGGAAAAGCGGGAGGCCGACCTGCTCGCCCGTTACGGCGGTGAGGAGTTTTTGCTGCTGCTCGCGGGTATTGGCCCCGAAGACGCACGGAAGAGCGCCGAACGCCTCCGCAAGGCGGTGGAAAGCCACAAGTTCTCGTGGAAGGACACGGTTATCCCCGTGACGATTTCCCTCGGGTTGTGCAGCCGCCAGGGCGAAAACATCGGCAAAATCGAAGAATTGATTGCCGAATGCGACCGCCTGCTGTATGTGGCCAAGGAAGGCGGCAGGAACCGGGTAGCTTGCGAAGTGTAACTTCGCAAATGCGGAATTAGGAAGTAAGAATTAGGAAATTCACCCCAAAAACAATTCCGACATCCGAAATCCGAATTAATAATTTTCTAAATTTGCGCGCCGAAATGTCGAAACTGAATTCCGAGCGCCTCAATTCTTTTGGTACAGCAAGTATCCCGAAACTGGTATTGCAGTTCTCGGTGCCCTCCATCGTGAGCATGCTGGTGAACGCGCTCTACAATATAGTAGACCGCCTCTTCGTGGGCCAGGAAGTCGGAAGCCTCGGCATCGCGGGCATCACGCTGTGCTTCCCCATCATGCTGTTCATCATGGCGATGTCGATGATGATTGGCGTGGGCGGCAACACGCTGTTCGCCATCCGCCTCGGGCAAAAGAAGTACATCCAGGCAAGCATCATTCTGAACAACTCGTTCTCGCTCCTGTTACTGATGGCCGCCACCACGTTCACGCTCGGCGAGATATTCATGGAACCCCTGCTCCGCCTGTTCGGCGCAAGCGACCAGACACTCCCCGTTGCCAGCAGCTACATGCGCATATTGCTTTGCGGTGCGGTATTCCAGACGGTCGCCCCGGGCATGAACCACTTTATCCGCAGCATGGGCCACCCCAAGACGGCCATGTTCCGCGAGGTCATCGGCGCCGTCACGAACATCACGCTCGACTGGCTGTTCATTGTGCAGTTCCACTGGGGCATTGAGGGAGCCGCATGGGCGACCATCGGTTCACAGCTGGTGGCGGCATCGCTCATCACGCAGTTCTTCGTGAAGAAAGATACCCCCATCCGCATCCGCTGGCGCCACATGAAGTTGCGTTTCGCGTACGTGAGGAAGATTATCATCCTCGGCATTCCTCCTTCCATAATGCAGGTATGCAACAGCCTGATGAACGCCATCCTCAACTGGAGCCTCACCACCTACGGGGCAATCAGCCTGCACGACACGGGTGCGCTCTCGGGCGGTGACCTCGCAATTTCTGCATTCGGCATCGTGAACAGCATCGCCTCGTTCATATTGCTCCCGCTGCTCGGCTTTGTGCACGGGACGCAGCCGATTATCGGGTACAACTTCGGCGCGCGCCTCAACGCCCGCGTGAAGGCGACCCTCAAGTTCACGTTTATCTACGCGGGGAGCTTTATGCTCGTGGCGTGGGCAATACTGATGTGGAAGGCCGAAGTGTTCGTGGCCCCCTTCGCACCCACCGACCTCAAGCTGCAGGAAGTCGCCGTGTGGGCCATGCGTATTTTCGGGGCGGCATTCTTCATGATTCCGCTCGGGCTCGTTTCGGGCAGCTTTTTCCAGGGTACGGGAAAGGCGCTCAGGTCCATGTTCCTGAACGCCTGCAGGCAAGTAATTCTGCTAATTCCCTTTTTGCTCGTGCTCCCGCACTTCTTTGAACTGAAGGGCGTGTTCATGGCGCAGCCCGTCGCCGACACGGGTGCGGCCATCATCGGCGTGCTCATGCTCCGGCACGAACTGAAGAAGCTGAAATAAAGATCCCCGCCTTCTCCTCAAAGAGGATAACTCTACTATGGCAACAAGTTGCCAAGTATCGTATAGCGGGGATGACAATTAGCGGACGTTCACGCGGCGGTGGCCGAGGCCGACCTTCACGATGTAGGAACCAGCGCGCAAATTCTGCACGAGAGTTTCGGTTCCTGCGACAACGCCCTGACGCACGATGCGGCCCTGCAAATCCATAACCGCATACGTTTTCGCGGACGCATCCGAAGTAACGATGGCAAGTGTCGAGCGGGAACTGTTGCGTACAGTAAAGCCCGAAACTTTTCCAGCAACACGCACGGCAGGCTTACTGACGGCATCCGTATTACCCGGCTTGTCCAACCCAGCAAGGATCAGGTTCGTCAGAATATGCAAGTTGCTCATCGTCGTACGACGGTCACAGAGGAACATGTCAAAGTCGTAGATTTCCCCTGCTACAAGCTTGCCCGAAGCACCTGCAAACTCGTCCAGGTTCACGTAACCGGGAGCCGGCATATGGAGGCCGCCCAGGTCAATCGCCAGTTTGTTGTCGATATACACCCAGATGTCGTCGTCACCGCGAACCGCAAGGAACGCTCCCGGCCGGTAAGTGAACATCGAGTGCGTTTCCAGGCAGAAATGCTGGTTGCCCTCGCTCTTGACGCGTTCGTCCCATGAAAGAACATCGTAGACATTGGGCTTATCCCCATCGGCAAACTCACCCGTCGATACCGGATACAAGTCAATATACGGAAGCCCGGTCTTGGGTTCTGTCAGGGACCAGTCGTAAACATCGCCAAGCGCCTGTTGCGCCTTATCGGAAATGAAATTTTTCGCGAGATCATTGCTAGCCATGCCGTAACGCACTGCACCGTATTCTTCCCTCAGGGTAGCGGCTGTTGCGCACGTTCCCGTGCACTTATCGTTCTTGACGGAATCGGCAAGGTCGTTCAAGGGAGTGAATGCCTGCGAAGGATTCGTGCTCCAATAGCTGTCGTATTGCCACAGGCCGTTTTGGTTCATGTAAAAATACACCCCGCGCGAACCGAACTCGTGGACCACGTTCACATCCGGAGTCGCCTTGAACATCGCGTTGAATGCTTCCGCACTCACGAAGCAGCCGCTTGCAGCATTGTAGATCGGCTTCTTCGTCTGCGGGTCAAGCAGATCGGCAACGATTCCCGGAGTCACGCCAATGCAGGGGACTGTATTCTTCGCACCCTCGCCAGGATAGTTGTACTTGGCATTCGCAGAATAGCACGCGTTGGCACCCATATTCGGATAATCATCGCAGGTAAACGCGCCGTGCAGGCTTGCATCGGTATCGTAGAACGTCATCTGCAAGAAGTAGGAACAATTGCCACTGGCATCATAATCGGATTCCGCAATTATGTCGCCACCTGCCGGGGCCATATCAGTGTCGGCAAAGAAAAATAGCGTGTCCTTTTCATAGACCTCGAATACCATATCCAACGCAATCGGTTCGAGGGCGGCACCCAGCCCATCTATTCCGATGGCTTCCTTCAGGGATTCATCGCCCTTCTTGAAGATAATGAAATCACTCGGCACGTTTCCGTAGACCCACGACGCATAGAACCAGCCACACCTGTCTTCGGCAGGTTTGAGCGGCTTGCCACTCGCATACTTTCCGTCACCCGACCACATGGGCGGGGTCACCCACCATTCTTCCTTATCGGGAGGCAAGAAATAGAGATACTTGATTTTCGGTTTTTCCGAGGCAACAAGGGTCTTGCCCGGCTGTTCCGGGTCCTCGAGAACAAATACGCTGTTTCCGGCCCCAGGGCACTTGATGTCTGTTTTTCCTTTGAGGTAACGGAAATCCTCATTCACAGCGTTGTTCCATTCTGCCTGAACGATATACTTCATCGGCATATACAGATGATTCACCAAGGCAAAGGTCGAATCCTTTTCACCGCTCTTCGCCTGGGCCAGGTCAACCTTAAAATAACGCGTTTCGGCATCGTAGCGAGGGCTCGCCTCGGTCGACGTGGAATCCGTCATGACGTAGAACTTTACCATCCAGTCTTCCGGAGGCAACAAATAGAGCGTACCTTCGCATTTTGCAAGGGCGTTTTGCACGCCCGCAATCGCAACCGCAGACAACAGAATTTTTAAGAACTTCACATTTCCTCCTATCCAAAGAATTTAATTTACACTAAAAAGATAGTATAAATTCTATCAACTGTTCTTTGCGAACTAGAACAACTTCTTCGCGTCGGTCAGCTGGCCGTCCTTCTCGTGGAAGAGGATGACGGAGCCGCCCTCGAGGGTCTTGAAGACTTCGACCAGGCGGTTGACGGTCTTTGCCTCGTCGAAGCCGATTTCGTTATTTGCAGCCTCGTTAATGACAATACCGAAGTTCACGGCGTTCGGGGCGGAACGGCGGAGGTAGGCAATGAAGTCGGCGGCGGATGCAATCACGTCGGTACGGCCCTTCACCTCGATGTTCATCGGATCACGGATGCTGGCCGAAAGCGGGAACAGGTCCTCGTTCACGGTCTGCTTCGCGTTCAGGAAGAACATGTTGCCCACGTAGAGGCTGATGGTATCGTCGAGCACCTTGCCCACTTCGACGGACACGTCGCACGAAGACGACATTTCCTGAATTTCTAGCTTGGAGGGACCGCAGGCGATGAGGGCTGCGGAAGCGAGGATGGCGAAAGCGGCCAGAATCTTTTTCATATAGGACTCCTTATGTTCCTGTGATGCTTAAAGATCCCCGCCTTGGTTCGGCGACGCTCACCACAGGTCGCGGGGATGACGATGAAACAAATATATACTTATTTCGAGAGGATACCAAGCGCCTTTGACACGAGTTCGGGCGAAAGCCTGAAGATTTCGCTCAATTTCTCGACCCTTTCGGGTTCGGCGATGCGTTCCATGCGGCTGCCGTTTGCGTCGCGGGTCACAAGGTTGCCCTTCTGGTAATAGTACTGCACGCCGCGCTCGCGGTCGAGGCGGTTCAACACCGGGTAGGTCATCATCTCGCGGTAGAAACTTTCGGACCAGTGCAGTTTAAATTCCTCGACGCTCACGCCTGCCACCGGGTATTCGAACCGCAACTTCATGGGCGAAGAAATCGAGCCGTCGGTACGGAGGGCGCCGCCGGTCCAGAGTTCCATGGAATCCATGTCGGGCCGCACGAGGCGCACGCTGTTCGGCACCAGCGGGAAGAGCGCCTCACCTGCACCGAAGGGCTTCGGGAGCGGAATCGGCAACGGGTCAAAAATCAGGTAGCCGGGGTCGAATAAAAATTCTGAGTGGATCGCCACACCTTCGGCTCGCGATGACGCGTTAGTATCCGCATCAGGTAAAATAAGTGCGCAGTGGATGTTCCTCTCCTTGCGCTTGTGGCCCATCACGAGCCGCGGGTTTAACCCCATGTCGCGCAGGCTCTGGTACAGGTGCCACGTCATGCTGAAGCAGGTGCCGCCACCCATCCAGGTATCAATATCGTTCTGGTCGCTGTCGTCGAGGTTGCGCGCGGCCGTAGCACTGCCGGTAGATTCGAGGCGTATGATTTTCGTGAGGTTCTCGTACGTGACGTTCGAGAGCCTGTTGCACAGGTCGAGAATCTTTTGCCAGAGGGCCGGTTCCATAAGGGAAAAGATAGATAATGTGGAATGTGGAACGTGAAATGTGGAATGAATAATAACCAGCAACTAATGACCAATGACTAATGACCAATGACTATTTGCTATATTGTAGTCATGCTCGGTATTGAACAGAAAAAAGGAAGCGACGACAGGCTCTGCGGCAGGATGATTGCCTACGCAAGGATTTTGCCCACGCCAGACGCCGAAGAAAGCAACACGCCGTTCGACGACATGATCAAGAACGGACTCTTGACGCTTGAAGGCGATTTCCGCAAGTTCAACCCGACCGTGCCCTCGCGCCGCCGCAGGAACCAGGTGATGGACGAGCGCCTGAACGAGCTCCTCGAAACGATGGAGGAGAACGGCGTCGAACTGCCCGAGAACCTCGACGTGGAAACGGTGCGCGACCGCCTGCACGAACTTTCGAACATGGAAGTCATCCCCATCCCGGCGCGCATCGGCAACTTCACCAAGGAAGAAGACATTCTCAAGGAAGAAGCCGACATTTACTTTGTCGGGGAATTCATCGGCGCGAACCAGGCGCACTTCTGCCTCACGACGCTCCCCATCTACTACCAGGCGCGTTACCGCGAGCAGACGAAGAAGCACGAGATGGAGCTCCTGAACGATATGCTCTCGCAGTTCGAGAACGGGCAGTTCCTCGACAACGACGACATCATGAGCGACACGGTGGAGCTGTTCCCCGAAGGAGCATCGCTGAACACGTTCGTGGGCGACCTCGGGAACCTTTTGAACGTGAAGGTGATTCCCTTCCTGCTCGCCTGCGAATCCGACGAGGATTACGACCGTCAGGTGAAACTGCTGTACAAGTTCATGAAGGACTACCCCGAGCCGCTGGACGTGAAGCGCATCGACGCATCGCTCCGCATGCTGCGCGAAGAGGGCAACAACGAACTTGCCCGCAAGGTGCTGGAACTGAGCACAAAAAAAATCTGCGCCCTCTACAACGAGGACGCAAAAGCCGCCGAAACATTCGAGGCTGAAATTACATCTTTGAAAGTGTAAGGAGCACCGCTCCAACCAATATGACGATGGTCGAGAGCGCAAGCTTTATGCGGCCATGACGGCTTGCGTATTCACCGAACACGAACACGCCCCACATCTGGTTCACCACGAGATTGAGCTGCAGAAGCGGGTAGCCCACTGCGTAGCCGAACATACCGTCGTCGGCGATGGCCCAGAAGATGGCGAGGGTACCGAGCATCCAGAGGATGCCGGACGCGAACGCGAACAAAGTAGGAATTTTAGGATAACCGAAACTTTTCTTGCGCTTGAGCGTCATAATGGCGACAAGCAATACGCTACCAACGCACACGCCCACCGAGAACGGGAACAGGAATTCCATGTCGCCGAGGGAACTGAACTTGTACGGAATCAGGTAAGTACCGAAAATCGCACCCGAAAGGAGCGAGCGCCAGTTTTTCCACACGGACTTGGTCTTGCTTGCAGGAATCCAGATGCCGATAACCATGCAGGCAATCGCCGGAATGGAGAAGTACAGCAGGGTCGGTTCCTGAAATATGACCACACCGCTGAAGAACGAGAGCAAGATGCTCACGCTCATGGATCGAAGCCCCGTACCCGCGAGGTCCTGTTCGGCCTGCACCGCCCAGAAGCAGAGCGCACCGCCGATAACCCAGAGAAGCCCGCAGAAAATACCGACCGGTGCCAAGTTGAATTGCCCGGTTACTCCCGCAATAACGGTGGAACAGAAGAGCGCGCCCACCGCCATCACTGCGAGGAACGCCCACGAAGAATAGTTCGGGTACTTTTTCAGGGGAACCATGTAGGTCCCGAAAGCGAAAATCCCGATGAGGACACCGATTAAACTGAGCGTGCTACTTGCCAATGCAGAACCCCGCGAAAATAGATTGTAAAATGTCTTCGGACGAGATTTCGCCCGTTATGCTCTGGAGTGCACGACGCACCACCTGCATTTCAAAAGCCAAAAGTTCGACCGCCGGATTGTTCCGGAGCAGGTCGAGCGCGCGGTCGATACCCGCAAGGGCGTCTTCGAGGCAGGCCTTCTCGCGCTCGCTCGTAATCCAGAGGTCTTCTGCGTCCGCAGATTGCTTGAACAGGGAGGCGTTCATCGCCTGGCGGAGGGCATCGAGCCCCTCGCCTGTCTTGGAAGAAACACTCAGTCCGCCATCGGGAATCGGGGATGCGCCGTTCCTGTCGGGGGATGCGCGCAGGTCGGACTTAGAATAAACGACGAGGTCCGCGTTATTTGTCATGTCAGCGAAGGTGGACGTTCTAAGATTCTCGCCTTCGCGAGAATGACGAGATGCAATTTTGCCTTCGCGAGAACGACACTTCCGCGAAGCCCCGTCCACCACGAGAATCTTCATGTCGGCTTCTTCGAGAATTTCCCGGCTCTTCTTTTGGCTGAGCGCGTCGAGCTCGTCCGTCGCCTGCGCCGCGATGCCCGCGGTATCGACCAGCCGGACTTCTCCACCGGGCAAGAAGAGGCGCACTTCCACAAAGTCGCGCGTAGTGCCCGGAACGTTGCTCACGAGCACGCGGTCTTCGCCCAGGAGGGCATTCACGAGGCTTGACTTGCCCGCATTCGGCGCGCCGTAGAGCACGGCCAGCGGGAGCCTGCTGAGCGAAGCCTTCCCGTGAAAACTGTTTAAAATTTGCTGGATGGATTCACGGACAGCGACAAACCGCGCCTCCCAGCCCGCAAAGTCCGGGTCGGCTTCCTCTTCCGCGAAATCCACATCGAGTTCGAGGCGCGCCGAGATGTCCTTGACCTGCGAAGCGAGTGCCGCAATCTTTTTCGAGAGGGCACCCCCCAGAAGGCGGTGAGCGTTCTCGAGTTCTGCGCGGTTCGCGCTGTGAATCACGTCGGCCACAGATTCGGCCTGCGTCAAGTCCATCTTGCCGTTCAGGAAGGCGCGCCGCGTGAATTCCCCGGGCTCGGCAAGACGCACGCCATCGAGCCCGCGGATCGCCTGCAGCAGGTCGCGTACGATAAGCGGGTTCCCGTGCGGGTAGAGTTCCAGCACGTCTTCGCCGGTATAGGAATTCGGGCCCTCGAAGAAGATGTACAATAGGCTATCGATAAGCTTGCCCGACTGCGGGTCACGCGCAGTCCCGAGGCACGCCTCGCGCGCCTTCAAGTTCTCTAGACGTTCGTTCCCGAACAGGCGCGCGACCACGTCACGGACGTGGGCTCCGCTCACGCGGAGCGCGGCCACGGCACTCACGCCGGAAGGTGTCATCGGGGCGACTATCGTCTGGGAATCCATGAATCAAAAAATAGATTTTTTGATTCTCCTTTTTTTCTCTGGATATAAAAAATTATGAGGGAGGGGCCGACGCTTCCATTCTCCTGCCGCATAATTGTATCTAATAAATCGGTTTTTCATCCCGCAACCATCATATTACTTATGGTTCAGAACTTCTAGAGACCAAACAAGACCTGTTTATTTTTATCATTGCACAATATGAGCAACTTCAAACTGATTTCCCGCCCTATCGGCACAGTGCAGTGTTTTGTCCTCCAGCGCGACGACGGCGCTGAATTCGAAATCCTTTCGGGCTACGGCGGCGGGCTCAACGCCTGGCGCATCCCTGTCGCAAACAATGCCTCCGCGGGCAACTCACCCGAGGCTAGCGCCGGCAAAAAAAAGCTCGACCTGCTCTACGGCTACCGCGAAGGCGACAACATCTTCAAGATGGGCCCCGACACCAACGCGGGCTGCAGGCTAGCCCCCTACCCCGGGCGCACCGCCTACGCGAAGTTCACCTGGAACGGCAAGACCTACCAGCTCATCAACAACGTAAGTTGGGCCCCGCACGCCCTGCACGGTTTTTTGCAGAACCAGGAATGGAAATTCGAGCGTTTTGAAGCCGACAGCGAAAGTTGCTCTGCCGTTTTTACCTGCGACTGGCCGGGTGCCTTCGCGGGATTTCCCTTCCCGTTTCACGCTACAAACAAAATAACGTTCTCCGGGAACGCGTACATGGTCGAATCGACCGTCGAGAACATGGGCAAAACGGACATGCCCTATTCCGAAGGCTGGCACCCCTACTACATGCTGGGTGAAAAAATCAACGACCTGGTAATGACACTCCCCGAATCGCTCCTTGCGGAACTTGACAGCGCCGACCTCCCGACAGGCAACTTCCATGCGGACACACGCTTTACTGCAGGCCGCAAGATTAACGACGAGTTCATCAACGACTGCTTCTGCCTCGTGGACAACAGCAATCCGGGAGAAGCAGGAAGAGGCATCGTTACGCTCGAAGGCAAGAACGGCAAGCTTACCCTCTGGCAGGATGCACGCCTCGGGCAGTATAACGCCATCCAGATATACACGCCCCCGACCCGCGAGAGCATCGCCATCGAGCCCATGACATCGGAGCCCGACGCACTGAACCACCATCGCGGACTCATCGTAATCCCGCACGGAGAAAAGCGCACGTTTACCTTCGGCGCGGAATACAAGTAATCCTTCGGCAAACAAAGTTTGCCTCGCACACTTACCCGCACCGGGTCTTCGTCAAATCACTTCCGATGTAGTCGGGATAGTCGTTGTCGAAACAGGCGGCGCAGTAATGCTCGCCCTCGCCGGTGCATTCCTTCATGCCCTCGACGCTCAGGTAGCCGAGGCTTTCGACGCCCAGCATCTTGGCGATTTCGTCGGGAGTCATGGAGCTTGCGGCCAGTTCGCCCTGGCTCGGGAAATCCATACCAAAGAAGCAGGGGTGCGCCACCGGAGGTGATGCTATGCGGATGTGGACTTCGAGAGCGCCCGCGTCGCGCAACATTCGGGAAAGAATCTTGAGCGTCGTGCCGCGAACGATGGAATCTTCCACCACGCACACGCGCTTGTTCTTGAGCACACCCTCTATGGGGTTGAACTTGAGCTTGACCTTCTGCTCGCGCACGTTCTGCGTGGGGTCAATGAAGGTGCGGCCCACGTAGTGGTTACGGAGAAGCCCGATTTCAAAGCGGATGCCGCTGGCTTGCGAATAACCTAACGCAGCCGTGGTGGCGCTGTCGGGTACAGAAATCACGATATCTGCATCTACAGGGCATTCCTTCGCAAGTTGCTTTCCCATCTTGCGGCGAATCTTGTCACAACTTTGTTCGAAAATCTTGGAATCCGGGCGACTGAAGTAGATGTACTCGAAAATGCAATGGGCCAGCCTGTCCTTGTGGGTAAAGCGCTCGGAGTGCAGTCCGTTCTGGGTGATGGTCAAGAACTCGCCGGGCTGGATGTCGCGCACGTAATTTGCACCCAGCAGGTCAAATGCGCAGGTTTCGCTGGCGACACACCAGGCCTTGCCCATGCGGGCAAGCGAAAGCGGGCGGAACCCGAAGCCGTCGCGGGCCACGAACATGGTGTCCTTGCTGATAAACACGAGGCAGAAACTGCCCGTAAATTTCGTGATGGCTTTCTTGATGGCCTCTCCCAGGGAGTCCGCCTCGGTGCGGGCGATTTCGTGCAAAAGAATTTCGGAATCGGAGGTGGTCTGGAAAATGTGCCCTTCGCTTTCCATTTCGGCGCGGAGTTCGGTGGCGTTGGTGATGTTTCCGTTGTGGGCTACCGCGAGCTGCCCCCACTTGCAACTCACCAGAATCGGCTGGGCGTTGGCAAGGGTAGATGCCCCGGTAGTGCTGTAACGCACGTGGCCAATGCCAGCAAAGCCGTCAAATTCGTCGATGTTGTGTTCCCGGAGGAGGGTGGATACAAGCCCCATGGACTTGCGGACGCGAACCTTGTCTCCGTCGGTGACCGCGAATCCGGCGCTTTCCTGACCGCGGTGCTGCAGGGCGTAAAGCCCCATGGTTATATTCCTCACGACGGTATCGCCATTGTAAATGCCGATGACGCCGCATTCTTCGTGTAATTCGTCGAGCATAACGCCTCTCTGAAATTTATGTTTCCCCTACCTCGAAGGTCACAGCCCACCCGTTCGGATGCAAGCAGGGAAACGGACGCGCCAGGCGTGCAAAAATCGTGCCATTTTATGGTTCGAGGGGGCAAAAAAAGGTGCAGTGCAGGCGCATGCGTCGCATAACCGAAAATTTCGGAACATGACCGGCATAATGCCGAAATTTGGCTTTACATTTTATGTAAGATAAATCTCAAAAAATACAAAAATTGTAAAGAAATTGGCCTTTTCGGGCGAATTTCGCAAAAATTTTTCTTTTTTTATGCCTTACCAACGCCTTGGCAGAATGCTAGTTTTTGGTTCCGATGAAAAAATCGGAATCCATCGAGGCACACATGAGTACCGCCGTTGCAAGCCACTCGCAACGGAACCAGGCGACTCTCCCCGGGCATCTGATTTTCATTCCTGTCTTTAAAGTTTTCAATCGTTTGGCAAAAGCTTCTGGCTTTTGCCTTTATTTTTATCCGGATTTTCATTACACAGCGAGCAATATATGACAGATAAATTCAACTGGAAAGCAAAACGCGAGAAGAAAGCGTTCTTGGCACTGGCGGATGGCGCCGTGTTCCACGGGTATGCCTTTGGTAGTGCTACCGATACCGTCGGCGAAGCGGTGTTCAACACCGGCATGGCGGGCTACAAGCAGATTTTGACGGACCCCTCCTACGCGGGACAGTTCGTGGTGTTCACCACGGCCGAAGTGGGCGCGTACGCCGCAAACCTCGAGAAGTCCGAATCGCGCGACGTGTTCCTGAACGGCATCGTCGTGAACTCGCTGGATGATGTAAGCAAGGAAATCGGCGAAGAGAGCCTGCACGACTACATGCAAGCCCACAAGAAGCCGGGCATCGCGGGCGTGGACACGCGCGCTCTCACCATCCACCTGCGTGAACACGGCGCACAGAAGGCTTACCTCCACGTAGACGGCTCCGACATGAATGAAGCCGACGCGATCGCAAAGGCAAAAGCCTGGGAAGGCCTCGACGGTCAGGATTACGCCAGCAAGGTCAGCGACCCGAATGGCTACGAGTTCAGCACCGAAGGCGACCTGAACGTTGTCGCTCTCGATTTCGGTATCAAGACGAACATCCTGAGGAATCTCGCCACGCAGAACATGAAGGTGACGGTGCTCCCGATCAACGCCACCTACGAACAAATTATGGCGAAGAATCCGGACGGCGTGTTCCTCTCGAACGGCCCTGCCGACCCGAACAGCCTCCCGCAAGTGGCTGCCGTCGTGAAGCAGCTTTTGGGCAAGGTCCCGCTGATGGGCATCTGCCTCGGTAACCAGTTGCTCGGTCTCGCACTCGGCGCGAAGGTTTCCAAACTCAAGTTCGGCCATCACGGCTGCAACCATCCGGTGAAAAACTTGAGGACTGGCGCCGTGGAAATCACGAGCCAGAACCACAACTACGCCATCGAAGAATCGACCCTCCCCGCGAATGTGGAAGTCAGCCACATCAACCTGAACGACAACACCGTCGAGGGCATTCGCCACAAGGAACTCCCCGCGTTCAGCGTGCAGTACCATCCGGAATCCGCTCCGGGCCCGAACGATTCCTACTACCTGTTCGGTGAATTCAGACAAATGATTCTTGACTTTAAATCTGGGAAGAACGGTGCGGGTAAGGAATGCGCCGGGGAGGTGAAAAATGGCTAAGGCAACCGCAAAGAAACAGACCAAGTACATCTTCATTACCGGCGGCGTGGTCAGTTCCCTCGGTAAAGGCATCACCTCCGCATCGCTCGCGCTGCTGCTCAAGAGCCGCGGCTACAAGGTGTTCATGCAGAAGCTGGACCCGTACCTGAACGTGGACCCGGGCACCATGAGCCCTTACCAGCACGGCGAAGTCTTCGTGACCGACGACGGCTACGAAACCGACCTTGACCTCGGCCACTACGAACGTTTTGCAGGCGTGCAGTGCTCCAAGGCTTCGAGCTACACTTCGGGCCGCATCTATTCTTCCGTGCTTTCCAAGGAACGCGCAGGCAAGTACCTCGGCGGTACGGTGCAGGTGATACCGCACATCACCAACGAAATCAAGGACGCCTTCCGTTCCGCTGCCGAAAGCGGCGCCGACATCGTGCTCTGTGAAATCGGCGGTGTCGCAGGCGACATTGAATCCCTCCCCTTCCTGGAAGCCGCAAGGCAGTTCCGTTTTGAAGTCGGCGTGGAAAACACCTGCTTTGTCCACCTGGTTCTCGTGCCCTACCTCAAGGCTGCCGGCGAACTCAAGACGAAACCCTCGCAGCACTCGGTTGCCGAACTCCGCAACATCGGTATTTTCCCGGACATTCTCGTGTGCCGCACCGAAATGACGATTCCGCAGGATCACCTCGACAAGCTCGCGCTCTTCTGCAATGTGAAGCCCGAATGCGTCATCGAAGAAAAGGACGTGACGGATTCTGTGTACGCCGTGCCCCGCGAACTTTCCAAGCAGGAACTTGACCTCCGCGTTCTGGAACAGCTCCGCCTGAGCGTGCACCCCATCATCCACTCCGAATGGGACAAGCTCGTAAAAAAGGCCACCCAGCCCAAGTACGAATGCACCATCGCGCTCGTGGGCAAGTATATCGCCATCCGTGATGCCTACAAGTCCGTACACGAAGCCCTGCAACACGCCGGCATGGAACACAATGCCAAGGTGAAGGTGGAATGTATCGAGGCCGAAGAACTCGAAAAGAATCCGAACCTCATCAAGAACGCCGACGGCATCTTGATTCCGGGAGGCTTCGGTAGCCGCGGCGTGAACGGCAAGTGTGTCGCCATCAAGTATGCCCGGGAACACAAGATCCCGCTACTCGGCATCTGCCTCGGCATGCAGTGCTGTGTGATTGAATTTGCACGCAACGTTCTCGGCTGGAAAGACGCCAACTCTACGGAATTCGACGAAAAGACGGCCCACCCGGTCATCGACCTGATGGACGAACAGAAAAACGTCACCGAAAAGGGCGGCACCATGCGCCTCGGCGCTTACCCGTGCAAGCTCGTGAAGGATTCCAACGCGGCAAAACTCTACAAGAGCGAAAAGATTAGCGAACGTCACCGGCACCGCTACGAATTCAACTACAACAGCGAATTCCGCAAGGAACTCGAAAAGGCCGGCCTCAAGATTGCCGGTACATCGCCCGATGGCAAGCTCGTCGAGATGGTGGAAATCAAGAACCACCCCTACTTCGAAGCCTGCCAGTTCCATCCGGAATTCAAGAGCAGGCCCACCGCGCCGCACCCGCTGTTCAGCGGGCTCGTGAAGGCGGCACTCGAACAAAAGAAAAAAGGTTCCGCGCAGGCCAAGTCTGCGCAGGCAAAACCGGCACAAAAGAAGAATTTGAATGGAGGCAAGAAGAATGCCTAAACGTACAGACATCAAGAAGATTATGCTCATTGGTTCTGGCCCGATTGTGATTGGCCAGGGCTGCGAATTCGACTACTCCGGCGTGCAGGCCTGCAAGGTGCTGCGCCGCGAAGGTTACGAAGTGGTGTTGGTGAACTCCAACCCGGCCACCATCATGACCGACCCCGAGATGGCTGACCGCACCTACATTGAACCGCTGAGTGTCGATATTCTGCACGAAATCATCCGTCGCGAACGCCCGGATGCTTTGCTCCCCACACTCGGTGGCCAGACCGCACTCAACCTTGCCATGGAACTGAATGAGCGAGGCATTTTGGACCGCTACCAGGTGGAACTCATCGGTGCAAAGGCCGAATCCATCCAGCGCGCCGAAGACCGTCACCTGTTCAAGGAAGCCATGCTCAAGATCGGACTTGACCTTCCCCGCTCCGGTTCCGCACACTCCATGTCTGAGGCGACCGCAATCGCCCACACCATCGGCAGCTGGCCGCTCATCATCCGTCCGGGCTTTACCCTTGGCGGCACGGGCGGCGGTATCGCCCACAATCCCGAAGAATTCGAAACCATCGTGAACCGCGGTCTTGACGCCTCGCTCAACAACGAAGTGCTTATCGAAGAATCGCTGCTTGGCTGGAAAGAATTCGAGATGGAAGTCATGCGCGACAAGAAAGGCAACGCCGTTATCGTGTGCTCCATCGAAAACCTGGACCCGATGGGCGTGCACACCGGCGACTCCATTACGGTCGCCCCGATCCAGAGCCTTGATGACCGCGCTTACCAGGCCATGCGTGACGACTCCCTGAAAGTCATGGA
>JAEEGF011285422.1_pt1 | contig 36572 bp, 25 predicted proteins | sample 9134171 | NCBI WGS metagenome assembly JAEEGF01 (sample SAMN16246542, study PRJNA631951) | gut metagenome | biome: gut microbiome; feature: rumen; material: AP-attached | host: Bos | place: Iran: Karaj | collected 2018-10 | reverse complement strand
AGGTGTTGCTCTTGGGAGTCCACAAGAACAGGTTGTTACCGAAGAACGACAGGTTCACACCCGTGATGAAGCAGTTGGCAAACCACTTGGTGGGCATCTGCCATGAGAGGATCACGTTACGCAGTTTAATGTAGCTCTTGTCAACGAGGAATGCACGGTCCAGGTCTGAACCACCAGCATCCCAGTAGGTGAAGATACCGGTCTCGTCGAGCGGAGTGGTGTTCTCACCGTAAACGGGGTTACCGTTATCATCGGTACCAATCTGCTGAACAGAGTTGGGAACGATGAACGGATTACGGCTGTTGAATGCCGTCTGGATAGCGTTACCGGTGAAGTAGGTGATGTCCTTGGTGCGCGAATAGAGCATACCGCCGTGACGAATGTCGAGGTTAGCGGTCAGGCTGACGCCCTTGTAGCTCAACGTGGTACCGAAGCCCATCAAATACTTGTAGTTCATGCTGCCGACAATCTGCTGCTCGGGGTTAACGAGCGGCTGACCTTCGCCGTCACAGATAATCTTGCCGTCCTCGGTCATTTGGGGAACATATGCCTTGAATACACCAAGAGGCTCACCCTCGATGGCATACAGGCTCGTACCGCCGCTCAGACCGTAGATGGTAGCAATGCCGCCCAGCTCCTCAGGAAGCTTGATGACCTTGCTCCAGTTCTTGGTGTAGTTCCAAGTGATATCCCACTGGAAGTCGCCAACCTTGACGGGAGTCACGTTAACCAACAGCTCAATACCACGGTTGCGAATCTTACCCAGGTTCATGTTCTGGGCAGTATAACCGGTGGCGGGATCCATGTTCAGCGAGAAGATCTGCTTGTCGGTATTGCGATCATAATAAGCAGCATCGAAGCTGAAGCGGTTCTGGAAGAAGGCCATGTTCAAACCAAGCTCAAACTCGGTGGTCATCTCAGGACTCAGGTTCTGGCTACCCAGCACATTACCCATTGAGTAGGCATTCACGCCCACCTTGGTGAAGGGGAACGAGCTACCGTTACCGAAACCACTGGTTGCGGCGGCAGCCTGGGCATAAACAGAATTGGTCATGTAGACACCGGCGTCATTACCAGTGCGACCCCAAGCCACGCGGAACTTACCGAAGGTGATGATGTTGCGCTGTTCGGGCTTGAGCAGCTCACTGAACAGGAACGACAAGCTCACACCAGGATAGAAGTAGGAGCGATTGTCCTTGGGAAGAGTTGACGACCAGTCGTTACGGCCCTGGAGGGTCAAGTAAACCATATTCCTCCAAGCAAACTCGGCACTGCCGAATACGGCCAGGAAACGGCGCTTCCACTCTGACTGTGAGGTCGAGGGAATCTCAGCGCTGTTCGACAGATTGTACCACATGGGGATGGTCAGGTTGGTCACTGATGAGCCCAGATACTTGTAAGAGCGCTCATTGCCGTTGAAACCGAGCTGTGCATTCACATGCCAGTCTTCCAGAATCTGCTGGTCGTAGGTCAACATGAAGTTCTGGTCGATCTCACGACGACGGGTGATGCTCTGCGATACCTCACCGGTGAGGTCCTTCAAGGCGTCATCATAGTTGGGGGTATCCTTGAACAATGCGGCCATGTTGGGCGAACCATAGTTGTGGTGACCCGTGTTGGTATCCAAACCGAAGCGGTAGGTGGCCGTGAAGTATTTCAGGAATTCATAATCGAGCTGCAGGTTACCGTAGAAGCGCTCCTGCTCGTACTCGTTCTGATAATTATTAATAATGTAATACGGGTTGGTAACGCCGTAGGGGGTGTAGTAGTAACCCGGCGTGTTGAACGGGTTGTTCAGGTCCTTCATCTCAACGATGGAGATGTCACGCGGCGTCTGCATGATGCTGTTGTACATCGAACCCGTCTTCTGACCGGTGGTCACGAAGTGGTTGCGTTGGAAGGCATAGTTCAACGAGGTGCTGAAGGTGAAGTTGCCTTCGCGATGGCTACCACGGGCCGATACCGTGTACTTGGTATAGGTGTCGGCATCCTCAGGGATGATACCGTTATCGTTGATTTGTGACAGCGATACGAAGTAGGTGCTCTTGTCGGTAGCTCCGTTGAACGAGATGCTGTTGTTGTAACGGAAACCAGTGGAGAAGAAGTCCTTCACGTTGTTCTTGATGGGAAGGAAACTCTTCATGTTCTGGCTATGGTTGTAAACCCAACCATAGAGTTGCTGTGAACCGTCAAAAGCAGGACCCCACGAACCGTTCTCAATCTCGGTGTGGTCGCCATACCAACCCATACCGAACTGGTTCTGCATCTGGGGCAGGCGCATTACCGACTCCCACTGCAGGCCACCGTTATACTCGATGCCCACACCACGGTTCTGCTTGGTACCCTTCTTGGTGGTGATCAGGATGACACCTGCGCCGGCACGGCTACCGTACAGGGCGGTAGCGGCAGCACCCTTCAGAATGGTCATGCTCTCAACGTCGTTGGGGTTAACGGCACTTGCGCCGTTACCGAAGTCGTAACCGCTGTTCAGACCATCACTGCTGTAGGTTGCCGAGTTGTTCAGGGGCACACCATCCACAACATACAGCGGCTGGTTGCTACCCGAGAGCGAGCTCACACCACGAATGATAACCGATTTGGAAGTACCGGGGTCGGAAGATGTCTCAGCAATCTGGACACCAGCCACCTTACCGGCAAGGCTCGACATGACGTCGTTGGTGCGTGCCTGTGCGATGACATCACCCTTAATGGGAGTGGCCGACACACCCAGCGCCTTTGCTTCGCGCTTAATACCCATCGCCGTAACAACCACCTCATCAAGAGTAGTGTTGTCCTCCTCAAGGGCGACTGTTACATAACTCGAAACCGCAACGACTTGTGATTTGTAACCGACACAACTAACCCTAAGTTGCGTCACGTTGTCGTTGACGATTACTGTGAATTGACCGTCAAGGTCGGTTGAAGTGCCTTGGGATGAGCCGATGGCCTGCACAGTGGCGCCTATCAACGGCTCATTGTCACTGGCACTGACGACTTTACCATTCACGGTCTTGTTGGCATATGCGCTCATCGAAATGAGGCATAACACCATGAGAGTTGATAAAAGTCTCTTCATACAGTAAACAATTAGTTAACCCATCGGCAGGCTCGGGTGAGCGCTTACCTAAACATGCCGGTGGATTGATGTTGATAATCTCTAAGGTATTGTTTAACAGCAAGTGCGCTCTGCTTACTGATTTTTGTCTCATTGGGAGAACAGAATGACAAAAAGCACGGATTGCATCCTCCATGGAGAATACATTCAAGGTTATTAGTTGATGCTATCAGATCCCTTGTGTCCATTCGCAATGATGGTATCATTGGCTCTTTCTATCTCATTCACTATTCCCATGCTCACGGCATAGAAACACGCAAAGATAAACATTTTTTCACTTAAGCAACATCTTCTTTAAAAAAAAACCAAAAAAAATGAGTCTTTTTTGGCAAAAAACGCCTTTTCTGATAATTAATGCTAACTACCCTCCCCTATTTTACTATTCAATTGCAATGTGTTTTCACCGATGTGATTACAAACTTGCAGCGGAAGAAAGTCAAGGCGAATCGACTTTCTTCCGCTGCAAATATCAATGTCAGCGTATTTGCTGAAATCTCTAACTAACTCTTATTACCTTTCAGATGGAGAGAATCTGGATGGCACAACCACCGCCAGAGGCAAGATGCAGGTGCAGCACCGTGGCCTTGTCCACATCAAGACGACGGATGGTCATGGGATAGGGATTAGTACGATAATCGGCACCAGGTCCGTCCTCATAGATGATGGCTTGATACTTGCCCTCACCCAGGAAATCGAGCGACAGGTCAAAGTCGCGAGCCTCGGCATCGGTGACTCCGCCAACATACCAGTTGTCGGTGCCGCGCTCCTGACGGGCATAAACCACATACTTTCCAATGGCAGCAAACGGCACCAAGGTGCGTTCCCAATTGGTGGGGACCTCCTCGATGAACTTGAAAGCGGGCTGGTGCTCATAGTTCTCGATTTGGTCAGCGGCCATGTGCCCAGGGCTATAGATCACAATATACTCGGCCAACTGGTGGGCCAGCGTGTTCTGCGGACGCGTACCGGGCACCGAGTCGTTGCGGTACTCAAAGATGCCGGGGGTGAAGTCCATGGGACCTCCCAGGCCACGCGTGAACGGCAGGATGCACTCATGATAAGGCGGATTGCCGCCACGGCGGTCAAAGGCGTTGTATTCCTGGCCGCGCATGCTCTCGGTCGCGATGAGATTGGGCCACGTGCGCTGTATGCCGCTAGGCATGGCACCCTCGTGGTTGACAATCATCAAGTGGTGACGAGCAGCCGTCTCAATCACCTTGCGAAAGTGCTGGACACCCCACTGGGAATGTTGCAACTCGCCGTTGTAGAAGTGGGAATTGACATAGCCCGTCTTGACCGTGTTGATGCCCAACGACTCATAGAGCCTGTAGGCATCCTCCAGCTGGTTCTCGTAATTCTGCGCAGCGCCTCCAGTCTCGTTGTGGGCAATGATGCGCACGCCACGCTCACCGGCATAGCGGCACAGGCCTTGCAAGTCATAATCAGGATAGGCCTTGGTAAACGAGAAGCCGTCACCGTGCTTGGTCCAGTCGGTGTCCCAGCCATAGTTCCAGCCCTCAACGAGCACACCACCCAAGCCATGATGGGCGGCAAAATCGATGTAACGCTTAGTGTTCTCGGTTGTGGCACCATGACGCTCGCCCTGTGACCAGGTCCAGCGCTGTTTTTGCAGCGCCCACCAGATACCCACATACTTGGTGGGCTTGATCCATGAGGTGTCAACAATCTTGCACGGGTCATTCAAGTTCAGGGGCATGCGCGATAACAGGATGTCGGCTGCAGTGCGTCCAATGATAATGGCACGCCACGGCGAGACGCGTGTGTTTTCCACCCTCACTTTATCACCATTTTTCCAGGGCACCAGATCCACTTTGAGGGTTGTTCCCTGATGGGAAAAATTCATTGTGGAAAAATCGGTCAGGTTGGCCTCCATAATGGCCATGTAAAGCGATTCGTTGACCTCTATGGCTATGGGGCCCGACATACTGCCTTTCTTGCTCAGCGGCTCACGGGTGTAAATGCCCTCATAATAAGCCGTCAAGGCAGGTATCGACCAAGTCGGGGCATCAGTCGGCAGAGCAAACTGTGTCACCTCGTCCATGATTACAAAGTCCTGCAGACCTTTCTGACGCGGAAACTCATAGCGGAAGGCGATACCGTCGTCAAAGGCACGGAACACAACGTCCAAGGCACGTTTGGCGCCACTTTTTTCCTGCAAGCAAACCCGCATCTCGTTGTAGTTGTTGCGCACCTGGGCATCTTCGCCCCAAGGCTGTGACCAAGTCTCGTCAAAGCTCGAACGAGTCACTTTGCCCATCTTGAAGTTGTCCTTGAAGTCACCGTCCTTGAGCACAAAGCCCAATGCCGATGGCTTGACAATCACTTCATTTCCAACACGGTTCACCTGATACCAAGCCTTGCCGCCATCAATGCCAACAGTCACCGTGAGCGAGCCGTCAGGCGATGAGACCTTCACATCTTTGGCCAATGCCATTGAGCTCATTATCAGGCACATCAAGGTAATCAATGAGAATCTTTTCATTGTTTTCAGTTTCATTTGTTAATTATTTTATTTACAAATGCAAATATACGGATATTTTGCGGAATATCCAGCATGTCATCTCAAAAAACTGATGTTTTTTAAAAAGGGAGGCACTTCAGGTCTCATGCCTCCCTCGATTATCAGTCAGGGCAGAACTGAAGAAGCAGGTAAAGGAATCTGCCCTGACACTTCTAGATAAGTGTTACCTTGAGGTCACACCGTCGGCCGTCACCGTAAGGTAGTAATCACGGTCCAGCACAACGTCATAGTCAGGCGTCTGCGAGCCACCGCCATTATTGTTAAAGATGAGGTGCTCGGTCTCGCCAGCACTGGTGAATTCCCAATAGAGGTAGTCCACGCCATCCATGGTTTTGTTACCAGTTGGCGCAGCACCAGGCCAGCCACCGAAGAATTCCTTGTCACCCCATGCATACAGGGCGATAGCATCCCAACCGGTCTGGTTTACAATGTAAATGTAATGGGTATCGCCAGGAGTAGGCTCGGGCGTGTCGCCACCACCAGTATAGGTGTTGGGATCAATCTCAGTTACACCGCTGGCAGTCACCTCGAGATAGACATCATGGTCGATCGTGTAAGCGAAGTCGGCCAGCTGGGTGCCTCCACCAGCGTTGTTGAAGATGAGATTCTCACTCAAACCAGTGTTGGCCTCGCCCATGTCAAAGTAGGTGTAGGTCACACCCTTGATTGTTTGCTCACCAGTGGGTGCCATGCCTGGCCATCCACCGTTCAGGTCGTTCACATCACCCCACATGTAAAGCGTGATGTCATCCCAACCGGTCTTGTTGACTATAAATACGGCATATCCGTCGTGAGGCACTACCACCGGCTCACCCATCTCCTCAACACCGCTGGTGGTCACACGCAGGTAGATGTCGCGGTCGATGGTGAAGTTGAAGTCGGCCAACTGTGAACCCTCGCCATTGTTGAAGATGAGGTTCTCGTTCAGGCCAGTGTTGGCAGCGCCCATGTCAAAGTAGGTGTACTCGGTACCGCCAATCTTCTGTTTGCCCGTGGGAGTCATGCCAGGCCAGCCGCCATTCAGGTCATTCACGTCACCCCACATGTACAGGTTCAGGTTAGCCCAGCCTGTCTCATCGAGCACATAGACCACAAAGCCGTCATGCTCTATTTCGGGACCGTCGCCACTCCAATAGTAGCTCTCCCAGCGCTCACCCCACACGTTGGTGAAGGTGCCCAGTCCGGGATTGTCGGTGTGGTTAGCCATTTCACCCTTGACCGTGAACTCGGTGCCCTGGGTGGCACTATAGAAGCGGAACCCGTCGGCAAGCGTCTTGCCGGCCTCAAAAGTCGAGGGGTCAAGATAGATACCCCACTTGATGTCACTATTGGGGGCCTTCATGAGCTTCCACTCTTCTTTACCCATCGATGCGCTGTCGCCGTTAAAGGCACCCATGATGTAGATTTCCTCATCGACCGAGGTGCCGAAGGGAGCGATGAATTCGAGCAGGATGCGGTCGGCGCGAGTCTCGAACTGCTGACGCTCGTGATCAAAGATGATATCCTCATCCTTGGAGCAACTGGTCATCACGGTCAAGCCTGCCAGCAGCACCACAATCAGACTATATATATTCCTTGTTTTCATATTGTTGTCTTTTAATTGGATTTTGGATTAATAATTGGGATTCTGGATAAGACCAGGGTTAACCGACAGTGCCGACTGAGGCAGCGGATACCACTCATACTTGGTGCTGCGCTGTGCAGGCAGGTCGATTCCAGGCTCTGTGGCACGGCCCCAGAACCACCAGGTGCCCTGCGTGAACTTGTTGAAGCGGCGCAGGTCGGTGCGGCGACGATTGCCCTCGCCCAGGTATTCCTTGCCCCACTCGCTCAGCATCCAGTCCATGTCAAAGGCAGTGAAACCGGGTCCTGCAACCGCGAGGGCTGCAGCACGGTTGGCAGCGGTAAAGTAGCGCTGGCGCACGGCGTCCACATAGTTCTTGGCCTCGCCACTGTTGCCCTTGCGCATTTCGCACTCGGCCACGTTGTAGTAGGCCTCGGCCAGACGGAACTGCACGTCATCAATCGACTTGAAGCCGCCAGCATCGTCGGTGGGATACAAGGGATACTTCACCAGACGCACACCCGAGTTGGTCTCGCCCCAACGCGGGCTCATCACAGTTTCAAGGGTACGGCCCTGATTGAGGAAGGTGCCCACCTGGTCCACATAGACCAGATCCTGACCATCGCGGTCGGCATCGGCCTTGAGCACATCGCCCGTGCCGAAGTTGGCACGCATCACGCCCTTGAGGAACATACCGGGGCCGTGAGTCTTGGTTGTAACATTATATACATAGTTCTGTTTGCGGATGTCACGATCGTCAAAGCGCTCGTAGGGAGCGCCCAACTTGTCGTTGTAAGGAGCGCCAAGGAAGCAGTTTGCACCTTCACTGCCACCAGTGGGCAGGACAGTGCCGGCATTGTCATAGCTGGGCACGAGGCAAACGCAGTTCCAAGCGCCGATGCCGTCATAGGACTGGCCAAAATAGTCGGCGTAACCGTACCACATGCCCACCATTGTGCGCACGTTGCTGATGGCATTGGCAGCACCCTGACCGTCCTCGGCTGCAAGGGCGAAGATGACCTCGGGGCATTTCACGTTGTCCATGCTGTAAAGGTCGCGATAATTGTCGGCAAGGGCATATTTACCATAATCACCATTGATGATCTGCTTGGACAAGGCCTCACACTCGTTATAGCGGGCCTCACCGATAAAGATCTCGGCATTGAGCAGCAGACGGGCCTTGAGCAGGCGGTTCATTGCCTGATTGGCACGGTTGACGGTTGCGCGGCTGCCGTCCTCACGGGCAAGCTGGTCCACCGTCTCGTCAAGTTCCTGTGCGATGAAGTCAAAAATCTTGTGGCATGAGGTGTTCCAGTCGGGATCGGCGGTGCCGGGCACTTCACTGCCAGCCTTGACATTCAGGGGCAGTGCACCACCCCACAGTTCGAACAGGCAGTAGTAGTTCCAAGCACGAATAGTGCGCACCTCGGCTACATACTGGTTCAGCTTCTCCTGCGACATGCCCAGATCGGCGGCATTCAGTGTCTCCAAGTCGTTGAGCAACAGGTTTGCAAGGCCTACAGCAGTCCAAGCGCCCGACCAAGCATTTTGAATAATCGTTGACTCACTGTTCCAGTTGTGCCAGGAGAGCACCGTCTTCATGGCCTCGTCCCAACCCCATTGGCCACCGTTCCACACGCGCCAGGTGAGCTGGTCGGCTGGATACTCGCTCAAGTGGAAGAAGTTCTCACCGGCAAGGGTCGATGACGTCTGGTTGTAGATGGCGGCAACGGCACCCTTGACGCTGGCTTCATTCTGGTAATACACAGTGGCGTCGATGCGGTCGTTCACCTTCTCGTCAAGGTCGGTGCACGATGACATACCCATCACGCTCACTGCAATTGCTATAATGATATTGATATACTTTTTCATATTCTTTGGTCTCTTTATGGATTAGTGGAAACGCACGGTTACACCCAGGGTGAACTGGAATGCCTGAGGATAAGCACTGTTGGTGTCGATACCGGGAGTAATGCCGGTCGATGTAACAATCGAGGGATCATTGCCCTTGTAGCTTGTAAAGGTGAACAGGTTCTTAGCCGACAGATAGACGCGCAGGCTCTCGAGCAGGTTGCGCTTCTTGGGCATGAACGTGTAACCCAAAGTCACGTTATCGAGTTTGAAGTGGTCGCCTTTCTCGAGGAAGTAGCTCGAGATGATGCTACCGCCGGCATTCACTTCGGCATAGTCGGTATAGGCGCTGGCCAGCACGTTGTCGGTACCGCAGCCCTTGAGGCCCATGCCATAGCGGCGCATGTTGAAGATCTTGTAACCGAAGGCACCACGCATCAGCATGCTCAAATCCCAATTGCCCCAAGTGAAGGAGTTGCTCCATGAGAGGAAATGCTTGGGAGCGCCATTACCGATGTTGCGCTTCCAGGCGGGATCGGCCTGAGCAGCGGGCACGGCGTTACCGTCGTTATCATAGACCATAAACAGACCGTTCTCGTCGATGCCGGCATGCTCAAAGCCATAATACTGTCCGATAAGGCCACCCTCGGCCACGCGGAAGAAGTACTCGCTGGTACCCACACCGGGCTTGCGGTACAGGTCAAGATAACTCATCTGGTAAACATCGCTCGAGAGCTTGGTCAATTTGGTCTTACCAGTGCTCCAGTTAATGCCAGTGGTCCACTTGACAGCGGTTTTGGTCAGCACATCATAGTCGAGCACGACCTCAACACCGGTATTCTTAGTAGTACCCACGTTCACAAGGATGGAGTTGTAGATGAACGGAGGCTGCGGGGCAGTGTAGTTGTAAAGCAAGTCTTGAGAACGACGGTCATAGTACTCGACGCTACCGCGCAGACGGCTGTCGAAGGCGACGAAGTCAACACCCACGTTAAAGGCGGTCGACTTCTCCCATGCCAGGTCGGGATTGGCGTTCACCGAGGGAGCGTAACCATTAATCCATTCATCGTCGATATAGTAGGCGCCATAGCCGCTATAGGTTGACAACGACTGATAAGCGTTGAAGTCACTGCGACCCGTCACACCATAGGAGATGCGGGGTTTCAAGCTCTGGAAGGTGCGTGACAGGCCTTCGGCAAACGGGGTGCGGATGATTTCCCAAGCCAGTGATACCGAGGGGAAGCTACCCCACTTCTTGTTGACACCGAACTTGGTGCTGCCCTCACGGCGCATCGAAGCCGAGGCGAACAGCATATCCTTATAATTATAGTTCAAGCGGCCAAAGAAACCGATGAGCGTCGATTCTGAAGAACCTGCCCACATGTTGGCCTTGCCGTCGCGCAGATAAGTACCATTAGCGATTCCATGATAGTTCATGCTATCATACACGAAGCCCATGTTCTCATTACCGCTCTGCTCCCAACGGGTGCGTTCCCAAGAGTAACCCACAACGGCCTTGAGCTGATGGTCATCGAGGGTCAGGGTGTAATTGCCCAGCCACTCCAGACGGTTGGTCCACCACTTCTGGTAATTGATGTTAGCGCGGCCGGCATAACCGTTCCAGTAACTCTCGCTCGACGTGCTGGGGGTGTAGAAGTTGGACTTTAAGTCATTGTATTGCAAGGCATAGCTCAACGAGGTGTTGAGATAGTGTTTGTCGGTCTGAATCAGGTTCACCTTAACATCACCGTTCCCCAACAGGTAGATGCGGTCACCATTGCTCACGTTGTTCTTCAAGTCGTTCACCGGGTTATGGATATCGGTGGGGCTATTGGGCTGATAGTAAGAACCGTCCTCGTTAAACACGGGAATGGTGGGGTTCATGGTCAACGCTGTGTCAAACAGTCCGTCGTTGCCCCATTTCTCATGCACCTTGCGGCCCGACAGCGATGCGTTGAACTGCAAGAAGTTATTCAACACGCGCTGCTCACCGACGAAACGTGCGCCATATTCCTCACGACCAGACACAATGTCGAGACCGTTACCGCGCTTGTAGTTCACCGATGCGCCAAAGTAGCCGTTCTTGGTGGAACTGTCAATAGACAGGTACTGGTTGAGGTTATAGCTCATGGGACGGGTAATTTCATCCCACCAGTTGGTGTCACCGCCATAGTCCTGGCCGCGGCGCGAACGACGGAATTCCTCAGTCGTCAGGATGCGGGGTTTGGGCTTGGCGAAGTTACCGGCGATGTAGCTGTCATAGGTCACTGTCGTCACACCAGGGGCGCCAGCACCCTTCTTGGTGGTCACGAGGATAACACCATTGGCACCGCGAGTACCGTAGATGGCGGCCGAACCGGCATCCTTCAGCACCGTTATGCTCTCAACATCCTGCGTAGCGATGTTGCGCAGGTCACCACCGGCAATACCGTCGATGACGATGAGCGGGCCGTTGGAAGCAGTGAGCGAACCGGCACCACGAATCTGGAAGTCGGTCATTGAGTTGGGGTTAGCGGCAGCACTTGTGCTGACGTTCAGACCAGCCACCTTACCTGCCACAAGAGCGAGGGGGTCGCTGGCAACACCCTGGTTAAACTGCTTCTTGTCGATTTGAACCACCGAACTGGAAATCTCTTTCTTGGCCAGCGAACCGTAGCCCACAACGACCACCTCGTTGAGTTGCGAGCGCTCCTCAACAAGAACAATTTCAAGATGGCTCTGCCCCTTAATGGCAACTTCCTGAGTCTCATAACCGATGTATGAAACCACCAGGGTTCCGTTACTGGGAGCGTTCTCGATGCTGAAACGACCATCATAATCGGTGACGCTTCCGTTCGAAGTGCCCTTGACGGCAACACTGGCACCGATCAGTTCCTCGCCCGTCTCATCCACAATGTGGCCGTTGACGGTCATGGTCTGTGCCGAAATGCCCAGGGCAAACATCAGCGCAGCGCACAGCAAAATTGTGCGTTGCAGCAATCCTGTTCTACATTTCTTCATTGTCATTAAAAATTTAGTTATTTAAAAATATGGTAATATGTTTTTACTTCATAAGAAGCTTTGGGTCAATAGCCTTCAGGCATCGCAAAATTAACATGCGATGCTTGCTCCGCAAACATCATCAAACAAAAATCAAAATTAGAATGGAAAATAAAACGCTGACAATCAACAAGAAGCGCCAGTACTACCGATATTAAAATCTAACTGATTATAAAAAGGAAATGAGGCAGAATGCTGCTGATGAGAAGGCAATGGTTTGTTCGGACCATCAATCGATGGCCTTGACATGGGCCTCGAAGTTGTCCTTGTCAATGGCACGGGCCTTGAGTTTGGAGCGGTAGGTGTAGATTGTCGTCAGGCTGGCACGCAGGATGTCGGCAATGCTCTGGCTGTCGGTAATGCCAATGCGGATGAGCGCCAGCACACGCGACTCGGTGGTCAAGCGTTTGCCCTTCTTGACCTCAATTTTGCCGTCTTCCTGCAACAACTCATTTACAGCATCGACAAAGTTAGGATAAATGTTGAGGAACGCATTATCAAAGTTCTCATAGAACAATTGAGCATTTTCATTACCCAAGTGGGCACTTTTCAACTCTCGCGCCAGTTCCTCGACCTTGCGGTTGCGGTACAATCTGTAAAGCGCCTTGCGCTGTTCCTCGCCCCGATCGATAAATTTGCTTGATAGCGCCAAAAAACGCGCGATATACTCTTCCTTGAGTTTCTCCTTCTCCTGCAACAGGCAATTGCTCTCATGCAACTGTCCGACAGTGCTTTCGAGCTGGCCATTCACTTGCCGCAGCTGTTCATTGATGGCCTTCTTCTGCTCATTCAATCGACGGTATCTCCTGAACAACTGATAGATAGCAGCAACACCCGCAACAAGCAACAGAGCTATGACCGAGATAATGGCAAGCAGCCACATCATGTTGCGGTGGTTGCGTTCCTGCTTAGTCTGATAGGCTGTCAGAATCTTAGGCACAATGCGTGAAGCCTGGATGTTGCGCAGGCGTGTGCCGTAAAAGTTGGCATCATCCACTGCCACCTTCATGTAGCGATAGGCACGGTCGATGTCACCAATGTCAAACAGGCGGTCGGCAATTGTCCTTAGCGACGTGTTCTCGCGGATGCAGCCCTCCAGATCACTCTCGGCACTCTTGATGAGGTATTGCATCTGTGCCTCCTGATCGCCCATTTGGGCATAATGGAACGACATGGTGCTCGCTATAATCGAGTACAAGCGGTCTCCACTATGATACTGTGGCAATAAACGCGCAAGCAGATTGATGGCCTGCTGTTGCTGATGACTGTCGGCCAAACGCTCGGCAACAGTGAGAAGATAGTTCACATCGTCTTTCGGAGCATCTGCGACAGCGTTGCGGCGCCGCAAGTCAATAAGTTGCTCCACATACTCGTCGGCATATTTTGTGCCCTGCATATACTCGGCCTGATAGATCAGCAAGTCTGTCATGATACGGTGATACTGGATGATTTGATCCGGGCTCAAGCGCGTGGTATCAATCTGTGCCAATGTCAGAGTTGCCTTATCGGTCAGACAAGCGGTTGACAGGATATGGGCAAGATTCAAGCGACTCTCATTAAGCAGTCTCTCGTCATCCATCGAACGGGCAAGACGCATGCAGCCATTCACATAGGCATAGGCCGAGTCATACTGATAAGCTGAATATTCCTCATACAGGCGCCGCATCATTTCATAGCGCGTCGACAGTTGCCGCTGCCGTGCCAAATCAGACTTGAGTTGGGCAAGACGGGCTTCTTTGGCGGCAACAATCGCCGGCTGGGCTTCAATAAGGCTGTCCAGCCTCCGAAACATGCCCCCATCGGCCGCAGCTACCGACGATGTGGCGAACATCATCCACAAAAGCATCAGCGCTGCACATTTTTTCACTATCGCTCTTGCCATCATCTTACCGATTCAAGTCTTGAAAACTTATTTACCTAGAATCATGTCAATCACTGCCGCAATGTCACCAATAGTAATCTCGCCATCGGCATTCACATCGGCACAAGACATCGGCACATTGCCCAAGGATCCACTCAGAATAATGTCGATCAAAACGGTGATATCACCGATGGTTACTTCGCCATCTTGATTTACGTCACCACGAACCAAGTTTCCTGCGGGTTCGCCCTTGTAGTAGACTTTATAGCCACCTGCAGGCAGTGAGAAACTTTGGGTGGCATTCAATGTCACAGGCGTGGCGGTCAGGCCAGCGGCAATGTTATCCACATCAATTGCCAGTTTCCACTCGCCAGCCTCCAACCCGGTAACGACACTGTTGACGGTTGATGAGCCCAAGTTCAATACCACCAGGGCCGTCTGGTCATTATGATGGCGGGTATAGGCAACCAAGTTAGAGTTACCTGTGGTCAGGAAGGTCACCTCAGCGGCGCGGTCTCCGTTGTCGATGAGAGCGTCACAGCTATGCTTGAGGGCTGTCAGGGCCTTGACGGTATTCAGCATCTTGTTGTCAACCGAGTTCCAGTTAATGGGCGTGCGATTGAAATAGTCCAGCTTGCGTGACATCAAATAGCCCGTCTCCTGGCCGTTATAAAGCATGGGCATGCCGTAGAGCGTGAAAGTAAGCACCGTGAAGGCATAGGCATTGTTTCCATATTGCGTCGTCATCGAGCTGCTGTAGTTCTGGTCGTGGTTGGTGAGATAGACCATGCGACTGATGTCGATGAAGCGCAGGTCTCCTACCAGGTTGCGGCACTGCGACAGCACACCGGCAGGGTTATTCTTGTTGTTGACCAGAGCCGATTGGAAGCCCCATGCATAGTCATAGTCCCAACCGCACACAAGCAGACGAGGAACGCTGTTGGCCATATCGCCTTCGCCCAGCATGGTAATTGTCTTGCCCGGTTTGTAATTCTTCAATGCCGTGATAGCTCGGGTCCAGAAAGAGGTGGGAATGGTATTGCTGCTGATGTAGTCACAGCGGAAGCCGTCAATGTCCACCTGGTCAATCCAGTACTCCATCGCCTCTATCATTGCCAATTGGGTTGCTTCTTTACTATAGTCTAACTGATAAACATCACCATAGCCGTTGGGGCTGGTAAGAGTAGAGTTATAGTAGTCGCGGTGCTGGGTAATCCACACATTGTCCTTGGCTGTGTGATTGGCCACCCAGTCGAGCCACACCTGCATACCGCGCTGGTGAGCGGCTGTGACAAACGACTTGAGGTCGGCAATAGTACCGAAGTCGCTGTTCACTGCATGATAGTCACGTGGAGCATAGGGGCTGCCGAGCGAGCCGATACGACCAAGGATACCACGGGGATGGATGGGCATGAGCCAAATGATGTCGACACCCAGGTCCTTCAAGTAATCCAAGCGGTCCTTGGCTGCGGCAAGAGTTCCGGCACTGGTAAAGTTATAAAGGTCAAGCTCATAGATGACATTTTGATTCGGGACAAAAGTACTCTCAGCCGCCCCGATGATCTTGGTCAACTGGCCCATCACATAATAACCATGATTGGTGAACGTGCCATCGACACGGCCACCTTGATTATTCCAAGTGAAAATCAGGCCCGTGGGCGTTGCAAGACTGCCCGTGTAGGTCCATTTATAGATTTTGTTGCCGCTGGGCGTATCGCCCATATAGGTCATTGCCGGCCCAGGCCAATCAGTGCCCACATAGGTGCGGCCGTCGGTATTGCCCTCCCAAGCCCATATCTTGGGCGAGTCGGTCACCGTGCTGTTGGCTTCAAAGAACACACACACTTCGCTGTCACTGTCAATAGCGGGATCATAGACCGCCGCCATCGAAGCCAGCGCAACAATCATCAGCAATGAAAATGAAAATAATCGTCTCATTTCGGTTATTTTGTTTTGAGGTTGGATTTGTCACAAAAGTAGTCATAAAATTCACACCGCCTCACATATCAAACAAAAAATCAAACTTTTTCACGGGTTTAATTCACTTTTAATCAATATTTTACCAAAATTCATAGTGTTTAAAAATCTAAACGTTCTCCTTGTTGCGAGCTTGGCATTTTGACACATAAAACGACCGGTATCGGTTATTCCAAAGTCCAAACGCTCGTCGGGGGCAAGATTATTTGTACCTTTGCAGACCACAAAACGGCATGAACTAAAAAATGGTATCGATAGAGCATCTCATAGGCGTACTGTTGACCGTGGGCCTGCTATTGGCAGTCAGTTGGCTGTCGGGGCGCAAGGTCAAGGACGCTCGCAGCTTTACCACTGGCGGCAACTCAGGCAGTTGGATGGTGTGCGGCGCGTTGCTGGGCACGCTGGCCGGCGGACAGTCCACCATCGGCACGGCTCAACTGGCTTTCAGCTACGGCGTGTCGGCATGGTGGTTTACCATCGGTGCCGGATTGGGCTCTTTGATACTGGGTTTGTTCTATGCCGGGCCGTTGCGGCGTAGCGGCTGTTCAACCCTGCTCGAAGTGGTGAGCCGCGAGTATGGTCACAAAGCCGAAACAGTGGGATCGGTCCTGTTCCTCATCGGCATTTTCATCAGCATCGTTTCTCAGGTGTTGTCTTCGTCGGCGATGATTACCAGTCTGTTCGGCATTAATCTAGTGTGGGCGGCAGTGGTCAGTGCGTTACTTATCATGCTGCTGGTACTCTTCGGCGGCATCCGCAGTGCAGGAGCTGGTGGCATCGTTAAACTGATATTGCTTTATGTCAGTTCCATTGTGGCGGGCGTGGTCGTTTGGCACATTGCAGGTGGATTCACAGGATTGCGCGACAGCATTGACTCAGTCTATCAATCCCCCGCTATCGCTTGGAGCAACCAACTGTCTGATATCGAAAGTATCCATCACCGTTACGGCAGTCCCTTTGCCCGAGGGTTTTTCAAGGATATGGGAGGCTGCCTATCACTTATCCTGGGCGTGGTTTCTACCCAGACCTATGCCCAATGCATCTGGTCAGCCGCCAGCACGCCCAAAGCCCGCAAGGGAGCCGTGTTGTGTTCACTGTTCATGCCCCTCATCGGTGCCGCATGTACGCTGGTGGGGCTCTATATGCGCGGACATTATATTACTGTTGCTGAGCAGGACGCCCTGCAACGCTTCGGAGAAGCCATACCCGCCGGCTTGGGTGTCATCGACAGCACAGCATTGGCATTTCCTGTTTTCGTGCTGGAGCACTTGCCGGCTTGGCTGGGCGGTCTGCTGCTGGGAACCATGCTCATCAACATCCTGGGCTGCGGCAGTGGACTGTCGTTGGGCGCATCGACCATCCTTGTGCGTGACGTCTATGGAAACCTGAAACACCGCTTCGGCATGGCCGATTCTCCCCTATCCCCGCTCACACAAACGCGCCTGTCCATTGTAGGCATTCTGATAGCGGCATTTGCGTGTGCCATAGCATTTAATGGTTCTTTCATCAACGACTTGGGCTTCCTGTCATTGGGTCTGCGCGCTGTCGCAATCCTCTTCCCGCTGAGTTTTGCTTTGTGGCTGCCTGGTAGATTCACCCCCCGCAGCATCCTGCTTGCCATGCCCATCGGTGTGGCCGCCATGCTCCTCGCCAACGCTATAACACTGCCTGGCGACGCCGTATATTACGGCCTCGCCGCCTCGCTTGTCGTCATTCTTCTTGGCCGCTCGAGTGCCAAATAAATCCCAAATTAATCCGTCTGGCAACAAAGAATCAGCCAAATCTGTGTAATCCGCGGTTTTTTACTTGAGGATGAGGTCGATGAGGGTGTTAATGTCGGCGATATTGATTTCGCCGTCACTATTGACGTCGCCTGCGGGCGCTGCATTTCCACTCAATATCATGTCAATGACGGCATTGATGTCGGCGATATTGATTTCGCCGTCACAGTTGACGTCTCCCACTTCCAGCTCGCCCCTGGCGCAATAAACGAAGCTGATGACGGGACCGTAGGCCGTGCTGTGGTTATTACCGTCAAAGTCTAAATAAGTCGTCTTACAACGAGCATAATAGGTAGCGCCGTCCTCCATAAATTTGCCATCCACCTTGATTTGCTCAGCAGGCAGCGTGGTCTCATACTGCCCATTTTTGAGCGTCTCGATGAAGCGCGTGCGTCCCCAAGTATCTTCCTTACTCGATACCTCGATGACATAGGAGGTGGCCCAACTCTGAGGCATGAGGGTGATGTGCTGCCCCTTGTAGAGCGTGTCGCCATCGCCAGGCGTCTCAAACCGCGCTGCGGCGTGAGCTACCGAGAACCGCACGGTGTTGCTGGTCATCGTCACGTCATCAACAGAAAGCATCACTCGCATGAAATAGGTGTTGCCTGGCTCCAGAACCTCATCTGGAAGTTCGAGGGAACCGGTTGATGATTTGCCCGTGAAAACCACAGCCGTGAAATTGTCATCGCCTGCAACCTCAAGTGTTGCCTCCTCGCTGCTGCCACAGGTGTACCACTGGGCAGTCACGGGCACATCAAGTTCCTCACTGCCGTCGGCAGGTGAAGTGATGGTGAGCAGCATGGGCGTGAAAGCAAGCACCTCGCTCACGCCGCTGTAGCAGCTGTCGGCACACGACTGCACCCGCCAGTATTGAGTCGTTCCATGATTGAGTTTTGTGAAAAGTTGGGAGCTGGCTTCGGTGGCTGTAACTCTCACGCTTTCCAGCACCGAACTGAAGTCGGGGCTGTTGGAGAGTTCGACAAGATAGCTGGTTGCACCGAGTACCGGATGCCATGAGAAATTAAAGGGTGCGTCCACAATCGCACCATCTCTCGGAGAGATGGGCACAGGATTGTCAAGCTGGTCAAGTTCCACACTCAAGAACGCCGGTGACCACTCATTGCCCACACGGTCGAGCACATAGACGGCATACTGGTATCCCTGCTGATACTCGGCAGGAATGTCAAAAGCCGGCTCGTAGGTCATACCCAGCAAATAGTCGATTTGACCCGTGAAGGTGGACAGATTCATCGTGAGGGGGAAAGCATACACCGAGTAGCGCACATTGTCATAGCCCTCCCAGCGCAGCTGATTGCTCACACGTTCCAGATTCTTCACCTCGCCTGGGTTATAGCCTTCTTTCCACGGCATAGCGGGCGGCAGGGCCGGCTTGGTGAACACTGTATTCTTGAGGTAATGCCCCAAGGGGTTGCTGCTGAGGGCATACAGGTACTTGCACGAGTAGAAGATGGCGCCAGGATTGCCATCAAGCGAGGTGGTACGGTTGAACTCCACCTCGTCGGCATATTCCTTGTACTGCACTGCTGTGGATGAGCTTGTCAATCCCGAAATTGACGATGAAATAAACACCTGGCGGCCGAAATGGGCGGCAACATAGCCCCACCACTCCGTTATCAAGCCATAGTCGTTGGTACTGTGGCCAAAAGGCCAATAGACCTGAGGCGACATATAGTCGATGCTCTGCGCTTCATACCACGCCAATGGGTCACTGAAAATGCTGTTATACTGCCAATCGCTGCCTGTGGGACACGGATCCACACCATGCTTGCCTGCCACCGCTGAACTCGAAGCAGCGACACCGGCAGGCGAGACGCCGTAACGCACCTCGGGCCGGGTTTCCTGAATCATGTCATAAACGGCTTTAACCATGCGGTTGACATTGTCACGACGCCAGTCGCCAAACGAGAGCGCCGTGCCCGACTGCTGCCACTCGCCATAATCCTGAGCGCTGGCATCGGTGGGAATGCCGCTGGGATAGAAGTAGTCGTCATAGAGGATACCGTCCACATCATAGTTGGTGATAATCTCCTTGCACACGGCCACAATGCGGTCGATAGTGCGCTGCTGGCCCGGGTCAAGGATGACAGTTGCGCCATGGGTGAGCAGCCAGCCATCTTCCTTGAGTTCCTGGTCATAGGGGGTATTCCAATTAGTACCAGTGCTCCAACGATAGGGATTCACCCAGGCATGGCACTCCATGCCGCGCTTGTGGCAGCCTTCTACCACATACTGCAAGGGGTCAAACCCGGGATCCTGACCACGCGTTCCCGTCAAGTAACTCGACCACGGCTCGATGCTCGATTGATACATCGCGTCACACATCGAGCGCACTTGGAAATTCACCGCATTAAAGCGGTTGACCTGCAAGGAGTCGAGCAAGCGGTCCATCTGAGCCTTCTGCATGGCAGCACCCGCGCCCTGCGTGGGCCAGTCCAAGCCCCACACTGTGGCAATCCACGCTGACCGGAATTCGCGTTTGGGCGTGCCGTAGGCCCATGCCTGAGCCATCACGCCCGAGAGCAACAGGACAAGGAACAATGTAGAGAAATATCGTTTCATATTCTAAAGATTTGTGGTTAATTCTTAAAAACTCTTTAATTTGACAAAGGTAGCACAAAAAAGCGCAATGACAAGCGATTGCGCCTTTCCTTATAATAATTTAACGATTATTCCTCGATTGTTTCGAGTGTCTACAGGCGGTCAAAGGGGATGCGCGCCAACAGTTCACCAAAACGCTCGGCCCCTTCCTTGAGCTGCCCCTCTACCATCTTGCGCAGGAAAAACGGCAGGTTGAGCTGCAGTTCTGCCGTACTCATGGTCGAGGCATCGTCCTGCGGTTCAAGGTTGATGACCATGTTGATGGGCACCGGCGACTGCAAAGCGGTATAGACCACCCGCTGGCCTTCGATGCTCGCATTATGGTCAAGGGCAAGCGTCACTTCGCCCATGGGGGACTGGATGGCAATAGAGTCCTCACCAAAAGTCACGGTGTCGAGGTGCTGACGAGCCTCGGCATCGATGTGGTCGGCATGCGTCTCAATCTGTTGCTTGATGAGTGAGGGATTGGTGAGTTTGCTGTATATGGTTGTCGCGTCACAGGCGATAACACGGGGCGAGCTTTTGAATGATTCCATTTTGTATTTTTCGTTTATGGTTGATTAATCGACGGCATCGAGTCCTGCGGGAGCCCATGATTCGGGGTCGCTGTGCCAGTGCTGCAGCGTCTCGGCATCTTCGGGGGTAATATCCCGGTTTTTTAGCGCCACATCAATCATCGTTTCAAAATTAGTCAGGGTGACAACCGGCAGTTTGGCACGCTTGAGCGCCTTAGCAGCCTGTGCAAACTGGAAGTCGAAGATGGCCACCACACCCAGCACATCACCACCAGCCTCAAGCACGGTATTCAGGCACTTCATGCAGTTGTTGCCGGTAGAGAGCTGATCCTCGATGAGTACCACTTTCTGCCCCGGTTTAATATCTCCCTCAATCAGGTTTTCCAGGCCGTGGCTCTTGGGGGTGGAGCGCACATACACAAATGGCATGGCCAGTGAGTCGGCAACAAGTGCACCATGTGCAATTGCACCCGTGGCAATGCCGGCAATAACCTCGGCGTCACCGAAGTTTTCCATAATCAGCCTCGCCATCTCGACCTTGATGAGGTTGCGCACATCAGGGTAGGACAATGTCATGCGCAAGTCGCAGTAGATGGGTGAATTCCAGCCCGTAGCCCATGCAAAAGGACTGTCGGTCTGCAGTTTAATGGCACTGATTCGCATCAGTTTTTCGGCAAGAAGGGTATCTAATTTCTTCATTGTGGTTGTTAATGGTTGAAAAATCGAGCGAAATTAGCAAAAAAGTGCGGTTGACAATAACATATCGTCAAGAAAAAATCCAAAAAAATATTAACACAGCAAAGTAACTGCACAAAACAATGCTTTTCGGCAGTACAGCCGAAAAAATACAAGCACGCACGGAAAGCCTCATGGCAATGCTACCCTCTCACACCTGTCGCGACACGACTCACTGGCAGTTCATCACCACGCGGAAGCCCAAATCATTGGCTCTAGCATAGGGATCAAGGCCATCACGCGCCGACACACGGCACATCGTCGATGCCGAGTTACAACCGCCTCCACGATAGACGCTGGTCTGTCCTGATTCGGGCCCGATGGGATTGACCTGTGGCTCACTGTCATAATGAACATACCAGTCGAGGCACCACTCGGCGACATTGCCGCTCATGTCATAGATGCCCAACTCATTCGGCCGCTTATGAGCCACCGGATGGATGAGGCCACCGGAATTCTCGCAATACCAAGCCACATCATCGGCATTCATGGCACCGGAATACCGGTTACCTGCAGCCAACTTGCCGCCTCGCGCAGCAAACTCCCATTCGGCCTCGGTAGGCATGCGGAAGATGCGACCTGTTATTGCCGAGAGCTTATCGACAAACGTGGCACAATCAAACAATGACACGTTCACTACAGGATTCTGCGAATTCACCGGGGTTTCACTAGATTCATTGCCTAATACAGCATTCCACAACTCCCGAGTCACCTCGGTCTGGCAAATGTAATAATTGTTGGTCAGCGTCACCTCATGGGCCGGATACTCGTTTAGAAGAGCTTCATCCAGTTGTTCTGCCGTAGCTCCCATCGTGAAAGTGCCGCACTCAACCAGCACCATCGTGAAAGTTACCCCATTGGCAGTAATCGTCTCGGTAATCACCTGAGCCTGCGGTTCGTCTCCCTGGCCGGCAAGCAGTATGTCAATCAATGACGAGACATCACCAATATTCACCACGTTGTCGTTGTTCACATCGCCATAGACATACATATCTTCGTTCTCGGCACTCCTCAGGAGATAGTCAATCAGCGCAGCCACATCTGCAATGCTGACCTTCCCGTCACCATTCACATCGCCAATCACGGCACCGGCATTTGCCGAAATCGGTAGCACCGTCAAAAGTGCAATCATCAGGGTTCTCATTAATTTTTCCATAATTAACATCAAGATTTTAGACATTCAACAATATTCATCGCTACAAAGGTAATAACTGCAGATTAATTCTTCAACTTTTCGGGCCACAATGTTATCCATACGCCATCAAACTTTACAGACTATACAAAAACGGGTAGGGAAATAATTGGAATGTGACAACTTTTCACTATTTTTGCAATTCAAAAACCAATTAGTTTCAATAATGATTGCAACTGGAAAAACAGGCTTAGTGCTCGAGGGCGGAGGAATGCGCGGAATGTACACCTGCGGCGTCCTTGATGTGCTAATGCAGAACCATATATATCTTGACGGCATGGCGGGTGTGTCGGCAGGCATCGCCTTTGGCTGCAACTACAAGTCACGGCAAGTGGGCAGGGCGCTACGCTACAACGTGCGCTTTGCACACGACAAGCGCTACAGTGGCATACGCTCGCTTCTCAAGACGGGCAATTACTATAATGCATGGTTTGCCTACCACTTGGTTCCCACGCACTACGATGTGTTTGACTACAACGCATTTGACGACTCGCCAATGGAGTGTTATGCGGTGTGCTTTGACGTGAAAACAGGAGAAGCCGTCTATCAACGGCTGGACCATGTGGACAATGAGTGTTTTGAGTGGATTCGGGCCTCGGCATCGATGCCTGTGGTTTCACGTCCCGTGCAGGTGGGCGGCAGGCTGCTGCTTGACGGTGGTCTCGCCGATTCCATTCCGTTGGAGTTCATGATGAACAAGGGCTATGACCGCAATGTGGTCATCCTCACCCGTGAAGAAAGCTACCGCAAGACTGCCGAGCATGGCATGTGGCTGATGAAACCTTTCCTGCGCAAGTATCCTAAAGTGATCGAAGCATTGCGACATCGCCCGGCCCTGTACAACAGGCAGCTGCAACAGGTAAAGGAGCAGGAGCGCAAAGGCAACGCCTTTGTCTTCAGGCCACTGAAACCCCTGAATGTAAGCCGCACGACACATGACCCCGAAGAGATGAACCGAGTCTATCAGCAAGGTTGCGAAGAGGCCAAGCAGCGGCTTGATGAATTAAAGAAGTTTCTGGCCAACGAGGAGAACAACCCAGCGCCATGAGTAACATCAAGCGTCCATTGACAGTGTCACAGGCGATGAACCGTGCAGCCGCCCTGTGTGCCCGCAGCGAGCAGGCCCCCGCCGACATCAAAGAGAAACTGATGAAGTGGGGTCTCAACGCCAGTGACGCCTCTCAGGTGACACGTCAACTGACCGAAGGGGGCTTTCTTGATGAGCGGCGGTTTGCACGCGCTTTTGTCAAGGACCGCTTCTCTTTCAACGGCTGGGGCCGCATCAAAATTGCCCACCAGCTGCGCCTCAAGCACATCCAGACCGACATCATCAACGAGGCGATGACAGTCATTGACGAAGAGCAATATCGCCAACGGCTCAATGAACTGCTGACGGCCAAATGGCGCACTGTCAAGGAACGTGAACCGCGTGCCGCTTGGGCTGCAATGATGCGGTTTGCCGCATCACGCGGCTTTGAGGTCCCGATTGCCAGCGAATGTGTCAAACTAGTGACCCGACTCGATGTTGAAGACGATTAAACAATGGCTGGGAGCGGCCGCCGACGTGATTATGCCACGCACATGTCCCGTGTGCGGGCACACCCTCGGCAGTGATGAGCGATGGATTTGCCGCAAATGCCTCGCCACCTTGCCGCGCACACACTATGAGGAAGTGGAATTCAACACCATGGAACAGCTATTTGCCGGCAAAGTACCCATCGAGCGAGCCACGGCCTATTTCTTCTACGAGAAAGGTTCTCCCTACGCTTCGATTCTTCATGATATCAAATACCATGGCATGCCTCGCATGGGCCAATGGCTTACCGCCCGTGCCGTCAGCGACATGACTGAGAGTCATTTCTTTGAAGGTATCGATGTGGTGGCTGCCGTGCCTTTGCACCGCAGCAAGCTGGCACAACGCGGGTACAACCAGAGCGAATATCTGGCACGCGGCATTGCCGATGCAATCATTGCTCCCTGTTTCGAAGCGCTGAAGGCAATCCGCCCTCACTCCACCCAAACACACAAAGGGGCCATGGAACGCTGGCAGAACATCCAGGGCAACTACACATTGACAAAAGATGCCGACCAATTGGCCGGCAAACACATCCTGCTCGTCGATGACGTGGTGACAACAGGCTCAACACTCACTGTGTGTGCCGCCCTGCTGAAACAGATTCCAGGCACCACCGTTACCCTGTTCACCCTCGCCGCCGCCCGCCTGGAATAAAAGACCGCATATAAACCAAAAATTAACGGCACCCTGCAAGGCGCCGTTAATTAATTCTTTGTTCATCACCAAACAACTGCGGCATGAATAAAAACGTACTAATTAATCAGTTCAATCACATAACGATTTTTCCAAGTCCAATCTTTTTCAGGACGATCAAGACAATAGTACTTGTCGCTGTCGCAAGAGCAACGACACAAACAAATGTCAGCCATCGGGGCATCATCAGTCCTGTCAACAAACGAATGAATAGGGAAACAAATAGGATATGGCACAGGTATATGCCGTAACTTAATCGGCTGATCATTGTAATAAACGATGTTACTGCAGCGTGATTGCACCTCTTGGGGAGAACCGTGAACATGAAATAGAAGCACGCCACATAAAAGGCAATTTTGGCCAAATCACACACACCGCCATTCATCTGTTTCACCTCTAAGATAATGCAAAGCGCCATCGTGCATACCAGAGACAGAGTGGAAATCAAGCGATTTGTTTTACCTGATGCAGGATGCCATGTGACAGTCACATAGCCGGACAAAAACAGGAATACCCAAGTTAAGTATTGATTGTTCCACCATGACACAAATTCAGACTGAGGAAAACACTCCCCAATCACCAAGCCACAGAGAACCAACAGCAACAAGTAGTGAAATTTTTTTTGACCTGACTGCACCACTATGCGCAACAAGGGCAGCAACAAATAGAGTCCAACCATCATGTACACAAACCAGTATACCTGATGGATGTTCATTGTAACAAGGTCATGCAAATACCCTTTGAAGCACTCCGCCATCATTGGTACAGAAAAGCCATGATGGACATAAAAGAAGGAGCAGTACACAATCACACTCCAGAACATGAACGGAACCAAAATACGCGTCAAGCGGTGACGGAGCGTGAACGATATGGACTCCCTTCGGCCTAGCAGCAGCGCTCCACTAAGCATCACAAACAAAGGAACAGCTGTGGATATGCAAACATTGACAAATGAATTCACACACACATTCCCATCAGCACCAATGACTGCAGGATAGGAATGAATGCACACCACAAAAAGTATAGCTACAGTCCTGATGATGTCATACCTGATTTCACGCTGGCTACCCATCATTTATTCATTTCTTGTTCATCCATGCACCACTATGAGCGTACTCAACACACAACCGCGCCCCCCTTATACAATTAACGACGTCTTGCGGGACGCCGTTAACTTTATTTTTAGAAATCTTCCTTCTCCTTTGCCAAGTTGCGGAATGCCAATTTGTCTTCCAGATATTCCTGGGTGGCAATCAGCGTGGGCTTCGGGAGTTTCTCATAATACTTCGAGATCTCAATCTGCTCACGGTTCTCACTGATTTCCTCGAGATTGTCGTTCATCGTGGCAAACTCCTGCAGCTTCTGCTCGAGGTCAGATTTCATCTCGGCAGCAATCTGGTTGGCACGCTTACTGATAATGCAAACGGTCTCATAGATGTTACCCGTGGGCTCTGCCATCTCGATGATGTCATGCACAGTAGTGGTGAGTGGCGCGTTAGTTTTCTTGTAATCCATTTTCTGCTATATTTATATAACTATGTTGTAATTGTCGTTGATTAGTTGTTGCCCACATGCTTGGTGGCAATCTTGAAAATGTTGTCGGCTTCCTTGCGCATCTTGCTGTCAGGATAGTCGTTAATGAACGAGTAATACTCGTCAATCACAGTGCGGAAACGTTCCTCCTTCTTCTCGACAACACTCTCGGATGCCTCCTTGAAACGGGCACGCAGCACCAGCATCTCTAGTTCTTCCTTATACTTACTGTAGGGATAAGCCTTGATAGCGTTTTGAGCAGTGATAACTGCGCTCTCATAGTTGTTCCCCATGTAATTGCCCAGGTTGTAATAGAGCGTGGCATTCTGCAGCTCTTTGAGCACCAGTTTGTCCTGCAGTTCAAAGACTGCGCTCTGGGCAATAGAAACCTTGTCGCTCTTGGGGAAGTAGTCCAGGAAGGCCTGCAGTTCCTCCATGGCGCGGATGGTCTCGGTCTGGTCTAGTTGCGGATCGGGTGAATCCAGATAGAAGCCATAGCCGGCATAGAAACGCGCCAACTCGGCATACTGTCCACGAGGATAGCGCTGATAATACTGCTTGAAGTAGGAACCGGCACTGATGTAGTCCTTGTTCTCGTAGTAGCTCAAACCCAGCAGATATAATGACTCCTCGGCATGAGGTGTGCCACGGAAGATGGGCACCAGCTCAGTGAGGATGGTGTATGCCTGGGCATAGCGCTTGTTCTCAAACGCTTTTTTGGCATAGGCGTACTTGTACTCAAGGTCGCTACTCTTCATCACCTTGTTGTACTCGCCGCAACCTGCCATCATGCAGGCCAGAGCCACTATTATCGTCAATCTTTTGAACATTGAAAAGTCGGTTTTGCGCAAAATTAGCCTGCAAAATTAGACATTTTTTATAAGATGACAAAACCCAAACAGCAAATCAGTCAAATATTTCGCAAAATTTAACGCATATCACCGAAAAATACTGCAGTCATATCAGTTATTGGGGAAATTGTTGTAAATTTGTGGGATGTAATCACCACTAAAAACTGAATCATATTATGAAAATTGGAGATAAGATTCCCGAATTTCTGGGCACGGATGCCAATGGCAACGAAGTGAAAGCCAGCGACTTTGCAGGCAAGAAACTCATTATCTATTTTTACCCGAAGGACAATACCCCGGGCTGCACCGCCGAAGCCTGCAGCCTGGCAACGGGCTATGGGGCCCTGAAGCGTGCCGGCTATGCCCTGCTGGGTGTGAGCAAGGACAGCGCAGCGAGCCACCAGAAGTTTGCCGACAAGTATAGCCTTCCCTTCCCGCTGATTGCCGATACCGACACGACGCTGAATCAGGCATTTGGCGTCTGGCGCGAGAAGAAGATGGCGGGCCGCACCTATATGGGCACGGTTCGCACAACCTTCATCATCGATGAACAAGGCGTGGTCAAGCACATCATCGAGAAGGTGAACACCAAGGACAGCGCCAACCAGATTTTGGAACTTGGCATTTGACAGGCTAGAGGTTAAAGAACTGAAATTGAAGATTATATGAAAAAGATAACATTGATACTTGCAATGCTGGTACTGGCAATGAGTGCTAGTGCACTGACGCTTGAAGAATGTGTATTGCGCGGCAATTCACCCCGCGGCATCGGCGCCATGCAGCCCTCCAAGAGCGACGGCCGTTACTTTTACCGCATGAGTGACGATGGCAACGCTATCAACCGCATAAGTTATGCCAAGGGGGACGAGAGCGTGCTGCTCGACACCAGCAACGAACTGGTGACAGGCTGGGACGACTTTGAGGTGACCGCCGATGGCGCCTATGTGCTGCTGTGGAACAACTCGCAGGAGATTTACCGCTACAGCTTCAGTGCCGACTACTACGTCTATGACCTCAAGAACAAAACCATGAAATCATTAAGCGATGGCGGAGGCGAGGAAATCGCCACCCTATCACCCGACGGCAAGCGAGTGGCCTATGTAAAAGACAACAACGTGTTTGTGCGCAACCTGGCCGACGGAACCACCGTACAGGTGACGCACGACGGCAAGAAGAACAACATCATCTATGGTGTGCCCGACTGGGTATATCAGGAGGAACTTGGCATGCTCAACACCCTGAACTGGTCTAGCGACAGCCGCTCGCTGGCTTTCCTGCGTTGGGACGAGAGCCAAGTGAAGATGGCCTCGATGGTCATCTATCAAGGCACCTGCAATCCGCGCGATGAGTATGAGCTCTATCCTGGCCGCTACGACTTCAAGTATCCCGTGGCCGGTGAGAAGAACTCGGTGGTAACCGTGCACTGCTATGACGTGGTGGATGGTACTTTCAAGAAGCTCAACGTGCCACTTGACGAAGAAGATTATGTTTGCCACATCACCTTCAGTCCCGATCCGCAGCGACTGATGGTGCAGCGGCTGAACCGTCACCAGAACGACCTGCGCATCTATGCCGTCAACCCCATCACGGGCGACGCCAAGCAGGTCTATCACGAAACGTCGGACACCTGGGTGGATGCCGAAACCAGCCAGCAGGTGCAATATGAAGACAACTTCTTTGTCATCCCCAGCGAGCGTTCTGGCTTCATGCAGCTCTACCAGTATGACCTTGACGGCAATCTGATGCGCCAGCTGACCAATGACGACAACCGCATCATCTCGCAGTTCTATGGCTACGACAAAGCCACCAAGCGCTTCTATTATCAGGCTTCTTGCGGCCCGCTGAACCGCGTTGTCGAGTATGTGGACGCCAAGGGCAAGGTGAAACGGCTCGCTCCATCAACCGCCGATGGGCAAGGAACTGTCTCAGCTATTTTCAACGGCGATTTCTCCTACTACGTCGGCTGCTATAATGACGCACAAACTCCCCACCAGTACCGCATCTATAACCGAAACGGCAAGCGTGTGCGCGACCTGCAGCTCAACGAGGAGTATGCCAGCCGCTACACTGCCGTCGATGTACCCAAGAAGGAATTCTTCACGATGGAGCACAACGGATACACCCTCAACGGCTATATGATTAAGCCAGTGGACTTTGACCCGAGCAAGAAATACCCTGTTATCATGGAGCACTACAACGGCCCCGGTTCACAGGAGGTGGTCAACCGTTGGCGCATGGGCTGGGAGCAGTACTTTGCCACCGAAGGCTACATCGTGGTCGAGGTGGATAGCCGCGGCACAGGATTCCGCGGAAAAGCGTTCGAGTCAATGACCTACCTGAATCTGGGCAAATATGAGACCGAGGACGCCGTGGCGGCCGCCAACTGGATGGCGCAGCAGCCCTGGGTAGATGCTGACCACATTGGTATTATGGGCTGGAGCTACGGCGGTTTCCAGACGCTCATGGCCATGAGCGAGCCCGGCAGCAACTATGCCTGCGGTGTGAGCATCGCCCCGGTAACGACGTGGCGTTACTATGACAGCATTTACACCGAGCGCTACATGCGCACGCCTCAGGAGAACCCCGAGGGCTACAGTAACTTCCCGCTCAACCGCGCCGAGAACCTTAACGGCCGCGTGCTCATCATGTTTGGCAGTGCTGATGACAACGTGCACATTGTCAACTCGATGCAGTATGTTTCCAAACTGGTGGACATGAACCGCACGTGCGACATGATGGTCTTCCCCAACATGAACCACAGCATCCGCGACTGCTCGGCACGCTATGTGGTTTACAAGCGCGCCCTCGAGTTCTACGACCAATACCTCAAGTAAACGCTTAAAAAAGAAGACAAGAAAGACAAACAAGACAATTTTTTAAATAATTTTATTGTCCTTCTTGTCTTTCTTGTCTTCACAATCGATAACTGAAAGATAGTACGTATTAAAGAATGGGCAGATGGATTTTAGGGATGTGTTTTTTGTGGTGACGGGGCCGACGGCGACGGGCAAGACGGCGCGGGCTGTGCATCTGGCCAAGGCGATCGGCGGTGAGATCATCAGCGCCGACTCGCGGCAGATTTACCGTGGCATGGACATCGGCACAGGTAAAGACCTGGCCGAGTATGACGGTGTGCCTTATCACCTCATCGACATCCGCCCTGCAGGTTACCGCTACAGCCTCTACGAGTTCCTCGAGGATTTTGAACGAGCCTATGATGACATCCGAGGGCGCGGCAAGCCCGTCATCATGTGCGGCGGCACGGGAATGTACGTTGAGACGGTCGTTAAGGGCATCAAGCTGCCGCCGGTTCCCCGCAACGAGGAGTTAAGGGCCGAGTTGGCTGGAAAATCGCTGGAAGAACTGACTGCCCTGCTAAAGACGATGAAGACCCTGCGCAACAACAGCGACATCGACACCGTGGCTCGTGCCACACGCGCCATCGAAATCTGTCGCTACTATGAATTACATCCTGAATTGAAAGCACTCACCGAGCCCCACCCCATGGAAAACGCCTTGGTCATCGGTGTGGAGGTGGACCGTGACACGCGGCGCGAACGCATCAGCCGACGCCTGCGGGCCCGCCTTGACGAGGGCATGATCGACGAGGTGCGCCGCCTCATCAATGACGAGGGCATCGACCCCGAAGACCTGATTTATTACGGTCTGGAGTATAAATTCGTCACCCAATACGTCATCGGCCAGTTGACCGAGGAAGAGATGTTCCGCCAACTTGAAATCGCCATTCACCAGTTTGCCAAGCGCCAGATGACCTGGTTCCGTGGCATGGAAAAACGCGGCACCCCCATCCACTGGCTCTCCAGCACCCTTTCCCCTGACGACTTCACCAGCCAAGTCCTCACCTTGGCCGACAGGCTTTCAAACAACATGAACAACGGATAAACAACTAAGACAGTTGTGTCTTAGTTTCCATAAAACCATAAAGAGCAGGTGTTATTCCTGTGATGTGTTTTTCTTTTTGATGTACTCCTCGCGGGCGTGACGGAGGCGGCGCTGGCGTTCGGCCTCGCGGCGGCGACGGCGCTTCTCGGCGTCCTCTTGGCGGTATGCAAAATCGTTGTCAGCCATAATAGTCAACTAGTCAACGTTTCGTCAATTCGAAATAATTGAATGCGGATGCCAAATTAGTATAATTCGCGAAATTCGTAGTTTATTAATTCGTAGTTTGTTTTACTCCTTGTGGAAGGTGTCGCTGAAGAGGGTGCGGTTCATGATGGAGCGGCCCAAGGTCAGTTCATCGGTATATTCGATTTCGTTGCCCACGCTGACGCCACGAGCCAAGATGGTGATTTTCACCTCGGGATAGGGAGCCAAGCGGCGGAAAATATAGAAGTTGGTAGTATCGCCCTCCATCGTGGCACTCAGGGCCAAAATCACCTCCTTGATGCCGCCGGCCTTCACACGTTCCTCTAGGCTGTCCACCTCAATGTCGGCGGGCCCGATGCCGTCCATGGGCGAAATGAGTCCGCCCAGCACATGGTACAGGCCCTTATGCTGATGGGTGTTCTCGATACTCATCACGTCCTTGACGTTCTCGACGACGCAGATAGTGGAGGCATCGCGTGAGGGGTTGCTGCAGATGGGGCACACCTCGGTCTCGCTGATGTTGTGGCACACCTTGCAATAACGGATTTCACGGCGCAGCTTGATGATTGCCTCGCCAAAGCTCACCGCCTCCTTCTCGTCCTGCTTGAGCAGGTACAGCACAAGGCGGAGCGCTGTCTTGCGCCCGATGCCCGGCAACTTGGCAAACTCGCTGACTGCCGATTCCAATAATCGTGAGGCAAATTCCTGTTCCATGTCTTCTCCCAAATGGGAAGGCAAAGTTAGTCATTTTGCTACGGTTAGCAGCACATTTCACAATATTTAATCTTTAATATCTGTCATTTCGCTTGGCATAGTTGGCAAAATTGCCTACCTTTGCACCTGTAAAACTATAATGCAACAACAATTAAAAGATTAAAAAACATAACATCATGGCTTTAACAAACGACAAATTGGTCATCGTCGGCGCTGCCGGCATGATTGGCTCTAACATGGTACAAACTGCCCTGATGATGGGCTTGACAACAGACATCTGTCTCTATGACGTATTCTCGCCCGAGGGCGTGGCCGAGGAAATGCGCCAGAGCGGTTTCGGCGACGTGAAAATCACCGCCACCACCGACGCTAAGGAAGCATTCACCAACGCCAAGTATATCATCTCCAGCGGCGGTGCACCCCGCAAAGAGGGGATGACGCGCGAGGATCTGCTGGCCGGCAACTGCAAGATTGCTGAGGAACTTGGTATGAACATCAAGGAATTCTGCCCCGACGTGAAGCATGTAGTCATCATTTTCAACCCCGCCGACCTGACAGGTCTTGTTACCCTGCTCTACAGCGGCTTGAAGCCCAACCAGGTAACTACTCTGGCTGCGCTCGACACCACCCGCCTGCAGAGTGCACTTGCCAAGAAGTTTGGCGTGATGCAGAGCGAAATCACAGGCTGCGCCACCTATGGCGGCCATGGTGAGCAGATGGCAGTCTTCGGCAGCCACGTTGAGATTGCCGGTCGCAAGCTGACCGACATCGTAGGCACCCCCGAGTTCCCCGCTGAGGAATGGGAGCAGATGAAAGCCGACGTCACCAAGGGCGGCGCCCAAATCATCAAGCTGCGCGGCCGCAGCTCGTTCCAGAGCCCGGCTTACCTGTCGGTAGAGATGATTCGTTCAGTCATGGGCGGTGAGAAGTTCCGCTTCCCCGTGGGCACCTATGTTTGCAATGACAAGTACAACCACATCATGATGGCCATGGACACCGTGCTCGACGAGAACGGCGCCACCTACAAGGTACCGCAGGGACTTCCCAGCGAGAACGCAAAACTCGACGCCAGCTACGAGCACCTGTGCAAGATGCGCGACGAGCTGGTTGATCTCAAAATCGTGCCTCCCATCAGTGAGTGGAACAAAATCAATCCCAACCTGTAAAAACGCAGCACTCTGCGTATAGAGTTCAAGAGCATCCGCATTCCAATCAACAGGATTGCGGATGTTTCTTTTTCTAGAGGTTAGACGTCAGAATTTAGGTTTTAGGTGCAAGCGGCGGTCCTCTAAGCCCTAGGCCCCTAGACTCAAGACGTGCAAACAATGCGAGCAATAAAATAAAATTTTCCTTAATTATTTGGGGAATAATAAACTTTGACGTACATTTGCAGTGCTTTTAATAAAGGGACTATGGGCAGTTAGCGCAGTTGGTTCAGAGCATCTGCCTTACAAGCAGAGGGTCGGGGGTTCGAATCCCTCACTGCCCACTATCGAAAAAAGCGAAGAGATATCTTAGTTACCGGCCGCGAGGCCACTACATTTTTTTATTTATTTTTATTGTTAGTATCATTTATTTTAACCAAACTTTTTTGAAACGATGGACGAGAATTTGAAAAAGCCGAAAAGACCTAGAATCGGCGAAACCAATGCCAATTTTGATGAGAATTCTGAAGGTCGTTATGAGAAGGTAGAGTACAACGCTCATGAGCCTCATCAGGGAGATGACACTAATACTCCCGAAAGCTATCAGCAAGAAGGGTATCAGCAACGTCAAGGAGGATACCACCGTCAAGGATACCAGCCCCGTTACCAACAGCGACAGGGCGGCTATCAGCCCCGTTATCAACAACGCTACCAACAACCTCAAGCCCAAGGCGAACAAGAGACCGAAGGCGAGGGTACAAATATGAATCCTGAACAACAACAGCAAGGCGGTTACCAGCAGCGTCAGGGCTATCAGCCCAGACAAGGCGGCTATCAGCCTCGTCAAGGTGGTTACCAGCCCCGTCAGGGTGGATACCAGCCCCGCCAGGGCGGATATCAGCCCCGTCAAGGTGGCTATCAGCCCCGTCAAGGCGGTTACCAGCAGCGTCAGCAGGGTGACTACCAGCAGCGTCAAGGCGGATACCAGCAGCGCCAGGGAGGATACCAGCAGCGCCAGGGTGGATACCAGCAGCGTCAAGGTGGATACCAGCAGCGTCAAGGCGGGTATCAGCAGCGTCAAGGCGGATACCAGCAGCACCAGGGCGGGTATCAGCAGCGTCAGGGTGGATACCAGCAGCGCCCCAAGCGTCAAGGTCCCAAGCCCCAGATGCGCTTCACACCCAAGCCCCAACGCATTTTCTACGAGGAGCCCGCTATCGATCCCAACATGGAGGTTCGCTTGAACAAGTTCCTCGCCAACGCCGGCATCTGCTCGCGCCGTGTTGCCGATGAATATATCCAGAAGGGCCTCGTCATGGTCAATGACGTCGTGGTGACCGAACTCGGCATGAAGATCACTCCCAAAGACATCGTGAAATATAACGGAGAGATCGTTACCACCGAGAAGAAGTGCTACGTCCTGCTCAACAAGCCCAAAGACTGCGTCACCACCAGCGACGACCCCAATGGCCGCAAGACCGTCATGGATCTCGTGAAGGGCGCCTGCGAAGAGCGCATCTATCCTGTGGGCCGTCTGGACCGCAACACCACTGGTGTGCTCCTGCTCACCAACGATGGTGACCTGGCCGCCAAGCTTGCCCACCCGCAATATGTCAAGAAGAAAATCTACCAAGTGTGGACCGACAAGCCCATCAGCGAGGAGGACATGCAGCACATCGCCGACGGCGTTGAGCTCGACGACGGTCCCATCCACGCCGACGCTGTGAGCTATGTATCGCCCACCGACCGCAAGCAGGCCGGTATCGAGATTCACTCGGGCCGCAACCGCATCGTGCGCCGCATTTTTGAATCGCTGGGCTACCATGTGGTGAAGCTCGACCGCGTTTATTTCGCAGGTCTCACCAAGAAGAACCTGCCTCGCGGCCGCTGGCGCTACCTGACGCAGGAAGAGGTAAACTTCTTGAAGCAGAATTCGTTTGAATAAACAAGTTGTAAGTTGTCAGTTTTAAGTTGTAAGCACAATCACTAACGCTTTTAACTCCAACTTAGAACTAAATACTTAACACTTAATATTTTATACTATTTAAAATACAATGGAATTGAAACGAACAAAAATCGTTGATATTTTTGATCCCGCACTGGTGGGTCAACAGGTGTGTGTCAAGGGCTGGGTACGCAGCCGCCGTGGTAACAAGTTTGTGCAGTTTATTGCACTGAATGACGGTTCTACCATTAACAACCTGCAAATCGTCGTTGACCTCGAGAAGTTCAGCGAGGAGGAGTTGCGCCCCATCACCACTGGTGCCAGCCTTCACGTCGAGGGACAACTGGTACAGTCTCAGGGCAAGGGCCAGACCGTTGAGGTACAAGCCCAAGGCATCGAAATCTACGGCACCTGTGCCGATGACTATCCCATGCAGAAGAAAGGCCACACGCTGGAATTCCTGCGCACCAAGGCTCACCTGCGCATGCGCACCAACACCTTTGGTGCCGTGTTCCGCATTCGTCACCACTTGGCATTTGCCATCCACAAGTTCTTCAACGACAAGGGCTTCTACTACCTGCACACGCCGTTGATTACCGCCAGCGACTGCGAGGGTGCCGGCGACATGTTCCAGGTGACCACGCTTGACCTGGGCGACCTGCCCAAGACCGAGGACGGCAAGACCGACTACACGAAGGACTTCTTCGGCAAATCGACGAGTCTGACCGTGTCGGGCCAGCTCGAGGGTGAGCTTGGCGCTACCGCGCTGGGCGAAATCTACACCTTCGGCCCCACCTTCCGTGCCGAAAACAGCAACACGCCTCGCCACCTGGCCGAGTTCTGGATGATCGAGCCCGAGATGGCCTTCTATGACATCACCGACAACATGGATCTGGCCGAGGAGTTCATCAAGTACTGTGTGAACTACGCGCTGGAGCACTGCAAGGACGACTTGGAGTTCCTCAACAAGATGTTTGACAACACGCTCATCGAGCGCCTGCACAGCGTCTTGAAAGAGCCGTTCGTGCGCCTGACCTACACCGAGGGTATCGAAATCCTCAAGCAGGCCAAGAAGAAGTTTGAATTCCCCGTTGACTGGGGTGTGGACCTGCAGAGCGAGCACGAGCGCTACCTCGTCGAGGAGCACTTCAAGCGCCCTGTCATCCTCACCGACTATCCGCGTGAGATCAAGGCCTTCTACATGAAGCAGAACGAGG
>JAEEGF012281429.1_pt1 | contig 36589 bp, 28 predicted proteins | sample 9134171 | NCBI WGS metagenome assembly JAEEGF01 (sample SAMN16246542, study PRJNA631951) | gut metagenome | biome: gut microbiome; feature: rumen; material: AP-attached | host: Bos | place: Iran: Karaj | collected 2018-10 | reverse complement strand
GGTCGGCCAGTTTGATGAGCACGACCCGGGCATCGTCGTTCAGGGTCAGCAGGATGCGCTTGAAGTTCTCCGCCTGGACGCTCTCCGGAGAAAGATAACTCTTGTTTTCATTGTCAAGTACGGACTTGATCTTGGTCAGTCCGTCTACCAGCAGGGCGATCTTGTCGCCGAACAGGTTGCGGACATCCTCGATGGTATAGCTCGTATCTTCGACGACATCGTGCAGCAGGGCCGCCGTGATGGATTTGTATCCCAGCCCGATATCGTGGACGACGATCTTGGCCACGGCGATCGGATGCAGGATGTACGGTTCACCGGAACGGCGGCGTATGTTTTTATGCGCTTCGTTGGCAAAATCGAAGGCGCGGCGTATCACCTTGAACTCCTCCTCGTCCTTGCAGCGGCGGCGCACCATCTCTTCCAGGGAAGCATATTCCCCGGCGATCAGGTCATAATCCGCTTTGGTGAACTTGGAAAAACTCATCGGCGTGCCCGTCTTTTGGCCAGCCGGGTTTCCCGGTCGGCTCCGATGGCCTTAATGAAGGTCAGGTCATCCGGAAGGTTATACGTATCGACGTTCTGTATCGCGAAAGACAGCTGCGCGCCGTAGATGACGATCGACCAGCTGTAATTCAGCCAGATCAGGAAGAGCGGGACGGCGGCGATGGTACCGTACACGCCGTTGATCCTCGTCACGAACATCTGAGTCTGCAGATACAGGAACTGGAAGATGACGAAGAGAAGTCCGGACACCAGCGCCGCAATGAGGGCGTTGCGATACCGGACCGGGACGGCCGGAATGAATTTGTACATCGCCGACAAAGTAAAGACCGTCACGATATAGAACACCAGCCAGCTTAACAGTTTGGGCAGGAAACGGATCTCACTGATCCGGTCCAGGCCCAGGAGGGTGAACACGTTGGAATAAAAGACGATACCGGCACCGAAAATCACTACGACGAAAGGCAGGAGGAACATCGTCAGCAAGTAGAAGGAGAAACGGGCGTAGAGCTTGCGGGATACCTTTTCGACTCCCCAGACATTGTTGAAGACCCGCTCCACCTGGAACATCATCCATAAGATGGTCCAGAGGAACATCGCGGCGCTGATCCAGCCGACAGGACCGGATCTGGCCACGTCGATGATATTGGTCGCCTTTTCGCCCAGCGTTGCAATCAGATCCGTATTTCCAGCCAGCGCGTTCTGGAGGAAGACCAGCACCTTGTCGGCCAGCCCGAGACCGTTCGTGACGGCAAAGATGACGGCCAGCAGGGGAATGAAGGCGAGTGCGCTGAAATAGCTCAACGCCACACACTGGAACCCCATCCGCTTCTTGTTGAAATCTTCGAAGACGATGCGCGTCAACTTGAAAAGCTTGAACATCCTGCGCTTGGCCTTGGAAAGGCCCGCGAAGTCGAAGGTCCAGATGCGGTCTGTCAGCAGGACCCCGGAAGCGGCACGCAGTTTCTTCTTATCCATCGTCAGAACAGGGTCGGTTCGTTGTCAAACAAGGAGGGGGAGGCGGTTCCGCCCGGAGCCGGAGTCTGGGATGCCGGAGTTTCGGCGGGGATCAGGGCATAAAACTCCTGCTCCCCGATCACGGGGATACCGAGTTCCTCGCATTTCTTGATCTTCTCGGGCCCGGGTTTCGTCCCGGCCAGAAGGAAGGATGTCTTGCCGCTGACCGAACCGCTGTTCTTGCCGCCGTTGCGGGCAATCAGTTCCTTCATCTCATCGCGCGAAATGCTGAAATTACCCGAAATCACGATGGTCTTGCCGGCGAGCGCATCCCCGGCCGGCGCCTGGGTGCCCTGCGTAGAGAACTGAAGTCCGGCGGCCTTCAAGCGCGCGATCTGTTCCAGATGACGGGGATCCCGGAAGTAATCATAAACGCTCTGGGCGATCACCTCACCGACGTCAGGCACGGCAAGAAGGTCCTCCTTGGAAGCGGAGGCCAGGGTGTCTACATCGCCGAAATGGCGGGCAATCTCCTTGGCCGTGGTCTCTCCCACGTACCGGATGCCAAGGGCGAAAAGCACCTTTTCGAAAGGCACGCCGCGCGAATCGGCGAGGCTTTCCAGAAAGCGGCGGGCAGCTCTTTCCTTCCAGCCCTCGAGCATCACAAGCTGGTTTTCCTGCAGGTCATACAGGTCTGCCGGCGTACGCACCAGTCCCAGGTCATACAGCTGCGCGACCGTGGCATCTCCGGCAATGACATTCATCGCCTTGCGACCCAGGAAATGGACGATCTTGCCCTGGATCTGGGTCGGACAGCCGTCAGAGTTGGGGCAGAACCAGCGCGCTTCACCCTCCGGACGGAATAATTTCGCCCCGCAGTCCGGGCAGGTCTCAGGGAAACGCACGGGCACCGCGCCCAAAGGACGTTTGAGCGTCTCGACGCCGGTAATCTTCGGAATGATCTCGCCGCCCTTTTCCACGTAAACCCAATCGCCGACACGCACATCAAGCTGACGCATCCAATCCTCGTTGTTGAGCGTGGCGCGCTTGACCATGGTGCCGCTGAGCAGCACAGGCTCGAGATTGGCGACCGGCGTGACGGCTCCGGTACGGCCGACCTGATAGTCGATCGACAGGACCGGCGTCAGCGCCCGTTCCGCCTGGAACTTGAATGCGACTGCCCAGCGAGGTGATTTGGCGGTATAGCCGAGCGTACGCTGGGCATCGAATTCGTTGATCTTGATCACAATCCCGTCCGTCGCATAAGGGAGCGAACGGCGGCCGCTGTCCCAACGGGAAATATAGGCCTCGATCTCAGCGATATCACGGCAGATCCGGCGCTCCTCCGAGACAGGAAGGCCCCAGGAAGCAGCGGCGGAGAGCGCTTCATCGTGCGTCTTGAATGCGACGTTGTCGCTCGGGATATGATACAGGGTGCAATACAGTCCGCGGCGGCCGACTTCTTCCGGGTCGATGAGCTTAAGCGAACCGGATGCGGCGTTGCGCGGATTGGCAAAGGGGGCTTCCTCATCCGCCTCCCGCTGCCGGTTGAGCGCATCGAAAGCTGCGTAGGGCATGACGATCTCACCCCGGATCTCGAAATCATCCGGCCAGCCGCTGCCGTTCAGATGCTGCGGGATGTTGGCAATATGGCGGACATTCTCCGTAACGTCATCACCGACCGTCCCGTCACCGCGCGTCAGGGCGCGGAAAAGCTTTCCGCCCCGATAATTCAGGCAAATGGCCGTGCCGTCGAATTTCAGTTCGCAGCAATAGGTGAATGGAACGCCGTCCAGGGTTTTGTCCGCCCTGGCGGCAAAGGCCTCGATCTCCTCGATGCTGTAGGTATTGGCCAGGGACAGCATCGGGTAACGGTGGGGATACTTGGCGAAGTCGCGGCCGACCGCTTTCTCGGCATTGTCGTCCGCACGGGAGTCGGCCCCCTCCAGGTCGCTTCCGACCCGCTGGGTGGGGGAGTCGGATGTGATGAACTCGGGGAACCGGCTTTCCAGTTCCTCGAGTTCATACATCAGATGGTCGTATTCGTAGTCGCTGATGACCGGATTGTTGTCCACATAGTACCGGCGGCTGTTCTCTGCGAGAATGGCCCTCAGCTCCCCGATCCTCCGCTTGGCTTCGCTTTTATCCATATGGAAGGATACTAGCAGTGCTCGAGCTTCAGCGTCTGGGTAGGCTGGTCGCAGACCTCGGTCGGGCCCCAGTACTGGATTGCGCCGGGATAGACATAGCAAGTCTCGTTCGCCCACTCGTCGCGATGAGCCGCGAAATACTTGAACGGTGCGCCGTCCAGTTCGACCAGGGCCTTGCGGATCACGGGCTTCATCTTACCGGAGCGGCGCTCCAGGTTCATCATCATCGTGATCGGCACGCCGCCGGCGATCCATTCCGCCGCGGGAGCCGTCGTGTTCTTGATGACGGACATATAGCCGGTCTTGCCGGCCGCGATCAGGCGGGATGCGTTGTAGCCCAGGGAATAGCAATAATCTGCATCGAAGTTGGACGGAGCCGCGCAACGGCCCTCATAGCCGAAGAAGTGGTGCTGGGCGGAGAATTTGCCGACATACTTGCCGTCGGCCTTCATCTCCTTCAGGCGCTTGCCCACCATCTTGGAGAGAAGCTTCTCGGTCTCGATCAGGGACACCTGCACGTTGCCATGGGGGTCGCGGTCCAGGGCCAGCTGGCTCGCCACATCGGCGGGCAGGCTGTTGAACACGGCCAGGTTCGCGGCGCTCAGGTGCGCCTTCACATAATCGATCTGGTCCTCGCGGGCGACGGCTTTCGCTTCGTCGGTAGCCAGGGTGTCATTGAGCTCGGCGATGAGTTTCTTGATGGCAGGGATGAATTCGATCAGTCCCTCGGGGATGAGGACGGTGCCGAAGTTCTTGCCTTCCGCGGCACGAGCGGCGACGATGCAGGCAATCTGGTTCACGATATCGTCCAGGCTCTGCTCCTTCGCCTCGACCTCCTCGGAGATCAGGCATACGTTGGGCTGGGTCTGAAGGGCGCACTCAAGGGCGATGTGGCTGGCGCTGCGGCCCATCAGCTTGATGAAATGCCAATACTTGCGGGCGGAGTTGCAGTCACGCTCGATGTTGCCGATCAGCTCGGAATACGTCTTGGTCGCCGTATCGAAGCCGAAGGAGGTCTCGATCTGGTCGTTCTTGAGGTCGCCGTCGATGGTCTTGGGGCAGCCGATGACCTGGATGCCATAGCCCTTGGCGGCATAATACTCCGCCAGGACGCAGGCGTTGGTGTTGGAGTCGTCACCACCGATGATGACGAGAGCCTTGATGCCGAGCTGGCGAAGGATCTCATAGCCCTTCTCGAACTGGTCCACTTCCTCGAGCTTGGTGCGGCCGGAACCGATGATGTCGAAGCCTCCGGTATTGCGGTAGTCATCAATCAGGGCATCGGTGAATTCGATGTACTTGTGGTCCACGAGGCCGCCGGGGCCCATCAGGAAACCATAGAGCTTGTTCTCCGGATTGAGCGCCTTCACACCGTCATAGAGGCCGGAAATCACATTGTGCCCGCCAGGAGCCTGGCCACCGGACAGGATGATGCCGACGTTGAACTTCGGAGCGGAAGACTGTCCGCCTTCGGCGAACTCGACGACCGGCATGCCATAGGTATTGGGGAAGAGGGCTTTGATCTCTTCCTGATTTCCGACGGAATGGGTGGCGGCGCCTTCGATGACCCGCACCGGGCCCTGGAGGGCCTTCGGGAGCTTCGGCTGATATGCGGCGCGCGCAATCTGGAGATAAGATTTTTCAGACATTTGGATTATAGGTTTATAAATCGATACTTATTAAATCTTGCAAATTTAGCAATTATTATCCGAGGAACGAAATCAAGATGCCTGCACAGACAGCAGAGCCGATCACACCGGAAATGTTGGAGGCCATGCAGTAGTTCAGGACATGATTCTTGGGGTCATATTTCGTGCTGATACCGTTGCAGACACGGCTGGCCATCGGCACAGCCGACAGACCGGTCGCACCGACGAGCGGATTGATCTTCTTTTTCGCGAAAAGATTCCAGATCTTGACCATACAGATACCGCTGGCGATACTCAGGGCGAAGGCCAGGAAGCCTCCGACGATGATGCCGATGGTCTGCAGGTTGAAGAAAGCCTCCGCGGTCATCGTAGCACCGACGCACAGGCCCAGGAAGATGGTGGCCGTGTTCATCAATCCGTTGCTGGCCGTGGTGAAAAGGCGGTTCGTGTCAGCACCGATCTCCCGGATCAGGTTACCGAACATCAGCATGCCGACAAGCGGCACGGCGGTAGGAACCAGGATCGCGACGATGGTCGTAACAGCGATGGGGAAGATAATCTTGACCGCACGCATATTCTTGATCTCGGTCTTGACCGGGTAGAGGCGGTCCTGCTCTTTCATGTTGATTTTCAGTTCCTTCTCGCTGCAGAGCAACTTCACGACCAAGGGAATGATCACCGGAACAAGGGCCATGTAGCTGTAGGCCGCGATGGCGATGGGGCCAAGCAGGTGCGGCGCGAGCTTGATGGTGGTGAAGATGGCCGTAGGGCCGTCCGCACCGCCGATGATGCCCAGCGAGGCCGCTTCCTGCGGCGTGAAACCGATCAGCAGGGAAACCAGCAGGACGGCGAAGATGCCGAACTGTGCGGCGGCGCCGAAGATCGCAAGTTTGAGATTGCGCAGCATGGGGCCGAAATCCGTCAGGGCTCCGACGCCCAGGAAGATGATGGGCGGCAGCAGGCCGGTCTTGATCAGGGCGTAATACAGATAATTCATCAGGCCCAGGTCATGCGCGATCTTGTGCAGCGGCATGTCCCAGATCGACTCCCGCGTGCCGTCAGGCAGCAGGACGAATCCTTCCGGGTCAGCCTGCACCACACCCATGTCTCCGCCGGGGAAATTGGCGATCAGCACGCCGAAAGCGATGGGGATCAGCAGCAGCGGCTCATACTTCTTGACGATGCCCAGGTACAGCAGTACAAAGGCAATCAGATACATGATGAGGAACGAAGGTTCTTCAATGATGCTGCTGATCGCAGTCATCTGGTAGACCTTTTCCAAGATGTTCGAGAATCCTTCCATGGCTAGGCGCGGCTGACTTTCAGGATGACTTCATCTTCTTCGACGGATTCCCCGTTGGACTTGAGGATCGCCGAGATCACACCGTCAAAATCGGCGGCGACGGCATTCTGCACCTTCATGGCCTCGATGTAGCAGAGCGTCTCTCCCTTCTTGAACCGGTCTCCGACCTTCTTGGGCGTCTCCTGCGTATCCTTGGTCAGGAAGAACTTACCGGACAAGGGAGCCGTCAGTTCTTCTCCGGCACCCTGCGGCACCGCGGCCGGTTCTGCGTTGGAAGAAGAGGCGGAAGCGGCAGGAGCGGCATCTCCGTATGCCACGTCGAGTTTATAGTCCACGCCGTTCAGCCGGACCGTGATCACGGACGGCAGGTCTGCCGACGCGCCCTGGGCCGCCTTGCGTTTCGCCAGGTCGGCCTCGAAATCCGCCTTGGCCTTGCCGCTGCGGAACGCCTCATACTGCTCCGGATGCATGGCGTATTCAAACAATTCCTCATCGTCTTCACCAGTCTCCCAGCCTTTTTCCGCCATGCGCCGGCGATACTCGTCCAGACAGTCCGGGTAGTTCGACTGCGGATCCACATCCGTGAATTCCCGGCCCTGGGAGGCTGCGAGTTCTTTGATTTCATCGGCGACAGGACCCGGCAGCCGGCCGGTCTTTCCGAGGACCATATCCCAGATCGTATCCGGGAAGATCTCCCAGCGATTCTTGCCTTTCTCCATGGAAATCACATTGAAGAGAGCCAGGTTCTTGACATATTGCGAGAACGGGGTGACGAGCGGCGGATAACCGACCTTGGGCCAGACATAGGCCACCTCGTCGAAGAGCTTGACCATCAGCTGGTCGGTCGTCAGTTCCGCCTCACCGTTCTTGACTTTCCATTTATTGAGCGAGGCCATGTTGTCCTCGAGGTCGGTCATCAGCGAGCCCATCATGCCGCCGGGCAGGCCGGGCTTGACCAGCAGGGAATTGTCCAGGCGGTTGTATTCCGGACAGTAATAGCCCAGGAAATCGTCGTACATCTCCTGAATCAGGCTGCGGGTCTCCATATAGGCATCCATGTTGATGTCCTTGACGATGAAACCGGCATCCCGCAGCATCTCCTGCACGGCGATCACGTCGGGATGGCCCGTACCCCAGGAGAGGGGAGACATGGCCGTGTCGACATAGTCGCAACCGTTCTTGCACACTTCCAGGACGGAAGCCATGCTGAAGCCCGGACCGGAATGCGTATGATACTGGATCGGAACCTCCGGATAGGCATCCTTGATACCCTTGACGATCTTGCCCAGGGTGACGGGACGGCCGATGCCGGCCATGTCTTTGAGACAGATCTCATCCGCGCCGGACTCGATGAACTGCTTTGCCAGACTTATGAAATATTCCGCCGTATGGACAGGGGAGTATGTCAGGCAAAGGGAAGCCTGGGCGACCATGCCGGCCGCCTTCGCATACCCGATGGAAGGGATGACGTTGCGCGGATCGTTCAGCCCGTCGAAAATGCGGGTGATATCTGTCCCCTGCGCCTTCTTGACCTTGTAGAACAATTGCCTCAGGTCCTTGGAACAGGGACTCATCCGCACGGCGTTCAGCCCCCGGTCCAGCATGTGCGTCTGGATGCCGGCCTCGTGGAAAGGCTTCGTCCACTGACGCACGGCGATGTTGGGGTTCTCCCCGTACAACAAATTCACTTGCTCAAATCCGCCGCCGTTGGTCTCGACGCGGTCGAAACAGCCCATCCTGATGATGGCTGGGGCTACTTTCACGAGTTGGTCCACGCGCGGCTGATACTTACCCGCGCTCTGCCACATATCCCGGAATACCAGGCTCAATTTGACTTCTCTTGCCATTCTTTATAAAGTCGTTATGTTCGTAATCCTTCCCTTTCCCCCCGTAAGTTGCGCGACGGCCGCTTCCAGCACCTGTCGCGTGAGAGGGTCAGCCGCTTCCGCAACGGAGGCGGACTTTCCGGCTTCCGCCGGTGTAATCCTGTTGACGATCTTGATCATCAGCGTGCTGCCGAAGATGACGATCAGCAAGATCAAAAAAACCGTGAGCATGCCGACAATCATCAGCACCAGGCCCAAACCCAAATTCTCCATATTCTCAGCGATACATAAAATGATCCATGAATTTCCAGACCTCCGCATAGGTGTCTATCTCCTTGTCGGCCCAGTTGTGGCCGCCGCCGACTACCTCATAGAGCCACACCTCGCAGGCATGTCCCTTGCCTTTGCGGGCCGGGACGCCATCCAGGTATTTGTGAAGGAACACCGGTTTCTTTCCTTCGACGGTGATCTCCTCTTTGGAATAAGCCGTACAGCCATCGGCTGCCACGACATAGCTGACCGCCGCGGGAACGGACAGATAGGCGCCCCAACCGTACTGGTTAAGATGGTCGCCCGTCCAGTAAGAAGTCTTGTCCATCGTGCCGTGCACTTCCATGAAAGGGACGGGACGGCCATAGTTGAGCGGCGCCATGCACTCCAGCGTAAGGCCGGCGATCGAGATCAGGCCCGCGAACAGATCCGGCTTCTTCCGCGCCATCAGATAGCACATCTCACCACCGTTGGACATCCCGATCAGGAACGCGTTGCGCGGATCGAGGCCAAGCTGCGTCTGCAGGTGCTTCACCAGTTTCCCGACAAATCCCACATCATCCATCTCCCAGCCTTCCTGCGAAGGGTAGCCGACATTCCAGCTGGGTTTGCTTTTGGGATCGGGCAGACCTTGGGGATAGCAGACGACGAAACCGTGCTCGTCGGCAAGGTCGACCAGATGGACATTGCCCCGGAAGGCGATGCCGCCATAGCCGTGGAGACAGACCAGCAGGGGAGCGTCGGGAGAGATCCGCTCCGGCACATGCAGCCAATAGATGCGGTCGTGCCCCTTATAGCGGATGCTGTCCTTGATGCAGCTGCCCCCCAGGTCGGCCGCCTGAAGGGACAGGCAGACGAACAGGATCGGCAGGAGAGAAAGAAACCTTTTCATGCGAGACTTACTGACATATCTAATTTTCAAATATAATGAAAAAATGCGTATTTTAGCACAACAAAAAGACAAGGTGAAATGAAATTCAAATCCATCCTTTTTTCGGCCCTCTGTCTGTTCTCAGGGATCCTCGCAGCTGCCCAGGCGAAAGACACGGTCCGGATCCTGGCGATCGGTAACGAATGGGGCGCGGATGTCTGTACCCATGACACCTATGCATATTTCGAAGCCGGAGGTCAGCCTGTCGTCATCGCTTATGTAAGTAAAAACGACGCTGATTATGCAGAACTGGCCACACTCGCCAAAAGCGGTGAGCCCGCCTTTCTATACGGCAAGATCATCCGGGGAAAAAGCATTGAACGGGAGGGCGTCAGCCTGGCCCAGGCGCTGAAGGATGAGCGCTGGGATGTCGTCAGTCTCCAGACCCAGAGCGCGCAGGCATGCCGCAGGGAGACCGTCGATCCCGGCCTGGGACAGCTGATCAAGTATGTCCGGAAACATACGCGCAAAGGCGTGAGACTGATGTATTTCCAGACATGGCCTTACGCGCATCAGTCCACCATGCACTGGATGGCTTTCGGTCACAACAATGTGGACATGTATCCGCTGCTGGCAGCAGTCAGCAAGGAATTCTGTGAGAAATACGCGCTGGAGGTTATCCCCATCGGCACGACCGTCGAGAATCTGCGCAGTTCCTTCAACATGCAGGGAGACGTCCGTCACGGTGATTTATTAAACCGGACGATGGGCAGCTATGCGGCAGCCGCGACCTTCTATGAGGCTGTGACCGGACGGGACGCCCGGGAATTGACAGACGTCTATGCACCCTACACCCTAGAGAATCACGTCCGCCGCGAGATGGCGGCCAAATGCGCGCATTACGCCTGCCTGCAGCCTTTCGCCATGACGGACATGAAATCCGGCACCGGCTCTTACGGGTCCGAAGAGGCCGGACTACCCAACTACGATGAGACCAAGGTCCCTGAATATACCTTGCCTGACCCGCTGGTGATGAACGACGGCACGCCCGTGACAAGCGTAGAGCAGTGGGAAGGGGAGCGCAGGGCCGAACTTCTCGAGCTTTTCCGCCGCGAGGTATACGGCCGCTCGCCCGCCCGCCTCGAAGGCCAGCACTACAAGGTCGTCCTGACCGATGAAAACGCTATCGGCGGCATGGCCACGCGCCAGGAGATCCTGATATACTTCGATGCCAGTGAGGAGAAATACATCCGCCTGGTCACCTGGGTCCCGAACGGACTCGACCATCCGGCGCCTGGATTCCTGATGATGAACACCTCCGGCAACGCGTCCATCAATGAGGATGAGACCATCTCCTATCCGGACGAGCAGCAACTCAAAAACTACGAAATCCACGGCTTCCCGCGTTACGGTCAGGCCCGGCATTTCTATCCGCTGGAGCTGATCCTCGCGCGTGGATATGCCTTCCTTTCTTTCTACAAGTCCGACCTTGACCCAGACTTCGACGACGGCTTCCAGAACGGCGTGCACCCTTATATCTACAAGCCCGGACAGGACTTCCCCGAGCCGGACCAGTGGGCGGGTTTGTCAGCCTACGCCTGGGGCTGCAGCCGGGTGATGGACTGGCTCGAGGAGGCGCAGACCAGCGTGGACCCGCACCGTATCTCCACGATCGGTCATTCCCGTGGGGGCAAGACCGCCCTGTGGGCGGCGGCGCAGGACACCCGCTTCGCCATGGCAATCTCCAATGATTCCGGGTGCGGGGGAGCCGCGATCTCCCGCCGGCGCTTCGGACAGACCGTCCGCCAGATCCAGGCGACCTTCCCGCAGTGGTTCTGCCGGAATTTCCTCAAATACATGGATAACGAGGACGCTTTGCCCGTGGACCAGCATGAACTGGTGGCCCTGATCGCCCCGAGGCCGGTATACGTCGGATCTGCGGCGGGGGACATGTGGGCGGACCCGAAGGGAGAGTTCCTGAGCCTGGTCCACGCCAAACCCGTCTATGAGCTTTACGGCATCCACGGCTTACCGACCGATATCTGGCCGGACGCGCGGCAACCTCTGATTGGAGACCACATGGGATATCATCTCCGCCTGGGCAGGCATGCCATCTTCGGTTACGACTGGGTGCAGTATCTCAATTTTGCGGATAAGTACTTGTAAAAAAAGAAAATCTTTATATATTTGTGCTTGGCATAAAAGCTAGAGAATATTATTCATTCACAATTTAATACATTAAAACAATGGGAAAATTTGTTGTAACAGTCCGCAAGAACGGTGAATTCCAGTTCAACCTCAAGGCCACCAACGGCCAGGTCATCCTCACCAGCGAGGGTTATACCAAGAAGGAGTCCTGCCTGAACGGCATCGAGTCCGTCCGCAAGAACGGCCCCGTCGCAGAGCGCTATGAGGTCAAGGTCGCCAAGAACGGCAAGCCTTTCTTCAACCTGAAGGCCACCAACGGCCAGGTCATCGGCTCCAGCCAGATGTATGCTTCCGAGCGTACGATGAAGCAGGGCATCGCATCCGTCATGCGCAACGCTCCGGATTCCCCGGTCGTCGAGGAAATCGACTAATCTTCCAGCGCCTTACAAGGCAGCCAGGGAAGTTTTGGCAGCAGAAATGATCCCTTCGGGGAATGCTGCCAAAACTTCCCTGGCTGTCTTTTGTTTTGCTTATGACGCTTCTTCAGTCTTGACGATACAAGGATATTTTCCTATCTTTGAAAGTCACTAGACCACCCTACGGAATGAAAACCTATCCTTATCTGCAGATCAATCACATCGCCGAGCTGCCCAAGCCAGAAGAAGGGACCCGTCTGATCGGCCATTACGCATTCTCCTACATTGATTTCACGGCCGCTCCGGACTACGCGCTGACCCACACTTTCGTGGATTGCTGTTTCTTCGGCTGCGAGCTTTGTCCCGGCCAGCAGGCCATGATGCGCGACTGCCTGGTCCTGCCGCGGATGGGGATGGTTTTCCATGCATTCAACCCCAACCTGTACACGGCCGAGTCCCTGTATGAAGGTTTCGACCCGGAGGACCCGGAGAGTTTCGCCCGCACCTTCGACGCCCGCGTGTATGCGGACTATAAGGAGGCGGGGGAGCATGCGGATGACATGCGCGTCATGCTGGCCCGCAGCCTGCACGACCATTCCATCTATGATGCGATGGCCGACTTCCTGAAGCGTCACGATCTGCAGGATGTCATCGGCATCATGGGCGGACATGGCCTGAAACGCGCCGACGACGGTTACCGCAAGATCGTGGAAATCAGCAAGGCCTTGACAGAAAAGGGCAAGCTTATGGTCTCCGGCGGCGGTCCCGGCGCCATGGAAGCGACGCACCTGGGCGCCTGGATGGCCGGCCGCAGCGAGGAAGAAGTAGATGACGCCATCGATATCCTGGCCTCCGCCGGAGAAAGGATTCCGTTCCGATGGCTGAAAAGCGCCCTGGAGGTCAAGGCGAAATACCCCCAGGAGCACTTCCATAGCCTGTCGATCCCGACCTGGCTCTACGGTCACGAGCCATCCACCCCTTTTGCGACCCATATCGCCAAGTTCTTTACCAACAGCGTGCGTGAGGACATGATCCTTTCCGTCACGCTGGGCGGCATCCTCTTTACGCCCGGTTCCGCCGGCACGATGCAGGAAATCTTCCAGAGTGCCGCAAAAATCCACTACGACAGTGACGGCATCGTGGGACCGATGGTCTTCCTGGGCCGCGACTTCTTCGAGCGCATTGTGCCGGTCTATCCTTTCCTGCGCGATCTGAGCGAGCGGGAGAAGTATTCCAACATGCACCTGTTCATCACGGACAAGACCTCCGAAGCCATCGCATTCCTCGAAGCGGGCATCAAACAGTAAACCGATGAGAAGGAAGTTATTTCCGGTCTGGTCGCTTTTCTTGGCGACGGCTCTCCTATTCCCGGCTGCCTGCGTGCGTACGGAGCCGGAATTATCGGTGATGGCTGGCGGCCAGGGTCGCATTCCGGCCCTGGTCACGACACCGGACGGGGCTTTGGTTGCGGTCTGTGAAGTGGCAGGCGGGCTGCAGGTCGGCCGTTCCTCCGACGGAGGCCGGACCTGGACGGCGCATTCTTCGGATGCGCTCCGTGGCCTGCGCTATCCCTGTCTGGTCGCTGACGGGCGGGACTTGCTGCTCTTCGCCTCGACGATTCCTGCGAGCACGTCGGCGTCGGCTGCAGATACGGATTGGCAGGGAGATTCGACGAGCATTCCCCGTAGGGTTCTTTCCAGCTCGTCGAATCCCCCTGCCAATCCGGTGCGGACAGATGCCGAGGATCCGCTCTGTCCGTCCGGGATGCAGGATCCCGGCCTGCAACTTCTCCGCAGCACCGACGGAGGAGCGAACTGGACGGTCGAAAACCTCTTGATTGAAAGGACTGGAGACCCGGTTTCCGAAGGCATCTGGATCGCCCCTTCGCCCGGCAGGGGCATCGTCCTGTCCGACGGGACGCTGGCCGTACCCGTGCAATACCTGGATCCTTCGAAAGATTTGCGGGCCCCTTCCACTTACCATTCCGCCAGCGGCGTCCAGACCGCCAGTCCTGCGACAGCGGGCGCCATCCTCACCAGCACAGACCACGGGCAGACGTGGAAAGCCGGAGGCAGGGCCAAAGACGGTACGACCGAAGGCGCGTTGGCCGTTCTCGGATCCGGCCGCCTGATGCTGAGCCTGCGGGACAATGCCCGCACTGGACGGGCAGTCTATGTCTCTGACGACAAAGGTGCGACATGGCAGCGCGACGTCGCTGACGGGATGCTGAGCGACCCGGTCTGCCAGGGGAGCCTGCTCTCCATCCCGGCCGCGGACAACGTCTTCGGGCACGACCTGCTGCTTTTCTGCAACCCTTCCGACGAGCGGGACCGCAGCTGTCTGACCCTCCGCATGAGTGTCAATGACGGATACAATTTCCCCTTTGAACTTCTCCTTCAGAAAGAAGAGAGCCACGGCTACAGTTGCCTTGCGCAATTGGATCCCTCGACGGTCGGAGTCCTTTATGAGACACCCGGGGGCAGCCTGGCTTTCCGCGCCATCCCGCTTCAGGAGCTTTATCCGGGTCCGGCGCTCCGCCATATCGCGATTCCCGTGATCCCTGGCAAAGCGGACGTACCGGTCGCAGAACTCTGCGTCGCTCCCTGGGACAGCCTGCCGGCCTTCTCGCTCAGCATCCCGGAATTGCCGGCCGAAGCCCTTACAGATGTAAAAACAGAACGGGGACGGGTCTATATCACTCTGAACGACAGTCTGGTCCCGCCGGCGATGCGTTCGTTCCCGATCCGCATCGAGGGAGAGGGGCTCAGCGTCCTGGGCGACAACGTCCACCGCATCGCCCGGAAGGTGCGGGACAAGGGGGACGACGGAGCGGTTTCCTACCGCATCCCGGGGCTTGTCAAGACGCATGACGGGACGCTTGTCGCCAGTTACGGCGTCCGTTGGAAAAAGGGAAAGGACCTCCCCAATGACACAGATATCGCCGTCAGCCGCTCTACGGACGGAGGACGGAGCTGGGGTCCGATGCAGGTCGTCCTGGACATGGGCGAATGGGGCGGAAGACCCCAGGAAGAGAACGGAATCGATGATCCCTGCCTGCTCCTGGATGAGTGGACAGGCGACCTGATGCTCTTCGGCACCTGGCACCACGGAGGACGCCGCAGTGCCGCAGAAGAAGGCGGATTCGCCCCGGACAGCACGGGACAGATGATGATGAGCCGTTCGACCGATGACGGCCTGACCTGGTCCGAGCCGGTCAATATCACGCATCAAGTCAAAGATCCGGCATGGAAGAGCCTGCTGGAAGGCCCTGGCATCGGCATCACGATGCAGGACGGCACCCTCGTCATACCGCTTCAGTTCCGCGATTCGGAGGACATCTATTCCGCCACCGTCATCTACAGCCGTGACCGGGGACAGACCTGGCAGCGAGGGCTTGGCCATATCAAGCGTTATGTCAATGAGTCACAGATCGCCGAAATCGAGCCCGGCGTACTGATGATCAACGCCCGAGACCGGAGCATTTCCGGGCGAAGGGCGGTGTATGTCACTACCGACCTCGGAGACCACTGGACCAAGCATCAGACCGACAGTACCCTGGTCGAGTGTTTCTGCCAGGCCAGCCTGTATCGGGTCGAGGCCAAGGATAATTGCCTCGGCAAGGATCTGCTGTTCTTCTGCAACTGCGCCCACAACCCCCGCCAGCGACGCGACATGACCGTACGCCTGAGCCTGGACAACGGCATGACCTGGCCTTACAGCCTCTTGCTGGACCATTATCACGGCATGGGCTATTCCTGCATGACGCTCCTGGATCCGGAGACCCTCGGCATCTTTTATGAGAGTTCGCAGGGAAGTGAAATCTTCCAGGCGATCCCCATCCGTGACATTTACGCTGCCGGAACGAAATAGTCCGGTTCAGGCTTTGAACCGGAGCACGCTGCGGACCGTCATCGACTCGTCCGCGGCCGTCACATAGGAGACGCTGTAGGACTGACCGCCCGTCTCGACGGTAAGGACGATATGGCCGCCTTCGTAACTCTCCTTCGCGACATCGTCCAGCATGGACTCCCGACCCTTTTCTTTCATCAATGCACGCCGTTCCGGCGGCATCATTCCCGGACATACGACCCGGTCGCCGGGATAGGCGTTCCGGTCGATGATGTGCTCCAAAGTATCATCGGTACAGTGCCGCTGATTCCAGGTGCTGTTGATCCACACGCGGGAGCGCAGGGCGGAGACCAGCTCCGTCGGCATCGACTCATGGCCGTGGTGATTGATCTTGGAAACCTGACAGGGCTCCACAACCCGGGCAAGATCTTTCTCGATGTCCACGGGAGTTCCGTCCTTTTTCTTCCAGCGGTGAGAGAAATCGCCGGCCGTGAAGAAACGGAAGGGGCCGTATCGGAAGATCATGCCCAGGCTGAAGGCGTTCTCGTTGATCCGATCCTTGCCTTCCTTCTCACCGGCGTAGAGGTCGGTCAGATGCCCCTCCGCGTCAGCGATATAACCGTTGCCACAGATATTGCGGACCTGGAAGGACCGATAGGCTCCGGGACGGTGCAGCATACGGACCTGGTCCGTCGCGCCGACCTGGAACCGCTCGACGGTCAGTCCGTTGTGTTCCGTCTGATACTCGTAAAACTTACGCATCTGACTCATCACCCTTTGGGCATCGTCCAAAAGGGGAATGGGCTCCGTATAATCCGGCCAGCAGCGGTCGAACGCCTTGCCGAAACGAAGCCAGCGGGCCGCTTCCCCGAATCCGCTGAGCGCATAGGGGAGGGCCTCTCCGGCCTTGTCAAAACTATAAGTGGTCTCACTGCCGGCATGGTCGCAGTGATAATGGGAAAGCATCATATAATCGACATCCCGTCCGTGCGGGTTGACCCTCTCCACATAGCGGGCGATCCATTCTCCGGCGAGCCGGCTGTGGTCGGGAAGGCGGGGGACAGCCCGCCAGCCGAGGCCCAGGGTATCCATCTCTCCGCAGTCCAGCAGCATCGACGTCCCGTCCGGAAAGATCAGGAACAGGGATTCGCAGGCCCCGGTATAGATAAAGTGGACCTGGAACTGCCCGCGGCGCCATTTCGGCAATGCCTTACCCACTGAATCATCCCGCATGCCGCCGGCAAACAAGGCTTCCCATTCACCCAGACATCCTGTCACTAAGAATGCGCCCGTGCCCAAAGCGGCCGTTTCCAGAAAAGTCCGTCTATCCATAGCTTCTTTTTTTAACAAAGATAATGACTATCTTTGACAAGTGAAACCCAGCTTCAACTCTTGCATCCGGATATGATTTGCTTCAGTAAAAGATTCCCTACAGTCCTGGCAAGCGCCTTTCTGTTCCTGCTGAACGCCTGCGCACCCAAACCCGCAGCCTTCGAAGGCCCGATCATCCTCTTCGACTCTGGGGAGAACGGTTCGAACACCTACCGGATCCCGGCCATTACGGTCACGAAGGCGGGCACCTTGCTGGCCTTTGCGGAAGCGCGGCAGAACAGCCACAAGGACCATGGTGACATCGACCTGGTCGTCAAGCGCTCGACAGACGGCGGCCGGACCTGGGGCGAGGCCATCACCGTCCGGGAGGATGGGGAGAACTGTTGCTCAAGTCCGACGCCCGTGGTGCTCGAGAGCGGCCGCATCCTCATGCTGTCCACCTGGAAGACCACTGCCGAACCATACCACTATTTCGACATCACCTGGTTTATCCAGCATTCCGACGACGACGGCCTGACTTGGAGCGAACCCCGGCGGATCGACGAAGGCCTGGTCGAACGCGACTGGATCATGGCCTGCGTCGGTCCCGGACATGCCATCCAGTTGCAGAACGGCGCCCATAAAGGGCGCGTCGTCGCCTCCTGCTACCACAAGTGGGAAGGGGAGGGAAAGCTTTGGCAAGGACGCTCTTTCTTTATTTATTCGGATGACGGGGGAGAGAGCTGGCAAAGGGGCGCATTCAGCGGACGAGGCGGAAACGAATGCATGTCCGCCGAGCTGTCAAACGGCGACATCATGCTGAATATGAGAGAGTTCAAGCGCTGGCAAGATACGACGGGGATACGATACCTCCGTCAGGTTGCCATCAGTACCGACGGGGGAGAGACCCTGGGCGAGAATGCCTACGACCCCCAGTTGCCGGAAGCCATCTGCGAAGGCAGCATCATCCGCTACCGGCATGGACATGAGAAAGAAGACTGGTTGCTTTTCGCCAATCCGACGGACACGGTCCGCACTGGATTCAAAGTGAAACTCAGCAAGGACAGGGGAGCGAACTGGCAGGAAATCTATGACGGCCCCTACGCCAAGGAAGCTTATTCCGACATGGTGGAACTCCCGGACGGCTCCGTCGGCGTCCTTTATGAGGCCGGGGACTCCACCGCCCGCGACTGCATCGTCTTCGACTTGATCCCGGCGAAAGACATACGCTGAGCGACCTGGCAGACGCCCGCCGCACTTCGGGAAGCATTCCCCCGAAGGGGTTAAACTCATCTGCTTCCCGAAGTGCGGCGGGCGCCTGCTAGACAGAAGCGTCCAGTTCGTCCGGACCGTCGTGGGTCCGGCGCGTCGACGCAAGATGGATCATGATGTTGCGGATGGAGAAGACGATCCCGAACTGGCCGATGACCAGGACCCAGTCGTGGCGGATGACACCGTAGGTGATGATCATCAAGGCGCCGACCACGGCAAGCACCCAATGCCCCAGCGGAAGGAAAGACTCTTTCCGGCGATAACTGTAGATCAGCTGATAGAGCGAGCGGATCTCATACGTGAACTGACCCAGCACGCCGAAAAGCAGCAACTCCGGCGGAACATCCGGATTATGCAGGAAACTCTCCGTGAAAGCGGGAAGATCCCGCATCATCAGACCGAGGATCACGACGGGAAACAGCGCCTGCAAGATCACCACGAAGCGGGGCACCTTCTTGTACAGACCCATGATGCTGATGTTCCACATGTAGATGTAGTAGCCGATACTCTCGCCGAAGATGATGGAAAAGTCTTTTCGCAGCCAGCCATACAGATAAAGCACGACGGCACCGATGCTGCTCATCACCCAGTAAATGCCCGGAGAGACCACCTTGTGGGCCTTTTCGGACATATACCACTGGACGAAGAGACGCACGCCGTACAGCGCCATCCCGATAAAACCTATGAGGTATACCCAAAGCGGACTGGTCATGGCTCGGTCGTCCCGTAGAAATGCATGAATACCTCATCCCGCAGGCCGGCAGGAACACCGCGCAAGATCGAACGCAGGGTCTGAGGAGGGAAGTCTTTCAATCGAAGCAGGATCAAGCCGTCCAGGCTGTCCGTGAAGTCCGGGTCCACATTGAAACAAAGCAGCCGCGCAGAGCAACTGAAATACTTCCTGACAAGCACAGGAAGGCGATATTTCCCGTCTGACACCGTCGCCAGCAGACGGTCGAATCTATCCATGTCCCCAGCCGGCACCGTCTGCAGCAAGGCATCCGGATCCACGGACAGGAAATCAGCCTGGAAAGGATGCGGCGGCGTGACGATCTGCTCCGCATCCGGAAGCGAGAACTCCCGACTGAGGAAATGGACTGCCAGGCTCTTGATAAAAAGGGGATAGTCGTTACTGATACTGACCGGGCCCAGGCAATACTCGGCGTGGGGGATACGCAGCGTCGCGACGGAAAGGCCGGCCAGCAACAGGCGCAGCGGATGGACTTCCCGCTGATACTTGCAGGCGACGAACGAGCGGCCCAGCTCCATGCAACGGGAAAGCAGCGGTGCCGCCGTATCCTTATAATCATAAAGACTCGCCGTATAGAGGCCTGGAATACCGCCATGTTCCGCCATCATCCGGGCACAGTCTCCGAGACGGTATGCACCGGCAATCTCGCGGTTCGGCAGGTTCCACAGAATCAGCTGATAATAATACGAATCATAGGGATCGGTGTCAATCGGCCGTCCCGTGCCCTCTCCGACACCGCGGAAAACCTCCTCGCGGAGGCGGAACAGTTCCTGCATCGTTTCCGGAGCATCCGTCACGCGAAGCAGGCACACCCGATAATCTCCGTCCTCGAACAGGATACGGTCGGCAGGCAAAGACTCCATTTCTTCCCGTATCCGCTCCGCCGGGACAGGCTCCGCAAGAGGGGAGGGGAAGGTGCGCTGCGACAGATCCGGTTCCGGAACACACTGAGACTCAAGGGCATAGCAGCGGTTGCGCAGGTAACGTCCCAGAGATGGGACATCCAGACTGGCAAAATCGTCCGGCTGGATGGCCTGACCGATACGGACTTCCACGAGCGATCCGTTTTTGTTGAACATTTCGCGGGGGAGTCGAAGGGTCCTCAATCGCGGATGGATGCGGCCGAGCCTGTGGAAGAGCTTGGAATTGCCGCCCTGGAAATACATCGGAATCACGGGAAGGCCGGAATTCTTCACCAGTTTGATGACACTGTCAGCCCAGGGGATATCCTCGACGATACGGCCCTTACCAAGCGCCGTACGATTCTTTTTCTTCTGCCATGTGCTGACCTCTCCGGCCGGGAACAGGGCCAGCGGATGACCGCCGGACAAATGCTCCAAAGCAGCGCGGAGGCCATTCAGGCTGCGGGCCGCTCCAGTGGAGAAATTGTCTACTGGGATAAAACTGTCCGAGAGTCCGGGAATCAGGGTCAGCATGAAAGTCGTCAGAACCTTGAGGTCCGGACGACGGGCTCCGACGAGGGTCTCGAGAATCAGGCCGTCGAGACTGCCGTATGGATGGTTGCAGACGATAATGAATGCGCCCTCGGAAGGAATCCGGTCCAACTGATGCTCCGGGATGTGATACCGCACACCGATCTCATCCAGGACGGAAGCGGCAAAGGGGGCACCGGTAAGACTGATGTATTTCTCCTGGATGCGGTTGAAACCGTCCAGATTCAGGGCACGGTAGAGGCAACCGGCCGCAACACGACCGGCAAAACCCTTGATTCTCAACAGGTCTTGCAGTTCGGCGCGGTCCAGTACGTGCGTTCGAGAATCTTTCATAGTCGCTTAAATATCAGCGCAGGGAGAAGTGGTGGACCGTCTCGTAATCATTCCAATTACGCAGGTCAAGGGTTAGATTCTTCTGGTCATAAACACTGGTATACTGCGTATCCTCGACCGTTCCGGTGTCCCAGACGAAGTCTTTCCAGTGGACCAAGGCCAGGCATTCCGCGGCTTCGGCAGGGGAGAGGATGCCATTCCTCTCATCCAGATAGGACGATACGGTCTCGTAACGCCACCAGCTCTTGCTATGGGGGTTGCCGACCCTCTCGTCCGGCTCATCCGTACGATATTTCTCGGAAAGCAGGTGATTGGTCACCAACAAGGCGTTCGCCTCGGGGGACTTGCGCACGACCATCGTCTTCCAACCATCTTCCTTGTCAAACTCGACGACCGCGCAATCGCCACCGGCATCCGCGACCATGTAATGATAGCCCGATCCGACGACAGGGTCATGGTGCACATCAACGGTCTCCAGAAGAGCCAGGGCTTCATCGACGGTCGCACAGCGGTCCAGCCAGAGGCGCATCAGGATCGTGGTACCCACGACATGCTTACCCGTATTCTGCGCAGCTGCTTGCTTGGGAAGGGCCATAATAGATGTGCAAAGGCCTTTTTCATTGACGCCGTCCAGCGGCGCATATACGGCTGCAAGGCAGCTCAGACTGGATGCGAAACCATCCGGAACCTTGTCCAAACCATAACCGAAATGGGACATGTCACAGACCGAAACAGAAGCGTAACCCTTTCTGGGATTGGACTTTACGACCAATGTCGGATTCTTGAAATAGTCATAGTTACGCCCATAAAGATAACCTTCTCCTTCAGCATTTCTAACTTGGAAACTGGTGCAGTTGAAGACGCCCAATTCGCCGTTCTCATCCGCGACCTGAGCGCTCTTCATCTTGATGGGGATGCCCTTACCGATCCGGCCGACGACATAATCCAGAAGAGCCGCATTGCTGCCAATATCCTTAGAGATAACATCATCCAAGTCATACTGTGCCTTATAATCCATTTGATAGAGGTACCCGTTGTCAGCCACGCTGTGGACGGTACGGAGGGATGCGATCTCGCGTCTCCAGACGAATGCGACGGCGATCAGCACGAGCAGGATTAAAACCAGCAGGTTCCTCAGAATGCGGAAAAAACGTTTCATGGTCCAGGTTTTTAGTAATTCTTACAAATATATGATTTCTTTCCGTAATTTAGAAGGGGACTCCTTTTATTCCCTCCAACTTAACATAATATAAATTGTGTAACAAAAGGGGATTTAAGGGATTAGAGGACGAATTTCAATAAATATGGCTATCTTTACCCATTGAATAAACGAACCAATCAAATGAAAAAGTTTTTGCTTAGCGTGACTGCGGTCCTGCTGCTTGCGCTCTCATCACAGATCCTGCGCGCCCAGTCTGCGCAGGAAACGGATCCCGATCTGCAATATGGTACCGAACTTCTGAAACCCGGCACCCAGGCCCCGGACTTCAAACTGAATGATATCAACGGCAAAACCGTCAAACTCAAAAAATTCCGCGGAAAGGACGTCGTGCTCGTCTTCTGGGCATCCTGGTGCCCGGATTGCCGCGCCGAAGTCCCGCTGCTGAAAGAAATGTATGCAGCTGCTGATCCGGACAAAGTCGCTTTCATATCCGTTTCTTATGACCGAGAATTCGGCAAATTCGAACAGTATGTTCGGGAAAACCAGCTTCCGGGCATTCAGCTTTTCGATCCGGCCGGTAAAAAGGAATCCAAAATCGGCGCAGACTACCATATCAGATGGATTCCCTCCTTATACCTGATCGGCCCTGACGGTAAAATCAAATGTGCTACCGTAGTCGCGGAAAAGATAGCCGCCGCATTAAGTAAATAATTGATTTTTAACTATTTATACATATGGGAAAGCATTCTTTCAAAGAGTGGTTCGCAGCTACGCGTTATTGGTCTTTCGTCGTTTCCACCATGCCGGTCCTGGCCACCGCCGCCTGGCTCTTCAGCCGTCATGCCTTGACAGGCGGATGGCGTTCCGTCCTCATCCTGGTCCTCTGCCTGCTGGGTGTCGTCATCCTGCATGCAGCCGGCAATGTCATGAGTGACTACTATGACTACAAGACCGGCGTAGACAACGAGAATGCCTTTGCCGTCCCCAACCTTGTCTTCCACCAGTTCGAGCCGAAATCCTATCTGGTCTTCAGTATCATCCTCTTTGTCGTCGGAGTTGTTATTGGTTTGATTATCACCTGGTTAAGCGGACCGGGACTGCTGATTATCGGGGGCATCGGCGTGTTGCTCACACTACTCTATTCCTACCTGAAATACCACGCGCTCGGCGACCTGGACATCTTCCTTATCTTCGGTGTCCTGGCTGTCCTGGGTACGGCTTACGCCCTGACAGGACGCTTCTGCCCGGAGGCCCTCGTCGTCGCCGTTCCGGTCGGTCTGATCACCGTTTCCGTCCTGCATGCCAACAACACCTACGACATCAACTCTGACGGACAGGCCGGCATCAAGACCTTCGCAATGCTGATTGGCGGAAAGGCCTCCAGCATCCTGTACCGCATCTACATGGCACTCCCCTTCCTCTGCGTGATCGTTGCTGTCATCTGCGGTTGGATGCATCCTCTCGCATTGCTTTGCCTGACTGCCGTGGTCCCTGCCTGGAAGAACCAGAAACAGGCCTCGAGCTACGATGCAAACGGATTGGAAGCCATGAAGGGCCTGGACCAGGGTTCCGCGAAACTTCAAATGGTATTCTCTCTCCTGCTGTCCCTTGGCCTTTTCATCGGCGGCCTCCTATGAAACGGGACCGTCGCCGTCTGTTCCTGGCCGTCCTGATCGCGGCCATACTCTGGTTTATCATGTTCAGCCCTTGGACCAAGGGCTGGTTTAATTTCTGGTTGGAAATGTCTTGCGCCGCCCTGCTCCTGACGGGGCTCGCGCTGGCGTTTTCCACGGATTTAGAGCGTCTCCGACCCATAGAAAAGCCCATCTGGCAACTCCTGGGCGGTATCGCCCTGGCGTTTGTCCTATGGGGCATATTCTGGGTGGGCGACAAGGCCTCGTCCTGGCTTTTTGATTTCGCCCGTCCGGAAGTGGACGCCGTCTATGCCATGAAGACGGGACTCCCCTCCTGGTCTATCGCCTTGCTCCTTTTATTCCTGATTGGCCCGGCCGAGGAATTCTTCTGGAGGGGTTACGTCCAGCACACGCTGGAGCGCCTCTGCAGCGGCCCCAGGGCCAAGCATTGGGCTTTTGCCCTGACCCTGTGCATCTATGCCTTCATCCACGTCTGGTCCGGCAATTTCATGCTGTTCGCTGCAGCAGCAGTGGCCGGCTTCGTCTGGGGCATCATCTACTGGTTCTGTCCCAAGGCGCTGCCGGCCCTGATTCTGAGTCACGCGCTCTGGGACGCGCTGGTGTTTGTCTTGCTGCCTATTTAGCTTCGAAAGGTTTCAGGTCACGTGCAGCCTCGGCAGCCGTGATCTGTTTTCCGTCATTGTCCAGATCGATCAGGATGTAGCGGTCGTTGCCCATGCCCAGTTCCTTCATATAGGAGAGCTGGCGCAGGCCGTGACGCGTCTCCATGCGCTCCTTGAGATCATGGTGCTCCGCCTCCGTCATCGCGTAGACGATATCCACGCAGGCCTGGTCCAAGGCCAGAATATCCGTTGAAGAAAGGATGCCGACATTGGGCGTCACGACCGGGGCGGCCTCCTGGCCGGCGCAGTCGCAGTCCACGGACATGTTGCGCATCACGTTGACAAAGGTCACCTTTTCCCCGAAATGATCGACCGATGCCTTGGTGGACTCCGTCATCCGCTCCATGAACTCCTCTTCGCTGATGCTCCACTGGTCCTGACCCGGATAGGTGTGGATCCACGCCTTGCCGACGCGGCCGTCGGCGCATCCGATGCCGATGTTCTTGTTGCTGCCGCCGAATCCGCCCATCGTGTGCCCTTTGAAATGCGTCAGCGCGACCATTGCATCATAATTCAGCAGATGGCTGCCCACGGACATTTCCTTAAACCACTTGCCATCCTTGACCGGAAGCAGCGCAGTCCCCTCTTCATCCATGATATCCACGGGACAGAAGGTCCAACCATTGACTTCCAGCGTCTTGCGATGCTGCTCCGTCGTGTAGCGGTCGCCCTCGTAATACGTGTTGGTCTCGATAATCGTCGCATCGGGCAAGTCCTTCTCCATCAAGGCTTTGACCCAATTGCGGGGAATGATGTTCGGACCGTTCTGCTCGCCGGTATGGAGCTTGACGCCTACGCGGCCGGAGATCTTGGCATTGACCTTCTCATATGCCTTGATCAGTCCTTCCGCCGACAGGTCACGGGTGAAATAAACGACAGACTCGGCGCCCGTGCGCTGATCCATCGGCACATACACATCTCCCCCTGTTCCCGGCACGGGGGTCTCCGTCTTCTTCTTATTACACATACCGCAAGAAATAAGCGTCCCTGCCACGAGGCCCATCAATGCCATCGCAGCAAAGGAATGAGTCATAGTTCTGTTAGTTTTCATAAGGCAAAAATACCACTTTTTTTCTAACTTTGGGACCGCTATGAAAAAATACAAAGTTGTCTTGTTCGACCTGGACGGCACCTTGCTGGATACGCTCGACGACCTGGGCGCCGCCGTCAATTCCGCGCTTTCCAAGCGGGGACTCCCCTTGCACGACCGGGCCTCCTACCAGATGAAAGTCGGCCATGGGATCCGAGACCTGGTCACGAAATCCCTGCCGGAAGAGATGCGCGGCGACACGGTTTTCATCGATGAATGCCTGGCAGACTTCAAGGCCTACTATACCACCCATATCGATATCCATACACGCCCCTATCCCGGAATGCCGGAGCTGCTGCTGAAGCTCCACCAGAATGGCGTAGCGCTCGCCGTAGCGTCCAACAAATTCCAGGAAGGGACGGAGCATCTGGTCCGCGAGTTCTTCCCGGATGTTCCTTTCGTCGCCATCCTGGGCAACCGTCCGGGCGCCCCGCTCAAACCGGATCCCCGGATCGTGCAGGAAGTCCTCAGGGCTGCCGGCGTCGCGCCGGAAGAGGCCGTCCTGGTCGGTGATTCCGGTACGGACATGCAGACTGCTGCGAACGGCGGCATCGACAGGATCGCGGTGAATTGGGGCTATCGCCCCATGGAAGGCTCCCCCGGCATCCGGGTTGTAGACTCCGCCCGAGAACTAGCGGCAATCCTTCTGTAATTCTTTATCTGACAGGTATTTCCGCCTCCAGGCGCACCAGCCGCCCCTCTGCCGTCACCCCTTCTCCGGTCAGGAGATACGTCGACGGCCTGTCAGCCGTATAGAACTCGATCCGGGCACCGTCCTTTCCGCTGAAACGGACGGCGGGATCCCAATACAAAGTCGTCCGAAGATCCGGTGTGCCGGAGGCCTGCGCTTCGGGCGTTTCGTATTTCGGGGCATAGAAAGCCGCAGGGCGCTGATAACCCGGCGGGCGGATACGGGAAATGTTCTGCGACTTCTTGCTTCCCGTAAACCCCACGGCGGTCGTGATCACCAGGGCGCCCGTATAGCCCGGATAATAGCCGAACACCGACGTATTGTCCTTGATGACAAAGAGATTGTCGATATCGCCGGGCTGGAGCAGCATCAGGTCGAACTCCGGGAGGACGACATTGTCTATCACGGGAAGCACGGGCTGTTCGGATCGGGTCGTCGTCAGCGTATTACCGCGGACAGCCAGTCCTGCCGTGCTCATATATACGGAAAGGATGCTGGTGAAATGGCGCCGCTCGATCTCGGCCGCCGTCAAGGGCTTCGAAGCGGTCACCGGCGAATACCACTGGGAAGAGATCTCTGTTTCCTCCCGGTCGGCGGAAACGACGGCCGCATCCAGCAGCGTACTGCGGTCTCCGTGCGCCAGGTAATAGGCCTCGTCGGCCTGGCGCATGAATGGATCCCCTTCCGTGCCGGCCGAAGCCTCGGGATGGACCGGGAGGGCCGATCCCGCGGCGGAAGGCCATTGCGGAGGATCGACGGACATGATGTTGCCTTTGCCCCCTTTCCGCGTCTGTCCCTGCAGCGTCACCTCGGTACCTTCAGGGAATTCCGTCCGGAAGAGGAAGTTCCCGTCTTTGTCCGGAATGGTCGTCTCAACACCGGTCAGCGAATCCAGCGTAGCATACAGGGAAATCCGCCCGCCTTCCATGGATGCGAATATCATGGGGTCTGCCTTCCCGTGGATCTCCACCGCCAGTTCCGGCTGCGAACCCGGCCTTTCCATCCGGCCTTTCAGCACGGAAGGCAAGTCATAGCGGCGCCAACCCTGGGTCAGCATCAGGGCATCCCGTTCCTTCTCCCCTTCTTCCGACAGATAAAAAGCAGGCGTTTCGACAAGTCCCCGCAATTCCGAAGTCAGCAACAAGGTCGCAGCCAGGCTGCCTGCGCGGTCCGGTAAGGCGGATGCGCCGTCCACCACGCTGACAGCCAGGACCGCATCCCCATCCGACACCTCCTCCGGCCAGGGAAAATGAGCGCAGACCCGTTCCCGGGCCGTATAAGACGGGGCGGAGAGCTCGGCTTCCGGAGCCATGCAGGCGGAAGCCGGCAGATGGAAATACAGGCGCTCGCTGAGGATATTCAAATCACTGTCCAACAGGGCAAAGCCGGTCACGCCGGCCGGGAGCAGGGATATCGGGCAAGAATAGGCCGGCAACGCCGGATCCCAAGCGGTATGAAACAGGGGCTCGCCGTTGTGATGGATCAACAGGGACACCGGATCGGCCGGAGCATCCGCCCCGCGCAAGAGACTGATATGGAGCGTCGGTCCCACAGGGATAAGCTGCAAGACACGCGCAGACGTCTGTGCCGCCGGCAGATCAAAGCGCCGGGAGGCGCCGTCTTCCGTCGTGCACATGGCATAATAGTTCACATCCTGAGCCGGTTTGAGCAGGAAACTTCCCATTCCGCGGGCAAAAGGGCCGAAACGGGTCACTTCCTCCCCCGCACCGTCATACACGACACCGCTCACCGGCACTCCGAGTCCGTCCGGCCGGATGGCCTTCACACCCACGCGGCAAGCCCGTCCGGGGACCAGATAACCGCCTTCAGGAAGCAAGGCCACGTCAAATTCATCTGCGGGCCAAGGGATGCGCAGGTATCGCTGATACTTCCGCATGTCCCGGCGCAAACCCAGCAGCAGACATCCTCCGGCCGCCCCTCTGGGCAAGCGTCCCTCAAAGACCCCGTCCCTGGACTTGAGCTGCATCATCCCCTTTCCTGGGAGTTGGAGCGTCACCACCTGCGGCATGACAGTTTCTCCGGAATTCCGGTCAAGGAAACGCAGACGCAGAAGGATTCCCCGTTCCGTGAAAGTGAACTCTGGCCGTGTCTCCAATTGCAAGGAATAAGGATCCATGACGCGGACGGTCTTCCGGAAGAGCGTCTCCTCACCCCGGTCCAGCATATAACGGGTATAGGCACGGATGGTGTAGTCTCCCTCGGGAAGGGATTCTTCCAGGTCCAGATACCCGGCATGGATGCCGAGACTGTCCGGGCGGACCAGGATCCGGCTGACCAGCTCGTTGAGAGGGTTGAACAACTCAACGTGGACATAACGGCTCAAAGGGGCCGGGATGTTGCCGGTCGCCCGGACCAGGTGGGCGCGCAGCCAGATCCGCTCTCCGGACAGGTATGCGCCCTTGTCGGTCTGAATATGAAGCTTCTCCTGGGGATAGAGCAGCAACTGACGGCTCAGACGGGCCGTTACGGTATCCTGGGCGACGGGGTCCTGTGCCCGCGCAAAGGGCGTGGCAAGGAGGAGCAAGAAGATGATCAGGCGGGAAGGGCGGGACATCCGGGGAAGGTATTACATGAGACGGGAATCAGAAGCAGAGCGCCAGGGTAAAGTTCAGAGAGAGATAGCCGCTGTCGCTGCGGCGGAGGTTGACGTCGGGCACAAGCTCTTCCCGGCGTTTGTCATAGACATCCAGCGGATGGTCGTAGGCCCCCTGTAAAGACAAGGAGAAATCCAAGGCGAAATCACGGTCTAGCATCAGCCGGTATCCACTTCCTAACTTGCCGATAAACACCGGCTTGCCGGCGAAGGAGCGGGCACCGCACCAGCCTCCCTCAAGGAAGGTTTTCCAGCCGTCCCGGTCATATCCGCTCCAGAAACAACTGGCCCGGAGCGTCACGGGCACGACCCGGCGTCCCTCATAGATCCCGGCCCAGCCGACCAGCACGTCCGTGGCAAAACGCCGGGCGAAACGGGCGCCTACGAAGCCATAGATATGACCGTTGGACTTATAACTCAGATGACTGTCCCGGGAATCGATCCTTGCGCCTGAGGGAGATGTATAATTGTAGTGATAAGCTTCAAAGAAAGAAGCGGAATAACCCCACTCCACGCCATAATCCAGATGGTCATACCAATCTCCCTTTTCCGCCGCGGAGAGCAAGCCGGAAAGCAAGAGGAAAACAAGGATGGCACAACGTCTGTTCATCAGAAAGAGTATTGGATCCGCAGATACGGCAAATAAGAATGCGAATAACCGGCCCGGTAAAGGCTCATGTCCGTGTAGCGGCTCTTGAACTGCAAGGCGAAATCCACCTGGAACTCCACGGAGACCGTAATCCCCTTCAGGCAAAGCGCCCGGAACCCGATATCACCGCTCACTCCGCCTGCAAACCCCAGATGGTTGCTGAGGTCGCGAACATATCCCGCCATCAGACCCGGGCCTGCATAAAAGGCATATTTACCCTCCGACCAGTCCTTGAGCACCATGTTGAGATAATACGTCATCTTGACGCCCGGGGTCGAAGCGCTGCCATCCAGGATATCGATCAGGTCGGCCGTCAGGGCCAAGGAACGGAACGACGTGGCATCCCGATAGAAATCAGCGCAAAAACCTACCCCTTTCGGAGACTGTACGACCCCCAAAGCAACCGAACGCCCCTTCTCCGGAGAAACACCGAAAAGCCCCTGCGGAAGCAGCAGCAAGACGGTCACCGCCCAAAGACGGAAGGAAAGGTCAGGTTTACGGTACATCATGCCAAATTTAAGAAAAAACTCAGCAATTACGATAATAAATCGTATCTTTGAGAGACAAGAAAAAATGATGGATCCCGTAAGTACAGCCGTATCCCGCCTGGCTCCCCTTCCGGAGCGGATGCGCCCCGTCACCCTGGAGCAATACGTCGGCCAGCGTCACCTGGTCGGCGAAGGCTGCATCCTTCGGCGGATGATCGAGAGCGGCGTCCTTTCTTCCTTCATCCTATGGGGGCCTCCCGGCGTCGGCAAGACCACGCTGGCCCGCATCATCGCCCACACCCTGGACCGGGAATTCTACACCCTCAGCGCCGTCAGCGCAGGCGTTAAGGAAGTCCGGGAAGTCATCGACAAGGCTAAGAACAAATCTCTCTTCTCCAGCTCTGCGGCTCCCATCCTCTTCATTGATGAGATTCACCGTTTCAACAAGGCACAGCAAGATGCGCTGCTGGGCGCTGTCGAAAGCGGCACCATCGTGCTGATCGGCGCCACGACGGAGAACCCTTCCTTCGAGGTCATCACTCCCCTGCTTTCCCGTTGCCAGGTTTTCGTCCTGAAGCCGCTGGAAGCCGCCGACCTCCAGATCCTGCTGGACCGCGCGCTCAAGGAGGATGAAGAGCTGAAGCACCGGGACGTGCGCGTCGAAGAGACGGAAGCCCTCTTCCGCCACAGCGGCGGCGACGGGCGCAAGTTGCTGGGAATCCTGGAGATCGTGGTGGACTCCCAACTCTCCCAGCCCCAGGCCGTCATCAACAACCGGACGGTCACGGAATGCCTGCAGGAGAACGTCGCCATCTACGACAAGGGCGGCGAGATGCACTATGACATCATTTCCGCCTTCATCAAGAGCGTCCGGGGCTCAGATCCCAATGCGGCCGTCTATTGGCTGGCGCGGATGCTGGACGGCGGCGAAGACCCGCTCTTCATCGCGCGGCGCCTCTGCATCCTCGCGGCCGAAGACATCGGTCTGGCCAATCCCAACGCCCTGCTGCTCGCCAACGCCTGCTTCGATATCGTCAACAAAATCGGCATGCCCGAAGCCCGGATCCCACTCTCGGAGGCTACCATCTACCTGGCCTCCTCACCCAAGAGCAACAGCGCCTACATGGCGATTGCAGGTGCCCTGGAAGCCGCCGCCTCCGACAAGATCGCTGCCGTCCCGCTGCATCTGCGCAACGCTCCCACCAAACTGATGGAAGAGCTCGGCTACTCCGACGGATACAAATACGCACACGATTTCCAGGGCAATTTCGTCGATCAGGAATTCATGCCCAAGGCCTTCGAGGGCCACGTTTTCTACGAGCCGCAGCAGAACAAGCACGAAGACACCCTCAAGGCGTACCTCCTCCGCTGCTGGCCGAAGTACTATAATAAAGGATAGACGCTCAAGGCCGGAGGGGTGTCGCTTATTTCATTCCGTACTTGCGGAGAATGCGGAGGATGGGTTTTTCGATGCTGCGGGCCCAGAGCGTGTAGCCATAGTCGTCGGGATGCGTGCCATCCACCGAAGTCTCATGGTACGAATCATTCGCGCAAGGCCGGATGAAATACACATTCTTATACTTCTTGCACGCCTCCTTCATCATCTCCTCCGCCGCATCATGCTTGGCCTGCTCCGTCTCCCGGCGCTCCAGATCGAAATGCGAGCTGCAGCGATGGATCGTCTGCATGAAAATCAACGGGATATCCGGATGCGTTTCCTGGATCTTCTCGATAAAAGGGAACAAGCGCTCACGGATCGTCTCCCCAGCAGGATTAGAGAAAGCATCGAACACCAGGGCATCCACGTCCGCAGCCTTCAAAACCTCTGCGAAATAAGGCTGCAGCTTGCAGTTGCCGCTGCAACCCAGACTCAACATCTGGATACCCGTATCGCGCGTGAACTGGTCGGGATAACTCATGCCGGTGCGGCTGATGCTGATCCCCTGCGTGAAACTAGAGCCGAAGATGCCGACCCGGTGACGGAACGGTGAAGGCAGCGCCTCCAGGACACATCCCTCAGGCACACCGATCTCCAGCGAATACAACTCGCTGTACATCGGCAGATACAACATGCACTCCTTCATAGAGCGGTCCATGTGAGAGATGAGCGTGACCGCCTCTTCATCCCTGCCTTCCTTGGAAGCGGCGAACTGCCAGCGTCCGTCAGGCATGCGGACATACAGGTCGAAACCGCGGAGCGCGATCCCCATCGTATTGGAAGCCCGGTTCTGGTAACCCATGTCACAGCGCAGCGAAATCTCAGGCGCATCCGTCCGGAACAGGACCGACAGCCCGGCCGCACAGCGGATCTGGATATTTTCCGACTCCGTGAAACCCTTGAAACGGACCGTATCCACCCGGTGATAAGGATTGGGCGTATCATAAAACAGTTTCCCCGCGAGGGTCAGCTGAGTCGCATCCGTATAGACATAATGCTGGGCAGACAAAGTTCCCAGAGAGAGGAAACAAAGCGCAAGTGCAGTTGCAATCTTTTTCATATTTAAGATATTGATTATCAGAAAGGATAGCCCACACCGAAATGGACGGCGAAACCGTCGTTCCGGAACCAGAGCGAAGGTCCCCGCCACAAGTCAGCGGAAGGTTCATACAGTTTCAGGCCCATGTCCAGGCGCGCTACCAGGAAACTGAGTTTGAAACGCAGGCCCACGCCCCAGTCCATCGCCAGGCTCTTGTAAAAAACCTTGTCGAAGTTGCCTTCCGGCGCCGTTTCGTTGTTGATGGTCCAGACATTGCCCAGGTCATAGAACAAGGCACCTTCCAGCTTCCCGGCCAGGGTAAATCGGTATTCCAGGTTAGCCTCCAGCTTGACGTCGCCGGTCTGGCTCGGGATACTGAAAGCCGTATTGATCCCCGAACGGCCCGGACCCAGGGTGCGGGTCTGCCAGCCGCGCATGCTGTTGGCTCCGCCGCAATAGAACTGCTTTTCGAAAGGCAGCGCCGTCGAATTGCCATATGCATAACCGATCCCACCGGTCAGCCGGGCGGCGAGCGCCTGCCCGTCCTCCAAACCGAAACGCCAGGCGCGCCCCAGGGTGAATTCTCCCTTGACATATTGCGTGTAAGGCACGCCGAAAAGCTGCCCCTGACCCAATTCACTCTTGGGCAGCATCGAACGGAAAAGGCTGATGACGTTACCGGAAAGGTCCGCTGCCGCCCGGGCGTACCAGGCCGGTTCCAGATCCGTCAGGTCACCGCCGGAGGTATAGTACAACATCCCGCCTGCGCCGGCATCCAGGTGGTTCTGGTAGGTATAGCGCATGAAAGGATTGGACTCGAGGGTCTTGTAGAAATCCGGATCCAGGTTGTAGAGACGGACGGAGTTGAACTGCAGCGGGAAAAGCTGGTAGAAGAAGTGACCGAAGAAACGTCCGGAATAGCCGAAGGAAGCGGAGACGATATTACGGGTATACTCCGGCCGGTCCTGGTAGTTGAACGAAGTCTTGATCTCCGTGCGGGGAAGGTCCGCAGAATCCATGATGCGGTTCGGCAGTCCCAGGAACTGCGGGAAAGTCACACCCGCGGAGACACCGAATTCATTGGAACGGACCTTGTCCCTCAGCTTGAACTGGAAATTGCCCAGGAAACCGAGGTTCAACATCTCTCCCCCATGGAAGATGTTCTTGTGATAGTAGTTCAACTGCGGAGAGATGCCGATCAGGCCGGAAGAGTTGGTAGAAGTCTCGAAATTGACCTTGAAACCCTGTAGCCGCGAAGGGGTCAGGGTGATCGTGCAATCCACCGTATCCTCGGAAGAAGGCTTCAGCTCGATGCCGACCCCGCTGAACAGCTGCACGCTGCGGAAGCGGTTGTAAGTCAGGTTTACATCCTTCTCCTTATACAGGCCACCCGGACGGATGGTATTGATATCCGTGAGCACCTTTTCCCGGAACGGGAGACGGGCCGGCCGGTCGATCGTGACGTCGCCGATCCAGCTTTTGTGCAAAGGGCGGGCGCTTTCGGGACTCTCGTTACGGGTGTATTCCCGGACCTGCATCAGCAGCGTCACGGAGTCACGCCCGGAAAGGGTATCCGCCTCGAAGTAATAGTAGTTCTTCGTGAAACCGTAATAACCCTTGTTCCTCATCACGGCCGAAGAGCGTTCACTTTCCGCCTCTAGAGACTGCTCGGAAAGCCAGTCACCGGGCCCCACGGACACATTGACCGTGTCCGCATAGAAGTCCTCCGCGAAAGTCCCCCTCTCCGGCACGTCGAAGGTCAGCCAGCGGATCTTGATCCGGTCCCCGGGCACGATATGGTAACGCACCGAAGCTTTCTTGTTCTTCAACTCCACCTCGCTGTCCACCTGCGCGTCATAGTAGCCCAGATAGCGCAGATGCTCCCGGATCTTATCCTCCGACACGCCGACCAGACGCTCTTCGAACACGGTTTTCTGACCGTAGCTCAGGAACGACGGGGGCTGCTGCTTGATGTAATGGGAAATATCTGACTTCTTCAGATCACGCGTCTGACCCACGATCTCGATCTTGTTATTCACGAGCGCATACTGACCCTCAGCGAGTTTCGTACCCGCTCCGCAGGAAGAGAAGGCGAGGAGGGCGAAAAACAACGCCCCGGACAGTATGGAAAGACGCGATTTCACGGTGAACTATATCCATACAAATTTAATCATTTTCTGAACATTTCGTATATTTGCACGATATGATTTCCGCACGCGAGATAAAGGAGGTGAAGGCCCTGGCTTCCAAGAAGCACCGGGACGAGACCGGCTTGTTTGTCGTGGAAGGTGAAAAGATGGTCTCGGAGGCGCTGCAGTCCGGATTCGAGGTAGTGAACGTGTGGCGGCGCGACGACATCGGAGAGATCGCGATGAAGCGGATTTCCACCCTTTCTTCGCCTTCCCCCGTCCTGGCTGTACTCCGCCGGAAATCCCCCTCCCGGCCCCCTGTCGGGAAAGGGCTCTACCTGGCGCTGGACGCCATCCGTGACCCCGGCAACCTCGGCACCATCCTCCGCATCGCGGACTGGTTCGGCATCCGCACGGTTGTCGCTTCTCCGGACACGGTCGAGCTATACAACCCCAAAGTGGTCCAGGCGACGATGGGAGCCATTTTTCGCGTCGATGTCCATTATACCGGCCTGACGGACTGGATGGGCGAGGTGCTCAAGGCCGGAGGCAAAGTATACGGAACCTTCCTGGACGGGCTCAACCTGTACGAACGGCCCCTGGAGACCGGCGAGAACGCCCCGTCCGTCATCGTGATCGGCAACGAATCCAACGGGATCTCACCCGCCGTCGAGGCCCTGGTGTCCGACCGGCTCTACATCCCGCCTTACCCCGGCGACGGGCCGACTTCCGAGTCACTCAACGCCGCCGTCGCGACCGCGGTTACGGTCGCCGAGTTCAGACGAAGACTATGGGAAAGCCGATAATCTACCAGATCCTGCCGCGCCTCTGGGGCGAAGGCCGGATGTCATCGATCGACATCCCATCCCTGGAGTATTTCAAGTCCCTGGGCGTCACTCATCTCTGGTATACCGGCATCATCCGCCATTCCTCAGGACAAGCCTTTGTCAAAGGCCATCCCGGCTCCCCCTATGCCATCTCAGACTACTTCGATGTCAATCCTTATCTATCTGAAATAGAAAGTGAAAGGATGTCCGACTTCGAGTCTCTCATAAAGCGGACGCATGAGGCCGGCCTGAAGGTCGTCCTCGACTTCGTGCCCAACCATGTAGGCCGCGACTACGGCCGGCAAAGGGCCAGGACCGACATTCCCTATCTGGGCGACGGAGACGATCCGACGGTCCATTGGAAAGCAGACAACGATTTCTATTACTACCCCGGCAGTCCCCTACACCTTCCGGACGGGCGTTACTTCAACGAATATCCGGCCAAGGCGACCGGCAACTGCTTCTCTCCCGCTCCCGGCCGCAATGACTGGTACGACACCGTACGGCTCAACTACTGCGACTTCCACACCGGCACCTGGGACAAGATGCGGGACATCCTGCTCTTCTGGGCGGACAAAGGCGTCGACGCCTTCCGTTGCGACATGGTGGAGCTGGTGCCCCGGGAATTTTTCATATGGGTCATTAAGGAAATTAAAGCACAATTCCCTGACATAAAGTTCATTGCCGAGGTTTACCAGAAGGAAAACTACAGTCTTTGGACCGATGCGGGCTTTGACTGGCTGTACGACAAATCGGGGCTTTATGACCGCTTGCGCGAGATCATAGAGTGCAATGCCGGCCACCCCGGCATCCATGGTTCCGCCCGCAGCATCACGCATGCCTGGCAGTCGCTCGGCGACCTGCAGCCCCGGATGCTCAATTTCCTGGAAAACCATGACGAGCAGCGTTTCGCCTCCCCCTTCTTCGGCGGAGACGGAGCAAGGACTTTCGCTCCTCTGGCCGCCTCCCTGCTATTCAACAAAGCCGCATTCCTGCTGTACTTCGGCGAAGAAATCGGGGAAAAAGCCGCAGAGTCCGACAACGGCCGGACGACCATTTTCGACTTCGCCCGCATCCCCTCGCT
>JAEEGF011333016.1_pt1 | contig 36618 bp, 29 predicted proteins | sample 9134171 | NCBI WGS metagenome assembly JAEEGF01 (sample SAMN16246542, study PRJNA631951) | gut metagenome | biome: gut microbiome; feature: rumen; material: AP-attached | host: Bos | place: Iran: Karaj | collected 2018-10 | reverse complement strand
TATCGCGGAACACCATGGCACGACATGTTTGACCTACTTCTACAAAAAAGCTCTGCAGGCTGGCTTGCGAGTGAATGAAAGCCAGTTCTGCTATCCCGGTCCTGCGCCGCAGAGCAGAGAAACTGGACTCCTCATGCTGGCTGATTCAACCGAAGCCGCAGCGCGTGCGGGAAGCGTTTCGCTGCGTGATGTCAATGATATTACGCATCTTGTAGACTCCGTTGTTGCTGCGAAAATTGAAGCGGAACAGTTGTCTAATGTCCCTTTTACCCTTAAGGAGCTGTCGGAAATCAAGAAAGCCCTGGTGACAAGACTGCGTTCAATGTATCACACACGAGATATCAAGCCATTACAGAATACTCAGCCTGAACAAGAACAGGGAAAGGATTTGCCCAAAGATCATGAAAAACAATCTTTTGTCGCGTTACAAGGTCAAACAGAGACGGAAAAAAGGACCGGCAGTACGTCTTGATTTTTCGTGCAGGCACGACGATGAACTCGACCTATTACTCGAAAAGAACGTATCTCTTTTTGCTTGTTATGCCGAGAAAATGTACGATGAAGTCTGGCCTCGGTGGCGCATGTATGGAATCGTCCAAATTTCTCTTCGTACGCTTCATGCGGACGAGATGTCGGAAATCAATGCTGAATTCCGTAAAATCGATGCACCAACAGACGTATTAACTTTTCCGATGTACGAGCAGAATGGTGTTTTCGTACCCGAAGAACGTTTGCTGCCTATTCTTCTTGGCGACATTGTTCTTTGTCCGGCAGAGATCCGTAAAAACGCGGCTGCACATAACGTAACGGTTTTATCCGAACTTGCACTCGTCGTTTTTCACGGATTGCTGCACTTATTGGCATGGGATCACGACACGCCAGAGAAGGAGAAAAACATGTGGAACGTTCAGGAACGCTACAGAGACCGTTTCCTCGCAGAATCGGATAATAACGTGGAGAAAAGGTCGTAACGGGAATGGGAGAAACAGCAGGTTTAATATCTGGAATAGCGTTCTTTGTTTTTCTCTGCTCTTTTCTCAGCGTAGGCGAAGCGTCGATCTCTTCTGTAGGTATAGCCAGAGCGCAGGCCTATGGTGAGAACAATCGATCACTTACAGGTCTTATTGACTGGGAAATCGAAGACCGTCAACGCGTGATTATCACGATTCTCATTGCTCATAATCTTTTTGCTGTAGCTGCATCATCGTTTGCGACGGTGCTTGCAACGAGACAATGGGGACAGACTGGCATCTTCTGGGCCACATTGTTTTTAACGATCGTTGCAGTGATCGTGGAAGATTTTCTCCCTAAGTGTCTGGGAATGGCATGGGGAGAGCGTACGTTCGGGGGAGTTTTGCCTGTTCTCAGCGCTTTCCATTTTATCCTTCGTCCGCTCGTTAATGGTTTGAACGCGATCGTCAACGGATTTGGAAAATTGTTTCATGTTAGCATGACCCTCGAAAGCTCGATCGTGACCCGTGATGAAATCGAAGAACTGGTTAAAAGCGGCGAGGCGTCCGGGGTACTTGAAGCTGATGAACGTCGAATGATAGATGGCGTGATATCGTTCGATGAAACTCGTGTCTATGAGATTATGGTTCCTAGGGTTGACATGAATGCACTTGAAGACACTCAGACGATAGCTGATCTTGTCGCCAGATTGCATGACTGGGAACATTCACGAATTCCTGTTTTTCATGAAACGCACGATGAAATCGTCGGCGTTGTCTACGTAAAAGATATTATCCCATATCTGCGCGAGGGGAAAAATGATACACCCCTTTCCAAGGTGATGCGGGACGCGCTTTTTGTGCCTGAAACGATGATCGTTAATGATCTTTTCGACCTGATGCGCTCAAAGCGTATCCACTTTGCCGTGGTCGTCGATGAGTATGGTGGAACAGCCGGTATAGTCACTCTGGAAGATATGCTTGAGGAGATCGTAGGTGAGATTCAGGACGAATACGACGACGAGGATGCAGGAATCGTTCAACTGAACTCGAACTGTTATCGCGTGAAATGTTCTGAGTCTCTGGAGGATCTTGAGCTGGCGCTTGGCTGCGATTTTGAATGTGATGATGTTGATACAGTCGGTGGTTACGTACTGGACATGTTTCATGGTTTTCCGCAGAAAGGCGATATTATTTCCGACGAAGCGTGGACAATCAAAGTGACGGATGCAGAACAACATCGCGTCAATGAGGTCCTGTTTATTCGCAAAAATGATAAAATCACAGGCGAATAAGTTTTTCATGAAAGGGGAGAAACGAATTTGGACGCTCTGCCGCAATTATGTGCAGCTATTTTGGTTCTGCTGGCTTTCTCAGCGTTTTTCAGCGCTTCCGAAATGGCGCTGACTTCTGTCAGCAAAACTCGTATGCAGATAATTGTCGAAGATTATCCTTTTATGGAAGATTTAATCGACTGGCTTTATCGCGAGCGGGCGCGAGTCATCTCGTCGATCTTGGTCGGAAACAACCTTGTCAACGTGGCCGCGAGTGTCGTCGCGACTGCGATCGCTACCCAAATTTTCAAGCAGCATGGGGTAATGGCGGCGGTGTCGGTGATGAGTGTCTTGATCATCATCCTCGGTGAAGTTCTGCCTAAGTGTCTGGCTATGGCCAAGGGGGAGACGCTTCTGCTTTTTGCTGCTCCGTTGCTGCGCGCAAGTTGCTTCGTTTTCTGGCCCTTTACAGCCTTTTTGACGGCACTTTCAGCTTTTCTCAGCAAAACAACAGGAATTGATTTTTCAATCCGTGACTCTTTCGTTACGCGTGATGAAATCGGTCAGGTCGTAAAAATCGGCGAAGCTTCGGGCGCGCTGGAAGAAACAGAACGTCAGATGATCGACGGTGTTATCGCTTTCGACGAGATCCGCGTGTCCGAGATCATGGTTCCCCGGACTAAGATGCATTTGCTTGAGTCTGATAAAACGGTTGATGAAGCGCTGCAATATATCCAGGAGATGGGAGATTCACGAATCCCGGTCTACACAGAAACGCCCGATCACATTGAGGGGATCGTCCTGATCAAGGATCTTCTCAGCGCCTTCAGTCAGGGCAAAAAAGATTGCCGTGTCACGGAAGTGATGCGACAGCCACTTTTTGTGCCGGAAACGATGTACGTTCCCCGCCTGTTTAAGCTCATGCAGAAAAAACGGATGCACATGGCGCTCGTCATCGACGAGTATGGGGGAACAGCCGGACTGATCACGATGGAGGATCTCCTTGAAGAGATTGTCGGGGAGATTCAGGACGAATACGACAGAGAGGATCTCCCTGTGACGAAATTGCCGAATGGGACGTTCCGCGCGCTTGCAGAAACATCGCTGGAAGAGGTCAACGAGACGCTGGGATCAAACTTTGAAAACGAGGATGTTGATTCTCTCGGGGGATTTCTGCTTGACCGCTTTGGTAATTTCCCCGTTCAGGGCCAATCGATAGTCGTTGACGGCTGGCGTTTTACGATCGCCGAGATGGGAGAACACAGGATTAATATCGTGACGATCCAGAAAGTTGGGGCATAAAAGTGGAGCATGAATTTCATTCGGGCACAGTTGCTGTGATTGGCCGTCCTAATGCAGGAAAATCTTCGCTGCTTAATAAAATTCTTGATTACAAGCTTTCGATTGTGTCCGCAAAACCCCAGACGACGCGCGATAACATCCTTGGACTATATAATTCAGATCATTCTCAGATCCTTTTTATCGATACTCCCGGGATTCATAAACCTGTGAATAAACTTGGAGAGCGTCTTGTCGAACGCGCCGCGTCCGAACTCGAAGATGCCGATGTGATCCTCTTTGTCATCACGATTGATGATCGTCCGGAATTGAGTGAGAATGCACGAATCATCAGGCTTCTTTCGGAATGCTCTCATGCCCCCATTCTGCTTGCGGTCAATAAGGTCGATCTCCCTGGAGCGCGCAGCAAGATCCTTTCAGTGATCGATATGTTCACAAAAGTACTTGCCCTTGCCGATGTCGTGCCTGTCTCGGCCAGAAACGGGATCAACATTTCAAAATTGCTTGAAGTACTTGAAACGCTGCTTCCGCAGGGTGAGCCTCTTTATCCTGACGATATGCTCACGGACAGGCCTGAGCGCTTCATCGTTCAGGAACTCATTCGTGAAAAAGTCATCTCCTGTACCGAAGAAGAGGTACCTCACAGCGTTGCTGTGGAAATCGAAGAGTATAAGTCACCGGACGAGTACCCCGAGCGGAAAGATTTATTCGTGCGCGCGACGATTTATGTTGAACGTGACGGTCAGAAGGCGATCATCCTCGGCAAAAAGGGAGAAAAGATCAGGACGATCGGAACAGCGGCACGTAAGGTTATCGAAGAGATGACCGGTTATAAGACGTTTCTTGAGTTATGGGTCAAGGTCAGTAAAGGATGGAGAGATTCGGAAAGCGAACTGAAAAAACTGGGTTACGAGTAGAGATTCCTGAAGAGAGCGGTCAGCGTTTTGTCAAACGCGCGGGTGTTGTTCTTAAACGTGGCAGCTATATGGAAGGAGATCTCGCACTGCTCCTTTTTCTGAAAACGAGCGGTGTGACGTGGTGTTATGTTCCCGGCGCAGCGAAAGGTTCATTTCGGTTTGGCGGAGCGCTGGAACCCTTGGTCTGGGGGCGATACCAGCTGTACCAATCCAAGCGCCGGGTTTATGTGCGAGAGGTCGAAGTGACAGACGATTTCTGGGAGCTCCGGAAACTTCCCAAAGCCGTTTTTATGGCGGCACGGTGGATTCGTTTGCTCGCTGAGAATTTAATCCTGGGCTATCCTTACGATTCGCTGCTTACTAAGTTTTACTGGGCCATGAAAGCGCTTGAAAAAGGCGTTGAACCTGATATCGTCAGCGCGCGTTTTCTCTGGTGCTGGCTGCTTGACTGGGGCATCGCGCCGGATTTCAAATTGTGCAGTACGTGCGGACGTCCTCTTAACGGCAGCGGGACTTGGTTCGATGGCAGCTTTAATTGCCAAGCATGCGCCAGCAGCCGGCAGCGGCTCGAGTTTGATCTGTTTGCAAAATACGCTCTGTCCAACAGCTTTATTCCCAACACGGAAAACGCGGAGATGTTGAAGCAGGCAAGAGCATTGTTTCCTTTCTTCGTGAAAAATCTTGATGAGAACAGATAATTTAAGGAGGTTTTCTTCATGAATTTTCAGGACATTATCCTGAAATTGCAGCGTTACTGGGCCGATCAGGGATGCATCGTTCAGCAACCGTATGACATCGAGGTCGGAGCTGGTACGATGCATCCTGACACGTCCCTTCGAGTCATCGGCCCTGAGCCATGGAACGTCGCCTACGTTCAGCCTTCGCGACGTCCGGCTGACGGACGTTACGGCGATAACCCCAATCGTCTTCAGCACTATTACCAGTTCCAGGTCATCATGAAGCCTGCGCCGGAAAACATCCAGACTCTGTATATCAACAGCCTTGCTGCGCTGGGCATTGACCCTGCTGAGCACGACATCCGCTTTGTGGAGGACGACTGGGAGTCTGCAGCGATCGGCGCTTGGGGACTTGGCTGGGAAGTTTGGCTCGACGGTATGGAAGTGACTCAGTTTACTTATTTCCAGCAGGTCGGCGGTGTCGATATGGAAGCAGTTCCCGCTGAAATCACTTACGGACTTGAACGAATCGCGATGTTTGTGCAGAAGGTCGACAGCGTTTATGACCTCAAATGGAACGATACTGTTACCTACGGCGATGTCCACCATCAGGGCGAAGTTGAAAACTCGATTTACAATTTTGAAACTGCTGACGTTGCGATGCTTTCTGAGGTATTTTCACGTTACGAAAAAGAATCCATCCGCCTTGCTGATATGGGCCTGGTTCTGCCGGCATGGGACAGCGTGCTGAAATGTTCACACCTGTTCAATCTTCTCGACGCGCGCGGAGCGATCAGCGTCACACAGCGTACCGGCTATGTATCTCGGATCCGGGTGATCGCTTCAAAATGCTGTGCTGCATATGCGCAGCAGCGTAAAGATATGGGCTATCCGCTCATGAATAAATTCTAAGGGGGACGGAGAATTATGGAAAGAGATCTGATTCTTGAAATCGGTACGGAAGAGATCCCGTCCCGCTTTATGCCTCAGACGCTGAAAGACATCGCTCAGTATGCCGAGGAGGAGTTCGCCGAACAGAGATTGCCCCATGGACGTATTGAGGTCATGGGGACGCCGAGGCGACTTGTCCTTTCCGTAAAGGCGGTTGCCGAAACGCAGGACGATCTGTCTGAGGAGTATAAGGGGCCTGCCTGGAAATCCGCTTTTGATGGTACCGGCAATCCCACGCGTGCGGCTGTTGGCTTTGCCAAGAGCAAGGGACTTGCCGTAGAAGATCTGGCTAAAAAGGACATCAACGGCGTTGAATACGCTTTTGCCGTTATCAGCCATAAGGGAGGCCCTGCGCAGGATCTTCTTCCCGAGATGATGAAACGGATCATCACTCGTATCGTCTTCCCAAAGAACATGTACTGGATCGAACCGAATATCCGTTTCGCCCGTCCGATTCGCTGGCTGCTGTGCCTGTTCGGCTCAGACGTTGTGGAGTTCGAGCTGAACGGGATGAAGAGCGGGCGTGTCAGTCATGGCCATCGTTTTATGGGCAAGCGTGAGATTGAAATTGCTTCCAGCGGCGACTACCTGACAGCGATGTACGATAATAACGTTATTGTTGATCAGAAAAAGCGCGAGGAAAAAATGCGCACAGCGATTGCCGCTATTGAAAAAGAACTTGACGGCGTCGTTGAGCTGGATCCTGATCTCGTACGTGAGAATCTGTACCTTGTCGAATATCCGGTACCGTTCTATGGCTCGTTTGACAGAAAATATCTGGAGATCCCTGAAAAAGTCCTCACCACCTCTATGAAGGACAACCAGAAATATTTTGCCGTTCACGACCATGCAGGCAAACTGATGCCGTGCTTTGTCGGCGTGAACAATAATCTTGTTCCCAGTATCGATCTGGTGCGAGAAGGCAATGAGCGCGTTCTCCGAGCTCGTCTTGAAGACGCCGTGTTCTTCTGGCAGGAAGACCTGAAAAAGCCGCTTTCTGCCCGGGTTGATGATCTTAAAAACGTCATTTATCAGGAAAAACTCGGTTCGGTGTATGACAAAACGATGGCAATGGTCTCGATTGCTGGAAAAATCTGCGAACTTCTCGGCCTGAAAGAAGAAACTCCGCTCGTCGAGCGCGCTGCTCTCCTTTCCAAGACTGACCTTGTCACCGGTATGGTAGGGGAGTTTTCTGAGCTCCAGGGTTCTATGGGCAAAGAATATGCCCTGAAGAACGGAGAGGATCCCCGCGTCGCCCTTGCCCTTGAAGAGCAGTACATGCCAACAGCTGCCGGCAACGACATCCCGACCGATGTCATCGGTGCTGTCGTTGGCCTTGCGGAACGTACTTTCAACATGGTCGGTGCGTACAAGCTGGGATTCCAGGCGACCGGCTCTCAGGATCCCTATGGTCTGCGCCGTGCTATCCGCTGTATCAATGAAATCGTCTGGGGCCTTAAACTTGACCTTGACCTCGTTCAGCTTCTTAATTTCGTCGCGGCTAAGCTCGAAGTCAACCCGGAATCGTTGAAATCGCTGTTTGACTTTATCCGTCAGAGAACGCTTATCCAGTTAAAGGAAAAAGACTTCTCACACGACATGGTTGAACTGGCTCTGTCCGTTACGGAAGGCAAACCGTTGCAAGCGCTCCGCCTGCTTCAGGCTCTCTCTGAAGTCAAAAAAGAAGAATGGTTCACCAGCCTTGTCAATTCTGCGGTGCGCGTGAAGAACATCCTTGCGAAAGAAGCTACGGACAAGGCGTCCGTCGATCCATCCCTGTTTGTCAAAGATGCTGAGAGAGCTCTTTACGACGCCGTCCTTGCCTCCCAGAAGCCCGTTGAGACGGCTATGAACGGTCATGACTGGAACAAGCTGATGAACGTCCTTGCGACGCTTTCACCCGCTGTCAGCGCTTTCTTTAACGATGTCATGGTTATGGACGATAATCCGTCCGTACGCGCGAATCGTCTGGCCCTGCTCGATTTGTCCAATAATCTGTTCCTGCGCGTCGGCGACCTGAGCAAGGCCAAATAATCACGGTTATTCTCACAATCCGAAGCAGACAAAAAAGACCGTCTCGAAAAACGAGGCGGTCTTTTTCTATCACATGATTATTTTGCGTTGAGTTCCAGCTGTCCGTCTTTCACGCCGACAGTCAGCGTGGTACCTTCGGCTACGGAGTGGGCGATCAGATAACGGGCCACGAGAGTTTCAACGTTGTGGCTGATGAAACGTTTCAGCGGACGTGCACCGAAAACAGGATCGTATCCGTGCTCTGTAATGAAGTCGAGTGCTTCTTCGGTCATATTGAGCGAGATTTGACGGCTGGCAAGACGATGTTTCAGATCTTCAAGCAGCAATCCGAGGATCTTGTGGATCTGCGTTTTACCAAGCGGCGAGAACAGCACGATGTCATCGACACGGTTGAGAAACTCGGGGCGGAAATGGGACTTCATCAGATCCATGACGCTGTCGCGTACGTTCTGCGGGATCACGCCGTCCTTGACGCCTTCGAGCAGCATGTCACTGCCCAGGTTACTGGTCATGATAATGATCGTGTTTTTGAAATCCACGGTGCGGCCATGACTGTCTGTGACACGCCCATCATCAAGGATCTGAAGCATGACGTTGAACACGTCGGGATGAGCTTTCTCGATCTCATCGAAGAGGATGACGCTGTAAGGCTTGCTGCGCACAGCCTCGGTAAGCTGACCGCCTTCGTCATAGCCGACGTATCCGGGAGGTGCTCCGAGAAGGCGAGAGACAGAGTATTTCTCCATGTACTCGGACATGTCGATACGGATCATGTTCTCTTCACTGTCAAACAGAGTACGCGCCAAGGTCTTGGCAAGTTCGGTCTTGCCGACGCCGGTCGGGCCGAGGAAGATGAAAGAGCCAATGGGGCGCTTCGGATCCTTGATACCGGCACGGGCTCGCATGATGGCGTCTGCAACGAGCGATACAGCCTCGTTCTGTCCTATAACGCCTTTATGGAGTTCGTCGTCAAGATGAAGGAGTTTTTCACGTTCGCCTTCCATGAGCTTGGTGACAGGGATCCCAGTCCAGTCGCTGACGATTCGGGAGATCTCGTTTTCTGTGACGGATTCACGCAGTAATGTATCGCCGCCGTTTTCCCGAAGCGATGTTTCTTTTTCTTTCAGTTCGTTTTGCAGCTGGGGGAGAACACCGTGTTGGAGTTCAGCGGCTTTGTTGAGGTCGTAACGTCGTTCAGCGGTTTCGATGTCGAGCTTGACTTTTTCGATTTTTTCGCGAAGTTGCTGAACTTCGCTCAGTTTGGCTTTCTCGGCGTTGTAGCGTGCTGTCAGCTCGTTCTGTCTGTCACGCAGATCGGACAGTTCTTTCTGCAGTTCGGTCAAGCGCGCGGCGCTGGCGTCATCTTTTTCCTTTTTCAGCGCTGCCTCTTCAATTTCCAGACGCACGACTTTTCGCGAAACTGCATCTAGTTCCGAGGGCATAGAATTGATCTCAGTGCGGATCATTGCGCAGGCTTCATCGATAAGGTCGATAGCCTTATCGGGGAGGAAACGGTCGGTGATATACCGGTCGCTGAGCGTGACGGCTGCGACGATAGCACCGTCGGTGATGCGGACACCATGATATACCTGGAATCGTTCTTTCAGCCCGCGTAAAATTGAAATAGCGTCCTCTTTGGAAGGGGGATCGACCATAACAGGCTGGAAGCGGCGTTCGAGCGCCGCATCTTTTTCTATGTTCTTGCGGTATTCGTCAATGGTCGTGGCCCCGATGCAGTGCAGCTCGCCACGGGCAAGCATGGGTTTGAGCAGGTTGCCCGCGTCCATCGAACCTTCAGTCTTGCCGGCACCAACAATGGTGTGGATCTCGTCGATAAAGAGAATGATCCGTCCTTCACTGCGTTTTACTTCGTTGATAACGGCCTTCAGGCGTTCTTCGAATTCGCCGCGGTATTTTGCTCCGGCAATCAGAGCGCCCATGTCGAGTGAGAAGATAGTGCGGTTTTTCAGATCCTCCGGCACATCTCCTTTCAGAATTCGCTGCGCAAGGCCTTCTACGATTGCGGTTTTTCCGACGCCCGGCTCGCCGATGAGAACAGGATTGTTTTTGGTCTTGCGGCTGAGGATCTGGACGACGCGCAGGATCTCGCTGTCGCGTCCAATGACAGGATCAAGTTTGCCTGAACGGGCGTAATCCACAAGATCGATCCCGTACTTCTTCAGGGCTTCATAGGTCTCCTCCGGATTTGCGCTCTGCACCCGTGAACCGCCGCGAACGGCTTCGAGCGCTTTAAGAAAGGCATCTGACTTGACGCCTCCGTTTGCCAAAACATTAGCAACGGGGGAGCGGGCAAAGTCGATCATAGCAGCGAAGAGGTGTTCAACTGACACGTATTCATCGTTGAGAGCTTCTGCACGTTGTTCCGCGTCGGTCAACACCTGGGAAAGGTTCTGCGACAGATAAATTTTATCCTTGTCGTACCCTCCGGTGATACGCGCCTTTTGATCGAGCAGCCGTGTCAGATTGGCAATAAGCGCGGGGACACTTACGCCGATTTTGTCCATGATCGAAGGAATCAATCCGTCTTTCTGCGAAAGCAGCGCAAGAGCAAGATGTTCGACATCAACCTCCTGATGACCTCTGGATATTGCCAGGTTTTGAGCCTCGGACAGGGCTTCCTGAGATTTTTGTGTGAGTTTATTGAGATTCATGTTAGACCTCTCCTTCCGGTAATTCTATTAAGTTCAGTTGTATTATAATTGGTCAAGATTAGTCAGTCAAGAGGTCAGTAACAGAATTTTAATTCGTTTTTCATCCCTCTCAGAAAAATGAGAAGAAAAAGCGAGTCGTTTTCCTCTAAGGCAAACGACTCGCAATAATTGTAGAATGTTACATCAGCTGTGCTTCATCCCCGTCTTTCAGAGCATTGCCGCCGAAAGTGACGACCTGGTCGCCGTCGCTCAGTCCTTCTTTGATCTCGATCGTGACGCCCTGAACTATACCTGTTTTGACTTTGACGAGTTTGATCTTGCCGTTATCGTACAGAGCCAGTTCATTCTCATTGCTGTCAGTCCGGGGCTTGCGCAACGCACCAAGAGGCACGACGTAGGCACTCAGTTCTTCTTTTTCGATGATATAGGCGCGCCCGAACATACCAGGGCGTAGGCGATTGCCGGTGGTTTCGTTCTGGATTCGGGCTTCAACGCCGGCAGTGCGCGACTGCGGATCAACGTAATCATCGACTCGCACGATCTGTGCGCGAAACTGGTCTTTAGGAAGAGCATCAAGTGTCAAAAGCACGGACATTCCGGGCTTGACAGAGTAGAACCTGCTTTCGGGAACGCGGAAGATCGCTTTGAGCGTTTTCAGGTTCGCCAATTCGGCAACAGGCGTGTTCGCAGAAAGCATCGCACCGGGGACCAACGAGTAATCATTAAGGACAGTTCCGTCGATCGAGGCGTTGATGAAGTATTCGTTGCGCGTCACGGTCAGGCGCGTGAGGTCGGATCGGGCTGCATCATACTGTGCCTTGGCACTGCGGAAGGCGGTATCTTTGCTGTCGAGGAGCTGTTGTGTGCTGAACCCTTCATTTTTTAGGCGTTTGTAGCGTTGAAGCTCTATTTGTGCATTCGACCATTCGGCACGCGTGCGCTCGACAGCAGCTTGCGCAGCGTTGACCTGCGCATTCTGCTCGTCGTGGGCCAAAACGGCTATTTGCTGACCCTTTTTGACCTGTTGTCCCTTGGCGACGGACATCTTTTGCAGGCGACCGGTGACACGAGGGTAGAGCACGACGCGTTCAAGCGCTTCTAGCGAAGTGTTTTGCGTAAACCCTTCGCGGATCGTTGCGTCGCTTTTCATTTCAATCACACGGACAAAAGCGCGTTTAGGCGGTGCTGCTACAGCGGCGCTAATGAGACAGAAAGCTGCCAGCGTCGCGCAGATTGATACGGAAATCTTAGCCATAAGCTACCTTCCTTCCAGTGTCCATGGAATCAGCGCGCCTTCCGCCCGTTTGAGCGCGACGATGCGCATGAGATGATTAAACAACGATTGACTGTAATCCTTACGTGCGGAAGTGAGGTTCGACTGCGCTTCAAGGAGATCGAGCTGCGGAGTGACACCTTCGCGGTAACCGACTTGTGAAAGCCGGAGCGTCTCTTTGGCCAGTGCGTGCGCTTTGCGCCGCGCTGTGACCTGCGCCTCGCTGTCGTTGATCTCGACCCAGGCGAGGTCGATCTCGGAAAGGATGTCCAGTTCTTTTTGACGAAGCTTGTACTTGTTCTGCTCCTGAACGGCGCGTGCCTTCATGACTTCTCCGCGCGTTTGACCTCTGTCGTAGACGGGGATTTCAAGACTGAGCGTTGCTTTCCAGGAGTCATCTGTACGGTCCTGATTGTGATACGGGTTATCAACAGCAGCGCTGGCGCTGAAATCAACACTGGGCTTCATGCCGCTTTGGGCGATCTTGATCTGCTCCTTCTGCATGGCGATCTGCTTTTCCAAAATGGCCTTATCGGCTCGCTGTTTGCGGGCAAGTTCGATCGACGCAGGCGGCGTTCCCGCCGGACGAGAGCTCTCAAGAGTACCGACGGGACTGTATTCGGAAGAGGGGGGCAGGCCCATCAGGTTGAGCAGGTTGATTCGGGCGGAATCGAGTGTTCCCTGACTTGAGGCCAATGACGCTTCATTTGAACTGAGCTGTTGCTCGGCACGGATCACTTCGAGCTGATTGGCAAGCCCAAGTTTGAGCATTTGCCGTACTTCCTGAACGTGTTTCTGAGACGTTTCGACTGCGTCCTTCGCGGCTGCGACCGTCTCGCGCGCCAGCAGAACACTGTAGAATAGAGTATTCAGCCGGACAGCGAGATCCTCCTCAGCTTCGCGAACGGTCAATTCGGCCTGGGAAAGCTGTTCTTTTGCCAAACGGCGCTGCGCTGCGTGCTTGCCTCCGGCATAGAGATTCTGTGACAGTCCCACGCTGGCGCTACGGCTGTCAGTGCGCCAGCCATTGTTGCCGACAGACGGATAGCGGCCATCGCTGTACGAACCGTTGATGCTGATACGCGGGTAAAAATTACCATCTGCCTGGACTTTGCTTCCCTTGGCCTTACGTACTTCCTGACGCACAGAGTTCAATGTCGGACTGTGCTCCAGAGCAAATTTCATCGCTTCAGAAATAGACAGATCCTGTGCTCGTGACGGTGCGGAACAGAGTAAGACAAGCGAGGCCACGAGGAATCGTGACGTGTGTTTCATGATGAACTCCTTTTAGGCTTTTCGTGCCGTTCTCATCTGGCGGGCACGGCTCATAGCCTTGAAACGGCGATAGCGTCCCCTGACAGCGTCGGCTATGTCATCCATGATCAGGTAGACGACTGGGATCACTATCAGTGTCAGCAACGTAGAAGTGAAAAGACCGCCGATGACAGCTACAGACATGGGTTGACGAACTTCGCCGCCCTGGCTCAATCCGAGAGCAACAGGCGTGGTGCCGATCATCGTTGAACAGGTCGTCATCAGGATCGCGCGCAGACGCAACGGCCCGGCAGTGAGGATCGCCGTGACCTTATCGGCACCCTTGGCCCTCTCCTGATTTGTGAAATCGACGAGCATGATAGCGTTGTTGACGACGATACCGATCAGCAGAATGATCCCCATCAGGCTCATGACGCTGAGACGCAGTTTCATCAGGTAGAGCAGTCCAAAAGCACCGCTCGTCATCAGCGGGAGCGAGAACATGACCGTAAAGGGATGCAGGAATGACTCAAACTGCACAGCCATGACCATGTAAACAAGAATGATAGCGAAAACGATTCCTGTCAGGATGTATCCGAAGCTCTCCTTCATGTTTTCCGAATCACCGGCTGGCGTGATTGAGAACATACCGTTCTGCGGGGCAAGACGATGGAACACTTCCGTCATGATCTCAATACCTTCGCCGGGGGAAATCCCCTGCGTGTTTGCCTGGATCTGGATCGATCTTTGACGGTTATAACGCTTGATGACGTTCGGAGCCTTGTCAAGCACAGGGATCACGAGTCCGTCGGCACGAACGAGTTCGTTGTTTGCCGTGCGGACAAGCGTGTTAAGGACCTTCTCGGGTGTGTTTCGTTCAGGTTCGTCGGCACGGATACGAATGTCGTAGCGATATCCCTCGTCGTTGAATGTAGCAGCATTTGTGCCGCCAAACCAGGCCTCAAGCTCGGAGGAAAGCGTTCTTACGTTGACGCCCAGGTCGTCAGCGAGTGCACGGTTCAGTTGAAGATTGATCCGAGGCTTGTTCATCTGCAGGTCGGTAATGACATCGACAAGTCCGCGCGGGTCGCGTTGGAGCTCGGCCTTGATCTGATCCCCGAGTTCTGCCAGCTCTTCGGTCGTGGGGCCCTGAATGACCAGCGTCAGATCGCTGCCGCCCCAGTTGCCAAGTTTGATATCGACATCTTTATATGCGGACAGCTTTTCACGCCACTCGCGCATGATCACATTTGAACGAGGCCGCAGCTTACGGTCGATAAGATGTACGCGTAACGTACCCTTATACACAGCGGAGGCTCCGCCTCCGCCGGCGTTGCCGAATACGTAGGCGACTCGCGGATCCTTTGGCACTTCGGCGCACAGCTCTTTCATAAACGCAAGAGTGTTTTCGATGGAGGAGTCGGCCGCCATTTCGATGGTAATGTTAAAGCGCCCCTGGTCCTCGTTGGGAAAGAATTCGCTGCCAAGCTTACGGGCGATCATCAGTCCTCCGACGAACGTGGCCACGGCGATGGCAAGCGTGATCAAACGATTTCTGACTGCCAGACGGAGTACCACGCGATAACCACGCTCAAGCCAGATAAGAGGCTTTTCCATCCAGAGCTGCCACCACACCGGTTTTTTATAACGCCCAAGCATGTGCGCGCACAAGAACGGAGTCAATGTTACGGAAAGCAGAAGAGAGATCGTGATCGTCACGGTGACGGTTGTTCCAAACGAACTGAAAAAGCGCCCGATCATGCCCGGCATCAGGGCCACTGGCAGGAACACAGCGATCGTCGTCGCCGCGCCTGCAATGACCGAAGCGCCGACCTCACTCGTCCCGTCGAGCGCTGCTCGCATGGCGGTCTTGCCCATTTGCCTGTGACGTTCAACGTTTTCGATCACAACGGTCGTCGCATCGACAACCATGCCGACTGCGAGTGATAAGCCCATCGTACTCATATTGTTGAGCGTCAGCCCCATGCCCCAAAGCACGATGATACTGCCAAGCAGACAGACCGGCATCGTTACGACCGTGACGAGCGTTGCCCGGAAAGTCCGCAGGAACAGGAACATGATCAGCGAGGTGAGCAGAATACTGGCAATAATGTCGCCTTTGACGCCATTCATCGAGTTGACGATGTAGATCGAGTTGTCCTGTACAACGCGCAGTCTGACTCCTTCTGGAGCAGATTTGTTCAACTCTTCGATACGGGCACGCACGCCTTTGGCCAGGTTGACCTCGTTTGCGCCGCGCTGCTTGCGGATCATGATCAGCAGCGAATCCTGACCGTTATAAATTGCGACGTTTCGTGTGTCTTCAAATCCATCCTCGATCCGTGCAATATCGGAGAGGCGGACGATAGCGCCGTTGACGTTTTTAACGGGAAGGTTCTCCAACTCCGCAACGCTGGTGTATTCGCCGTTGAGTCTGATCCCGTATTCGAGCCGGCCAGTTTCGATACGGCCGGCCGGGAGCTCAACGTGCTGGTTTTTGATCGCGGTTTTTACTTCCAGTGCGGTCAGGTTGCGCGATTCGAGTTTATTCGGATCGACCCAGACACGGATCTGTCGATCCTGGAAACCGCTTGTTTCAGCACCACCAACTCCCTGAACAGTTTGCAGTCTTTCAACGGCAACCTTATCTACGTAACGTGAGACTGTTTTTTTATCAACACCGCCAAAGTTATCAACGGCAATGAACATCACTGGCCGGTCGTCGAAGTTGTATTTGTCGATCTGGGGACTGTCTGCTTCCTCTGGGAGTCTGCTCTGCACCATGCTTGCCTTGCCGCGCACATCTGCGGCAGCGTTGTCGATGTCGCGGTCGAGAACGAATTCGACAATGATCATCGAGCGACCTTCGTAGCTGCTTGATGAAATGTTCTTAATTCCTTCGATCGTGTTGATACGCGTCTCCAGGACATCGGTTACGTCGTTGTCGATGATAGCCGGGCTGGCGCCTTCAAGAGTGGTGCGTACCATAACGACGGGGATATCGACGTTCGGCATTCGTTCTATGCCGATTTGCGTGAGCGCGTACAGACCGAAGATAATAAATCCAAGCGTGCCGATGATGACGGCGACAGGGTGACGCATTGAAGTATCGACGATTTTCATACTTTCAGTCCTTTTCATCGCCTTCGTTAAAGAAAGCAGGCGGGGATACGTTGCTGTTGACAGAATCACTGCGAATTATAAAATAGAAGTTGAGCAAAGTCCAACATAAATGACGGACGCCAAGTTTTTGTAAGAATATAATAATTTTCGGTATTTTTCATCGTAGATTTCTACAATCTTGAAGTGAATCTGCAAATTGAGGAGCAGGGGAGTTCAATGAATAAAATTCTGCGCTGGTCGGAGGCCCTACGGAACCAGTTTGGAGAACGCGTTCAAAAAGTAGCACTTGATACTGGCGCAGGCTGTCCGAACAGATACGGACTGACCCGTGGCGGCTGCATTTTCTGCGATGCCCGAGGCGGCGGAAGCGGCGATTATCTGCGGGGCATTCTTTTGCATGAACAAATCGAAAAAGGACTCAAAGGCGCACAAAAACATTATAAGACAAAATCAGTCATTTTATATTTTCAGAGTTACTCAGCCACGAACGTGCCGCTTTCGCAGTTCCGCTATTTTTGTGAAGATGCAATAGAGTATGCTCAGTGTCTGGGAGCGCGTGTCTGTGGCTTTTCGGTCAGTACTCGACCGGATTTGCTCCCTCAGCCGGTTCTTGATTATCTGTCTTCATGGAGTCAAAAGCTGGAAGTTTGGGTTGAACTTGGCGTTCAAACAACCGATCCAGCAGGCCTTCGTTGGCTCAGGCGCGGGCACGGGATTGCAGAAATCGAAGACGCCCTTTGCAGGCTCCGCAAAACGAATGTCAAGATCTGCGCACACCTGATAGCGGGGATCCCTGGAGAATGTGAAGATCAACTTGTACAATCAGCGATGTGGCTTGCCTCAAGAGGGGTGCATGCTCTCAAGTTTCATCCTCTTTATGTCTTGCGGGGAACACGACTTGAACAGCTGTATGTTCAGGGGCAGTTTCGACCTCTCGAAAAAGAGCAGTATTGCCAAAAACTGATTGCGACACTAAAAGCATTGCCGGAAGGAATAATCATACAGAGGCTGCATGCAGGAGTGCGTCCTGCTCATCTTGTTGCTCCCAAATGGGTTTTAGACAAGGAATCGCTTGAAAGAGAGATCATGAGGAGATTTGAAGAATAGCTAACAATCTCGTATTCTATTAAAACATTATAAGACAAAGGCCTGACGAAATTCGTCAGGCCTTTGTCTTGATGCTTCTATGCAGAAGAGTCGAAGTGCAAGTTTAGTTCAAAAGTCCCGGTATATTATTGCCTGAGAAAAATGCGAGTACAGAATTAACGGCGCCATAACACTCTCTGTACAGCGCTTCCTCAGTCCATCCTGCAGAATGTGGCGTCAGGATCGCGTTTTGACAATCAAGAAGACTACAGGATTCGGGGGGCGGTTCAGTTTGAAAGACATCGACCGCAGCAGCAGAAAGTTGACCGTTCAAGAGAGCGGCGGATAGTGCCTCTTCATCGACCAATGCGCCTCGTGCAGTATTGATAAAAACTGATCCTTTTTTCATCAGCGAAAAGCAGTGTTCGTTGAAATAGCCGGTCGTTTGCGGCGTTACTTTGTTATGGATCGTGATAACATCGCAACGTGGTAAGAGCTCTTCGAGAGAATCGCAAAAAGTCACACCTAAAGCAGAACCTTCATTGCGGTTGGCGTGAGGAGAAAAGGATAAGATTTGACAACCGAACACAGACAGTCTGCGTGCCACTTCCAGTCCTATTGCGCCCAAACCGACGATTCCCACAACGGCATCTTTTAAATCATGTCCAAGCAGAAAACCGGGGGCGCGCCATTTTCCCTGACGAATCACGCCGATATGAAGATCAAAGCGTCGGAGGGCTGCCATGATCAGCATGACGGTGTATTCTGCAATCGAAGTCGTATTGGCGCGAGGAACACAGGTTATAGCGATACCTCGCGTGCCGGCATGAGCGATGTCGATATTTGAAGGCGGACCGCCGCATTTCGCGATGATCTTCAGCCGGGAAGCACGATCCAACTGTTCGTTACTGATTGCCGTAGCGGATGTGATAATGACGCCGTCAGAGCGAAGCAGAATTTCGTCGATCTGTTCCGGTTTAACCGGACCATGCGGATAAAAGTACTCGACATCCGCAATCCCGGCAAGAGCCGAAAACCACTTTTCCGGGCCTTCCGGTTCAATAACTGTGATATGCGGTCTCATACGAATACCTCTGGCTGTGTATATGAAAGATGTCTCTGTCAAAAATGTGGTTATTTCGCGTTCAGGTTCTGGACCTGCTTCGACAAGAGCTCAATTTCTGCCTGCAAGCGACTGCGTTCTGCCGATGCAAGCTGCTTAACGGATGTTTCAAGTTCGGCAATTTTGTTCTGCATAGCTTTTTGTTCCGCACGAAGTGCGGCAATTTCAGATGTGAGACTGACCTCGTTGTTTTTGCCGTCGATTTTTTCAGCGATCTTTTTCACTTCAACGACTTCCGATCTCATCGTCGAGACCTGATTACCGAAAACGGTATAGAGGATGTTCAGAAGAAAAAGCGCGCCAAGAGTGCCGTAAATGATCTTTTTCGTTTTAGTCATGTTTTGACCTCCTCTTGAATTTTAATATCGTGTCCTATAATGTATCTTATGTTGCGTCTTGCAAAATTAGAACGGGATTTATGATTGTCCTCAAACAATTTAGGGCTATTAAACACAAGTGTTTCTATAGTTTTTCAGGATAGCAATAAAGTCTTTTGCGACAAGAGACGCTCCGCCGATCAGACCGCCGTCGATAGACGGCTGAGAGAAAAGTTCGGCAGAATTGGAAGGCTTGACCGAACCTCCATAAAGGACGGGCTCGTTAACTCGTTGCTTGATGAAGGCACAGACTTCTTCAGCATCCTGAGCGCTTGCGGCGCGTCCGGTACCGATGGCCCAAACGGGTTCGTACGCAATAAGATATCGTGCTTTATCAGGCAGTTTTTCAACGGCTGCGTCAAGCTGTTCGCGGATGACTTCAAGTGTTTTTCCGGCTTCACGTTCTTCCAGGGTTTCACCAACACAGATGACAGGAACAAGCCCGTTTTCAACGCACTTTGCGGCTTTATCGCCGACTTGCTGCGAAGATTCGCCATAAATGTGACGACGTTCACTATGTCCGACAATCACCGTGTTCACGCCGAGTTCTTTAAGCATATCGGCCGAGACTTCACCCGTATAAGCACCGCTGTCATATTCGCTGACGTTCTGCGCGCCGACAGCAAATGGTCTGAACTCCTGGACTGCTTTATGGATCAACGTAAAGGGTACAAACACGCAGAATTCGGTGTTTTCCGTTAAAGCAGCTTCTTCGCGCAGAGCCTGGAGAAAGTCCTGAGCAAATGAAGCTGTTGAAGACAAAGACATATTCATTTTCCAGTTGCCATAAAGATAGATTTTTTTCATATCTGCACCTCTTGTCAATCGAAACAGTTGTTTGGAAAAAGGCTTGTCTCCCATGAGAGGAAAACAAGCCTTTTCATGCTATTCTCTACTCTTCTTCGTCGGTCAGAAGGCCCTGGCGGGCGGCCACGATCTTTTTACTGACTTCTTCGGGTACGACATCGTAATGGGAATACGACATCTCAAAGCTGCCTCTACCGGAGGTCATGGAGCGAAGCTGGATCGCGTACTGGAACATCTCTGCCTGCGGAACCTGAGCGTTGACGACCTGGAGATGTCCAAGTGTATCGACACCCATGATACGGCCCCTGCGGGTGTTGAAATCGCCCATGACATCGCCAAGGTACTGATCCGGAACGATGACCTTGACGTCCATGATCGGTTCAAGGAGGATCGGCGCAGCTTCAGCCATGCCCTTCTTGAACGCAAGATGTGCGGCAGTCTTGAACGCCATTTCTGATGAATCGACATCATGATAGGAGCCAAAGTACAGAGAGGCCTTGAAATCGACCGTCGGGAACGCTGCGAGTACGCCCTTGGTCAGGCACTCACGAAGGCCTTTTTCTACGGCCGGAATGTACTGACGCGGAACTGTGCCGCCTGTGATCTTGTCCTCAAAGACAAAACCTTCACCACGCTCAAGCGGGCTGAACTCGATATACACGTCGCCGTACTGGCCGTGGCCGCCGGTCTGCTTCTTATGTTTGCCCTGAGCCTTGGCGGATTTACGGATCGTCTCGCGATAGGCCACCTGGGGAACGCGAGTGTTCAGCTTGACGCCAAACCGCTCCTTGAGTTTTTCAAGGACGATATCGATATGCATGTTGCCCATGCCAGAAAGAATATTATCGCCCGTCTCGGCGTTCTTTTCGAACGTGATCGTCGGGTCCTCTTCAGCAATGCGGCGGATAGCTGAACCGAGCTTATCTTCATCGGCACGCGACTCAGGATCGACGGCAACGGAGAAAATCGGCTTGGGGAATTTGATCTTCGGATACTGGACGGTGCTGCCCGACTTCCCTACCGTGTCGCCGGCCTTGGTGCTCTGCAGTTTAGGGATAGCGACGATCATACCTGTCGTGACTTCCTTCACGTCGACACTGTCCTTGCCTTGCATGATCTTGAACGTGCTGACGCGCTCCTCATCGCCTGTACTGACGTTGAAAATCGGTTCGTCTGTAGTCAGGCGGCCAGAATTGACGCGAATGTACGAAAGCTTGCCGACATAGGGATCGACGAGAACTTTAAAGCAGAGACCGCTGAACGTGGCGTTGTCATCAGGTTTGATGGTGATCTCCTTCTCGCCGCCTTTCACAGCGGGACGCTCGCGCATCTCCAGGGGGCTGGGCAGGTAATCAACGATCAGATCCATTAACTGCTTGACGCCGATGTTCTTTGCAGCCGAGCCGGGAATAACGGGGAAAATCTTGCATTTGTAGATGCAACGCTGCAAAACAGGAAGAAGTTCGTCGATCGGGATGTCCTCTCCGTCCAGGTAACGAAGCATCATCTCTTCGTCTTCTTCGACGATAGCCTCGACAAGGTAACCGCGGGCGCGGTGCGCATCGGGAACCATATCTTCGGGAACGCCGCGCTCTTCGTATTTACCGGAGTCATCGTTATAGATGTAGGCGATATCCTTGAGCACGTCGACAACGCCCTTGAAGGTGCTTTCGCTGCCGATAGGAAGCATAAAGCGATAGGCGTTTTTCGTCAGATCCTTGCGAATCTGTTCAAAGACGCCGTTGAAGTCAGCGTTTTCACGATCCATCTTATTGATGAAGAAGATGGTCGAGGTCTCGAATTCATTAGCGAATTCCCAGGCTTTTTCTGTCTGAACTTCAACACCGTCAACTGCACTGACGAGCATGACGGCCGAACCGGAAACACGCAGCGAACTGCGCAGATCACCGACGAAATCCGCGTAACCGGGGACATCGAGCACGAAAACTTTCTTGCCTTTGTGGTCGAAATTCAAAAGCGAGGTGCCGATCGAAATATGGCGCTTCTGCTCCTCTGCCGTATAGTCGGAAACCGTATTGCCGTTTTCGACAGTTCCTCTGCGGCCGATAACGCCCGCGTCAAAGAGCAGAGCTTCGGCAAGTGTGGTTTTACCGGAGCCGCCGTGGGCAACGAGAGCGATGCTTCTGATATCCTCTGTTTTGATTCCCATAATGTTTTGCCTACCTCCTCGAAATTTTGGCACGTGCCAAATTTCTACGTTTAGTTTAAATCATACTCGTCTATTTTAACAGATTTATCGCGACTGCACACTAGTTTTTTGAAAAAAATTCATTCAAGGCTTTCAAAACTTCATCAGGTTTTGCCTGACCGCGACTTTCTTTCATGACCAGTCCCATCAGGAACTTCAGTTTTTTATCCTTTTTGTCCTGGCCTGAACGAATGATTTCGACGACATCGGCATTTGCCGCCGCAATCGTCTCGATAATACCCTTCAGTTTATCGCCCTCAACGGCTCCGATTTGGACACCGCAGGCCTTGATCGCCTGTTCGAGTGACACGTTTTCAACAACGAGCTTTTCAAAGACGTCTTTTGCAGCGGTCGTGGAAATCTTTTTGCCGTCTACGAGCTTGACGAGTTCCGCTAAAACGACAGGTGTGATCGGCGCGTTGTCGATGGTCCTGTTCTGTTCTTTGAGGATCCTCAGCACGTCCGTGCGTACCCAGTTTGAAGCTCTGATTGGATCGGCTCCCGCTTTGACGACCTCTTCATAATATGCCGCTGTTTCAGGTGTCTCGGTCAGGACAAGAATATCCTCGTAAGGGAGTTTGTAATCCGCTTCAAATCTGGCTCTTTTCGCGTCGGGCAATTCAGGCATCGTAGCGCGGATATGTTCGATGTATGCGTCATCGAGAAGCAGCGGAGGCAGGTCCGGTTCAGGGAAATAACGGTAATCGTTCGATTCTTCCTTGCTACGCGAGGGAGTCGTAATACCGTCGGCATCGTCCCAGTTTCGCGTTTCCTGAGCGATCGTCTCCCCTTGTGTGAGCAGGTCACGCTGGCGCAGTGTTTCGTACTCCAGAGCGCGCTCAAGTGCTTTGAGCGAATTCATGTTTTTCACTTCGACGCGGTTGCCCCAGCGACCGTCGGAAACCTTCTGGGAAATGTTGGCATCAACTCGCATCGAGCCCTTCTCCATGTCTCCGTCCGAAATCCCAAGATAGCGCACAAGCTGGCGCATTGCGGAAACATACTCTTTCGCTTCGCGCGGCGAAGTGATATCAGGTTCGGAGACGACTTCGGCTAGAGGAACGCCGCCGCGATTGTAATCAACGAAGGACTGCACGGAACCGACGATACGGCCGTCAGCGGCCCCATGAACAAGCTTTCCGGCGTCTTCTTCAAGGTGCAGGCGCGTTATGCCGATACGGCGCGGCTTACCGTCGTCGCCGGTGATCGTCAGATAACCGTGCTCGGCAATGGGGACATAATACTCTGTAATCTGGTACGCTTTGGGCAGGTCAGCGTAGAAATAGTTCTTACGGTCAAAGCGGGTCAGTTTGTTGATTGTGCAGTTCAGGGCCATTCCGCCGCGCACGCCGAACTCGACGACTTTTTTGTTCAGGACCGGCAGCGCTCCCGGCTGACCTGTGCAGACGGGACAGACATGGGTATTCGGCACGGCGCCGATATAGTCAGTCGAACAGCCGCAGAAGATCTTTGTTTTCGTATTCAGCTGAATGTGGATTTCAAGGCCGATCACGGTCGTGAATTCAAGAGCCATTTATCGGGCACCTCCTTCTGCGATTTTGCCCTCGATATGCTTTCCAAGTGTCGCAGCCATGTCAAGAAGGGCTGCGTCTGACCAGCGGGGGCCGATCAACTGCATACCCAGCGGTAGTTGATCATCATTAAAGCCGGTATTGTAAGAAATACCAGGCAGACCGGCAAGGTTGACGGGAATCGTGAAAACGTCGGCCATGTACATTTCAAGCGGCGTACTCATCGCTCCGATTTTAAAGGCGGGGGTCGGCGACGCGGGCAGAAGGATGGCATCAACCTGTTTGAACGCTTCCGCGAACTCCTGTTTGATGACTTTGCGTACCTTCTGGGCAGTTAGATAATAGGCGTCGTAAAACCCGGAACTGAGAACATACGTTCCGGTAAGGATACGGCGTTTCACTTCGGGACCAAAACCAACGGCACGTGTTTTGACATAGAGTTCAAGCAGCGAATGAGCATCTTTCCATGCCATGCCATATCGTACGCCGTCATACCGGGCAAGGTTGGAGCTCGCTTCCGCGGGAGCGAGGATGTAGTAACAGGCCAAGCCGTATTCAAGCGCCTTGGGCAGTGCGACTTCGATGATCTCTGCCCCCAGGTTGCGGCACTGTTCGATTTGCGCTTCCATGGCCGCTTGCAGATCAGGCGTCAGCTTACCGTCAACGAGCTTGCTCAAAACACCGATTTTCTTGCCCTTGAATGGATTCTCCGAGAGAACGAACTCAGGTACAGGACGATTTTCGCATGTCGAATCAAGCGCGTCAAAACCGCAGATGACGGACATAATCAGTTTCATATCCTCGGCTGTACGAGTAAACGGACCGATCTGATCGAGTGACGAGGCAAAAGCGACGAGTCCGTAGCGGCTGACCTGCCCATAGGTGGGTTTGAGCCCGTAAATGCCGCAGAACGACGCAGGCTGGCGGATCGAGCCGCCTGTATCGCTGCCGAGAGAAACAGGCGCGTAGCCGGCGGCTACGGCAGCGGCGCTGCCGCCGGAACTGCCGCCGGGGACGCGATTATAATCCCACGGGTTCATCGTCGGACCATAAGCGGAATGTTCTGTCGAACCTCCCATAGCAAACTCGTCGCAGTTCGCTTTCCCCAAGACGACGACGCCGGCCTGAAGCAATTTATCGACGACCGTGGCGTTATACGGCGGTATCCAGTTTTCAAGGATTTTACTCGCGCACGTTGTCGGCATGTTATTCGTGCACAGGTTGTCCTTGAGGATGACAGGAACCCCCATCATCGGACCTAAATCTCTTCCCTCAGCAACCGCAGAATCGACTTCTGCGGCACGGGTCAGCGCACTCTGATTCGCTACGCAGAGCATCGCATGGATATGAGGTTCGAGTTCATCAATGCGCGAAAGGCATGATTTAACAACATCCGTGCAGCTGAAATCGTGATTTTTGATGCCTCTGACGATTTCGACAGCTGAGAGTTTGTAGAGTTCCATTTACTTGTCTCCCCCAATTTTGGGCACTCTGATGAAATCGCCCTCACGTGAAGGCGACTGCTCCAAAATCCCTTCCCGATTGTCATACGTTCTGACCTCGTCCTCACGAAGACGCATCGGTTGCGTATCCTCCATCGTAAAGGGATCGACTCCGTCAAGATCGAGTTCTTCGAGTTTGGAAAAATAGTCGAGTATCGTGTTGAAATGTGTGGCCAAAGAATCAAGTTCCTCGGGCGCTATTTCAAGCCGAGCAAGTTTGCCGACTTTCATGACCTCTTCGTTTGTAAGTCTTGGCATTCTTTATTCCTCCTGATTTTTATCTGATAAATTTTCTATCATAGAGAAAAAGGCTTCTTCATCAAGGATCGTGACCCCGAGTGTGCGTGCTTTTTCAGCCTTGCTCCCGGGCTCTGAACCAACGACGACAAATGATGTTTTTTTACTGACAGAGTTGGAGGCCTTTGCGCCAAGCGAGGCAACGAGTTCCTGTGCTTTCGGCCGCGACATACGGCTAAGCTCGCCTGTGAAAACGAATGTCTTGCCAGACAACGGGCCTTCATCAGTCCGTGCCGGCATGGCCTCTTTCATGCAAACGCCTGCGGCGCGCAATTTAAAGAGCATTTCCTGATTATGAGTCTCTTCAAAAAACGCTTTCACGGAGCGAGCGATCGACGGACCAACACCGTTGATCAATGCAAGGCGCTCTTCATCAGCTGAAGCCAGTGCTTCCTCGGAACCGAACTGTTTTGCCAGTTCCGCTGCGACGCCTGCACCGACTTCCCGGATCCCCAGAGCCGTTAAGAGAAAACGCAAAGGGCGCTCTTTGGACTTTTCGATAGCGGTGAGCAGTTTTACAGCCGACTTCTCCCCCATGCGCTCAAGCTTGATCAATGGCTCAACACGCAATGTGTATAAATCGCTGAATTGGCGGACCAAACCGCTTTGCACGAGCTGAGAGGCCAGGCTTTCGCCAAGTCCCTGTATGTTCATTCCCTGCCGTGAGGCGAAATGGATCAATCCCTGAGTCAATTGGGCCGGACACGATTTATTCGGGCACCGGCACGCCGCTTCATCAGGCAGCCTGACAACTGTCGCTCCGCAAACAGGGCAAACCTGCGGCATGGAAAATACGCACTCGGAGCCTGTACGTTCTTTAACTTCAACACGCACGATTTCCGGGATGATCTCCCCCGCTTTGCGCACCCAGACCATATCGCCCACACGGATATCTTTGCGCTGAATTTCGTCTTCGTTGTGAAGACTGGCGCGTTTGACGATAGTTCCGGAAATAAGAACAGGCTGCAAATTTGCAACCGGCGTCAACGCCCCCGTACGGCCCACGGAAATTTCGATGCTCTCAAGGCGTGTCTGGCGTTCTTCAGGCGGATACTTATATGCCACGGACCAGCGAGGGGTCTTGACGTTATTGCCAAGAACACTCCAGTAATCAATTTTTTCTGACTTAAAGACGACGCCGTCTGTTGCGTACGGCAGTCCGTAACGCTTCTGTTCCCATTCGTCGATAAACTCACTTGCCTGACTTCCCGTTTGAACGACGGACCACGCGTTTTGAACCGGCAGCCCGCGCTCTTTTAACCAGGTCAGTATTTCAGATTGACTGTGCAAATCCCGGTTTTCAGGTGCCTGCAGATAATAAACGAACAAGCGCAGATTCCTTTTGGCAGCGATTGACGGATCAAGCTGGCGAAGACTTCCTGCAGCGGCGTTGCGCGGATTGGCGAAAAGCGGCTGGCCTGCTTCTTCTCGTTCAGCGTTCAGTTTAGCGAATCCGTCTTTGCTCATATAGACTTCGCCGCGAAGTTCAAGATGCCCAGGAACATTTCCTGAGAGTCTTAAAGGCAGATCTTTGATTGTACGCAAGTTCTCAGTAACGTCTTCTCCGACATGACCGTCGCCGCGAGTCGACCCCTGGACAAAAAGACCGTCTTCATAAATCAGTGAGACTGCCAGACCGTCGATTTTCAACTCACAGCACCAGGGGATCCATTCCTTTTCGACGCCCTGAGCGGCCCGGGAAAGCCACTCGTGTAGCTCTTCCTTTGAGAAAACGTCTTCAAGACTGAGCATCGGCTGCGAATGAGTCACCTTCTGGAACGAATCCAAGACAGCGCCGCCGACACGTCGCGACGGTGAATCGGCGCGAATCCATTCAGGGTGCGTTTTCTCTAGCTTCAGGAGTTCCTGCATCAACGCGTCATACTGATCGTCCTCTATTTCAGGAGCATCAAGAACGTAATACAGATAACCGTGATGGTTCAGTTCATCAACGAGATGATGGTAGCGCTCCCGCAGTTCGTCTTCTTCCATATGAATTCGCCTCCTTCATCTGTCATTCGGCCCTCTCACAACAGAGAGCGGCGACGGAACGTCCGTCACCGCTGCCATAACTGAGAGACGCTTTGTCATTTCATACATTTGAATAAGCTGAATTTTAACTCTGAATCGTTTTTCATTCAAGTGCGTACCGAAGTAAAAAAGACAGCTTGTGCGGTACACGGCACAAGCTGTCATAGTGATTACAACTCCTCTTCTTCCTCTTTTTCGGCAGTTTTGTTCTCGACCGGTTTCATCGTCGGGAACAGGATGACGTCGCGAATCGAGCGGCAATTCGTGAGGAACATCACGACACGGTCCATACCGATTCCCAGCCCGCCTGTAGGCGGCAGTCCGACTTCCAGAGCCTCGACGAAATCCTCATCGTAGGGGTGCGTCTCGTCCTCACCCTCGCTCTTTTTCTGTGCCTGATCGATGAAACGAGCCTTCTGGTCGATCGGGTCGTTCAGCTCGCTGTAGCCGTTGCTCAGCTCTTTTCCGCAGCAGAAAAGCTCGAAACGATGAGTATAGTCGGGATGCTCCGGGTCTTTCTTTGAAAGGGGGCTGATCTCAACTGGATGTCCCATTACAAACGTCGGCTGGACAAGTTTTTCTTCAACGAACTCCTCCATGAACATCGTCAGGATCTTGAACTTCGATTCGTGCCCCGTGATTTCGACGTTGCGCTTGCGAGCCTCCTCACGGGCCTGTTCGTCGGAAAGCGAATCAAAATCGACGGAGCAGTTTTCTTTGACCAGTTCGACCATCGTCGCGCGACGGAACGGCTGTGCGAAATCAAGCTTCACTCCGTTGCGTTCGATCACAGCAGAACCGTTTGCGGCAACGCACGACTCGCGAATAAGCTCCTCGGTGAGGTCCATCATGTCCTCGTAATTGGCGTAGGGCCAATACACTTCCATCATGGTGAACTCGGGATTGTGCGTCAGGTCCATGCCTTCGTTGCGGAAATCCTTACTGAGTTCATAGACGCGTCCCATCATTCCGACGACAAGACGTTTCAGGTACAGTTCCGTAGCGATACGAAGGTACATGTTCGCGTTCAGCGCGTTATGATAGGTAATGAACGGACGCGCGTTTGCGCCGCCAGCCAGATACGACAGGACCGGAGTTTCAACTTCAAGCGTTCCGTGCTTTTCGAGGACTTCACGGAACTTCGAAATGATCTTTGCTCTCTTGCGGAACACTTCGCGGGCTTCGGGGTTGACGATCAGGTCAAGGTAGCGCTTGCGATAGCGGATTTCAAGATCAGTCAGTCCGTGCCACTTTTCAGGCAGAGGACGAAGGGCCTTCGTAAGCAGTCGGAAATTCTCTACTGCGACGGTCAGTTCGCCGCGTTTCGTTCTGAAAGGGTGTCCGCAGAGTCCGATTATATCCCCTGAATCGAGCCACTTTTTAAAGAACGTGTACTCTTTCTCTCCCAGTGTATCATAACGGAAGTAAATTTGAATCGTTCCCGTTTCGTCCTGTAAATTTGCAAACGCGGCTTTACCTTGACGACGAAGCGTCATTAAACGCCCTGCCAGGGAAAGTTTATCTTCAGGGCACGCCTCTTCTTCTTTCAGATAATCATATTTGGCTCTGACAGCGGATACAGTGCTGTCGACTTCCCATTTTTCGTTCTCAAAAGGGTTATACCCTTCTTCTTGACGAAGTCTGTTCAGTTTGTCGATGCGTTGTCTGAGAATCTCAGTTTCCGGCGCTCCCACTGTGGAAATATCTGCCATGGATCTAACGACTCCTTTCAAAATACGACCGCCAGTCCAAAAGGAGCTCGTAAACAGCATTCCAGTCCTTAGCGACGGCCAGATTTCTCTTAAACTCAGTTGTGCCTGTTTTGCCTCTGAAAAAACCGGGTATAAAACGTTTCAGAAGCACAAGCGCAATGCTCTCAGCATGAAGAAGATGAAGCGTATCGGCAAAACTGACCAGGAGTTTTGCCCGTTCTTCCAGCGAAGGATCTTCGCTCAGCGCCAGTGTATTATACCCTAAAAGGCGCAAAGTTTGCACTACCATAAAGGGGTTTGCTACAGCACCGCGGGCGGCAACGACCGCCACGCAGCCTCCTTCAAGATAGTCTTTTACGTCCTGTGGCGTGTAAACATCGCCCGAGGCGGTGATCAAACCATTATAGAGCCGTGCCGCTCTGATGACTTCTTCTCTGTCTGCTGCGCCTTCGTAGCGTTGCGCCGGCGTACGGCCGTGGATCGTCACATTATCAGCGCCTGCTTCGAGAAGCCCACCGGTAAATTGAAAAGTGTCCAGGCTGTACGTGCTGTCGGGGATGATTTTGCGGATTTTGGGCCAGACGGGAAGACCGAATGTTTTTAGACTCCTGACCATTGCAAAAGCTTTGTTCGGTTGCTGAAGCAGCGCACTGCCTGCACCTCGTTTGACGATCTTTGGCATTGGACAGGCCATGTTGATGCTGAAACCGGCGAATGAATGGTCTCTTAAACTCAGCTCCGCCGAGCGGCACAGACTGTCCGCATCGGTTGCAAACAGCTGTAATACGAGCGGTTCCTCTTCAGCTGAGTGGTCGAGCATACGCCAGGTTTTTACACCTCCGTAAAGCAATCCCGTGCTGCTGATCATTTCAGTATGAGTTAATCCGACGCCAAGAAGACGAAAGAGACTGCGTACTCCTGACAGACTGACACCGGCAAGCGGTGCAAGAAAAAGCGGATTATCAACTGAAATGCCGCCTATGGTAATCTTAGAATTCATGTACTTGACGACCTCTGAGCATAATGACAGTTCTCAGTTATACGCAGAGAAGATACAGCATAAAACTGCCTGTCAAAGCAAAAATAACGGTTCTCCAAAGTGAGATTTTCATGGACAGCGCCAGCAGCATAAAGAAAAGCCCTCCGCACAGCCAGACCGGAAAAAAGTTGACGGGCAGTGCCAAAGGAATCCAGCGAACCCATTGATCTGCGGCCTGTGCCCAAACTCGAAACAGTTGCTCTGCGCACGTAGCCGGAAAGACTAATCCTATACCTGTCAACAATGGCACTGAACACAGAACCGTAAAAAGAAGAACGAAACTGAACAAAGCGGTCGCCATCGCGTTGATAGGCAATGATGAAATGAAAATACCGCCTGCGTTCGGCGCGACAAGCGGTGAAGCGATAAGCCACATCAACGGCGATGTCAGCAGAGACGACCATGAGCTCTTAAAACGCTGCAGTATTATAGCAGTGGCAGCGGCAAGAACGGACAGCTGCCATCCCAGATCGTAACATACCCAGGGATTATGCAGAAGCATGATGACTCCGGCAAGTCCGACAGAATTCAATCCTGACGAACCTATTCCGCAGGCGGCTCCGAACAAGCTGACCTGGAGCATGATCGAAGCGCGTACAGCGCTGGCTGACATGCCGCTGATGCAGCAATATGTCCACAGAAAAAGCGAAGCAAGAATAAAACGAAAACGAGTTTTGTTCAACACAATTGCCGCGAGGACAATGGCAAAACTGACGTGCCAGCCTGATACGGCAAGATAATGGCTAATTCCCCAGCGTCGAAAATCCTCGCTGATGCTCGGATCTCGGTCGCCCAGAAGAACGGCTGCCGTCAAAGCACGGCAGATAAACGGCAGCGTCTGAATCCGCAAGCGCAGAGACTGTCGGATCGTGTGGATAGAAAAGAGTTTTGGCAACGTACGAATATCTCTGACATCTCGTAGCTCTCCGCGGACGCCGCGGGCCTTCCAATAACGAAACGGTGAAAAGTTGCTTCTCTGTGATTCTTCGCGCAGTGACCGTGTCGATGCGTGCAGGTGAAAACGGTCGCCTTCCTCCGCTCCGGTTAAAAGCCCCTTCGCGACAGTGATCCATTTAGAGCCGCGTTCATCTTTTAAAAGTAAAAGGCGAGTTTCGCCCCATCGTCTGCTCTCCATGACTAAGAAATCAGCTGATACTGATTGCGGAAGCATTTCGCGCACGTCGAGCCTGCTTGTGACGTAAAAACATCCTAAAGCGCAGCAGTTGCATAAACAGAGAACAAAGAGTACTCGGCGAACAGACCACCGCTCTTCGGCAAGGAAGATCTGTGCCAGAACCACTAATTCAGATAATACAACGCTTAAGAAAAACGAGAGTCGCAAACCTCTGCAAAGGATTGTAAGACAGAGAGCCTCCAACACGAACAGCGCAGGGGCGTTGTTTAAGAATGAAGGCATGACGTCTAAAAACGCAGCAGACTGCGAAAAGTGTTCAGTTTTGATTTGCCTATGCCGGGAACGTCGAGGAGTTCATCTGCGGAATGGAAAGTCCCATGAGACTGTTTATAGTCGATGATCCGTTTTGCGAGCGAAGGGCCTATACCAGGCAAAGCGCACAATTCTTCTGCAGTTGCTGTGTTGATGTAAACGTAGTGAAGTGATGATGAAACATTTTCCTTTCGCCCGGAGTTCCTGGTCTTGGTGTTTTCTTTGGATCTGGTATGAAAGACATCGGACTTTTCTTTAATATGCACATGAGTTCCGTCTCTGATTGGTGCCGCAAGGTTAATTTGCCCGGTATCGGCGTCATGACGCAATCCTCCCGCAGCTTTAACGAGGTCAAACACGCGAGCGTCTTCTGAAATAGGATACATACCTGGATTTGTAACCGCCCCTGAAATATATCCGTAGTTTTGTACCGCCAGCCCATTTTTTCCGTGCAAAGAAGCATTTTCGTTCAGCCTCAGCGAGAGTGCAGGTCCAGCCAACGTCGTCGGGACTGTGCGTTCCCAGCGTCCGGAAAAAACATGCACGCCGGCTCCCGCAAGTCCGATGCAAAGAAGTGCAGCTCCCAGACAAAGAGAAACTTTGAAGCGATCGTCCATCGTCAATACTCCTTCTAGACGAGTTTCCCCTTCAACGACCAGCTGTCGGCAGAAACGATTTCTACTGTGACAAAGCTGCCTTTCAGTTCGACAGGGCCTTCAAACAGGATGACCTTGTCTGCCTGATTGCGCCCCTGCAAAAGGTTGCCTTTCAGGGCCTTGCCGTCGACGAGCACTTCATATCTATGACCGACAAGCTTTTCATTGATATCGCGTGCGATACGCGTTTGCAAGTCATTGACTTCATTCAGTCGACGGTTCTTGACCTGTTCGGGAACCTGTTCTTTCATCTTAGCCGCGGGAGTGCCCTGCCTCGGCGAATATGCTGCCGTATGTACGAGATCAAAGCGGAATCGCTGGAGCGCCTGTAAAGACATTTCAAAATCTTCTTCGGTTTCACCAGGGAAGCCAACGATCAGGTCGCTCGTCAGCCCAACTTCGGGGAGGTGATCGCGAATGATCTTGACGACGCTGGCATATTCTTCGACCGTATAGCGACGGTTCATCGCTTTGAGGATCCTGTCGCTTCCCGCCTGAATCGGCAGGTTGATGGCCGGGCAGATCACGTGGTGCGATGCGATCGCGTCAACGACGTCCTGAGTAAAGTCGGTCGGATACGAGGTCATAAAACGAAGACGTTTCAAGCCTTCGATCTGCGCAACATCACAAAGAAGTTTGGCAAAACTGTACCCATGCAAATCTTTGCCATATGTATCAACGTTCTGCCCAAGCAGGGATATTTCCTTGACGCCGCTTTGAACCAACTGCGAGACTTCTTTAATGATCTCTTCTGGACGACGTGAAGCAAAACGTCCGCGCACATACGGAACGATGCAGTATGTGCAAAAATTATCGCAGCCATGTGAAATCATCACGGACGCTTTCCACGGATACTGCCGGACCAGCGGAGCAAAAGCCAGCTCATGAAGCTCACGCGGATCACTGTCAAGGTTCATGATCCTCTTGCCCGTCAGTAAAGCTGCTTCAATCGCTTCCGGCAGGAATCCGATATGCCGCGGACCGGAGACCACGCGGACCCAGGGATAACGTCCGGCCATATCAGCACCGACGTTTTGGGCGATACAGCCGGTGACAGCAACAATCGGACGGCGTTCCTGCGCCCATCGCGTTCCGTAATATCCAAGTTCGCTCCAGACTTTATGTTCCGCTTTATCTCGAATACTGCACCCGACAAAGATTATCGCGTCCGCCTCTTCTTCTGCCGTTTCACGCGCGCCTCTGGCAATCAGCGCCGTGCGCACTTTGTCGGCGTCATATTGGTTCATCTGACAGCCATAAACTTTCATCGTAAAACCGAACAATAGAAAAACCTCCTGATTGACTTCTTTTTTCAATTATACACGAAGCAATGTGATTCGTCTCAGAAGCACAGGCAAAAGATACGTCGGATCGCAATAAAACGAAAAAAGCCCCTGATTGTCTCAGGGGCTCCCGGTCATTCGTTACTCTTCGGCAACAAACTGCTCCTTGCCGACGCCGCACAGGGGGCAAACAAAACTTTCGGGGAGATCCTCAAATGCCGTACCCGGGGCAATGCCGTTGTCGGGATCGCCTACAGCAGGATCGTACACCCAACCGCACACTTCGCAAACATACTTTTTCATGAACAACATCCTCCCTTTTTTAAGGACATAGAAAACTATAGGATTCTACCATAAAAGAATTCTTTAAGCTACGCTTCGACCGATTCTATTTCTTGTTGGTTTGCTATCTCAAAGCTGCAAATGAACGAATTCCTGAGGCAAATCACGTGTCAGACATTCAGCGCCGCCATTGACAATGAGGTAATCATCTTCCAAACGCAGGCCGCCTCTTTCCGGTATGTAGATCCCCGGCTCGACAGTGACAACATCGCCAACTTCCAGGATTTCGTTTGAACGAAGCGAAAGGTGCGGACTCTCATGGATTTCAAGACCGAAGCTATGCCCCAGAGCATGTCTGAAGTATGCACCATAACCTGCTTTAGTGATCACATTTTGCGCTGCTTTATGCACTTCGCTGGCAGCAGCTCCGGGACGAAGAAGAGACGCAGCGTCTTGATGCGCGCTTAGCAGAACGTTGTAAATGTCGTGGAACTCAGGATGAGAAAGCCTTCCAAGCGAAAAGTTGCGCGTAATATCGGACATATAACCGCCGTATATTGAGCCATAATCAACTGTGACTTGATCTCCTGGTACCATTTCCTTGCTCGTCGCTGTGCCGTGAGGCATCGCACTTCTCCTCCCGGAAGCGACGATCATGTCACTGTTATGCCATACCCCCTCGCCTTCGTGTTTCGCAATCGCCAGCTCAAGCAGCTTGGAGAATTCAAGTTCGGTCATTCCGACGCGGACCTGCGAAAGAGCGTCAAGATAGGCCTGAGAAGCAATCTGGCAGGCTTTTTTGATGCAGCCGACTTCCCAGTCGTCTTTGTGACGCCGCATTCGGGCAAGCTGAGAAGCGAAAGAGTGCCATTTTACGGGACAGTTTGTGATTTTCAAATAAGTCTGTGCAGAAACGGACGCTTCGTCGAATGCGATTGCAGTAAGCCTCATCACACGGACAAGTCGCAGCATGCTTTCGATCTGACTCTCCCCTGGCTGCATTTCGCGAACTTCAACACAGCGTTGCGAACTTGCTTGTGTAACGTAACGCGAATCAGTCGTCAAAATAGCTTCGTCATGCGTTATCGTCAGAACGGCAGAACTTCCTCTGAATCCGCTCAGGTAATACACGTTTTCCCAGCCGCGCTTTTCATCGTTGATCAACACCAGCGCATCTAACGACTTTTCAGCTAGGGTATTTCGCAAATGCTTGATTCGGGTTTCTATCACATGTTGGGGTATGATCATCTTCATTTGCCTCCGGCGCTGAACAATCGTCTCATACTGCATCCGCATCCGCAGTAATTCTGACGGTAAAGCGACAGTCGTCTTGACTCCTGAACGGATCGTAAAAAACCGCCTTTTTTACGCCAGACTCGGTTGACCCAGTTCAGTCCATAACGTGCAGCAGCCGTCTCCCCCCATTGATTTATCAGCGCAGGGTCTTTCTGCGGACTGAGCGTAAGGCTTGTGCAGAGATCGTGAAAATGTTTTTGACACGCGTATTCTGCGGCGCTTTCAAGCTGTAATTTCATGCACACTTCACAGCGTTTTCCGCCTTCAGGCTCCTCTTCCAAGCCCTGTGTGACGAACTGCCATTCCTGAATGTCGTAAGGACGTGCATAGAGCGCCGTACCATAATTACCGGACAGCGCTTTCAGTGCCTCAAGACGTCTGCTCCACTCGTCATCGGGATGGATATTACCGCCATAAAAATACAGCGATAATGAATATCCCTCGGACAACAGAACCGGGATGCCGACAGTGGCACAGGGTGCGCAGCAAACGTGAAACAGAAGGCTTTCGCCCATTATGATTGATTAGCTGCGCAGTTCAATGACGCGCGCGGCGATCTTTTCGGGGGAAAGTCCCATCGCGTCATACACTTCGTCGCTGGGGCCCGAGTCTCCATAGCGGCTGACGCCCAAACGGGCAGTCTTAGCAGTCAATCCAATTTCGGCAGCACGCGCCAACCAGATTGTTCCCATGCCGCTGGCAGCGTTGTGATCTTCAACTGTCAAAACAGCGCCAGTCTTGAAGGCAGCTTTCAATGTCTCGTCACAGACAGAAAGCGGACAGGATACGGCGTACACAGATACGTGGATGCCTTTTTGTTCGAGCAAAACGGCAGCCCTCAGTGCTCTGTCAGTCATTGCGCCGAGTGCAAGAATCGCGGCATCTGCGCCCTCATGGACACAGAGGACTTCACCGTATTTAAAATCCCTGGCAAAAACTGGTTTTCCGTCAACACAGACAGCGGGAAGCTTGCTTCTCCCCATCGCGAGGCAGATATTGCCCGGCTCGCCGAGCGCCCAGCGCGTAGCACGGTCTGTCTGATTCGGATCTACCGGAACAACAAGCCTCCAGTTAAAGTAATTGCTCATCAACGAAACGTAATCAATGCACTGGTGTGTCATACCGTCTTCGCCGACATCCAGGCCGACGTGCGTAAGGACAAGTTTTTCGTTCGTGTGGTTGATATCGTTCATGCGTTGCTGATTGTACGCTTCGGCAAGGCCGAAAACGCCGAATTCCGCCCACACGGAAACGACACCGCCGGCAGAAGCGGCCCCCGCCGCAGCGGCGGTATTGTGTTCCTGAATTCCGCACTGAATGAAGCTGTCAGGGCATTTTTTCGCAAAATCACCGGTTTTGACCGAACCGGCAAGATCACAATCGAAAACAAGAATAGGAGTCTTATCGGAACGCTTGTAATTTAAAGCACCGACATCACTCAAAGCAAAGCCGAAAGCCGAACGGTTGTCTGATTTCTCTTCGGGACCATACGTTTTCGGCTTGCCAAGATCAAGA
>JAEEGF011240289.1_pt1 | contig 36619 bp, 31 predicted proteins | sample 9134171 | NCBI WGS metagenome assembly JAEEGF01 (sample SAMN16246542, study PRJNA631951) | gut metagenome | biome: gut microbiome; feature: rumen; material: AP-attached | host: Bos | place: Iran: Karaj | collected 2018-10 | reverse complement strand
GCGCGTCGGTCCATCAGAGCTTTTCAGTCTCAACTGGGAAGACGTCGATATTGACGGGCAGGTCATCCATGTCAAAGCGGCGGACAAAAACGAAAACGAGCCCTGGCGGGATGTCCCCATCAAGGAGAGCCTTTTGCCGGTATTCAGAAGCTGGCGAGAGGAAGACATGCAAAAGGGCTGCGAGTACGTCGTGAATTATCACAACAAAGGCATCTCAAACCTGCGGTATGGCTGGGCTGGGACCAAAGAGCGGGCCGGCATAACCCGTAGAATACGTCCCTACGATCTGCGCCATGCGTTTGCAACAGAAGCCATCGCTGCCGGTGCGGATTACGGAACAGTGGCAAAGCTCATGGGGCATTCCTCTGCTCAAATGGTGCTTCAATTCTACCAGCACGTGATGACCGAGCAGAAAAAAAGAGCCATCGAGATCCTGCCGGACATCGATGACTCATTGCTGAAATGTGCCCAAAAAAATGTGCCCACCTTTTCGGCGGGCATGATACAGTAGGATAACCTATTGATTTTATTGGAGCGGGCAACGAGATTCGAACTCGCAACCTTCAGCTTGGGAAGCTGACACTCTACCGTTGAGTTATGCCCGCTTATGAAAAAGACTTGCCCGGGGCAAGCCTTCCATGGTGCTTCTGGAGCGGGAGACGGGATTTGAACCCGCGACTTCAACCTTGGCAAGGTTGCACTCTACCACTGAGTTACTCCCGCATGGAGGCGACAACCGGATTTGAACCGGTGATCAAGGTTTTGCAGACCTTTGCCTTACCACTTGGCCATGTCGCCACGAATGGAGCGGGAGACGGGATTTGAACCCGCGACTTCAACCTTGGCAAGGTTGCACTCTACCACTGAGTTACTCCCGCGCGGCGTGAGTGAATGTATAGGTCAATCGCTATGGGCTGTCAACAGGAAAAGGCGGTAAAAAATTTTTTAACGGAAGCGCCTCCACCGGGCAAACGGTCCCTGTGCATCTTCAGGGCGCGGCCATCCCGCCACAGGCAGCACGGCCCTGCCGGCCGCCATGGACGGGGCATCACGGGAGCGTCCGGATCACGAATGCCTGCTGTCCTCCTGCGCCGGAGATGACTGCGGTGCATCTCCTCCGGCAGAAGGTCCTCCCGAAGGCTGCTCCGGCATTCCGGCGGGGCCCTGGGGCTCCTCCCCGGATAACCCGCCCTTCTCCCTGCGAAGCTCTTCCTCCTGCTTTTTTTCCTCTTCTTCACGCAGGGCCCGGCGCAGCACCTTGCCCACCAGAGACTTGGGCAGCTCGGTGCGGAACTCGAAGATGCGCGGGACTTTGTACGAGGCCAGCTTTTTGCGGCAGAAGGCGGCTATTTCGGGAACGGTGATCGTCTCGCCGTCTTTGGGGACGATGTATGCCTTGAGCGTTTCGCCGCGCGAACGGTGCGGCACGCTGAGGGAGATGGCCTCCTTGATCTTGGGATACTCGTGGAGCACTTCATCGATCTCCCTGGGAAAAACGTTGTATCCTCCGACGATGGCCATGTCTTTTTTCCTGTCCACGATGAAATAGTAGCCGTCTTCATCGCGGTAGGCTATGTCGCCCGTATGCAGCCAGCCGCCGGCCAGGGTGGAGGCCGTCTCTTCCTCCTGGTTCCAGTAGCCGCGCATGACCTGCGGCCCGCGCACGGCGAGTTCGCCGATCTTGTTGTCGCCCAGTTCCTCGTTCCCGTTTTCCAGGTCGAGGATGCGCGCTTCGGTCTCGGGGATGGGTATGCCGATGGAGCCGGTCTTCTGCAGCCCGTACAGGGGATTGGCTATGACCACGGGCGAAGCCTCGGTGAGCCCGAAGCCTTCGGTGATGTTGGCCTTGGTCATCTTCTGGAACAGTTCCATGCTGGCCTGCGGGAAGGGCGACGAGCCGGAGATGCACAGCTGGATGCAGGTGAGATCATAGGAGGAGATATCCTTTTGCTGCATCAGCGAAATATAGATGGAGGGGGCGCCGATGAAGAACGTCGGCCTGTGCCGCTTGATGAGCTCCAGCACGTCGTGCGGGGAATAGCGCGGGACGGGGATGGAGCATGCCGCCATGGACGCCGGCAGGACGATGTTCCCCACCAGGCCGAACACATGGAAAAAAGGCATGATGCTCAGGTAAACGTGCGAGGAATTTTCGGATGTGCAGTGGATGAGCGCGATGAGCTGCTGCACCTGCGAAGAAATGTTGGCATGCGTGAGCATGGCCCCCTTGGAAAAGCCTGTCGTGCCGCCGGTGTACTGCAGCAGGGCCAGATCTTTCTGCAGGTCCTGGGGCGCATGGTTGTAGCGCTCCCGGGTCTTGAACATGGACTTCCAGGGCACGACGCTCCTGCCGTCGAAGGGCACGGCGGGGTGGTTGCCCTGCCTCTTCGCCTGGAAGCTCTGCAATATGTTGAGGGGGAAAGCCAGCCCGTCGGAAACGCGGGAAACGATGTATGCTTCCACGCCCAGCTGGCCGCGCAGCGGCTCAAGCTTGCTCCAGAAGAGGTCGAGCACCACGAGGAAGCGCGGCGTGCAGTCGCCAAAATGGTGCGTCAGCTCCTTCTCCATGTACAGGGGATTGGTCATCACCACCGTTGCTCCCGCCTTGAGAGCGCCCCAGAAGGCGATGATGGTCTGCGGCAGATTGGGCATCATGATGGCCACGCGGTCGCCGGCCTGCAGCCCCATGCTGCGGAGCGACGCCGCAAAATGTTCAGCCTTTTCCCTGAGCTGGGCGTAGGTCAGCGTAAGGTTCTGGAAGCAGACGGCCTTGCGCTGGCCGAATTTTTCCGCGGCTTCATCCAGGAAGGACTGGAGCGGGCGGGGGACGATGTTGGGATGCAGCGGTGCACCTTCCTGTATATGCGCCTTCCATGCAATGTTTTCTTCGCTCATGCTTAGCCCCTGGGTTAGAAAAATACGCAGCAATCATAACGGCAACGGGATGGCTTGTCACGCATTAACTGCCGGCCGGCTGCAATAAGGACGGCGTGCATCGCCTAGGGGACTGCGGCTTTTTTGTTCCTCATGGCCTGGCGGTAGCGCAGCACGGCGGCATTGTGCTCCGCAAGGTTCTTTGAGAAGGCATGCCCGCGGTCTGTGCCCGTGGCGACGAAATACAGGAAATCATGGGATTCCGGAGAAATGGCCGCCTTGAGCGCAGACGCTCCAAAGGAACATATGGGGCCGGGAGGCAGACCGGGATTCTGATAGGTGTTGTAGCGGTTGCCGGGATCGTCCAGGTGGCGGCGCAGGAGGGGGCCCGAAAAATGGCTCCCCAAGCCATAGATCACCGTGGGGTCGGCCTGCAGCAGCATGCCCTGGCGCAGCCTGTTGGCGTAAACGCCGGCCACGCGTGCGCGCTCCGCCGGGACGCCCGTCTCCTTCTCCACGATGGACGAGAGGATCACCAGGTGCCTGAGCTCAGCAGTGGAAGGACGCGCCTGCCAGAGCTTGTCAGCCTTTTGCCAGAAGGTGTCCACGAGGCGGTTGGCCACGGTGCGCGCCGCCTCCATGTCCGCTTCTTCGGGATGCGGCAGGAGGTAGGTATCGGGGAAGAGAAAGCCTTCGGCAGATCCGAAGGGGATGCCCCAGTGCCGCAGGAACTCAGGATCGTGGATCACGGTGGTGAAATCCGACGCCTTGCAAAAGCCTTCTTTCTCGAGCAGGTCGGCCACCTCCCACCATGCCATCCCTTCGCGGAGGGTCAGCCTGTAGAGCATGGCCTTGCCCGTGGCAAGCATGTCCAGGACCTTTCCGGGCTGCCAGTCGGTGCGCACGAGGAAGCGCCCTTTCTGCAGGCTCCTGCCCTTGTCTTTCCACCGGGCAAGGAGGGAAAAGCGCAGTGCATCCGTCACGACCCCTTCCTTCTGCAGCATCGCGGCGATCTGCTGAAGGGTCATGCCCTGCCGGATGTCGATGACGAGCGGCTTGCCGGAAGAAGAAGGCGCCGACTCCAGAAAATGACGCGCGTCCTGCCATGCATAGAGCGCCGCGGCCGCGCAGGCCAGGAACACCGCCAGGAGCATCCAGAGCAAGACATGGCGCTTTTTACGGGGAGGCGCGGCAGGAGAAGGTGCCCCGGTTGTGCCGGCGGCGCCTCCGGCGGCCGGTCCCGGCGGATCCGTCACGGCGACGCTTCCCTCCGGTGGTCCCTGCTCGTCCTCAGTGGCGTCATGGGACGGCTGGGCGTCCATGGCGTTTTTCGCATCCTGTCCGGGCTGCTGTTCAGCTTCCGTGCTCACGCAAGGACCCTCCTGCCTGCAGGCTGGTTGAGGAATGATTCCAGGATCAGCACGGCGGCCTGCTGATCCACGACGCTTTTCACTTTTGCGGGGGAGAGCCCCATGCCCGCAAGCTCGCCTTCGGCCTCGGCGCTGCTCAGGACCTCGTTCATCCAGAACACGGGAAGCGTCGTCCTGCGCTTGAGGGATTGCACGAAGTGGCGCGTCTGCGTGGTCATGAGGCATTCCGTCCCGTCGGTGTGCAGGGGCAGCCCCACGACGATGGCGCCGGCCTGCTCTTCCTCGACAAGATGCAGCAGTTCTTCAAAAAAAAGCGCCTTTGTCTTGCGCTCCAGCGTGCGGCGCGGAAAAGCGAAGGACTCTCCGGCGTCAGAAACGGCGATGCCGCAGCGCTTGATCCCGTAGTCTATGGCAAGAAATCTCATGGCAGGGCCCTGTTTTGCGCCCGTCCGATACCGCCGGGCTCCACCCCCTAGGATAAGCGCCGGCGCACATGTTGGCAAGGATGTTTAATCCTGCCCGCCCTGCCCCGCCTTTGACCTTGCCGGGGGACATCACTCCCGCGGCTTGCCGCCCCGCATGCGGGACAGGCGTTTCCTGCCAGGCAATGCAACGAGGCTTAAAAATCAAGCCCCCGCAGATACGTTCCGTATCAAGCAGGGGCTCACTGTTAAATAAATTGGCGTCCCCAAGGGGATTTGAACCCCTGTTGACGGCGTGAAAGGCCGCTGTCCTGGGCCGGCTAGACGATGGGGACGCATTGCGTGGCTGGGCTACAAGGACTCGAACCTTGATTATCGGAGCCAGAATCCGGCGTCCTGCCAATTGAACGATAGCCCAACGTGGAAAAGATGGATATCAGAATTTAAAAATATGTCAAGCAAAAGCCCTGAAGAAAAATCGGCATGCGGGAAAAATAGCGCAGCGCCATCATGCCGCACGAAGCCTGGCCGTGCAGGATCCCCGGCGTGGTGCATGGCAAAGGTTGGCCGGGCACATGGCGGCAGCTGGTCAGGCGGAAGGGGGCGGCAGCCGGCGGTGCGTGGAAAAGCGGGCGAAGATGAGGTGGCAGGACCACCATACGGCAATGACGGACAGGATGCCGATGATCCAGCCCACGGCGATGTCAAAGGGATAGTTGCGCCCGAGGTAGACCTGGGAATATCCGACGCCAAACGGCAAAAGGAAGACCCAGGGGTTGGAACGGTAAAAAAGCATGGACAGCACGATGGCCAGCGACATGCATGCTGCCGCGGGGGGAGACGGCATGGAACCGCCCATGTTCTGCGCCGGGGAGGCATCAACATGGGTCACGACCCATTCCCCGGTCTCCGGCACGCAAAAGTTCGCCCCTTCCACGGCAACGCAGGGACGGTCCCTGCCGATGGCATGCTTGAGGGCGCTCGTGGTGGCATCGCAAACGCCTATGGACAGGCCGAGAAGCAGGATGAGCATGAAGACACGCCCCACCGGCTCCAGGGACGACCTCCAGCAATGCACGGCATAGGCCACGATGAACAGGATCGCCCCCGCCCACATGATCCAGGCCTGGGAGAACAAGGGCATGATGAAGTCGAACACTCCGTTGTGCCCGCTGATATTGATCAGCTCAAAGAGCTTCGTATCCAAGGATTGAAACATAAGGCCCCCGATAGCCGCCGCAGCAACGGCGGCGCTGCGGCATAGGAAAACTGGGCAAGGAATCAGCTTACTGCTTCTTCGCCGTCTGAGTCAATCTTCGCATCCGCCCGGGAATCCAGGGCGAACTGCCAGCGGGCCAGTCCGTTGTAGATGTTTTTGCGCCGTGTTTTATCGCCTCCGCACATGGCGTCGAGCACGTCCATCATGCCGGCGCGCGCCGTCCTGCCCGCAGATGGGCAGGCATTGGCGAACACGGGCAGCCCCCATTGCCTTGCGGCCCGGGCGATCACCGCCTTGGGCAGGAGCATGAGCGGGCGGATGACGCGCAGGCGCCCTCCAAAAAACGGCTCGCTCATGCCCATCCCGGAGACCTTCCCGGTCTGCACCAGGTTCATCAGGAAATTCGTGACCAGGTCGTCATTGTTGTGCCCGAAGGCCAGATGCGTGAGCCCGTACTGCGCGCATAAGGCAAAAAGGCGCTTGCGGCGCAGCCTGGCGCAGTAAAAGCATGGGGAATTGCGGAGGTTTTCCGGCGAATGGCCGCGCGGGCCGAAATCGGTGACTTCAAGATGCCCCGCGATCCCTTCGGCAGCCAGCCATTCCGCCAGGGGCGCATGGCTATCCGGCACGAATCCGGGATTGAGATGCAGGGCCATGAACTCGAAGCGGAAAGGAACGATGCGCTGCCGCAGCTGCATGACCTTGAGAAGGACAAAGCTGTCCACCCCGCCGGAAACAGCCACGCCGACGCGCGCCCCCTCGCAGAGCATGCCTGCGCCCTGCATGGCCTTGCCGGCCGTTTTCACGCACGTCTGCTGTGCGTAGGTGGTGACCGCGTTAAGCCTGGACAACCTGCTCCTCCTTGTTTCGCCTGCCGGGACAGGAGATGCTACGCATGCCATGCCGCGCTGAGCAGCGTGCGCACGCCGAACCCCGTGCATCCCTTGGCGTTGATGGGGGAATCATCATGGTCCGCGCCGGCCATGTCGATGTGGGCCCAGCGCACGCCGCCCGCAAACTGCTTGAGGAAGACCGCGGCATGCAGTGCCCCGCCCTCGCGCGCCCCCGAATTCTGCATGTCAGCGCAGGCGCTCTCCAGCACCTTGAGGCTGGAGCTCTCCCAGAGGGGGAGCCTCCAGTTGCGCTCGCCAAGGCGCGTCCCATGTCCATGCAAGACCTCGGCCAAGGCATCGTCGGTGGAGAACAGCCCTGCGGCCCGCTTGCCCAGGGCGACCTCGCATGCCCCCGTGAGCGTGGCGATGTCTATGATGCATTCGGGATCGTACTGCTCACGCGCCCAGGCGAGGGCATCGGCAAGGACGAGCCGGCCTTCTGCATCGGTATTGACGATCTCGATGGTCTTGCCGTTCTTCGCCCTCACGATGTCGCCGGGCCGGGTGGCATGTCCGCCGGGCATGTTTTCGGCGCAAGCCATGATGCCGACCACCGGACGCGCAGGGGCATGCGATGCCGCAAGGATGCCCAGGGCTTCCATGACGCCCAGCACGGCGGCAGCGCCGGACATATCCGCCTTCATGTCCTCCATGCCTTTGGCGGGCTTGAGGCTTATGCCGCCGGAATCGAAGCACAGCCCCTTGCCCAGGAGGACCAGGGGGGGCTTTCCTTCCGTGCCCCTGGGGAAATACTCCACGACGGCCATGCGCGGTTCTTCCGATGAGCCCTTGCACACGGCAAGATAGGCTTCCATGCCCTCGGCCTTCAAGTCGTCAGGACCCAGGCAGCGGAAGGACATGCCCCGCCGGCGGGCGACCTCCCCGGCCCTGGAGGCAAAGTCCACAGGCGTGAGGGCATTAGCCGGGGCGTTTGCCAGGTCGCGCGCCAGCGTTATGCCGGCGGCTTCGGCTTCTCCCATGCGCACGGAGCCCCGCAGCCCATCCTCAACGAATGCATCGGCAAGCAGGAAGGTCAGCCTGCGGGGCGCGTTCCGGACTTCCCTGCCGCTCTTCCACTGGTCGAAGCTGTACAGGGCCATGTGCGCAGCCACGACGGTCTCGCGGGCGGCGCCATCAAGGTCGAGCCCGAGCTCCGCAGCAACGCGCCTGAGGGACGTCCCGTCGATGCCCACGAACTCCAGCCCCAGTTCCCTGCACCAGCGCATGGCACGCCCCACAGCGAAGCGGAATCCTTCGGCGTCAAGGCTTCCGTGCTGTCCGAGCCCTATCCCCAGGACACGGGGGATCTCCATGCCCTGCGGACCATAGAACATGACGGACTGCTCCTTTTTCGCCCTGAAATCGCGCCATGCCGGGGCTATGTCCAGCCAGACGGCCCTCTCTGCCAGTTCGGGGCAGGCCTGGGCCGTCCCCTCCCCTTCAAAAACAAAGGTCAACGCCACGTCCGCCTTCCACGCGGACGGACCGCCCGTCTGAAAACCCGTATCCATAGAGACCTCGCACCGATCTGAGTTCATGTCTTCATCGTTCAGCGCGCATCCAGTCCGGCGGCCCTGCGCAGGGCACGCACCTCAGCTGCCGTGAGGGGGCGCGCGCATCCCTCGGGCAGGCTTCCCAGCGAAAGCGGTCCTTCTGCAATGCGGCGGAGGCGCAGCACCGTCAGCGAAAGGTCGCGGCACATGCGCCGTATCTGGCGGTTCACTCCCTGCCGCAGCACGAGTTCCAGGAGCACGCCGCGCCCGCTCCAGGGCAGGCGCTGGCATTCCACGGGCAAGAGGCGGTCCCCTTCAGCAAGGGTCATGCCGCTGCGCATGGCGCTGAGCGCCTCCTCCACGGAGCCCTCCCCGTTTTCCGGGCGCACGAGCACGCGGTACGTCTTGGGGAGATGCCAGCGGGGGTGCGTAAGGCGGTTGGCCAGTTCGCCGTCGTTGGTGAGGAGCAGCAGCCCCTGGGAAAAATAATCGAGCCGTCCCACGGGATAGAGGCGCAGTCCGCGCCACTGTTCAGGGACGAGGTCGATCACGGTGGTGCGACCCTGGGGGTCGCTGGCCGTGGAGACCACGTGCACGGGCTTGTTGAGCATGATCCAGCAAAGGGGCTCTGCGGATCCGGCGCGCAGCACGCGTCCGCCGACTTCCAGCTTGTCGCCTGGAAAGACCTTGACGCCGGGGCTGTCCGCGACGATGCCATTGACCCGCACCTGCCCGGAAAACACCAGGTCATCTGCGGCCCTGCGCGAGCAGACGCCCGCGTCTGCCAATGCCTTGTTCAACCGGATGCCTTCAGCCACCCTGCCCTCGCTTTGCGCCAGCCCAAAAAAAATGCACCCGGGGGCTTGGCACTTCCCGATAATGTGGGCTAAGATAGATCGCGTCAAGCACATTCTTCCACCGCAGCCTGCCCGACCGCCTATGCACCTCCCCCCTGCGCTCACATCTGCCATCTGCTCCTCCATCTATACCGTCCTCTGCGCTTCGCTGAGGATACGGGAGGAGAACAGGCAGCCCGCGGACGATCTGCACGACCGGGGACACAGGCTCATCGTCTGCCTGTGGCATGACGAGATGTTCGCCCTCATCCCCCATGCAAAGCAGCTCAAGCTGGCGGCCATCATCAGCGCGAGCCGCGACGGCGACATGCTGGCGCGCATCCTGGCTTCCAAAAACGTGGGCGCCGTGCGCGGCTCCAGCAGGCGCGGAGGCGCCAACGCCCTGCTTGCCATGGCGCACCTGATGCAAAACGAAGAGACGGATGCCGTCATCACCGTGGACGGGCCTGCCGGTCCTTGGCACAAAGCCAAGGATGGCGCACTGTTCCTGGCCCACCAGACCGATGCGCATATCCTGCCGGTGCGGATCCGCCACAGCTGCGCATGGCATGCGCCCACATGGGACAGGTTCCAGGTCCCGCTGCCCTTCAGCAGCGCCGTCGTGCGCTACGGCACGCCCTGGGAGGCCGGCACGCTGGCCGTTCCCGGGCTGGATGAAGATTCCATAGCTTCTGCCCGGGCCCGCCTTGAACGCGACATGGAATCCCTTGGATCCGGCTGGAAGGACCGCCCATGACCGCCCTTGAACGACTGCGGTTCCTTGTGCTGCGCTGCCTGGGCGCAGCCATAGGCTCGTGCGGATTCAGAGGCATCCGTTTCCTCGGCGGCGCCGTGGGCGGCATGATATGGCTCGCAGTCCCCGGACGCCGCGCCCTCGCCACAAGGAACGTGCACGAAAGGCTCGGCCTGCCTCCCGGCCAGGCAGCGGACGTAGCCAGGGAAAGCTTCCGTTCCGCCGGACGCGCCTTCCTTGAAATGCTGCTGACCCGGCGGTTCGGTTTCGATGATCCCCATCTCCGCATGGACCCGCCGGACTCCCTGGACCGCCTGCGCGCCTGCGGACGGCCCATCGTGGCGGCAACGGCGCATTTCGGCGCGTGGGAGCTTTTAGCCTCCCTGCTGGGCCAGCTTTACGAGGAGCCCCGCCCGCGGCTCGTCGTCGTGCGCAAATATTCCGATCCGGCAGTCCACGCCTTCATCGAAGGCCAGCGCCAGGCGAAAGGCGCGCAGATGGTCGGCCACCGCCAGGCTGCCATGACCGTGCTGCGGGCCCTGCGCAAAAACGCCATCGCCGCCTTCCTTGTGGATCACAACACGAAACCGGAGGAAGCGGTGTTCCTTCCCTTCCTGGGGAAAGAGGCGGCCGTCAACCTGGGGCCTGCCATACTGGCCGTGCGCGCCAAAGCCCTGATATGGCCCGTTGCCCTGGCCAGGGAAGGCCGCAGCTACGTTTTCAGGACGCAGGAACCGATGGATACCGCCATGCTCGACGGCAACTTTGAAGAACGCGTGTTCCAGGCAGCGGAGTTTTATACCAGGGCGGTGGAGCACTTCGTGCGCAGGGAGCCGGAGCAATGGTTCTGGATGCACGACCGCTGGAAGACGAGGCCCGGGCAGCCTGCAGCTGCCGGCGGACAGGAAAAGGACAGCGGCGCATCCCGCTGAGGGCACAGGATATGAAAGCGACCCCCTTTATCATACGCGGTTTCCTCATCGGCAGCTCCATCGGGATCTTCGCCGTGCTCCTGGGTTTCATGACGACATCCGAAGGCATCGTCTTCGGTTCCGCCATGGGCGTGCTCGCGGGCTATACCAGCGCACGGCTCGCTGCCAGGTACAGGAAAGATCCAGACAAGAGATAAGGGAGATGGCTGCGCCCCGTCATTCAGGACGGCGCACCTGCCTTGCCGCGCAAAAACGCAGCACCGAAGCCAGGAATGCCTGCGTGCTGCTGAGGAGCGCATCGTCGGAGGCCAGGCTTTCCGGACGGTGGAGCTGGACGACCAGCCGTCCCCAGAGCATCCTGTGCGCATAGGGGCGCATGCTCCTGGGCAATCCCAGGGCATCACGGGACTCCGACCCCAGGACCATGACCGCACGGGGCGAAAGCATGCCCACGGCTGACCAGAACACCGGGGCCGCATCACCCTCCCCCGGCAGCCGGTGCGGCCAGAAGACATGCGTCCCAGACGGGTGGGCCAGCCCTTCCAGGATGCTCCTCATCACCCTGCGGCGTCCCGCATCAGGGTGGCCGGTCAGATCTTCGCCCAGTCCGGGATACGTCCAGACCACAAGGGGGCGCGGCGGTATCTTATGCCTGCGCCACAGGTCCTGCCAGGGGGCGCTCCACTTCTCAAGCGGGATGACCTCCGGCGCTTCAGGCGGTGCGGCAACGGACCTGGACGCGGCCGCCCTGCTTTTTTCCTGGCCATGGGCCTGCGCCGGGGGAACAGCAGGTGCACGGCTCCCCTTCCGGACCGGGGAGGGCGCTGGCCCCCCCGGGGGATCCTGTGCGCGCTGCGGCTCCGTTCTTCCCCTCAGCTGGCCGGCACGCAGGGCATCTTCTGCCAGCAGGTATTCAAAACCCGCGTTGAGCCACGGGCGCAGGAGGATGGATGCGCTGTTCATGCTCCCAGCGTCCGCACCCAGTCGAGTATCTTCCAGGCGACCTGTGTCTTGGGCATTTCCGGCCATTGCTCTTCACGCCCCTGGGCATCGGCAGCGTACACTCTGTTGCTTGCCCGGCCAAAGCCGTCGGATATCCTGTTGCCCACGATCATGTCTGCCCCCTTGGAAGCCAGCTTGCTGCGGACGGCAGAGGCAAGGCTGTCCATGTCGGGGGAGCTTTCCGCCGCGAAACCGACGGCGATCTGCCCGTCAGAGCGGTCTTCGGCAAGCGTGCGCAGGATATCGGCGTTGGGCAGGAACTCCAGGCTGAATCCATGCTCGGCGCCGGACTTTTTAAATTTGCCCGGTCCGTGGGGCGCAGGACGGAAATCGGCCACTGCGGCCGTGAAGATGCCGACATCCATGTGCGGCCACAGACCCGCAGCCGCGTCCATCATGGCAGCGGCGCTCAACGCATCGTGCCGCTGGAAGCCGGCATCGGAGGGCAGCCAGATATCGACCGCCCCGCATACGGCATGCACCTCGGCACCGCGCAGCCATGCCGCTATGGCGATGGATGCCCCCATGGAACCCGTAGAGCCGTTGGTCCAGAAGCGCACGTCGTCCCAGGGTTCGCGCGTCGGCCCCAGCGTGACGAGGACGTTCCTGCCCTCCATGTCCTGGGGGGTCAGGGATTTGAGCCCGGCAAGGTAGATCATGCGCAGGTCTGCCAGGCGCCCATGCCCTTCGTCATCGCAGGCCATGCGCCCGCTGTCCGGTCCGACAAAGGTGACCCCCCTTTCCTTGAGCAGGGCCACGTTGGCCTGGGTCGCCTGGTTCTGCCACATGCGGGGATTCATGGCCGGCGCCACGACGACGGGGCCGTCAAAAGCCAGCGCCTGGGCCGAGAGCATATCATCGGCGATCCCATGCGCCATCTTGGCCAGGATATCGGCCGTAGCCGGGGCGATCACCAGCGCATCGGCATTCTGACCGGGTTCCAGATGCCCGAAGACATCTTCGCCGGCGAACATCCCCCCGTACACCGGCAGGGCGCCCAGCGCCTCAAAAGTCAGCGGCGCGATGAATCGCTGTGCCGAAGCCGTCAGCGTAGCGCCGACGCCTATGCCCGCGTCCTGCCAGCGGCGGACGAGCTCCGGCACACGGAAGGCCGCGATGGATCCTGTCACCCCCAGATGGAGCCGTTTCCCGGCAAAACGCTTAAAAAGCAGGTGCTTTTCCATGCTACTCCGAAAGGGGCTTCACCTGACCTGACGACTGGGCGGCGGAAGAACGGAGGGCGTTGTTGACTTCGTCATGCACGCGCGGGACGTTGGTGAGCACCTGGGCGTTCACCCCGTTGACGACCCATACGTCCATGCGGGTGGTCACCACGCTTTCCTGGAAGAAGATAGCCGCGAAATGCGGGGCTTTTTCGTAAAGCTGCATGGAGCGCACGCCAATGGAGGAGCCGCGCAGCTGCCAGCCTTCGCGCGTCATGTTCTGCATCATCACGTTGGCCAGCGAGACCCTGTCCACGCGGCCGCTGAAGGCTTCGACGCCGAACTTCGTCCCGTCGGTGCCCATGGTCACCAGCGTGTCATCGTTGCTCGTGCTCATGGGCGCAGGGATGGGGATGTCCGGGAACTGCGAAACATAGCTTTCGGTGATGCTGGGCTGCTGGAACGGATTGGGGACATTGGGCATCTGCATATTGGAGCAGCCGGAAAAAAGAAGCATGGCCGCAAGTCCGGCAAAGATAAAGCGGGATTTCATGGCACCTCCGAACGACCGGGGTTATACGTTGCATCAAGGCGGGAATCTGGGTCCCCACAGGGGACACTAAGCCAAAACAGGGCAAAGCGCAATTGCCGCACAGGATTTAATTCGGGGTCAGCATCCGCCTCCGCCTCCGCCGCCGCCCCCGCCGCCGGCGCCGCCTCCGCCGCCCCCGAACGAGCTGGAGGAGCTGGCCGCTTGCGCACCGGCATACGAGGCTGCGCTGGAAGACGCCTGCCCCGAAAGCGCGCTGCAGGCGAGCATGAGGTCCCTGGCCGGTGCAGCCGCCTGCATATCCACGACATCGGCAAAGCGCCTGCCCCAGGCTTCTTCCAGATCGAGCGCCACGGCATAGGGCATGAGCTCCTGGAAATGCGCCGCGGTCAGTTCCGGCGGGTTGATCAGGTTGAGCCTGTCGCGCTCCGCCATGCCGATGTACATGGCCAGTCCTTCTATGCCGTCAAGCAGCTTGCGCGCCTCCGGCGTCGGGGCGTCCATGATGAAGGAAAAACCCAGGGGGATGAGCGCCGCCAGCAGCATCAGCGCCATCTGCTCCCAGGTGAGCTCCTGGAACAGCGTCCCGCCGAAGCCCCAGGCAAAGCCTCCGAACACGGTGAGCGACAGGGGAAGGGCAAAGAGCAGGAGCACGACGCAGCCGAAAAAGTTGCGTGACTGCCAGCTGCGCTTTGCGAACCACAGGATCTTCCTGAGGAAGAAGAATGCGCCCAGGAACACGGCGAACACACCCAGCACCTGCGCCAGCAGGTCCGGATCGATCATCACCACGATGGAGGAAAGGCCGATGGCAGCAGCAGCAAAGCCAAGGACGGTCCATACCGAGCCGAACAGCCCGCTGACGAGCCCTTTGCCGTGGCTCCCCTTCCAGAGGCTGCCGAAATCGGCATCGATCTGCCCCAGCAGCGCATTGAGCATGCCGTACAGTTCCTCGCCGTGCCTTGAGTCCACAGGCAGCTCTCCATGCGGCATGGCCTCGAGCAGGGCATTCTCCTCGTTGAAGGACGAAGTGCCGGCCTTCCTTCTCAGGACGAAGCCCTGCTTTGCACCGCCGTTAACGGCGCATATCCCGCGCGTAGCCAGGGAAAGCAGCGCCACGCCCAGGCATTTGGGCGCGTATGCAGCCTTGTTGTGCAGATAGCTCACTCCGCATGGGGATATGGGGCCCGCCTTGCGCCCCGCCTGCCCTATGCCGGTCACAGGGGGATGGAACAGCGGGATGACCACGCCTTTTTTGGGGTCGCGCCCGCGGAAATACCAGGCCAGGGTAAAATAGGCCAGGAGCAGCGCATCCAAAACGGCCAGGCACAGCTCGGCAAAGCTGTCCAGATCGCGGCTCCCGGATGGAAGCGTGACAAAGCCCTTTTCCCAGCCGGCGGCCACGGTCAGTTCCTCCCCGGGCTGGACAGGCCTGGTCGTGGCAAAGCGCATCACCACGCGGCCGTCCTGCCACCCATGCTCCATGCGCACGCCGCCGGACTCAAACCCGCCGTGCGTGTCGTGCCAGGCCTTCTGCCCGTAAAAGCCGGCGCCTGCGGGGCACAGCACCACGCAGGAAGCGGATCCGATGGGGTTTTCCCACTCATGCCCGGTGACGTTCCAGGTGAGCTCGTCGTTCTTCTCGAACATGCCCACCTGCCCGGTCATGACATAGCGCAGCACGAACTCGTGGACGCCCGGCACAAGCTCCCTGGCTTTGTTCCGCTGATACACGCGCACGATATTGCCTTCGCGCACGATGTCGTCGCTGGGGCGCGCCTCACCGTCGATGGCCACAGAGAGCACGTCCATCGCGGCGCGGCCCTGCTTGCGCCAGCGCGTGGTCACGGGGATGCCGCGGTATATGCCGTGGCCGCCTTCGACCGTGCGCACGAGCAGCCTTTCCTCCACGAGGATGCTCCCGTCGCCCCGCACGTCGACTGTGGACGAAAAGCTCTGGATGAATATGGGGACAGCCAGGGATTCCGCCGCGGCAAAGACAAGTGACGCGGCGCAGAGAAGGAACGCTGCCAGCAGACGCTTCATGACGCCTCCGCAAAAGAAAAGGGCGCCGGCTCATGCACGGCGCCCATGCTGTCGCTAAAAGGAGACCTGCGGGACTTCCCGCTCCGATTCGTTGTCGAGCTCGAAGTATTCGAACTTGCGGAAGCCAAAGCTGCCGGCGATGAGGTTGGCAGGGAAGGTCTGTATGCGGTTGTTCTGGTCGCGCGAGGCGCCATTGTAGTAGCGGCGGGCCAGCTGTATCTCGTTTTCCGTGTCGCTCAGGGTCTGCTGGAGATGCAGGAAATTCTCGTTCGCCTTGAGCTGGGGGTAGTTCTCGGCCACGGCGAACAGGCGGCCCAGCGCAGCGGAGAGACCCTTTTCCGCCTCGCCCACGGCGCGCACATCGCTGCTCTTGGAAAGCTCGACGCTGGCAGCGCGGGCCCTGGTGACGGCTTCCAGCACCTCGCTCTCGTGGGCGGCATAGCCCTTGACCACGTTCACCAGGTTGGGGATGAGGTCGTGCCGGCGCTTGAGCTGCACGCTGATGCCGCTCCACGCCTCTTCGGCCAGGTTGCGCCCGCGCACCATGCCGTTGTAAAGGGCGATAACGAACAGACCCAGGACAAGGACGACCGCCAGGAAAACGCCAAGCAAGATCATGATCCATCCTCCATGCCCGCTGCCGGGCCGGCGTTGGACGTTTGCCGGACGGAAGCCCCGCCGAAAGGCCACCCCAGCACTTCAAAGGCAACAGCCTGCCGTGCCGATCCCAGAAACTCCAGAAGCTCCTCCCGCTGATGCGGGGAAAAGGACAGCTTGAGCAGGCCCCCGTCCGCGTCCAGGACAGTGAGCATGGCAAGATGCCCGCCCGTCCCTTCCAGAAGATAACGAAAAAGACCCGCGCCGTCTGAACCGGCACGGATCAAAATGTTATCAGAAGACCTTGCAGGTGGCAACACGGCAGGGCGTGCCGCGCGGGAAGCTCCCCCGGCATCCCCCCCATCCTGCGAAACGGGAAAAACGCCGGCGCCCATGCTACTTCATGCGGTAGGTGATGCGGCCCCTGGTCAGGTCGTAAGGCGAAAGCTCCACCTTGACGCGGTCGCCCGGAAGGATGCGGATGTAAAACTTGCGCATTTTGCCGGATATGTGCGAAAGCACCTCGTGGCCGTTTTCCAGCTTGACCCTGAACATGGCGTTGGGCAGGGCTTCCTCGACCACGCCGTCCACTTCTATGGCATCTTCTTTAGGCATGTTCCCTCCGAAAAAATCTCCCGAGATGTTTTCCATAAACGCGCACGGCTGTCAAGAAAAACCATCGTGCGCGCCCGGCGCTCCGGGATGCGCGGCTTTGACTTTTCGGGCAGCCTGGCTCATATTCCCCTCCAGGAGGACGACATGGCAGAAACACGCTACCTTTCCGAGCTTTTCAACGTGCAGCCGCCGAACTGGGGGCTGCGGGGCGATCCTTTTTTGTGGGAAGACATGAAGCAGGCATTCTCCGGAGTGCCTTTCCCGTATGATTCCTTCCGCCTCGTGCAGGACGTGAAACGCCTTTTCCGCGACAAGACCGGCGCAGAACTGGAAAACGGGGCGCACCCCTACGTTGCCGCCTACGACAGGGGAGGCATGTCCTCGGGCCAGGTCTCCGGCCGCTTCTGGCTGAACACGGCCATCCCCCTGCTGCTGGCCCTGCGCGACATCGCCGAAAGCAACATGGAAGAATTCGACGGCATCCTCAAAGACGGCACGGCGCGTTTTGCCCTGCGCAGCCACCCCTGCTCGCCGAACTGAGGGACAAAAAAAGCCCCCGTTCAAGGGGGCGGAAAAGGCATGCGCGGCAAGGATCAATGCACGTGTTCGCCCCGGCGGACGCGGAGCACGATGGCCCAGATCATCACGGCGAAATAGATCCAGATGCAGGCCACCCCGACAAAGCCCTGGGCGCTGGAATGCATGGCGCTGCCAAACAACGTCGTCAAAAAGTCTCCCATATCATGCTCCTTGGAATATCGGCGCTGAACCTTTGTTTTCCTTATTAAAACCAAGCCTGCAAAATTGTCAAGGGATAAACCGGAAGAGGGGATCATGGACCGTACGTGCGGCATGCTGGAGATCGAAGCGGAAAGGCTTTCTTCCGACGGACGGGCCGTAGGCCGCACGCCTGAAGGGATCGCCGTTTTCATACGCGGCGCCCTGCCCGGACAGCGCGTGCTGGCGCGCGCCGGCCGGCGGAAAAGAAACTTCATCGAGGCAGAGGCAGTGCGAGTGATGCGCCCTGCCAGCGGAGAGCGCCCCCCCGCCTGCCCGCACGCCGGCGGATGCGGCGGCTGCCCCTGGCAGTGCCTGCCTTACCACGAGCAGCTGAGATGGAAGCGGAGCATCGTCGTTGATGCGCTCAACCGCATCGGGCATCTCGGCCTGCCCTCCCAGGCCGTGCCGGAGCCCCTCTTTGCCCGGGACGGGACCGCGCCTGCGGAATGGCGCTTCCGCAACAAGATGGAATTCTGCTTTGCCGAAGAGGACGGGCAGACCCTGCTCGGCCTACGCGCCCGCGCCTCCCGCCGCGTCTTCGACGTGCGGCAGTGCCTGCTGATGCCGCCGCGCGCCATGGATGTGCTTGAGGAACTGCGCCGGCTCTGCGCCGCCCAAGGCCTGCGCGCCGCGCCGGACCGGCCATCCGCCCCGTCGGCAGGAGGCAGGCTGTCTGTGCTGCGCTTTGCCGTCGTGCGCATGCCGCGCGCCGGCGGCTGCCTGCTGGAGCTGATCACCCTGCCCGCGCCGCACCTGGCCGATGCGTTCCGCACGATCGGCAAGGCCCTGCTTTCCTCCCCCTGCGGCATCACGGGCTTCGTCCACAGCGTGCGCGCGTCGCGCTCTGCCGTTGCCAGCGGCGAAAAGACCGTGCTCACGCTGGGCGGGCCCGGGCTGGAAGAGGTCCTGCACATCGGGGGGAGGTCCCTCACCTTCCGCCTGGGCCACGCCTCATTCTTCCAGGTGAACACGTCCGCCGCGGAGATCCTTTACGGCACGGCCGAACGCATGGCCGGAGAGATGTTCGGCGGCAAAGAGCCCTGGGGGCAGGACTGCTGGGACATCTACTGCGGCGTCGGCGGGCTGGCGCTTACCTTTGCCCCGCACTTCAAGCGCATCTTCGGGATGGAGATATCGCGGCAGGCCGCAGGGCTGGCTGGGGACAATGCCGCCCTCAACGGGCTGCCCGCCGGATCCTGCCGCTTTGCGGCGGGCGACGCTTCCGCCCTGGAACGTTCCTTTGCCGGACAGGGCGTGCCCGACCTGCTGGTCACTGACCCGCCGCGCGCAGGCATGGACCCGCAGACCACGGCATCCATCCTGCGGCACCGGCCCCCGCACCTGCTCCTCGTCTCCTGCGATCCGGCCACCCTGGCGCGGGACCTCGCCCTGCTCGCCCCGTCCTATGCCCTGCGCGCCATACAGCCTGTGGACCTCTTTCCGCAGACGCCGCACGTGGAGACCGTGTGCGCGCTGGAACGGCGCTGACCCTCCCGCCGCAAAAGGAGCGCAGCCCCCATCCCGGGCCTGGCAGTCCGCCATCCCGGGATGCTGCAATGATGCCCGGCATATCCGCCTTTTTTCATCCTGCCTTCTGCCGGTGCTTGCCATATCATCCCCCGGCGGATAAAAGATTCGGAACAGGGAAAACGGCGCGGAAGCTTTTCTCCCCGTCCCCTTGCCCTTGCCCACAGGGAGCTCACTATGAAGCAGTCCATCCTTTCGGCATTCCTCGCGCTGGTCCTCACAGGCATCCCTTCCTTCCACGGAGCCATGGCCATAGACTTCCCCCTTGCCAGGAAAACGGCCAGGACGGATGAACAAAAAGCGGCTGAACGGCAGCCCGTGCGCGTCGTCAAGCTCCACCGCGTGGGGCATGCCATGCACCAGAGCGGCATGGCCTTCCCCGGCAGGGTCGATGCGGCGCAGAAGGCCAAGCTCTTCTTCCGCGTGTCCGGTCCAGTCGTGGAGCGCGACCTCGTGCTGGGCAAGCCCGTGAACCAAGGCGACGTGCTCATGCGCATCGATCCGCGCGACTACCAGAGGGCGGTCGACAACCTGGCCATGCAGATCCAGGCGCTCGAGGCGCAGAACGCCCTGGCTTCCGTGCAGTATGCCCGCAAGAAGAACCTGCTCGCGTCCAAGTCCATCAGCCGGACGGAATTCGACGCCGCCGAAGCGGAAAAGAAAGCCTCCGACGCCCAGCTCATGGCCCTGCGCATCAACTACAGGAAGGCCCAGGACAGCCTGAACGACACCATCCTGCGCGCGCCCTTCACCGGCAACGTGACGGCGCTGGGCGTGGAGCTGCACGAACTGGCCCAGGCCGGAGCGACCGTCGTCGTCCTGGAGGACCTGCGTTCGCTCAAGATACGGATCCACATCCCCTCCGGGAGGCTCCCGGACGCGCTCACTGCGCCGATGCAGGGGCGGGAGCAGCAGTTCCGCGTGCGCGTCCCCGGCAGGCAGGAGACCTACCTTGCCGTCCTCACGGAATTTTCTCCGTCCACGTCTGCAGGGGGTGAGAGCTATGAGGCCATCCTCACCATGGAACAGCCTTCCTCCGGCTTCATCCTTCCCGGGATGAGCGTCGAGGCCTCCATCTACGCTGATGACCAGTCCGGGAACGGACGCGGGCAGGAAAGCGGGGGCGCGCTGGCCGTGCCCTGGGGCGCTGTGGTCAATGACAACGGCGCTTCCTTCGTCTGGCTCTACGACGCCGCAAGCAAAACGATCCGCAAATGCCCTGTGGAGGCCGAACGCGCCGGCGGTTCAGACTCGGCCCTCGTCACGGGAAAGCTCAGCCCGGGCGACCTCATCGTGGCTGCGGGCGGGGACTGGCTTTCGGAAGGCATGGAAGTCGATGTCCTGAACCCGGAGGTGCTGCGTGAAGATCATTGAGTACGTCCTGGGGCACAAAGCCCTTTTCTGGGTGCTCATGATCGCCGTCTGCCTGGGCGGGGCCGCCTCCTACGAAGGCATGGGCAAGCTTGAGAGCCCGCCGTTCAAGATAAAGACTGCCACGGTCTCCACCCTCTACCCCGGCGCATCGGCAAAGGAGGTGGAGGAAGAAGTCACGGAGAAGATCGAGGAAGAGATACAGAAAATGCCGCAGGTCGACTATGTCACCTCGCTCAGCCGCAGCGGCGTTTCCCTCATCTATGTCTATATCCGGCCGGAATTCGATTCCGCCGAACTGCCGCAGATCTGGGACGAACTGCGCAGGAAGGCCTCCGACATCCGCCCCAGGCTTCCTTCCGGCGTCACCGGGATGAGCGTGGGCGACGACTACGGCGACGTGTACGGCGTCTTCCTTGCCCTTTACGGCAGGGGCTACGGGACGGACGAGCTGAAAGCACAGGCCGACTTCCTCAAAAAGCGGCTGCTCATGGTCAAAGACGTTGCCCGCGTCGAATTCTGGGGGGTGCAGCAAAAAGTCATCTACGTGGAGTTCGACCGCGCAAAACTCGCCGGGATGGGCATATCGCAGCAGCAGATATTCCAGGCTCTGGAAAGCCGCAGCGCCCTGGCCGATGCCGGGGCCGTCCGCGTAGGGGACGAATACGCCCGCCTGCGCGTTTCCGGCGCCATAGACGGGCTGGAAGAGATCAGGAACCTCTACATCAGGGGCAGCGGCGGAGCCATGCTGCACCTGGGAGACATCGCCGATATCCGCCGGGGCCATGCGGAACCGCCGGCGCAGGTCATGCGCTTCAACGGGATGCCGGCCATCGGCATCGGCATCTCCACTGTCGAAGGGGGCAACGTCGTCTCCATGGGCAGGGACATACGCCGCCTGCTGGAAGAACTGGAGCCCTCGCTCCCCGCGGGCATGGAGATAGGCTCTGTCAACTACCAGTCGGACGATGTGGAGCGCTCCATCAGGGATTTCATGGTCAACCTGGCGGAATCCGTGGGCATCGTCATCGCCGTCCTGCTGCTGGCCATGGGGCTGCGTTCGGGGCTGGTGATCGGGGCGACCCTGCTTTTGACCATCCTGGGCACCTTCATCTGCATGCGGGCCCTGGGCATCGACCTGCAGATGGTCTCCCTGGCGACGCTCATCCTCGCCCTGGGCATGCTCGTGGACAATGCCATCGTCATCGTGGATGGATGCCTCGTCAGGATGCAGCGGGGCGAAGGCGCATCTGACGCCCTTGCCGGCATAGCGCGCGAGACAGCATGGCCGCTCCTCGGGGCGACGCTCGTTGCCATACTCGCCTTCGGTTCCATCGGGCTCAACACGGGCAATATCGGGGAATTCTGCCGCTCCCTGTTCTCCGTCATGGCCATCTCGCTCTTCCTGAGCTGGATCATGGCGCTCACCTTCACGCCCCTGCTCTGCCTTGCCCTGCTCAGGCCTGTCCCTTCTCCCGATGGGCAGGTGTACGGCGGCCGCCTGTACGGGATCTACCGGCGCCTGCTCGAAGCCTGCCTGCGCCACCGCACGGCAACGGTCACCGCCCTTGCCGCAGCCCTCGGAGCAGCCTCCATCGGCTTTGCCCACGTCCCCCAGACCTTTTTCCCGGATTCCTCACGGACGAAATTCTATGTCGAATACTGGCGCAACACCGCGAGCCATATCGATGAAACGCTCAAAGACCTGGAAGAGATAGCCGCCCATGCCTCCTCCCTGCCCGGCGCACGCAGCACTGCCGTCTTTGCAGGATCCGGCGCACTGCGGTTCATGCTCAGCTACGACGGCGGCAGCATGTCACCCGATTACGGGCAGGTCATCGTCGAAGTGGAAAGCAACAAGGCCATGGCCGGCATGATCCCTGCCATGGAGGAATACCTGGCACGGCGCTTCCCCAGCGCAGACACCATGGTGATGCGCTTCAGCGACGCTGCGAGCATGCCCCTGAAAGTCGCCGTGCGCTTTTCCGGGCCTGACCACGATGTGCTGCGGGGGCTGGCTGCGCAGGCCAAGGAGATCATGCGGCAAAGCGGGCACGCCAGGCATGTCCGCGACGACTGGCGGGCGCCCGTCAAGGTGAACCGCGTGCTCTATTCGGAGATCAAGGGCGGCCGCGCAGGAGTGACCCGCAAAGACATCGCCCAGTCCCTGCAGTGGAACTTCAGCGGCATCACGGCAGGCGCCCTGAGGGAACGCAACGACCTGGTCCCTGTCATCTCCCGCCCTACCGCCGAAGAACGGGCCTTCGCCCAGATAGGCAACGCCAGGGTCTGGAGCAGCGCCACGGGGCAGGCACATGCCCTGGACGCCGTGACCGACGGCATGCGGCCGGAATGGGAATCGCCCCAGATACGCCACAGGGACCGCATCCCCACGATCACCGCGCAATGCCGCGAACACGGCGTGATCGCGTCCGTCCTGCGCGACGAGATCCGCGAAAAGATGGAAGCCATCCCCCTGCCCCCGCTGTACTCCATGGAATGGGCGGGGGAATACGAGATCAAAAACCTGGCGATGGACGGTTTGAAGACCACCTTCCCCTTCTTCATCCTGCTCATGTTCCTGATGCTCATGACGCTGTTCCGCACCATGCGCGAGCCCCTGATAGCCTTCTTCACCATCCCCTTCGCGCTCATAGGCGTCGTGGCCGGGCTGCTCCTCACGGGCAAGTCCTTCGGCTTCATGGCCATACTGGGCTTTCTCGGGCTCACGGGCATGCTGCTCAAAAACGCCATCGTCCTGCTGGACCAGGTCGGCCTGGAACTCAAAACAGGAGCCGCCCCCTACGAGGCGCTCGTCAATGCATCCGTCAGCCGCCTGCGCCCCGTCGCCATGGCGGCCGGCACCACGGTGCTCGGCGTGCTCCCCCTGCTCTTCGACGACTTCTTCGATTCCATGGCGGCGACCATCATGTTCGGGCTGCTCTTTGCCACCCTGCTCACGCTCGTCATCGTGCCCGTGGGCTACGCCGTGCTGTTCAAGGTCGCGCCAGGCAGATGACCAGGATGCTTCACTTTTCCTTTTCTTCCTGTCCCCTGGGGAAAAGGATGTCGTAAACGGCCCTGGTCACCGGACCGGCAACGCTGCCGCCGCCGCCGCCATGTTCGATCATGGTCACGATCACGACTTTCCTGCCGTTCTTCTCGCCCCAGGAACCGATCCAGGCGTGGTCGCGCTGCCTGAACTCCATCTCGGCGCTCTTGACGCGCCGCTGGCCCTGCATGCGGATCTTGACCACCTGCGCCGTGCCCGTTTTTCCGCCTATGGTCATGTCCCCGCGCTTGAGCGACTTGGCCGTTGCGCCCTGCCCCACCACGGTCTTGACCATGGCATTGCGTATCCAGGCGCGGTGCTGGGGAGAAATGGGGGAGCGGGACACCACCTCGCGCGGGGCGTCGGCGACGAGCTGGGGCTTGAGGATGTCGCCGCCGTTGATGAGCGACGATATGAACACAGCGATCTGCACGGGGGTCACCAGCACATGCCCCTGGCCTATGGAGGCGTTGACGGTATCCCCCTGCAGCCAGGATTCGCCAAAGCGCTTTTTCTTCCATTGCCGCGAAGGCACGTTCCCCGGCGACTCATACGGCAGGTCTATGCCGGTCCGCCGGCCGAATCCGCATGCCCTGGCGAAGGCTCCCATGTTGTCGATGCCCATTCTCAGGGCCATGCTGTAATAGTACACGTCGCAGGAGCGGATGAGGGAATGCTCCATGTCCACGCCGCCATGTCCGTACCGGCTCCAGCAGCGGAAGGTATGGTTCCCCAGCTTGAGGAAGCCCGGGCAATGCACATGTTCCGCAGGGGAGACGCCCTTTTCGAGCAGCATGCCCGCCATCATCAGCTTCCACACCGACCCGGGGGGATAAGAGCTCTGTATGGTCCTGTTCTGGAGGGGGAAACGGGGATTGCTGCGCAGCGAGTTCCAGTCTTTTGACGAGAGCCCGCCTATGAAGATGTTGTTGTCGTATGCAGGACGCGTCACCAGTGCCAGCACCTGCCCCGAATCCGGATCCATGACGACGACGCTGCCGGAATGCTCGCCCATGGCTCCCATGACGGCATGCTGCAGCCTGGCGTTGATGGAAAGCGTGACATTCTGCCCCATGTGCGGGGATTCGATGAGCGTGCGGCTCAGCGGGCGGCCCAGGACATCGACTTCGAGGCGGTACGTCCCCTTCTGTCCGCGCAGCCGCTTGTCAAGGACCCTCTCCAGCCCCTGCTTGCCCACCACGTCGCCCAGGGAAAGGTCTGGATCCTCCGCCATCTCCTTCTCGCTGGCTTCCGCCACATAGCCCAGGATATGCGAAAACGCCTCCCCCTCGGGATAGTAGCGGCGGGAATGCGTCACCACGCGCAGCCCCGGCCAGCGGTACAGCTCCGCCTCTATGGGGACGACCTGTTCGAAGGGCATGTCCGTGAACAGCAGGATGGGATCGAAGCTCCTGCCCTTGTTCTTGTCCTGCTCGTACCTTGCCCGGATGCGCTCCAGGGGGACGCCGGTCCACGCGCTCACCTGGGCGAGCGCGGCGGGGATGTCCGGGCAGTATTCCCTCACCAGCGAAAGCCCGTACGCCGTACGGTTCTCGGCCACCAGCACGCCCGCGGCATCGTAGATCTCTCCGCGCGGGGCAAATATCCTTTCCTGGCGGAGGCGGTTTTCCTGCGCCATGCGCGCGAACTCCGGGCCACGGAGCACCTGGAGGTACCAGAAGCGCGCGCAAAAAAGCATGAACAGCAGGGCGATGCAGCACTGCAGCAAGGCAAGCCCGTATTTAGGGGGCTGGTATTCCTCGTTATCGTTCGCCAGCTTCATGCTTCACCGATCCCCTGAGAGAACTGGCGCCCCACCAGGCAAAAGGAGTGAGGAACACCTGCAGGAGGCATTCATTGAAAAGCACGTCCATCCGCACAGGAAAGTCCTGCAGCCTGCAGAGCAGGGGGAAAAAGGCGTAGCGCATGGCCGCAAGCACCGCGCCGAGCAGGATGACGAACAAAAGGTTCCTGCCCTGGAAAAGCTGGCATCCCGAATAAAAGAAAATGACCGCCATGGCGTACATGAGGGCCGTCCCTCCGAAGGCCAGGCTCCCCATGCCCTCCTGGAGCATGATGAACCACGCGCCGACGCACAGGGTCTGGACGGGACGCTGCTCCTGCAGCGCGAGCAAAAAGCCGGGAAGGAAAAAATCGAGCCCGGGGAAGACCGCCTGCATGGCCACGGCGGCAAAGCTGTACAGGAGCCACCAGGCTGTATTGCGCCAAAGCGTCATGGCCCCACCCGTTGCTTCTGCCCGGCATTCCCGTAAGGCTCGGCCATCTCCTGGTCAGCACTGACAGGGGTGCGCCTCGTGTAGACATCGCCTTTCTCCGGAGAGATGGAATCATCGGGCCTCTGGAGCAGGAAGACCTCCTCCAGCATATTGAAGTCGACCAGCGGCTCAGCCTGGATGGACAGGACGGATGCTCCCGCACGGGACGAAGCCCCCGATGAGATGGAGGTGACCCTCGCCACAGGGATCCCCTTGGGAAACAGGGAATCGAGCCCCGATGTCAGGAGCACCTCCCCGACATGGACCACCGAATTCTGCCTGACAAAGCGCAGCTCCAGCGGCATGCCTGGCCCGCCGCCGGCCACGATGCCCTGCACGCGTCCTTCGGAGGTTATCACGGAAACGCGAGAGCCCGTGTCGGTCAGGAGGAGGGCGACGGAAGTGGTGGGCCCGGACTTGAGGACGCGCCCAGCGACACCCTGCCAGGAAACGACGGGCGTCCCCGGTGCCGCCCCGGTCAGGTAGCCGTTGGAGAGCATCAAGGTGTTGAGCGCGGCATTGGGCCCCATGCGCCAGGCCAGCACGCGTGAAGCGATGGCCGGCCAGGCGGGACGGTAGGCAAGGTGCATGAGCCTGCGCAGGCGCTTGAGCTCAGCCATGTCCTCCCGTGTGTCGTCCAGGTCCTTGCGCAGCGTGCGCAGCTGGATCCTCAGCCTGTCGTTTTCTTCCCGCACCATGCGCAGATCGACATATTCCTGCCAGAGCCCTCGCAAGGAATGCCGCACGCTTTCGGCGCCGCGCATCACCCCCCCTGCGAACTCCAGCCCGGCTCCGGCGCACAGGCGGTCGAGCTGCCCCGTCCTCTGATTCCAGGTATATATGCCCAGGAAGAGCAGCAGCGTGCATATCACCAGGAGGAAGATGCGGCGCGGAACCATGTCTGACACTCCGAAGCGGCAAGGTCCGGTGCTTTCCGCAGCGGGCGGGAATGGCTGCGGACGCCCTGCCCTCAGGCACCGGCGCGGGGCTTAGTCGATGCACACGTCGCGCATGGTGCGCATATTGTCCAGGGCGATGCCCGTGCCCATGACGACGGTGGCGAGGGGGTCGTCCACGGTGAAAGTGGGCAGCGACGTATCTTCGCGCAGCAGCTGGTCCAGCCCCTTGAGGAGCGCTCCGCCGCCTGTGAGCACGATGCCGCGCTCCACGACGTCGGCTGCCAGTTCGGGAGGCGTCTGCTCCAGGGCCTGGCGAACGGCCTGGACGATCGCGTCCACCTGCTCCGAAATGGCCTTGCGCACCTCTTCCGAAGTGATAAGGATGGTCTGGGGGATGCCGGTCACGAGGTCGCGCCCGCGGACTTCGATCTGCTTTTCCTCCTCCACAGGATAGGCGGAGGCGATCTGGATCTTGATCTCTTCGGCGGTGGACTCGCCGATGAGCATGTTGTACTTGCGCTTGACATGGCGCAGGATGGCTTCGTCCATCTTGTCCCCGCCGACGCGCACGGACTTGGAATACACGATGCCGGAAAGCGAGATGACCGCGACTTCCGTCGTGCCGCCGCCGATGTCGACCACCATGTTGGCGGTAGGCTCCTGGATGGGAAGGTTGGCGCCTATGGCCGCCGCCATGGGTTCTTCGATGAGGTACACTTCACGCGCGCCGGCGCTGTACGCGGATTCCTTGACGGCGCGCTTCTCCACCTGGGTGATGCCCGTGGGCACGCACACCATGATGCGCGGGCGCACCAGGCGGCGCTGGTTATGCACCTTGGAAATGAAATAGCGCAGCATGGCCTCCGTCACCTCGAAGTCGGCGATCACGCCGTCTTTCATGGGGCGGATGGCACGGATGTTGCCCGGGGCGCGCCCGAGCATGCGCTTGGCTTCGGAACCGACCGCGAGCACCTGGTTGTTGCCGCGGTTGTCTTTTTTGACGGCCACGACCGAAGGCTCGCGCAGCACTATCCCCTTGCCCTTGACATAAACGCACGTGTTGGCAGTGCCAAGGTCGATGGCAAGGTCGCTGGAAAAGATGCCGAGTATGAAATCAAAAATTTTCGCCATAAGGACAGCCCGGATGATTTTTTTAAAAAGAAGGTGAAGACCCTCAAGTATTCATAGAAAGCCCCGGCTGTCAATACGAAACATGCCTCCCTGGCACGGTGGGGAGGGCGGGCCTACCCTGCCCGCAGCAGCTACGGGACTTCCGGATGTTATGGCTTGTGCGGAAAGCAGGTATGCGCTACCATGGGGGAAACCATCGCATCGGAAGGATTTCATGGGCAACGCGCGCATCACGATCACGCCGCTGGGCGGACTTGGCGAAATTGGCATGAACTGCCAGAAATGGAAGACTGACCAGGGCGTCGTCCTCATCGACTGCGGGCTCATGTTCCCCGACGATTCCCTCTGGGGCGTGGACGTGGTCATCCCTTCCCTGGGTTCTGTCTTCGAGGATGAGGAAGACATCCTGGGGATCATCCTGACGCACGGGCATGAAGACCACATCGGCGCCCTGCCCTGGCTCCTCGTGCAGTACAAGAGCCTCAGGGGGCTGCGCATCTTCGGCTCTCCCTTCACCCTGTCCCTCGTGGAGCACAAGCTCGAGGAGCACGGGCTGCTCGACCGCGTATCGCTGATCCCTGTGCAGCCCTACGAAAAAGCGGTGCTGGGCGACATGACCTTCCGCTTCATCCCCGTCTGCCACTCCATCCCCCAGTGCTATGCGCTCTGCGCCGAGACCCCGGCGGGCAAGGTCATCCACACGGGCGACTTCAAGCTGGATCCCCATCCGCTGGACGGAGCTTCCTCGGACCCCTGCGGCGATTTTGCGTCCTTCGCCCATGAAGGCGGGGGCGACGGCGTGCGCCTGCTGTTTTCGGATTCCACCAACGTGGACTGCGAAGGGCATTCCCTGCCCGAGAGCCGCGTGCGCGACGACCTGGACGCCATCTTCGCAGAAGTCAAAGGGCGCATCGTCATCGCCCTTTTCTCGAGCCATATCGGCAGGATACGCACAGTGCTGGAACTGGCCGGGAAATACGGGCGCGCCGTCTTCGTCAGCGGCAGGAGCCTTTTGACGAACATCGAAAAGGCAGCGGAGCTGGGGCTGCTCGATCCCCCCTCCAACATTTACAGCGAGCTCACGGGGCTCCCGGACATGGATCCCGCCCGGACCGTCGTGCTGGCCACGGGCACGCAGGGGGAAGCGCTCTCGGCGCTGGCGCGCATCGCCCGCGGCGAGCACCGGCACATCTCCCTGGGAGAGGGGGACACCGTCATCATGTCCTCGCGCGTCATCCCCGGCAACGCCAGGGCCCTGTCACGCGTCCTGGACCAGATCTACCGGCTGGGCGCCAGTGTGTACCGCGGCGACCGCATCGTCCACGCCACGGGGCATGCCTGCCGGGAGGAACTGCAGGCTGTCATCCGCGCCGCGCGTCCGGAATATTTCATCCCTGTCCACGGTGAATACCGCCACCTCGCCCTCCACGCCAGGCTGGCCGGGGAATGCGGCGCCGGAGGCGTGAAGATCATCGAGGATGGACAGCCGGTGACGCTCGACGGAGACGGGCTGCGGCTCGAGCCGCCCATCCCGGCGGAATCCGTCATGGTCGATGGCAAGGGCGTCGGCGATGTGGGGCGGGTGCTGCTCAAGGAGCGCAGGATACTGGGCGGAGAAGGCATGGTGGCCGTGATCCTGGTGATCGCCGAGGAAACGGGCGAGGTGCTGCTCGGACCGGAAATGATCTCGCGCGGCTTTGTCTTCGAGCAGCGTTACAGCCATATCCTGGAAGATTCCAAATGCCTCGTGCTGGACCAGCTGGAAAACATGAAGCCAGGGACCGAAGACCGGCTTTCCGAAAACATCCGCTCCGTCCTGCGCCGCTTCTTCCGCGACCTGCTTGGCCGCGACCCCATCGTGCTGCCCATCGTGCTGCGTGTGTAGGTCCTGCTGCGGGAAGCCCGCGGCTTTCCGGGAGGACCGCGCTCCGTTCATGCAGGCGGCGCCTCCATGCCCTTTCCAACAGATCGCGCCCCCTGCGCAGCACGTTCCTGCCCGGCGTCAGATGAGCTCGTTGAACTCCAGCATGACCTCGTTGCCCATGCGGTCCGCGCCTTCGCCGGACTTTTGCATGCCGTATTCCGACACGGCGTCAAGGATGTCGCCGGAAACCTTGGCCACGGTGCCGTTGTCCGGGTGGGAGTGGAGGATCGCGGCAAGGTTGTCCAAAAGCTGGCGGATGCCTCCCTGTGTCTTGCCGTGGGCGCTGTCGACGTTCCGGGCGAGGCTGGCGGCCAGTTCACCGAGTCCTGCCTGGCGCAGATCGTTCTGGGCTGCCGTGAGCGCGGTCCTGAGGACGGCGGGGAAATTCTCCTTGCGGTTGCCTGCGCTTTCTCCCATGCGCGAGAACACCGTGGCGAGCGACAGGCAGTGCTTGATGGATTCGGACGTGTCGCCCCAGCGGGACTTGCGCGTCTGCATGCCCGGCGCGCGTGACGCCTCCTCTTCTTTCTGTGATATGGTGCTGCGGAAGATGCCGTAGGTCTCGCACTTGAGGTAGAGCCTGCGCTTCTGCCAGTCTCCTCCGGACGGCAGCGCAAAGTAGTGGAAGGTCCTCATACCGCCCATGAGCCCGCCCATGCCTTCGGGGATGTCGAAGCCGCGGGGCATGTTCATGTGCCCGTCCACCTGCCGGTGATGGTAGGCATGACCGTGCGTGGCGGTGCGCATGTAGAGCTCCTTGCTCGAGTCGAGCCAGCGGTAGAGATGCCCGTCGGGATCGGCGACGGAGAAGGCGCCGCGCGTGACGAGCTCGCCCTTCGCCACGGTGCCCGCGTGCATCGCAAGCGTGACGCAGGCGGCATTGCGCGGCGTGGCGGCGTAGCGGTGCCCGTTGCCCATGAAGACGGCCTTGAGTATGGTGCGCCCCCGCTTGATGCGTGCGGCAAGCATGGCCTTGAGCTCATCGGCGTTCCTGGGCCGCTCTGCCGGCGGCGCGTTGGCGACCATGGCTTCGTAGTGCTGCTTCTGGAAGATGAGCCTTTCCCGGCCGACGCGCACTTCCAGCCTTTCAGGGAGGACGAAGGGCGCTGGAGCGGCATTGCCGGCTGCAGGGGCCGAAAGCGGGGAAACATAGTGCTTCGCCTCCTCAAGGCCCGTCCCTCCGCTGGCGCGCGCAGCGGCTTCTCCGGCGTGGGTGGCGCTGGCGACGTTCGGTTCCGACAGCGCATCCAGCTTCAGTTCCGCGCCGACTTTGGCGATGATCACAGAGGCGCAGCCTTCAGCGTCGATATGGTACTGTATGCCCGCCGCCTGGCAAAAGGTCGTGAGCTGGTCCCTGGCCGCACGGGAAAGCGGCTGGTCGCAATGGTAGACGATGTTGTCGCCGTCGACATGCCCGCGCCAGGGGACGCGCGTTTCGGGGATGACGGAAAGGTGCTTGAGCGGCACCTGCCCCTTCGGGCTGACCCATGTGGTGGGCGAGGTGAGCTTTTCCAGGTTTTCTATGGTCTCGATGGCCTTTTGCTGCACGGCCGGCCCCTCGCCGGCAAGATCGTCATACAGGTGGAACTGGTTGCCGGCGGCGTTCAGTACCTTGGCCAGGGAATCGTTGAACTCATCCTCCTTCTTCCTGATGTCGGCATGGATCCTGAGGCGCAGCGCTTTTTCTTCCGGTCCGATGCCCGGCTCTTCAGGGTCGAAAGCGGCGCGGTAGGCATCGAACAGCTCACCTGTCCTGCCGGAATCCTTCAGGGCCCGCAGATCGAGCGCCCCCTGGAACTTGGCGAAGCGCGTGTCGTCGTCGAAGACCGTAAAATTCCTGAAGCGCGGCTTGTCCGAATAGCCATGCGTATCCTTGTAGGAGAAGTTGTCCTCAACGACGAGGTCGCGGCTGTTGCCTTCCAGCGTATGCCCGGGATCGATGGCGAAGAAGGTGCCGGGCTGGCCGTTCTTTCCCTTGATGAATCCCTTGTTCTGACCGCGCGTGCCCACGGCATCGCGGTCGGCCGTGACAAGGAAGAACGCCTTGTACTTGCCCAGCCCCTCCACCTGTTCGCCCTGCGGCGGCACGATCTGCCCGTCTTTGAGATAGCCCCGTTCAATGTCTTTGTAGCCTTCGGCGAATTTCGCCTCCAGCATCAGCTTGGGATGCCCGTCGGAATACTGCCCGCGCACGATGGTGAGCTCCTGCGAAGGCACGCCGGCGATGCGTGTCAGGTCGTTGGCAAGCGCCTCCGTGACCGCTCCGGCCGATATCTCGTCCGCGGTCTTGGCGGTCTTGAGGCGGTAAACGGGAGAGCGCCCCAGCTTGACGCGCTCGGGCCGCATGAATTTTCCGGCCGAGGCCGCCTTCTCGGCGAAGAGGCGGTCGCTCTCGTTGTAGTCGAGCTTGATGATGTGCCTTTCGGTGAACTGCCTGAAGACGGGAGACCTCCCGTAGGCCGCGTCGCCGGGCTTCACGGCCATGGCGGCGTCGCGGATCTCGGTGAACAATTCCTTCTTGATATTGTCCGGGGGCATGATCTTCCAGTCCTCGGGCCGCGAGAGGCGGAATTTTTCGCAGAACGCTTTGTAGATGGCGCTGTCCGGATCCTTCATCCCCTCTTCGAGCATGAGTTCCGCCACGGCGGCCATGCACGCCGGATGGGCGCGGCCGAAAGCGAGTATCTGGTCACGGTGGCTCATGCCTTCGCATTTTGCGGCGGTAACAGGATACTTTTCCTTAAGTTTTTCCAGGGCTTCATGGCTTTCGGGAGAATCTAGATCGGCCATCATGCTCCGGGTGTCATTGCGCGACCAGTCGCGCTTGCAGATGAAGCCGGGCTCCACGCCGTTCGTCTTGAGCCCGTCCAGCAGCAGGGGGTTCGTCTCCGATCGGTTGATGGTCATGCCCACGCCAAGGTTCCCATTCCTGACCTGGTCTTCCACCGACGTCGCCGAGTTCGAGTACTTTCCGAAGGTGAGACTCAGGTTGCGCAGTCCGGCGGGCTCGTTGTCCTTCACCGGCTCTTCAATGGTGCCGGGGGAGGCGATGTCCAGCGTGGAGGTGCCGGGCAGGCCGGCCGTTTTCTTGTCTTCAGGTACTTCCCTTTTCTTGTCTTCAAGTACTTCCCTGATCGCTTCTCCTATGCGACCGGCCGCCTTTCGTGTCAGGTCGGCCGGCGTCGCGCAGTCTTTCAGGCTGCCCCCGCCCAGCGGAAACCCGGCAAGGATGCCGCGCACCTTGTCCTGCATGGCTGTGGGAAGCTCCAGCATCTTTGGATCGGTGTCGAGCTGGCGGTTGATCTCCCCTATGAATCGCTTGGTCCTGACGGTCTCCAGCTTGGAGAGCACGGCTTTCACGTCGCAGGCCCGGAGGGACTTGCGCAGCTGCTGCCGGCCGCTGAGGACCATGTCGAAGGCATGCTCGCCGAAGGCGCCGTGCTTTTGGGAGATGGCGGTACGGAAGGCTTTCATGGTCGCATCGTTGATCTTGGCGCCCGATGAAAAGAACAGGTTTCCCAGCTTGGCTTTGCCCCTCGCTTCGTTGACGACGATGTCGCGCGAACCGAGCAACGCGGATCCAGCGAGCCGATGGAACGTTTCGAATGTGAGAGGCATGGACGGCTCCTAGGCAAAGAGGGCATGGCTGTTGTGCGGGGCCTTGCCTTCCATTGCGTTCCGCAGATGGCCACTGATGCGGTCGTTCCAGATATCGCAGAGCTGGAGCATCTTTTCCAGCGTTGCAACGAAGTCTTCGGGATCGCGGGCGGCTTCTTCCCCGTCGAAGAAGTAGTTGTAGATGACAGATTCGCTCCCGGGTTCAAGCGTGAAGTAGCCGCCGGACGTTTCCTGCCCGAAGAGGCCGCCGGCGAGCAGGTCGCGGTAGACGGCCTTGGGCGCATCCTTGGGGAGCCGGGCCACTTCGATGAAGCACAGCACCTTGCCTGCTGCCTCGACATATTGGAGCCCCAGGCCGTATTTGTCCTCCAGCCTGGCCGTCACGAGGCCGTCCTCGTCGGGAATGAGCATGTCCAGTCCGGTATCTTTCCTTACTTCCGCCAGAAACGCCTTGTATCCATCCATGGTCAGCATGGCTTTCCCTTTCCTTCGCAAAAAGACGATCTCCCCGGCCTGTTCTCCGGAACGTGAGATCCTGGCAAACATAGCAGGATGCGGGGCAGCGCGCAATGGAGGCTTTTGCATGCCTCCGGCCGGGGATGCTGCCCGTCCTTCCCGCGCCGGCAGCACTGCCGGGGGAAGCCCCCGCATCGCCGGTCCAAGGAGATGAATGCAATATCCGTGCCAGAAGGCAATCCTGCGGTCCTCATCCACCCGCATGCCTGTGCCTGCCCGCGCATCGACGCTGCCTGCCTGCTCAAACAAGCACGTTCCAGGAACATCGGCGCCGTCTCAGGAGGGGCCTGTGCCCGGCTAAGCTTCCGCCTTGTCTGCGCCATGCCAACAATGTTGCCGGTTTTCCGGGCCTTCCCGGCACTGCCCTGGCCCCTGCGGGATGAGGAAAACGGAAGGGTATGGGGCATCCATGCAAAGGCGGCGCGGATGTATCCGCGCCGCCTTGCCATTCGATCGATCAGAAAAAGCTATTCGGCAGCCTTGGCCGCCTGATGCTCGGCCACCACCTTGTCCACCACAGGCTGCGGGGCTTCTTCGTAGTGGTCGAACTCCATGGTGAACACGCCCTGCCCACCGGTCATGCTGCGCAGGTCCGGGGCGTAGCGCAACACTTCGCTCATGGGCACGTTGACCTTGAGCTCGGTGAGGCCGTCCTGGGAATCCGAGCCCAGGACCTTGCCGCGGCGGGAGGAAAGGTCGCCGATGACATCGCCCATGAACTCATCGGGGATGGTCACGGTCATCTGCACGATGGGCTCGAGCAGCTGCACCTTGAGCTGCGCCATGGCGTTCTTGAAGGCGATGGAGCCGGCCATCTTGAAGGCCATTTCGGAGGAGTCGACCGGGTGGTAGGAGCCGTCATAGACCTTGACCTTGAAGTCCACCACCGGGCAGCCCGCCAGGTAGCCGCGCGCCGCGCTCTCCTGGATGCCCTTGTCGATGGCGGGGATGTACTGCCGGGGGATGACGCCGCCCACGATGGCGTCTTCAAAGACATAGCCGGAGCCGCGCTGGCCGCCTTCCATCTCGATCCAGCAGTCACCGAACTGCCCGCGCCCGCCGGACTGCTTCTTGTGGCGGCCCTGCACCTGCACCTTGCCGCGCACGGTCTCGCGGTAGGGCACCTTGGGCGTCTTGAGCAGGATGTCGACCTTGGAGCGGCGCCTGGCGCGCTCCACGGCGATCTCGATGTGCAGCTGGCCCATGCCCGAGAGCAGCACGTCCGACGTCTCCTCGTCGCGTGCCAGCTTGAGGGTGACGTCTTCGTCAAGCAGCTTCTGCACGGCGGCATAGACCTTGTCTTCCTCGCCCTTCTGCTTGGGCGCGAGGGCAAAGGTCATCAGCTGCGGCGGCAGCTCGGGCAATTCCAGTTCGAAGGGCGCCTTCTCGTCGCAGAGCGTATCGCCCGTGCGCGTGCCCTTGAGCTTGGCGACGCCGACGATGGAGCCGGGGCCCATGGCGTCTTTGCAGGCTGCCTGCGCCTTGCCGTTGACATAGAGCAGCGACCCCATGCGCTCCAGGTCGCCGGTGCGCATGTTCTTGAGTGCGCTGTCGGATGAGATGGTGCCGGAAAGCACGCGCAGCATGTTCACCACCTGGCCGGAAGAGGCGTCGCTGAAGGAGCGGAACACCACGCAGGCAGCCGGGCCTTCGGGATCGGCGGAAAGTTCGGAGCCGTCCTTGCCCAGGAAGGGCTTGCGGTCCAGCGGGGAGGCCAGCAGGTTGTTCACCTGGTTGAGCAGGCGGCGGCCGCCCTTGTTCAGCATGGCGGCGGAGGGCAGCACGGCCACGATCTCTCCGGCAAGCACGCCCTTGCGCAGGCCCTGGGCGATGTCTTCGGCACTCAGGGAGCCTTCCTCAAGATAGCGCTCCATCAATTCCTCGTCGGAACCGGCGATGTTCTCGATGGATATGTCGCGCAGCGAAGAAGCTTCGTCGGCCAAGTCGGCGGGGATGGGCATCTCGCTGGTGGCGCCGTTCTCGCCGAAGCGCAGGGCCTTGCCGGCGAACACGTCCACGAGCCCGACGAAGTTCTCGTGCTCCAGGATGGGGATGTACAGCACGACGGGGCTGACATGCAGCTGGCTGGTAAGGCTGTTCAGCGCATGGTCGAAATTGGCGCGGTCGCGGTCCATCTTGGTGATGGTGGCGATGGCAGGGAGCCCGGCCGCCTTCACGCTCTTCCACATGCGGCGCATCTGGGGGCGCACGCCGTCCACGGCGTCCACCACGAGGACGACGCCGTCCACGGCCGCAAGCATCCATTCCAGGTCGCCGGAGAAGTTGGCGTCACCGGGCATGTCCACCAGGCAATGGCGGTAGCCCTCCCAGTCAAAGGAGGCGAAGCCGGGCTGGATGGAGCCGCGGCGCTTGATCTCTTCGGGTTCGTAGTCCAGGGCGGTGTTGCCGCTTTCGACGGCGCCAAGGCGGCTGATGATGCCGGCCTGAAAAAGAAGCATTTCCGCAAGCGAGGTCTTGCCGCTGCCGCCCGTTCCAAGCAGGGCGTAGGTGCGTTGTTTCTCCAAAGCGATGGACATGCGAAACTCCGTAGTTAAATGGATTTGCCGTTTTTTTAGCGCAGGACGCCAGATGCCCGCCCAGGCGCCTTTTTCCCTTAAATGATGTATTCTAATAAAAAGGCATGCCGCTGTCTGTCAAGCGCAAACGGGAAATTTCGCCGCGGAAATCCCCATGCATGGGGAAGCTCACGGCATGGGGGAGTGACATCGCGCCCTCCCTGCGCTATCTTGGCATCGCTG
>JAEEGF012065964.1_pt1 | contig 36621 bp, 31 predicted proteins | sample 9134171 | NCBI WGS metagenome assembly JAEEGF01 (sample SAMN16246542, study PRJNA631951) | gut metagenome | biome: gut microbiome; feature: rumen; material: AP-attached | host: Bos | place: Iran: Karaj | collected 2018-10 | reverse complement strand
TTTGATTATCTGTTTATTTTATAACCAGTGAGTTAATTAAGCTGACGGCCGTTCGAAACGATCTGTCAGCCGGTGCCGAGCCTCTGCTTCTGTAAATGTGATAGCTCAGATTAGTCAGAGGTACCGAATTTTCCGTTTTTTAACATGAACTCGATGACCTCGTTACCTGCCGCAAGTTCAATAATATCAGGAGTTACCATGCGGGCGTTTTTAAGCGCAGCATAGTTATAGTAAACGACAAAAATAACTTTACTTAAAGCTGCTCATTTGGGTTGAATCAAGCCTTAAAGGCATTATCAACAGTCTCCTTGAGTTTTGATAGCGCTGAGAAGAATATGTTGTGAGTGTTCTCCTTGCGAGTAATTCTATAAACTTGTTCGATCGGATTCAAATCTGGTGAGTAAGGAGGTTGTTTTACAAACTCGACTTTTTCTCGAATATCTGCGTATTCTGATCGAGATTCTTCCGACACCAAACGCATGTTTTTCTTATGCCAGGGCGCATTATCCATAACCAGTGCGTAGCGCTTGCCCTCTGGAACAGGCTTAGCCTTAAGAAAAGCGCGGATAGAATCAATGGTAGTTTCGTAATTGAATTTTTCGGGAGTTGCAACAAACAGCTCCCCGGTTTCAGAAATTATAAAGCCGCTATAGGAGGTCTTGAATCTTCCTGGAAACGATTTTAGGTGGGAGCACTCCCCTTTTTAAACCACGCCGCAGTAACTGTTGTTTGAATTTGAAAGTGGACTTCATCCTGGTAAACAAGAATCAGTTCGTCATCGGCTTCTATTTCGGATCGTTTTTTTTAAAGGTGTTGCGGTCTTCGGTATTTTCATATCCCTTTGATGGATATGGCTGAGGTCTGATAAGAGAATAACCAAGCTCATGAAACAGGCGCTGACATTGTCTAACACTCAAAGAAACATGGTATCTGTTGTTGATATACGTAGACAAACTTGGCCCGTCCCATAGCTTAAATCCATAAGTGCTCGGATCAGACTGTAAGACTGAATCAATTTCCTTTAATTGTTCTTCGGTCAGTTTCGAAGGGCGACCAGAACGGCCTTTGGGCCTCAATGCGTCAAAACCGTATTCGTCTACGGCTTTTACCCAACTGGTAACAGCAACTTTGCTAACACCGGCCATCTTTCCGATTTCTGATGCCGAAAACCCGGAAAGAACAAGATTTACAGCAAACACACGAAAATGAAAGCGAGATTCATTGTTTGACGACATAATAACCTTACCTTGATTAAGCAGAATTTCCGGATTAGTTTTATACTTTCTATTATTCATGTATACCGCACCTCCTAGTGCAGTATAACATAAATAAATCAGTTATTCGGAGTAAAGTTATTTATGTCGTTCACTATAAAAATCGATACGGCATTTCGCAGGTGGAACTCCGGCTTTTACTGCTTTGCAGCTACCTGTTTACGTTTTTGTAAAGCTCTGATCAAAAAAAGTGTCGATAACACATAAACTCAATACATTTCATAAAGAATTTATTTTTGAACTTAAAAAAGTAAAAGTTTTAGACAGATAACTTTGTGTATGTATCATTCTGGTTCCAGATCAACACTATTCCTTAACAGACCTAAATAATAGTGATCCTGTAAAAATAGAGAACAGGTTACAACACTAATGCACATTGCAGCTTGGCCTGTACATTACAGTCTTTCTTTTGAGAACGTAGATATCATCATTCTTCGATAAATGATTTTAGCTATGATTTCGTCTGAGTGTTTTGCCTCATTTGTTGTTTTCAGTATTTTAGTATATATTATGTAAGATATTTACTCAAATAAAACTAACTTAAAAAAGGTGTAAATTCTTTTTATTTCAATGAGTTACGATTCTTATACAAAAAGATATGAATGGAAAACCAGCATCTTTGAATAACAGATTAACGACCTCACACATGAATACAGGGAAGCTTATATAAAGCTAACGGATTCAAATGAAACTCATTGATTAAAAAATGAACAGTTAAATTGTGAAGTAGATCAAATTATCTTAAATTATGTGACACAGATCACTATTCTCGCTCGCGAGGGATAACATGTTGTTTTTACAGGTATTTTTAAATTACAAAAATCGTAAAAAACAGGCAAAAGATCCAAAAATGAAAATTATTGTGTTCTCGCTCGCAAAAGGGGGGTCTGAAGCCTTGATATTACTAGGCGGAAAAGGTACCCTGTGAGAGTCCGGTATTCTTGCCGGCTCAATTGATCTCTTCTATTCTATATTCTATTCTATTCTATTCTATTCTAGTGAGAGTCCGGTATTCTTGCCGGCTCAATTGATCTTGCATCTGAGAGTTCCTGCATTCTCTGCTTAAACCCATTAACGTGAGAGTCCGGTATTCTTGCCGGCTCAATTGATCTAAGGTCATGCAGTATTTTGTTGAAACCGTTATGCAAAGTGAGAGTCCGGTATTCTTGCCGGCTCAATTGATCTCGTTGTATATCTTCCAGTAGGTATCATACGCCGGACGGTGAGAGTCCGGTATTCTTGCCGGCTCAATTGATCTTCTGCTAAGGTAAGGTCCTTTGCTACCTTTAACCCAGCTGTGAGAGTCCGGTATTCTTGCCGGCTCAATTGATCTTTGATATTTATTTCACTGTTCATGACGAGTTTGCATGTCAGTGAGAGTCCGGTATTCTTGCCGGCTCAATTGATCCGTGTTTCAATAATTGCTTTTACACATTCTTCTTCTTTCGTGAGAGTCCGGTATTCTTGCCGGCTCAATTGATCCTCTGCCAAATCTAGGCTTATTTCTCAGGCTGTTTGATTAGTGAGAGTCCGGTATTCTTGCCGGCTCAATTGATCCTTGAAACTTGAACAGAGCTGAGATACATCAATGGAAGTAGTGAGAGTCCGGTATTCTTGCCGGCTCAATTGATCCGATCGATGATCTGCTGACCGAATTTAAGAACGATAACGTGAGAGTCCGGTATTCTTGCCGGCTCAATTGATCCCTCTTCAGATATCAGCAAAGAGCTTATTCGTTATTCCAGTGAGAGTCCGGTATTCTTGCCGGCTCAATTGATCCGTTGTCATCCCTGTAGCATGCTGCTTTATAACTGAGTGAGAGTCCGGTATTCTTGCCGGCTCAATTGATCCTTGAAATTTTTGAATGGGGTGGAAAATGAGAGTTTGGGTGAGAGTCCGGTATTCTTGCCGGCTCAATTGATCCATAGCGGCTCATCTCAGATGGGCCAAAGTTACTGACGTGAGAGTCCGGTATTCTTGCCGGCTCAATTGATCCGTCCCTGCTATTCTCTTGTGGTTGGGAAGATATTGTTTTAAGGTGAGAGTCCGGTATTCTTGCCGGCTCAATTGATCCTTTTCTTCACGAACGCCTAAATCGGTTAGAAGTTGGCGTGAGAGTCCGGTATTCTTGCCGGCTCAATTGATCCCTTACTGAGAATGAATATATTGGGATAATATTTAATGTGAGAGTCCGGTATTCTTGCCGGCTCAATTGATCCCATCTTTCTGAAAGGATGCAATTTGGACCAGGGAAGTGAGAGTCCGGTATTCTTGCCGGCTCAATTGATCCTGCATATATTTTCCGTCCTTGGAAAACTCTATATTATGTGAGAGTCCGGTATTCTTGCCGGCTCAATTGATCCCTTGAATTAAACCAAAAAGGCAACCAAAGGCGAAGCCGTGAGAGTCCGGTATTCTTGCCGGCTCAATTGATCCCTTGCCTGAATTGCTACCGATAACATCTCAGCCAAGTGTGAGAGTCCGGTATTCTTGCCGGCTCAATTGATCCTTTAAACCAGTTGATTCTCTTGGTCGGAACCATGGAATGTGAGAGTCCGGTATTCTTGCCGGCTCAATTGATCCAAGCAAATAGCCATTTTCGTCTACTTCCACAGAATCATGTGAGAGTCCGGTATTCTTGCCGGCTCAATTGATCCTTCTCCTGAAGGTCTTCAAACTTGACTTTCATTGATTTGTGAGAGTCCGGTATTCTTGCCGGCTCAATTGATCCAACAATTTAATATTTGCAGCCTGTAATTTTGCTTTGTAGTGAGAGTCCGGTATTCTTGCCGGCTCAATTGATCCCAGTACCATTATTACGAACTTCTACCACACTGGCAAACGTGAGAGTCCGGTATTCTTGCCGGCTCAATTGATCCGATAGTGGATTGTATAGCTGTCCTTACCTGGAATCACTTGTGAGAGTCCGGTATTCTTGCCGGCTCAATTGATCCCTGCCGTGCATGTAACTATCTTATATTGCGTATTGAAAGGTGAGAGTCCGGTATTCTTGCCGGCTCAATTGATCCATTCCTCTGAGTTTTCCCAAAAGACACAGATATTCGTAGTGAGAGTCCGGTATTCTTGCCGGCTCAATTGATCCTTTTACAGGCTCAAACCAATCAAAACGGCGATCGGCAGCGTGAGAGTCCGGTATTCTTGCCGGCTCAATTGATCCATATCGGCTTCAACCTCATCATCTGGGATACTGAAGCGTGAGAGTCCGGTATTCTTGCCGGCTCAATTGATCCCGTGCCGAAGGCTGCCCATTCGGGTAGCGTTGCCCGTGAGAGTCCGGTATTCTTGCCGGCTCAATTGATCCTATATTGGATTGGGCTATACCAGAAGATATTTGGCGTAGTGAGAGTCCGGTATTCTTGCCGGCTCAATTGATAGTGTGTACTGTTTGCTATGTATTCAATTACCTTTGCTGAAGGAGCAGCTTCCGCAGCGAAGGCAAAAAAAAAACAGAAAGCTGCTTTTCAGCCTCCTGCTTCTTCTTATTATTATCAGATTCTTATGTTTGATTTCTGCTACAGATCAGTGCTCCATAACTTCCTGAACAGATTTATCTTTTTCTCCCTTGCTCTTTTCAGTCTGCAAAATAAATGAATCACTGGAATTGTTTCCATCCGCACAACCGGCATAACCTAGATATTTTTTCAGTAGTCTAAGTTGTATGCGCTGCTCTTCGGCAGGAAGCTTGCTGATGAAGAATTCAATCGTTGACTCAATTTGAAACATTACATTCTCCTGAGGGTGACTAAACATATTTGCGGGTACCTACAGATAGACAATCAGGTGAAAAAATACCCACGGTATAGTGTTATCTTCAAAAACTTCAAAAAAGCAACATCATTTTTTCATTTTTTTTACTTTTTTTCTGTTTGATTATAAAAATTTCTCAATCATTGCTAAAATGGCATGGTTTTTTACAATTTCCTGGTATTCCTATGATGAAAGATTCCATATTTGCAGCGCCTAATCCCTCACTTCAGCCGTTTACATTTGATGAGAATGTGGCTGAGGTTTTTCCTGATATGGCTAGAAGATCCATTCCTGGTTATGATGTGATAATTTCAACAATCGGACAGCTTGCGGCCGTTTATGCGAAGGATAATACTGTCATTTATGATTTGGGATGCTCCCTTGGCGCGGCAACAGTGTCCATGAGAAGAGCTCTGGGTTCAAGAAAGGTTAAAATTGTAGCAGTTGATAATTCCTCCGCCATGGTAAGACGCTGCGAGGGTGTTCTTGCATCATACATATCCGATGTTCCTGCCGAGGTAAGACTGGGGGACGTTGCAGAAACAGATATTAAAAATGCATCTGTAGTTGTTCTGAATTTCGTTCTGCAGTTCATACCGAAGGAGAAGAGAAACGGCATTATTTCCAGAATATATGAAGGACTGTGTCCGGGGGGTATTCTGATCCTCAGCGAAAAACTCAGAAATACAGATCCGGTTATGGAGGATCTGCTTACCCAGAGATATTTTGATTTCAAGCGCAGCAACGGATACAGTGAACTGGAGATAAGTCAGAAGAGAACGGCGCTTGAGAATGTTCTTGTATCAGATACCTGGGATGATATAAGAAGCAGATTGAATGAATCAGGCTTTAGTCATGCGGACAGGTGGTTTCAGACGTATAATTTCTGCTCTATTGTGGCTGTTAAGTGACTGATGCGGCAGGGCGTCGGGTTATGCACCGGTTATGAAAAAACACTTATTCTTTTGTGTTAGAATTATCGTCCGAGGATTTGACTGATGAGCGTGATTTTAGGAATTGATCCCGGTTCCCGTATCACCGGCTACGGGGTGGTGGAACTTGTTTCCGGTAAGCTTTACTACCTTGGTTCAGGGTGTATAAAAACTGATTCAAACGATCTTTTCCCGAACAGACTTAAGGTAATCTATGACAGTGTGACTGAGATAATAAGCCAGTTCAGTCCTTCGCAGTTTGCCATTGAAACGCCGTTTATGGACAAGAATGCATCAAGCGCTTTTAAACTCTGTCATGCAAGGGCTGCCGCCATGCTGGCTGGTCTTAACGCTGGTCTTTATATCGGCGAGTACAGTCCCAGGCTGGTTAAGCAGACTGTTGCGGGTTACGGCAACGCCGAGAAGGTCCAGGTTCAGTCCATGGTTACTAAAATACTTTCCCTGTCCAGCAGTCCGCAGTCTGATGCGGCCGACGCACTGGCCATAGCAATATGTCACGGAAATACACTGAAGGGTCTTACCGGTCGTAAAATTATGACTGGATTTGTTTGAAGCCAGCCTTTTGGTAAATTTGGGGTCTGATGTCTCCTGAGGCGGTGATTTTACAGTTTTTTTAATAGGAATATTTTGATGATAAGCTGTATTCGGGGTTCGGTTCTTGAAAAGCGACCACCTTTTGTTGTTCTTGATGTAAACGGTGTAGGCTATGAGGTTGAAATGCCCATGTCTTCATTCTTTCAGCTTCCGGAAAAAAACACCGGTCCGGTTCTTCTGTACGTTCATGAGGTTATTAGAGAGGACGCCTATATTTTGTACGGCTTTATCTCCTCCAGTGAGCGCTCGCTGTTCCGTGAAATTCTGAAGGTGAATTCTGTCGGACCAAAAACAGCCCTTGTCATACTGTCCAATCTATCGGTTCAGGAATTTATTAAGATAATTGCTGAAGGCGATGTCACATCTCTGACCAGACTGCCGACTATCGGTAAGAAATCTGCCGAGAGGATCATTATTGAACTCAAGGATCGTATTGAAAAATGGGCCTGTGATCCGGAAAATGCAGCCTCTGCAGGGGACAGTGCGACCGGAGGCGAGACAGAAAAAGCCGGAGCTGATAATGCAGTGTCAAGACGCAACCGCAGTACGGCAGTTGCTGCCATGCTGCAGCTTGGCTATAACCAGAAGCAGGCAGAGGAATATGTTGCTGCTGTATTTGCAGATGACAAGACTGTGGAGCAGATTATCAAGGATGCTCTTCAGCTTACACTTAAGGGCAGAAAATCATGATAGAGTCCGACAGAGTTGTTTCCACCGTTGAGAAGCCCGAGGATCAGATCAGTGAACAGGAGATACGTCCCCAGTTTCTAAGAGATTATATCGGTCAGAAAAAGGTCAAGGATCAGCTGAGAATTTTTATAGAGGCTGCAAAATTAAGAAAGGAGAGTCTTGATCACGTTCTTCTGTTCGGGCCTCCCGGACTGGGAAAAACCACTCTTGCAAATATTATTGCAAAGGAGATGGGAACATCCATTACAACCACATCGGCTCCGGCTCTGGAAAAAACCGGTGATATAGCTGCGCTTCTGACCAAGCTTGAGCCGGGTTCCGTGCTTTTCATTGATGAAATACACCGTCTCAACAACAAACTTTCTGAAACTCTTTATTCCGCAATGGAGGATTTCAAGTTTGACATAGTGATTGGAGAAGGTCCGGGAGCACAGTCTGTAAGAATAGATCTTCCGAAATTTACTCTCGTTGGTGCAACCACCAAGGCCGGCGGTCTTCCAAGCCCGCTTCTTGCGCGCTTTGGCATTACCGAAAATCTGGAGTATTACAATCCGGAGGAGCTTAAGCAGGTGGTTGAAAGAAGTGCCAGATGTCTCGGTATTTCCATAGATCCGGACGGGGCGATGGAGATTGCATCCAGATCAAGAGGAACTCCGAGGGTTGCAAACCGCTACCTTCGCAGGGTTAGAGACTACGAGCTTGTCATGAAGAAGAAGGGCATTATAACAAAAGATGTAGCCTCCGCCGCGCTTCAGATGCTGGAGGTGGATCTGTGCGGTCTTGACAGAATAGATCGTCAGATTCTTCTGACCATCATAGACAAATTCGACGGCGGTCCCGTGGGACTTGACAATCTTGCCGCGGCAATCAGCGAGGAGTCTGAAACAATTTCAGATATGATTGAACCTTATCTGATTCAGCAGGGTTATATTCAGCGGACTCCGCGCGGCAGAATTGCCACGAATCTTGCGAGAGAACATCTTGGCAGATCCGCAGGTAATTATCAGCTGTTTACGTAATTCAAACCGGTGCTTCTCATGATCCTCTTTTTTTCTTGATGTGCTGTATCCGGTGTCTGTGGCATATTCAGCAGGGGCGTGATAAAATGCGACTGTCTGATTGGAATTGAGAACTATGTCAAATTTTTCTATTAAAGTGCGTGTCTATTATGAAGATACCGATGCCGGCGGAATTGTCTATAACGCCAATTATGTGAAATTTTTAGAGCGTGCCAGAACTGAATGGCTTCGTTCCTTCTCCATCCAGCAGGATGAACTTATGAAGAGGGACGTGGCTTTTGTAGTTAAGCATCTTGATTTGGATTTTGTTGCTCCAGCCAGATTTAACGAGTTGATTGATGTAACGTGCGAGTTGAAGAGAGCCGGCGCCGCGTCTATAGTTTTCAGTCAGTCAATTACAGATTCCGCCGGCAGAACTCTGGTTAATGCAGAGGTAAAGATAGCGTGCGTAAGTCTTTCCGGCATGAGACCTGTAGCCATACCAGAAGATGTTAAAGAGGTGATTATTCGTGGATCCTAGTGTTACTGTTGAAACCGGGGCGGCTGCTGCAAGCACTCCGGCCGGTGAGCTTTCCTTTACTGAACTTGTTTTCAATGCCAGTCCGCTTGTTCAGCTGATAATGCTTATTCTGCTGCTTGTTTCCATTGCTTCATGGACTGTTATCTTCCTCAAGTACCGCCAGCTTAAAAATGCAAGAATTGCGACAGATTCGTTTGAAGATAAATTCTGGCGTGGTGGTAATGACATGGGCTCTTTATATGAAGAACTCAACAGAAACCGAGAGGAGCTTATCGGCAGTGAGCTGATTTTTCTTTCCGGTTTCAGAGAATTCGTAAAACTTTACGAAAAGTCAAAGGGCAGTGCGGATGCAAAGGAAATGGTAATGGGAGTAACTTACCGTTCCATGAAGGTGGCACTTTCAAGAGAGGTTGAAGATCTGGAAACTCATCTTCCGTTTCTTGCCACTGTCGGATCTGTAAGTCCGTATGTGGGACTGTTCGGTACAGTATGGGGTATTATGCATGCCTTTGTTGCTTTGGCAGCGGTAAAAAATGCAACTCTTGCCATGGTTGCGCCGCCGATTGCAGAAGCATTGATCGCAACGGCGATGGGATTGTTTGCCGCTATTCCTGCGGTGGTTGCATACAACCGCTTCAACACCAAGGTTGAAAAACTGGAAAATTCATACATGAATTTCATGGATGAACTGTCAACAATCTTAAACCGCAAGATTATCTGAGGTCATTAATGTCTTTAAGATCCAGACGCAGAGCCGTGGCTGAAATTAATGTAGTACCGTATATAGATGTTATGCTTGTGCTGCTGGTTATTTTTATAGCTACGGCGCCTGTGATTATGCAGGGTGTTCAGGTAGATCTCCCTCAGGCCGAGTCCAAAACAATGGATCAGGAACTTTCAGATCCGGCAATAGTCTATGTTGATAAGTCGGGAAGATATTCCGTGCAGGTCGGTTCAACCTCCAGTCCTGTGGAAAGTCTGGATGAGCTTACCGAGTTTGTAAAAAGTTTCAGAGTCAATCATCCGGATTCTCCGGTGGTTGTAAGCGGTGATCGCGCGGCTTCGTACGACTCAGTCGTTCAGGTTATGGTTGCTCTCAAAAATGCCGGTGAAAAGAGTGTGGGTCTGGTTACAGAGCCTCTGGATACAAAGGCTGGAGATAAGAAATAATTGAACAGACTGACTCCGGGTAGTTATACATTCGCTTTCATTCTAGCGTTTCTCCTTCATATTCTAATTTTTCTGTGCATCGTAATTGCCAGTCTGGACTGGACCAAACCACAGAAGACTGGAGCGGCTGGAGGAGAGATTATTAATGCTCAGATGATTGATCTGAGCACTATAGGAGCCAGTTCCACAGGTCGTGAGTTTATAGAGGAGCAGAACAGAGCAAAGGCTGAAGCCGAAAAGCGCGAAAAGCAGCAACAGACTGAGGAAAAAATCAGAAAGGCAAGAGAGGAAGCTGAACGTCAGAAGAAAATTGCCGAGGAAAAAATCCGCATAGCCAAACAGGAAGAGGAAAAACGGCAGCAGGAGGCCATGGAGGCTAAACGCAAAGCGGAAGAGGAGGCAAAAAGGTTAGCCGAGGAAGAGGCCAAACGCAGGGCGGAAGAGGAGGCAAGAAGGCTAGCCGAGGAAGAAGCCAAGCGCAAGGCGGAAGAGGAGGCTAGAAGGTTAGCCGAGGAAGAAGCCAAGCGCAGGGCGGAAGAGGAAGCAAAAAGGTTAGCTGAAGAAAAAGCCAGAAAGCAGGCTGAACTTGATGCAAAGCGTAAGGCCGAGGAAGAGGCAAAGCGTAAAGCCGAGGAAGCCAGAAAGAAGGCAGAGGAAGAGGCAAAACGCAAAGCCGAGGAAGCCAGAAAGAAGGCCGAGGAAGAGGCAAAGCGCAAGGCAGAGGAAGCCAGAAAGAAGGCCGAGGAAGAGGCTAAGCGTAAAGCCGAGGAAGCCAGAAAGAAGGCTGAGGAAGAGGCAAAGCGCAAGGCAGAGGAAGCCAGAAAGAAGGCTGAGGAAGAGGCAAAGCGCAAGGCAGAGGAAGCCAGAAAGAAGGCCGAGGAGGCCAAGCGCAAAGCTGAAGCAGAAGCCAAGAAAAAGGCCGAGGAAGCCAGGAGAAAAGCCGAGGCTGAAGCTAAAAAGAAGATAGATAAGGAACTGGATGATTTTCTCAATTCTCAGCTTAACGGATCGGGTAAAAGTAATAATACCGGCAGAAACAGCGGATCTGGAGGAACTCAGTCCGGAAGTTCGGTTAATAACGGCGACAGACTGTCCTATCAGTCAAAACTGCAGAGTTATCTGGCGGGAAAAATAACCGGAAATCCGTCGATGAATGGAAAAACAGTTGTTCTTACGTTTAAGGCAAACCGTAACGGTCTTGTTTATCAGATTATAGGATGTAAGGGCGATGCCGATGTATGTACTGCGCTTCAGAGGGCGATAACAAGGGCCTGCAATAACAGGATACCACCGATTCCAGGCAGTATATATCAGGAGGACGGAATAAGTTTAAGTTATACCTTCAGCTCAAAATAGTCAGATGAGGATCTGTACGGAAGCGTTCAGATCCCCGGTGCTTTTTTTATCAGTCCCTATGGCTGAAATGTTAAGAGGCGGTTTGTGAAAAATATTTTTTATTCTGTTTTTTTTGTTTTCTGTTCACTGATATCCTTTCCGGCATATGCTGTGCTTGAGCTGGAAATAACAGGCGGTGTTGATGCCGGCTATCCGATAGCCATATCAAACTTTCCTGATAATACTCAGCGTTCTGTCGGCAGTCAGATGTCACAGATTATACGCAATGATCTCCAGTTCAGCGGTAAGTTTTCTCCGCTGAAGCTCTCTGCAATGCCACAGAATCCAGGATCTGACGCAGAGATTACACCGAGCCTGTGGGATGTGAATGCCGTTGTGTCAGGAACTGTAGGCATCGCCGGCGGGAAAATTGTTCTTACCTACCAGCTTCATGATCTTACAACGCATAAAAATCTTCTTAATAAAACTGTGAGTTTTGGGCTTAATCAGTTAAGGCAGGCTGCACATCTGGTTTCAAATCAGATCTATGAGGTTCTGATGCATGAAAGAGGCGCCTTTCTTACAAAACTAGCATATGTGAGTGTAAATCCGAAGCTTGACTATCCTTATCAGCTTGTAATATCCGATTATGACGGGTACAACGAAAAGGTTATTCTTCGTTCCAGGGAACCGGTCATGTCACCGTCGTGGGATCCTTCGGGAAACAGAGTTGCCTATGTGAGCTTTGAATCTAAAAAGCCTGCTATTTTTATTCAGGACATAAGATCAAAATCAAGATTCGCCCTTTCAAAGTTTGCCGGCATTAACGGCAGTCCGGCGTTTTCTCCAAAAGGCGACAAGATTGCCATGGTGCTTTCAAAGGACGGAAATCCGGAAATTTATGTAGCTAATCTGAATACCAAGTCACTTACCCGGCTGACCAACAACCGTGTAATAGATACCGAACCTACATGGAGTCCCGACGGAGCGTACATATACTTCAGTTCCGAAAGAGGAGGAAAGCCTCAGATTTACCGCGTAGCAGTCAATAATCCTTCAGATGTCACCAGGGTGACATGGGAAAACAGTATGAATCTGAATCCTGCCGTTTCTCCTGACGGCAAAACTCTTGCAATGATTACCAGGGACGGTTCCGGTTACCGTGTGGCAAAACAGGATTTGGAGAGCAAGTTTATAACTATTCTTACCTCAAACAGATATGATGAAAGTCCTTCTTTTGCCCCAAACGGCAGCATGATAATATACAGCACTGTAGTGAGAGGTAAGAAGAGTCTTGCCCTGGTTTCATCTGACGGCCGCTTTCAGGCAAATCTTCCATCCAACACAGGATTTGTGAGCGCGCCTGCGTGGTCTCCGTTTATTAACTGACCGGTATGAATAAATGATTCGGTAACGGGCGAAAATGTCTGCTGTACCGTGATCGATAAAATGATTATTTTTTAAGGATATGATAGAAATGAAATACCTCAAGCTTTTGGCTTTAACCTTTATGTCTATGTCTCTTGCTGCCTGCTCATCCAGCAATTCCGCAAAAATTGAAGACGGAGATTCAGGCTCGATAGATTCTTCTCTTATTGACGAATCAACACTGACTGTCGGTGTTGAAAGCACCGACAACTATAATCTGACTCCGGAAGAGAGAAGAAAATTTGAGGCTCTCAAGAGAGACAATGTTATTTATTTTCCGTTTGACAGTGATCGTATCGATTCACAGTATGTTCCTCTGGTGCAGAGTCATGCTTCATTTCTTAGGGATCATCCAGAAATCAGTGTTATCATTGAGGGTCACACCGATGAAAGAGGTACCCCTGAGTATAATGTTGCTTTAGGTGAGAGAAGAGCCAAATCTGTAGCCTTATATATGCAGAATCTGGGTGTAGACGGCAATCAGATGTCGATAGTAAGTTACGGTGAGGAGAAACCGGCTGAATTTGGAAACACAGAGGAAGCATTCTCCAAGAACAGAAGAGCTGTATTTTCATATTAAGACATCGGATCCTGCAAAACGGCGTGGATAATTAATACTCCAGTGATCAGTCAGATAAAATCGTAATTGATGTTCTGATATCTATGCTTTCCGGCAGGGGTATACCGGACCTGAAAAGACGAAACTGTGTAAAGTCTTCTCAGAAGCTTTGCCAAGCTTTTCACTCGTCCGTTGTTTAAGTATTTTGGACGTGATGCCGAATTGTTTCCGGTCACTTTCATTGGGATGATTTTGTATGCTTTTGAAAAAAAATATAATTGCTTTCAGTGTCAGTCTTGTTTTGGCCGGATCTGTTCAGGCTGCAAGCGTTGCTGATCTTGAGCGGCAGGTCAGAGCTTCTGAACAGGCCAGAGTCATAATGCAGCAGCGTCTTGAAGAACTGGAAATGGAACTTAATACCGCAAACGGCCGGCTTGAAGAAGCTAATAATGCAATTCGCGATCTGCAGAAAAATCAGCAGGATATGTATCGTCAGATTGATTCTTTGAAAAGCCAGCTGGCTGCTTCTGCAAATCAGAGCAAGCCGTCCCGTCCGGTTTCTGACAGTGCGAAGCCGTCTGCCTCTCAGACTTCAAATGACGGAAGTGACAAGGCGGCCTATCAGGATGCTGTTAATCTGATTATGGTGGATAAGAATTATCCCGCAGCCACCAAGGCTTTTAAAAATTTCATTGATAAATATCCGAATTCGCTATTCCTGAGCAATGCTTATTTCTGGCTGGGCGAGTCCTATATGAAGCAGAAAAAGTATACCGAGGCAAAGCAGAATTTTATTGTTGTCGCAAAGGATTCATCATCAAGCAAGCGTGCGGAGTCTCTATATAAACTCGGGGTTATTTCCAATAATGAAAAGAATGTTGATTCTGCAAGGAATTTTTTCTCTCTTGTAGTCAGGGATTATGCCGGAACAACGACAGCCAAACTTGCGCAGAATGAACTGGACAAGATGAAGTAGTCAGCAGAGTTTTTTTCTTATACAGCCGGATTGGGGAGATATTTTCCATTCCGGCTGATTATATCTGTCCCGAACAGGTTCAATGATCAGATCCACTCCTTCCAGTTCATCTGTATCCCTGGCTTTAACTCTGATCGTACCTGATTTGACTTCTATTTTTTCCACAGCCGGAAATATCCTGCTGTATCTTTCATTGCTGATCGTAAAATCCCATTTTCCCTGCAGTTTCCCCTCGGCTTTGTGTCCGGTTGAGCATTTGTCAATGTTTTTCCAGCCCTCATAGAATATACAGAACTCCACCTGGAGTTTAGGCTCGGCCGAAGCCTTAATCAGCTGAGAAAATCTGCTTCGGAGACTTGGAACGGAAAGAGGTTCGCCGGAGAAATATCTCATGAAGTCTCCTGCTGTCACAGCCACTGCGAGTATACCGATAACGGCGGATATGAGGGTGCATACACGGCAGATTTTCTTTAAGGCAGGATGTTGGGTGAAGAACATGGTAGCATCTGATGAAGTGTTGCTGCAGTTTTTTATGTCCTTTTCATCTGAAATGTCAGGTATGAACCGCTGCTTTTCCTTCATCGAAAGAAAAACAGGCGGATATAAATCAAAATCCGGTCTGGTCTTTTCAATAAACAGACGTTTGGCTTTATTCAGTGTTCTTTTGCATGCATCTATACTTTTCGGATCTAATCCGGCGGCATCGGCATAGAGTTTAGTAAGCATATATCTTATCCCGCCCTCAGAAAGCGGAATTATGACGGTCTCGTCTTTTAATCTGTATGAAACGGCAATCCCGTAAATAGAATTGTTTGATGCAGAGATTACAATCCTTCCGCTGGAGAGTCTGAACTCGTAGACAAGAGTTTTTTTATATTCCTTTTTCTTCTGCTTTTTATCTTTTGTTTTATTAGGCAAACTGTTGCTGTCTTTGTCTGAAGCGCCGGCATCAGCTTCATATTCCGTGAAACCGAGTTTATGTTGAAGAAAGGAGGTCAGCTTTGATGATCTTTTTATTAAGAATCCGGTGTACAGTTCAATTATGAAAAGATCATATGGTTCAAAAGGCGGCAATTTTGATGAAACCTTTTTGGAAGTAATTCCGGCTATGCATTCTTTATCACAGCTGTCCTGCTCAGAGACGGCATCTGACTGCATTCCGCCGGCGGCGCCTGTTTCACCGTTCTTACTGTTCTCAGCATTACCGGTCGCAGCGGCATGATCTTCAAGTGAATCATTATGAGTTTGTACCGGTGATTTGCCTGATCCTTCTGAAGCGGTGTAAGGATAACCGTAGCTACAGTCCGGGGCAGGTTTATCTGTCAGTACATCATTTTTATCATCATAGAAATAAAGCACGGGAAATTTCCGATTTTATCAGTTTTAATTGAAATCACGGGTGATATTTTAAGACAAAAAGGGAATTTTTAGGATGACGGGTTTAAGGTTATGGTCATTGAGTCACTGTAATGATTAAAAAATCACCGTACGTGAATGAAACCTGTTTTTTTTGAATGCATGAAACAGAATTATGAAGGAACCGCGGCACAGCTCTCATGTAAAAAAAACGAATGAAATTCAAACAAATTTCAGCGGTATAAGCACAAAGAGTTCTAAAACTGTACAAAAGAATATTATTTTTTAAATAAGTGTTGCAAATTTTTTTAAATACTTTAATATATGCACCGTTGACGCAGTTGGGTTGTTAGCTCAGTCGGTAGAGCAGCGGACTTTTAATCCGTTGGTCGAGGGTTCGAATCCCTCACAACCCACCAGTTACGGTCGCTTAGCTCAGTTGGTAGAGCATCTCCCTTACAAGGAGGGGGTCATAGGTTCGAGCCCTATAGCGACCACCACATGGGTCGTTAGCTCAGTTGGTAGAGCAGTTGACTCTTAATCAATTGGTCCCGGGTTCGAATCCCTGACGACCCACCATGTAACTCTGTGTTGGCAAATATGGTCGCTTAGCTCAGTTGGTAGAGCATCTCCCTTACAAGGAGGGGGTCATAGGTTCGAGCCCTATAGCGACCACCATGTGGGTCGTTAGCTCAGTTGGTAGAGCAGTTGACTCTTAATCAATTGGTCCCGGGTTCGAATCCCTGACGACCCACCACCCACATTTTTTGTTATGGTCGCTTAGCTCAGTTGGTAGAGCATCTCCCTTACAAGGAGGGGGTCATAGGTTCGAGCCCTATAGCGACCACCATATATTGTCGCGTATGGGTCGTTAGCTCAGTTGGTAGAGCAGTTGACTCTTAATCAATTGGTCCCGGGTTCGAATCCCTGACGACCCACCATACCGATTCCTCTTAATATTTCTCTTTTATCTTTTAAACTTTTCCTTTGCTTTCTTTGTTTTTTGCTCACTTTTATTTGTGGTAGAATTCACGTTGCTGACAGGTTTGATCAGTTCGTACTGAAAATGTTTCAGTAAATTGCTATTCATCGGCATAAAGGATTTGTATTTTGAACGATTTTGAAAAACTTGTATCCGGGGATTATGTTTATCCAAAGGCTGCAGAGAAGATTTCAACGGAAGAAAAGGATTATTATTTTTCTGAGGTTGAAAAACTGCTGAAGGAAAGCAACACTGCAGTTATTGCCCACTATTACTGTAATGATGCGGTACAGGAGCTGGCAGAAAAAACCGGAGGCTTTATCGGTGACTCTCTTGAAATGGCCAAATGGGGTAAGAAATCACCATATGACAGACTTATGGTGTGTGGAGTACGCTTCATGGGAGAGACTGCAAAAATTCTGTCACCTCAGAAGCAGATCTTGATGCCAAGTCTCAATGCAGAATGCTCTCTTGATATTGGTTGCCCTGTAAAGGAGTTCTCTGAGTTCTGTGATCAGCATCCGGACAGAACTGTTGTTGTGTACGCCAATACATCCGCTGCGGTTAAGGCAAGAGCAGACTGGGTAGTTACTTCTTCAATCGCTGTTGATCTGATTGAATACCTTCATTCCAGGGGCGAGAAAATTATTTGGGCACCGGATCGCCATCTCGGTTCCTATATAGAGAGAGTAACCGGTGCCGATATCCTGAGATGGCAGGCCCACTGTGTTGTACATGACGAGTTTAAATCTGAAGCTTTATCAAAGCTTATGACTCAGTATCCTGATGCTGCCGTGCTGGTACATCCTGAATCTCCTGCTGATGTTGTGGCCAGGGCTACTGTTGTGGGTTCCACCTCTCAGCTGATCAAGGCTGCCGCAAAGCTGGAGCAGAAGACTCTTATCGTGGCAACAGATTCCGGCATATTCTACCGGCTGAGACAGGCGTGTCCGGACAAGGAACTGATTGTCGCCCCGACATTCGGTGAGGGTGCAACCTGCAGGAGCTGTGCACACTGCCCGTGGATGGCCATGAACGGTGTTAAGGAAATATATAAGGCTCTAACTGCGACTGATTTATCAGATTATTCAATCGCGGTTGACGAGAATGTTCGCCAGGGTGCTCTGAAGTCTCTTAACAGACTGCTGGAATTTTCTGAAAATCTTGCATTATCAAAAAGATAGATGCGGAAATAAGCATAGGACAAAGAATTGTTTATGCTCCTTCAGTGCTTTATTATTTGATCGTATTATCATTCTTTTTAAGATTTAAACATAAAAATACTTGATACACATAACAAAAGTAATATAATGTGAGTGTTTTTATGGAACTTTTCTTTAAGGTTACTTCAGGTAACTGAGAAAATTACGGAGAAAATATGAAGAAAACTTTACTTGCTGTTGCGGTTATGGCCGCTTGTGCTTCTACTTCTGCCTTTGCAGGTACCGATGGTTTATACGTTGGTCTCAAGGCTGGTGTTGATATTTGGGGTGTTGATACTTCAAATGATTATAAGAGCAGTTTCTATCGCCAGTATGATTATGCTAATCATCAGCGCATTCACACCAATCAGGCTTTCACAAATGATATGGATCGTGTAAATGCAACTGGTGGTCTGTTTGCCGGTTATAATTTCAATGACTATTTGGGCGTTGAATTAGAGTACAACTACCTTGCTCCGATGAAGATGGATCACTCACACTTGAATTACAAGGTCTGGTCTAACAGTTTTGGTCTGTCTGGTAAGTTCATGCTTCCATTTACTGATGATTTTGAACTGTTTACAAAGGTTGGTGTTTCTTACAACTACCTGAACAGCAATTTCTCAAAGCATGTAGACCTTACTAATCTCCTCCTCGGCGGTGGTTTACAGTACTACTTCACTGACAATATTTTCGCAAGAGTTGAATATGAATGGCTTCACAACATGGGATCCAAATCTTCGGAGCTTGGTATCAGACCTGATGCACAGCTGATTACTTTCGGTATCGGCTACAGCTTCGGTTCACGTGCTGCTGCACCTGTTATTGCTCCTGCTCCTCAGAAGAGAATTATCAATGAGACCAGAACTCTCGGTGCAGACGTTCTTTTCGGATTTGACAAGTTTAATCTTACTCAGACCGGACAGGAAACTCTTGATAATCTGGTTGTTGAAATCAATGATCAGAACATCGAAGATCGTCAGGTTTCTGTAGTTGGTCACACTGACCGTATCGGCAGTGCAGAGTACAATCAGAAACTTTCTGAGAAGCGTGCTAACGTAGTTGCCAACTACATGTCTTCAAAGGGTTTAACTCCTGATGTTGTTGAAGGTCGCGGTAAGACTGAGCCTGTTACCGGTTCAGAGTGCGACGGACTTTCACGTTCCAAACTGATCCAGTGCCTTGCCCGTGATCGTCGTGTTGACATCAATGTACAGGGTGTTGTAACTGAAGAAGTTACTGAATAATATATTTGTCATAATTCACTTTTAACCCGGTCAAGTGCCGGGTTTTTTAGTGCCTCTATATTTGAAACTTTCACTGAAGTTGGATTGAAATCATAGATTGCTGTTCAGAAATTACTGTTCAGATTCTGTCTCGCAGCTACGGAAATGACAACAATATTCCAGTGGAGATCTGTTCATTAACAGTTTTTTGAGCTGAACTATTTCTGAACATATTCTGCAGTTTCTATGTGTATACTTAAATATCTCTGACTCATTTCTGACGGACTGGATCGTTGATACCGACTGACCTGTAAGCGGAGGCAAATATTTAACCAGTGGGATTCTGATGAGAATCAAATCGATAAAAGAAGTGCCTCATATCAGAACGGATTCAGATCGTGTCTTCGGCAGTTCAGGTTGTATTTTTTTGAACTTAAAAGAGATCTTCAAAGGTTGTATAATTATTATGATTGCAGTTTTGCTGTGTCAGTGTACATTTTGATTTGATTGTTTAATACGAGTTGTCAGGTGTGAAAATGGCTGTAGGAATATTTACTCAAATTAGAAATTATATTATCCGACTCCTTACAAGAAAGGTTGCAAATGAAGTGATCAAGGCAGCCGGTGGCAGAACAACACGTTCAGGTTCGTCACGCAGATCTTCATCTGGTTCATCCCGCTCCACCAGCGGAAGATCTACATCCCGTAATCGAAAATCCTTTGCCGGTGAAGATGATTTCGATGCTGATATGAATCGAAAAGACGAAAACAAATAAGTAATTTATTCCGGAGCAAACTTTTATGTTTGTTCCTTTTTCGCAATCGCAGTTTATTCCTGTCTGTTTTAATTTTTCCTGTTTTTTAACGGCAGTGTTCCTGACTTTATGCGTCATCTGAAGGATTTCATCTAGTTCTGGCTATCAAAATGAAATTCTGACTGACAGGTACAGATTTTCCGAACATAGATTTTTCCCTGAGACTTAAGAGTGTAATCAGATTTCTGGTGGATCTTCTCTCATCTGATCTTTTTCCCCGATGGCTTTTGAATTCTCTATTCTCATGTTTGCTATTTATGCATATACAAGGCTAGTAATTCAGGTATAAATCAGGAAGGAAGAACTTGATCATGTTTTTGTAAGACAAACGCAGTCTATAATAGGAGACAGATTAACGTAACAATTCTTAATTGAGGTTTAGAGTATGAAAATCTATGTGTATTTATTGTCTGCTTTGTCATTATTTTTCTCATCATCCTGCTTTGGCGAACTCGTGTGCGTGAACGGGAACTGTCATACCGTTTTTGATTTGGGTGGCGGTACTGTTTCGGTTGACGGACAGATTCATAATGTCCAGAGGAGCGGTTCTACAACAACCATAGATAACCACATTTATCAGGATATGGGTGGCGGTTTTTACACCAGGGATGGAGAGATGCACTTGAACCAGGATTTGGGCGGAGGTTTCTACCTTCACGATGGAGAGCTTAACAGTATCCAGAGATACTAATTCATCCTGTTTAAAATTGATGCCTCCATGAATTCACAGTGTCATGTGCATGCTGTTTAGATAGGAGCAATGTTGAAAGGCTTTGATCCTGATCAACAGGCAGTTACTTTACGCTGAGTTTTTGCCAAATCGGGAAAGACATAACAGGAAAGAAAGATCATTAACTTCATGGCATTCAATGTTTGAGTGCATTTCTTGACACCTGAGTCTGATGACCGATTTTTTTTTAACAGTTCTGAAGCTGTCTTGATCTGAGATGTAAGAACTTCTTTTGTTGTCATTTGTTCAATTCAGATAATTTCTGAATGCATTTTTGGATCTTTATATCAAACGGATTTCCTGTGCTTTTAAGCATATGCCTGCATACACAAACATTTCTCAGGGGAGTCAGCATTGCTGTACAAAAAAGCCTGCATTCAGCAGGCTTTTCTTTATCAGAACAAATCTTACTGATTGTAAGAATTAGTTGTTCATGATGTGATAGGTAAGATCGAGAACCTTGTTAGAGTAACCGATTTCGTTGTCATACCATGAAACAAGTTTAACAAACTTGTTGGTAAGAGAAAGACCAGCCTTCTTATCGAAGATGGAGGTGTTGGTGTTACCGAGGAAGTCGGAAGAAACAACTGCGTCTTCAGTGTAAGAAAGGATACCCTTCAGTTCACCCTCAGAAGCTTCCTTGATTACTGCACAGATTTCGTCGTAGGTAGCTTCCTTAGCCAGGTTGCAGGTCAGGTCAACTACAGATACATCTGGAGTTGGAACACGGATAGAAATACCGGTAAGCTTGCCGTTCAGTTCAGGGATAACCTTGCCAACAGCCTTTGCAGCACCGGTGGTTGAAGGAATGATGTTCTGAGCTGCACCGCGACCGCCTCTCCAGTCCTTCTGAGATGGACCGTCAACAGTCTTCTGGGTAGCAGTGTAAGAATGAACAGTGGTCATGAGACCGTCAACGATACCAAACTTGTCGTTGATAACCTTGGCAAGTGGTGCCAGGCAGTTGGTGGTGCATGAAGCGTTAGAAACGATGGTCTGACCGGCATAGGTCTTCTCGTTAACGCCCATAACGAACATAGGGGTGTCATCCTTAGATGGACCGGTCATAACAACCTTCTTTGCACCTGCGTCGATGTGAGCCTGAGCCTTTTCCTTTGTAAGGAACAGACCGGTAGCTTCTGCTACAACGTCAGCACCAACATCGCCCCACTTGAGGTCAGCTGGATTTCTTTCTGCAGTTACGCGGATACGGTCACCGTTAACGATGAGGTCTGTACCGTCAACTTCTACAGTGCCATTGAAAGGACCGTGGGTTGAATCATACTTGAGCATGTAAGCCATATACTCAACGCCGGCAGTAGAAAGTCCGCCCTTACCGTCGCTGGCAAGAAGATCGTTGATACCAACTACCTTGATGTCCTGAGCCTTGTGCTGCTCTTCATAGGTTGCTCTCAGTACAAAACGACCAATACGACCAAAACCATTGATTCCAAGTTTGATTGTCATAATTTTTTTATTCCAATTTAATGTTAAACATATTCCTTTCGGACCTAATTTTTTTTGACGTATGCCACTGCTGCGGCTGCGCCTCAAAACTGTACCAATTATATAAAATTCCTGTCTTCTTAACAAGAATTCTTCATATCGTATCACGTTCTCTTCCTGACAGAATGATGTCCGGCGTGATGAATGCCAGCGCCTGCCTGCCAGGCATTCGGGCTGTCGTTATAAGAAGTCAGCTGATTCTCAGGACGGATTTCAGACTGCCGCGCGGCAATCGTATATGAGTGAAAGATAAAGTTCTGGGCTGGCGCTGAAAAAATTTTTTTCTGAACTGTCAGCTCATAACCGGCATGTCCGCAGCTCAGACTTTTCTGATGAGCGAAAATGCCGACATCAGAAAATAGAAGTTCGAATGAAAGGGAGAATGAGAACCGCATTCAGGAGAGTAAAAGGAGGATAAAAATCACTGATTCAGTCCACTTTATGTTCAAACGAACCGGACTCTATGGAGGTATGGCGGTCATGTGCTGGATTTTGTTTGTCATCAAGATAATAATCACGTGGTGAGTGCTTATGTGAATTTCTTTTTCGTGCCGAAAAAAAGATTCAAAATGGTATACAAATCAGAATGTAGTGTCTGCTGATGCTTTTTATAACAAAGTTTAGTGACGCAATACTCATTTCTGTTTAATTTGTGGTTCTCTGTACCTTGATTGCTCGTAACTTCACATATTTGCATTTTCTTTTTTGTGATAATAAATTTATCTTAGTTTATTTGTTTGTATTGGTAATAAAAATTATGACTTCACTTGTTGAACAGTTAGCTGAAAAGAAACAGATTTCGAATGACTTTATTGATTCTGAAGGTAAGGAAGTTATCATTTCTGCCGAGAACAAGTCTGCGGTTCTTGAGGCTATGGGCTATTCGGTTGATGATGAGAAAATTCTTGCTGCTCAGATTGAGGAAGAGGACAGACAGTACTGGCTCTCAGTTCTGGATCCTGTTCTGGTGGTGCAGGAGAAGAAGGATATTGTTCTTAAGGCAAGACTTCCAAAGAAACATGCCAGTGATGAAATCGAATATGTTTTGAAGCTTGAGAACGGTAACAAGGTAAAAGGTTCTGTTAAGGCCGGGGACTGTGACGTTATTGCCGATAAAAATATTGACGGCAAGGTTTATGTCCTCAAAAATCTGATCCTTCATCCTCAGGATGAGATTCCAATGGGTTATCACGAAATTGCTCTCAAGGTGGGTGACAAGAAATGCGAGCCGATGCGTCTCATTGTGGTTCCTAAAAAGTGCTACATTCCGGAACAGATTAAGAATGGTGGCAAAATCTGGGGTCCGAGCGTTCAGCTGTATACTCTCAGAAGCGAACGCAACTGGGGCGTGGGTGATTTCGGTGATCTCAAGGATCTGATAACAAAACTCGGCGACTGGGGTGCCGGCTTTATAGGTCTCAATCCTATCCATCAGCTGTTTCCTGCAAATCCTGAAGCGGCAAGTCCTTACTCTCCTTCCACAAGACGCTGGATCAATGTTGTTTACATCAACGTGGAGCAGACCCCGGAGTACCAACAGGATCATGATGTTCAGAATTATGTGAATACTCCGGAATTCCAGGGACGTCTTGCTGAACTGAGAGCTCCCGAGTATGTAAATTACAAGGGTGTGATGGAAGCCAAGATAGAAGTGCTCCGCAAACTCTACAGCAATTCACCTCTTCACAAAATGGATACGCCTAGAGCCAGGGCATTCATGAAGTTTGTCGAGGATGGCGGTGACAGTCTCAACCAGATAGCGGTTTATGATGCTCTTCAGGCTTATCTGTATGGCAGAGGCGAGAATGCATGGGGCTGGCCTGTCTGGGATGAAAAGTACAGAAAGTATCAGAATCATGACGTAGCCGTATGGGCGAAAGCCTATGAGGACGATGTCTACTTCTACAAGTACCTGCAGTTCCTTGCTGATGAGCAGATGGAGGAGGCCAACCAGGCTGCAAAGGATGCCAAAATGCCTGTTGGAATCTACCGCGATCTTGCAGTAGGCGTTTCTTCCGGCTCTGCTGAAATCTGGGCTAATTCCGAGATTTACTGCCCTGCGGCATCTATCGGCTGTCCGCCTGATCGTCTTGGACCAAACGGCCAGAACTGGGGTCTTCCTCCGATGGATCCAAACAAGTTATTCAGACAGAAGTATCAGCCAATTATTGATCTGTTCCGTTCCAACATGAAGTCCTGCGGTTCACTGCGTATTGATCATGCCATGTCTCTGTATCGCCTCTGGTGGGTTCCTAACAAGAATGGAAACTCGGACGCTTCCAAGGGTGCATATCTCCTGTACAGGGTAGAGGACATGATTGGCATCCTTGCTCTTGAATCACACCGCAACAAGTGCATGATTATCGGTGAGGATCTGGGTACCGTTCCTGATATTATGAAGAAACTTCTGCCTGAAAGCGGAATTTTCTCATACAAGATCTTCTTCTTTGAGACTTCAAAGACTGACGGCGGCTATATTTCCACAAAGGATTATCCGTTCCAGGCCATGTCTGCACTTACGACCCATGATATGGCAACTCTGAGGGGATTCTGGCACTGCGATGATCTTAAACTCGGAAGAAAGATCGGAGTCTACAAGACTGATGAAATAATGCAGAATCTTATGGATGACCGTCTGAAGTCCAAGCAGCTTATTCTTGACAGTCTTGCAGGTCACAACATTCTTCCGGGCTCTGTCAACCGCAACGCTCTGTACTGCGGAATGACAACTGAACTCAATCACTGCATGCAGATCCATATGTGCAACGGATCATCCGCACTGTTCAGTACTCAGCTTGAAGACTGGCTTGAAATGGACAAGCCTGTGAATATTCCTGGCACCAGCGATGAATATCCTAACTGGAGACGCAAGCTCAGCAGAAATATCAGTGAGATATTCAATAATGAAGAGTTGCACGGTCTGGCAAAGCGCATGACTGCAGCTCGTTCAAAGAAGGCTGAAAAATAGTTTCTGTTTTTACCCGGATTTTATGTCCGGGGTTTTTGGGGTGCCGGGTGATGAATTATTCAATATGTGATAAAATCAGAAAGTGTCGGATTTTATGGAGTTTTTACCGTTCCAGTACGAAGTCCGGTTTTATTGATATAATTATAAACAGCATTCCCCTCGCCAGTGTCGTTGCCGGTACTGGCGGCATTTTGTTTTTCAGATGTTCTTGTCGCCTGTCGATGGGAGCGCGGATTTTAAATTAGGCATGACACAGACCTGCTTTCGGGTAGGTTTTTTACAAGGAGTCTATATGTTAATTGAAACCCTTATGGGAGCACGTCTCAGTAATCCTTTTGATGAGTTGGGACTTATTAAAAATGAACAGATCAACGGGTATACCCTGCGTGCATGGCTGCCTTATTCTTCCAGGGTTACGGTAAAGGATATTGCCAACCAGAAAGAAATCAAGGTAATGGAGTGTATCGACAAGGAAGGTCTCTACGAGGCACAGTTCCCTGATACTGACAAGCCTTTCAATTATTCTTTCGATGTGACCTACCCTGATGCCGTAGTCAATGTGGTTGATCCTTATCAGTTCCATGACGAGGCATTTGCCGGTCTGGCTGAAATGAAGCTTGATGCCGCAAATCTTTATCGTACTCTCGGCGCTCACATTGTTACTGTAAATGTAGACGGTACCAAAGTAACCGGTGTCAAATTTGCCGTATACGCTCCTTCTGCAACATCTGTAAGCCTGATTGGTGATTTTAACTTCTGGGATGGCAGACGTCATCCTATGCAGAGAAGTCTTGACGGTCACTGGGTTCTTTTTGTGCCTGGTCTCAAGGCTGGCGAACGCTACAAGTATGAACTTAAGGATCCTCTGGGCAACCGTCTTCCGCATAAGGCAGATCCTGTCGGTTTCTATGCCGAGCAGTATCCTTCATTCGCTTCTGTTGTTTATGATCAGACAACCTACAAGTGGAATGATGAGGAATGGATTAAGTCCCAGATGAACAACAAGCTGGAGCAGCCTATTTCCATCTATGAAATGCACTTCGCATCATGGAAGCGCAATGCTGACGGTTATTCACCAAGCTATCGTGAGATGGCAGATCTTCTGATCCCATATGTTAAGGAAATGGGTTACACTCATGTTGAACTGATGCCTATCATGGAGCATCCTTTCTCCGGTTCATGGGGCTATCAGCCTGTAGGTCTGTTCTCACCTACCAGTCGTTTCGGATCTGCAGAAGATTTCAAATATTTTGTAGATAAGCTGCATCAGGCAAATATCGGTATTATTCTCGACTGGGTACCGGCTCACTTCCCGACTGATTCACACGGTCTTGCCCGTTTTGACGGAACTCCTCTCTATGAGTATGAGGATCCGCGTCGCGGCTGGCATCCTGACTGGAACTCCTACATTTACGACTTTGGCCGCGAAACTGTAAGACAGTTCCTGGTTGCAAGTGCTCTGATCTGGATGGACTACTATCATATCGACGGTCTACGCGTCGATGCAGTAGCTTCCATGCTTTACTGGGATTACTCACGCAAGGATGGTGAATGGATCCCTAACATAAACGGCGGCAACCACAACTATGAGGCTATAAGTCTGCTGCGCTGGTTCAATGAAGAGGTGTACAAGAGATATCCTCATGCCATGACCATCGCCGAAGAATCTACCGCTTTTGCCGGTGTATCGCGTCCTACCTTCATGGGCGGTCTTGGTTTCGGCTTCAAATGGAACATGGGCTGGATGCACGATACTCTGGAATACATGAGTCTGGATCCTATTTATCGTCAGTATCATCACAGTGAGATGACGTTCTCCATGATTTATGCATATGACGAGAACTTTATCCTTTCAATTTCTCATGATGAGGTAGTACACGGCAAGCATTCTCTGCTTTACAAGATGCCGGGCGATGAATGGCAGCAGGCTGCAAATCTCAGAGCATACCTTGCATACATGTATGCGCATCCTGGCAAGAAGCTTAACTTCATGGGTACTGAATTCGCGCAGACTGCAGAGTGGAATCATGACGGTCAGCTTCAGTGGTGGCTGGAGCAGTTTGACAAGCACAAGGGCGTCAAGAAGCTTGTCCAGGATCTTAACGAGATTTACAAGAAACATCCTGCTCTCTATGAGGCTGATTATGACAAGCAGGGCTTTGAGTGGCTTGACTACGGCGATTACCAGCGCAGCATCTTTGCTCTTGTGCGTTTCGACAAGAAGCGCAGTCACATGGTGATTTCCATCAGCAATATGACTCCAACTCCGCGTGCTGATTACCGCATCGGCGTTCCGGAGCCTGGAAAATATAGAATTTTCTTCAATACTGACAGCCAGTTCTACTGGGGCAGTGACTATGGAACCGGACCGGACGTTATCGTCAGCGAGAACATCGAGTCTCAGGGTAAGCCACAGTCAATCTCCTTTAATTTACCTCCGCTGTCTACCGTGTATCTGGAGAAAGTTGAAGAATAATCTTAACTTGGAGATATAAATTTGAGTAACGAACTTTTTGAGTTACTCCCTGTCAAGAATGGGGCACCGCAGGGTGCCTCTCTTGATGAAGAGGGTTGTAATTTTGTTGTGTGTTCTCCTGAGGCGACAGAGGTGTTTCTCTGTCTTTTTGATCAGAATGAGCATGAAATTAAACGATTCAGAATCATTGAAAGAAACGGTCCGTACTGGTGCTGCTACGTTAAGGGTGTCAGGGCGGGGCAGTTTTATGCGTTTCGTACCAACGGAAGCAACAATCCTTCTTCCGGCAATTCTTTTGATGTGACCAAACTGCTTATTGATCCGTATGCAAAGCTTCTCAGCAAGCCCCAGGCCTGGAGCTATGATCGCTACTGCAATGATAATGAGAATTTCATCAGTAAAAGCGTTGTAGTGTCCGGTGAGTTCGACTGGGAGGGGGTTCAGAAGCCCGATGTCAATGAAAGCAATGCAATTATCTATGAACTTCATGTCCGCGGTTACACCAAGCTTCATCCTAAGGTTCCAAAGGAACTGAGAGGTACATATCTCGGTCTCTGTGATCCTGCGGTAATCGAACATTTAAAATCTCTTGGCGTTACTGTTATTCAGCTTATGCCTGTTCATGCTCATATGGACGAATCCCGTCTAGTGGACATGAAACTGTGCAACTACTGGGGCTACAACACCATCAATTTCTTTGCTCCTGAGCCGTCCTACGCCCATGATCCGCTGAATGCCGTAAATGAATTCAAGCAGATGGTCAAGACCATGCATCAGAACGGCATTGCTGTTATTATGGATGTGGTTTACAACCATACGGCTGAGGGCGGATACGGCGGACCGATAATCAGTTTCAGGGGTCTGGACAACAAGAATTTCTACATGTATGAAAAGAATGCCCACGGCCATAAGATGTACAACGCCTATACAAACTGCTCGGGCTGCGGAAATACTGTAAATGTGGATCATCCTGACACTCTGAAGCTTGTTATTGATTCTCTTCACTACTGGGCTGTGGAAATGCAGGTGGACGGCTTCCGTTTTGATCTGGCCACATCTCTCGCCCGCGAGGAATCTGCCAACGGCTACACCCAAAATGCGGCTTTTTTCAAGGTAATTGCCATTGATCCTGTTCTCTCCAAATGCCTGCTGATTGCAGAGCCATGGGATATCGGCGGATATGGCTACAGAGTCGGACAGTTCCCTAATTCCTGGAAGGAGCTTAATGATCACTACCGTGATACCATCAGATCCTTCTGGAAGGGCGACGACGGTAAAATGGCAGAGTTTGCCACCAGGATCCTGGGATCAAGAGATCTTTATCCGAAGACTCTCAGATCAATTCATTCTTCTGTAAACTTCATTACCTACCATGACGGCTTTACTCTTCATGACGTTGTGAGCTACAACAACCGTCATAATGAAGCCAACTGTGAAAACAATCAGGACGGTCACGGGCAGAATCTTTCCTACAACTACGGTGAGGAAGGTCCTACGGCCAATGTGAAAATCAACAATCTGCGTGAACTCCAGAAAAGAAATATGCTGACAACACTCATGTTGTCACAGGGTATTCCGCATATTCTGGCCGGCGACGAAATGGGTCGCAGTCAGATGGGTAACAACAACGCCTACTGTCAGGACAACCGGATCAGCTGGGTGAACTGGGATCTGTCAGATGATGACAAGGATCTGCTGAAGTTTACATCCATGCTCATAAGACTTCGACTTGGATCTTCGCTTTTCACCAATCTGAAGCTTCCTGACGACAATTACTATGGCAAGATCAAACCGGAACATCAGGTTCTGTGGTATCACGCCGACGGTCATCAGCTGACGGCGGATGACTGGAACAATCCGCAGTCCAGACTTTTTACCCTGGATATCGGAGATATTTCCAACCGGGGAGAGCGCTGGCTTGTTCTTTTCAATGCTTCACGTTTCGATATAGGCTTCCACCTGCCTGTTCCGGGTTACGGTATGCTGTGGGAGTCGGTACTGGATTCCGCCGAGCCTGACGGTGTGCCGTATGATCGTTCCTTAAGCCATATGGACATGAGTCTGGTAAGAACCCATTCAATCAAGGTTCTTCATCAGATTGTCAACACGAATCCGGAGGTTACCAAGCAGTACCGTCATCATCCTGGCACCAAGATCCGTATCGGTATCAACGGTTTCGGCAGAGTGGGCCGGGGACTGCTCCGAGAGGCTCTGCTGCGCAAGGATGTGGAAGTTTGCGGAATTAATGATCCTATAGCAGGTGATGAAAGCGGAAATGTAACAAGAGAAGGGATTTCCTATCTTGCTTATCTGCTGTCTCATGATTCCGTTCATGGCTTGACGGATCACCGCATTGAGATAAACGGCAACAATCTTGTGATTAACGGTCGTGCGATGCGGGTTACCGCCAAGAAATATCCTTCAGAAATCAACTGGAGCGAGATTGGAGCAGAGGTTGTGATGGAGTCTTCAGGTAAATTCAATAACCAGACTCTTGCGTCCGGTCATCTCAAGGCAGGTGCAATTAAGGTCATTATTTCTGCAACACCGGATGATGATACTCCTGTATACATGATGGGTATTAATGAGAAGACCTACTCCGGAGTCGATGTCATGTCTACAGGATCAAGCACGGCCAACTGTCTGCTTCCTCTGATTCATATTCTTGACACAAGGTTCGGCGTTTCTTCAGCTGCCGCCACTGCAGTGCTTCCGTATTCATCGGAACAGAAGACTGTTGACGGTCCGTTCCCGGCAGAATGGAGAAAGGGCCGAGGTGCGGCTCAGAATATTATTCCGCTGAGATCTGACATAGGACACGCTCTGCAGATGGTTAAGCCTGATACAGAAATCAGGTTTGATGCTATCTCCATGAGTGTTCCTGTGGCTGATGTCTCTCTGCTTGATCTTACGGTCAATATCAAAACTGACGCCACTTATGAGGAGGTTTGCGGAGCTGTGGCAATGGCTGCGGACGGTGAGTTCAGCGGTATTGTAAAATACCTGAAGGAGCAGGTTGTTTCTTCAGATATTCTGAATGAAAGGGCAAACTGCTGCTTTGATTCCAAAGCCGGAGCAAATATCGGTCACAGACTGTTCAAGCTGCTGGCCTGGTATGACAACGAGTCGGCCTATGCCAAGAATCTGCTGGATTTATCATCCTTTATTATGAATCAGTAGTTTCTTTCTGAAACAGAAGAGCGGACATGGAATTTTCGGTTTTATGTCCGTTTTTTTTGTCTGAGTCTTTTGTTCTCCGGGAGATATATCGGGACGCTTCGGAGACATTATGGAGAAGATCAGAAAGGATTACAGAATATTTTGGAATGACTGTTACCGGTGATAAGTTCTGCGGATCAGGATCTGTCATTCTGCTTTTCTGTATCCCTGCTGCTTTGATTCATGTTATCGGCATCCAGGTGATCTGCTTCCGGATTATCGGATTCCTGATCATCGATCCTGCCCGTGATCTTTGAGGATATGCGGATGCAGAGATATACGGAAAATACTGTAACGATGCAGGTCAGTGCCAGGTAGTAGACTGCATCACTTCCAAGAATGTCTGTCTTGTCAACAGTTATCAGGTGCGTCAGATCTGACAGGGAACTGCCGATGAGAGCATAAAGGTAGTTAAGAGGGATGCTTGCCAGCAGACAGGCGCCAAGCAGTTTTGTCAGACTGTATCTGATGTGCCCAAGGTAGATTATAACCGGAGTAAACGGCACTATCGGATTAAGCTTGAGCAGAAATATCAGTATGAAACTGTCAATGCCTCTTGAATTGAATATTTCCTTGAACTTTTTGCTGAACTTATTGGATTTTCTATTCTGGGAACTGATTTTCCCTCCGAAATAGTAGCTTATGTATGTCGACAGTGTGATTGCTATAAGCTGATATATAAGACCGGGTATGGTTCCGTACAGAAAACCGGAGCACAGAGTCAGGCACCAGGCGGGAAAGCAGACGAGAGTCAGAAGGGTATTCAGGATTATAAATATAAAAATTCCGGTTCCTCCCAAAAAGAAAGAGTTCGTCAGAATTTCCAAAATATAATCTTTCATTGTACCTTTGACCGCTCAACAATACTGTGTTGCCGGGACTGATGAACATTGAGAGCATGGTATCATTTCAGCCGGATCCTGTTTTAATCATCGTCTGATGATGTCTGTCCGACCGGATCCAGTTTCAGCAGGCCCCATGTCTGAATGAGATAATTCTATCACAAACCCATGATCTGTAAATGAGAGCGGGCAGGATCTTTTAAGCGGAAACAGGTTTCTCCGGACAGACATAATCATATGGAACATTGTATGATTATGCCGTTTTCCATGCTCAGATCCCGTTCTTCCGACTGATTTGATTACCTGAAAAATAAGGTTGCGCCTGCAGAAAAAATCCTGTATTTTAACCTCAAAAAAGACAGGGCAGACAGCTGACTTCTGCATGGAAGTGATCTGCTGATCCGCCAGATTCAGTCTTCGTTAAGCAGCTGTTTATACAGTTTCCGGACAAAACATAGGAAAAGAGGAACTTCATGAAAATCAAGTGGCTTTTTACATCTCTGCTGATTATTCTGATGTGCGCTGTTGCAGGGCGCATGATCCATCACGGCTCGCCTTATTTTGATTTTACAAATGCCTTTGCATGTCAGCTGAGTCTGATCCTCCTTCTTTCCACAGTATTTATTCACCGTCTGGAAAAATTTCTGCTGATCCGCTGGATAGCCTTTGTGCTTCTGTACACTCTGGTTCCGCTTACCCAGCTGCTTGCGGGAGACAGGGTTCACTCCCATGCCTTCATGGCATCCTTTTTCTTCGGCAATTTCATTTTCTGCTTCATTACGAACCTGGTATATCTTATCCGCCTTGTCAAGAAGGACACTTTCAGAAAAATTCTGCTGATTATTCCAGGTATATTATGGTTTGTGTCGCTGATTTATCCGATGATGTTTTACGGTTACAGTGCAGTTGAGCATGCGGTTTTTGATCAGCCAATCGTATCTGCAATTATTCACACTAATCCGATTGAGGTTGTTTCCTATCTGTCCTCAAACTACTCTGCAACCCAGCTTGTAATTTATATTTCCGGAATTGCTGTTTTTCTCGTGTTAATGGGTTATCTGGCTGCAAAAATGAATTCTGCAGGCCAGAAAATGGAACTGTCTGCCGGTCAGCTTGTTCCTGCACTTGCCGTTGCACTCTGCTGCAGCGCCATACTCAGTGTCAGTACCGTGCAGCTCAGCAACAAGGGGTTTGACTGTCTTCCCCGCCAGATCATATCCTATGCCAACTATGTTGCAAATTCCTTTACGGAATTCAGAGATTCCAGGGTAAGGCTTCTTGAGAGCAGTGTCATAACGCTGGAGCATCAGGACAGAAAGCCATCACTGTATGTTCTTGTTATAGGCGAATCTGCCAGCAGTCGCTATCTTCAGAGTTACGGCTATTCACAGCCGACAGATCCTCTGACATCAAAACTTCTGCAGGAAACTGCTCTTAAGGAGTCAGAACTGAACAGTCCAAAATCTCTGAGCACTGTTAATTTCCTGCATGCATATTCCTCATATCCGCAGACAATTGAAAGTCTGAGTCTTTCTCTGTCAGGAGCAAGCCAGTATAACCAGAAGGTTCTTAATGAAATGCTGACAATTATCGATGTTGCCAAAAAAGCAGGTTTCGAAACCTTCTGGATAGGAAACAAGCAGTCTGAAAGCATCGGATTTACTCCGCCTGTAACCCGTATTGCTCAGACGGCAGATCACAGTCTGTTTATTCCGGATGTTTATATTCCTAAATATCAGAAGTATCCGTTTGACGGTGAAATTATGAACAATCTTCCGGAACCGGATCAGAATCGCAACACTCTTGTGATTATCAATATAAAGGGCAGCCACACCAAGTATTTTGAACGGTATCCGGAAAAATTTGACGTCTTCCATGATGATCCGGATCCTGTAATCAATGAGTATAAAAACTCTCTTCTGTATTCAGATTTTGTGCTTGATCAGTTGCTTAATCATTTCAAGTCATTGCCGAATTTCAGGGCTTTTGTCTATTTTTCTGATCATGGTGCCGAGCCTGCATTCAGGGGAGACGATCACAATGTTTCAAAATTTACCTTCACCATGGTTGCGATTCCGTTCTGGGCAGCACTGTCTGACAGCTACATTACTGAAAACAGGGGAGTTGCCGAAGCTCTGCTGAAAAACAGTGAAAAATGCTTCACCAATGATCTGATATATGATTTCATGCTGGGTCTGATGGGGATCAGGGTAGAAGGCGCAAATGACGAAAGCGTGGATCTTACTTCAGCATCCTATGCTGTTGATCGTAAGAACTGCCTGACTCTGTACGGCAAAAAGAAGATTGATGAAGATCCGAATTACTGATCTGATCCCTGTGCGTGGCTGCAGGGTATTGTTCAGGTGATATTGGCTGGTTTGCCATGCTTTGACGTGATGCAGGAAAGAGCAGAAGCATTTGTTAACAGATCCGGATTAGCACCCGGCGATGAACCGGATCCTGCTCTTTTCCCTGTTGAAAACACAGCTTACAGGTACGTTCCTGATTTCTGTCGGTGCATCAGTTCGTACGATGTATTCAGTTCAGAAACTGACAAAACTTCATCTGCAGTGGTTATCTGACTGGTCTGGTTGACAGTGTCTTTCCTTTCTCGTCGAAGACGAATACTGATGATCCTTTCTGAATAGTAAATGTAGATGAAGTGTAGCCCAGTATTCTTCCATCCGGACCCAGATTTTTTGTTACTAATGTCTTGCCCTTTTCATCATATACGACAGCCGATGAACTTCTCTGAACAACGCTTGCTATAGCCATGCAACACTCCTTCTGTCTTTAAATCCGTTAACTTGCTCTATGTCAGACTTGTCCTCTCCGGTAATTGTAGTTCAGGAACACCAAATCTGACTCAAATTTTGTCCTGGATTGTGATGTAAATTGCGTTGAGTTTTGTAACTTGGTAAAAACACAGATTTTTGTCACAGTATGTTAGCACAGCCAGTTATACATGCTGTGATACAGGAACTCAGCGTGGTTTTCTGTATCATCCAAAGATGCATACGGCAGGTGGTGATTGAAGAGTTCCTGCGATTCGTTTGCTCTGACTCTCACATTCCCGCGTTTTTATGGCTATGTACCGCTTTCATCCTGTGTCAGAAATTTTCTGACGATACAGGATCTGCATTCATGTTTTTGCCCTTATCAGTTAATTTACCAGCAGGTAAACAATGCGGATAACAGATTACAGGAAGGTTCTCCTTTATCACGGTTAAAATTTCAGTACCGTGATAAAATGACACATGATGTTGAGTGTTCAGAAAGGCTTAAAGTTATGGGAAATATTCTTAATCCTGGTAACGATAACAGTTTTATCAATCTGGTTAAAGCAAAAGATACCAGAGTTTTTGTTGATAAAACTGTTTTTATAGAAAAAAACAAATGCTCTTCTTAACACTGACGGAAAACTGCTGGCTGTAACCCGTCCCCGCCGATTCGGAAAAACCGTAACCGCCCATATGCTCTCGTCCTACTATTCCAAAGGGTACGCTGACAGAAAAATCTTTGACGGACTGAAAATTGCTGATAAAGGGAGCTTTGCCCAACATCTTAATAAATACAATGTCATTTATATCGATATGAATTCCATAAAGGATAAGTATATTTCGTATAAATCTGAAAGCTCCCTTTATATCGAGGATATCGATGATATTGTAGATTTACTGCAGTATATGGTTGTTCGTGAATTAAAGACGAACAAAAACTACGCTGAACAAATCAGCAGTGACCCTCTGATTGGAAAGAAATCATTATCTTCCGCACTGGAAGTCATATGCAAACATACCGGTGAGCAGTTCATTTTGATTATGGACGAATGGGATCTGATATACCGGGAGTATAGAAATGAATCTGCATTGCAGGAAAAGTTTATAGAATTTCTGAGAGGATTATTTAAATCTGATGATGGCGTGTCATGCTTTGCGCTTGCATACCTCACCGGAATTCTGCCAATCAAAAAATACAATTCAGAATCGGCATTAAACGGTTTTGATGAGTATAACATGCTTGCACCCGGAGACTATGCTTCCTATTTTGGCTTTACGGAAGAAGATGTATCCGGCATTGTACAGTCTCCTAACTGTAAAGTGTCACATCACGAATTAAAGGAGTGGTACGAAGGATACAAGATAAAGAGCGTTGATATTTACAATCCCAACTCCGTGTGCAAAGCAGTCACTCGAAACGAATGCATCAGTTACTGGAGCGGAACATCCTCAAACAAAGAATTTGTATCCTTGATTAATATTAACTACGCTGGGATCAAGGACGATATCATACAATCTTATTGAAGGCAGTACCGTACAGTTCAGTTGTACCACCTTCCAGAATGATATGGTATCAATAGAAAACAAGGATGATATTTTTTCCCTGCTGGTATGTCTTGGTTACCTCGGGTGTGTGGATGACGGCGGTGATAACCGTCTGGCATATGTTCCAAACAAGGAAATAAAAACTGCTCTTTCCTCTCTGGTAAAGGTTCAGCCATGGTTTAATTCCATGTCGATTATTAAACGGTCAGAGTCGCTGTTTGAAGCCATAACAGCTCTTGACGGTAACAGGACTGCTGAAAATAATCACGGAGATCCATAATTCACCTAACGTATCCCTGCTTACCTATAATCGTGAGGAATCAATGGTATTCTGCCTTATATCCGGTCTCATGTGGCGTACTGATCGTGAATATGAATGTTTTCGGGAATTGCAGACCGGGAAGGGAAGTGCTGATTTAATTTATGTACCGAAGAGGAATATCAACCTACCTGTACTGCTTATAGAATTCAAGTATGGTCTGAGTGCTGAGGAAGCTGTGAAACAGATTAAGGAAAAGGAATATTTCAGCAGGTATCGTGACGGCGATTATCCGAATGATGTGCTGTTAACTTAACTTCCCGGGTGTATTTTCTAAGCACCCGAATTTTTCTAAAATATTACTCCACTTCTAATCATTGATCAATCCTGTCTTTTTCTACATTTACCAGCATATCAGTCTTCGAAATA
>JAEEGF010668291.1_pt1 | contig 36648 bp, 25 predicted proteins | sample 9134171 | NCBI WGS metagenome assembly JAEEGF01 (sample SAMN16246542, study PRJNA631951) | gut metagenome | biome: gut microbiome; feature: rumen; material: AP-attached | host: Bos | place: Iran: Karaj | collected 2018-10 | reverse complement strand
GAACTTGAGCTGGCGGAGGGTGTTGCCGGCGGCGGCGGGGACGGTCAGCATGCCGACCTTCTCGGCGCCGTACTGGAAGCCGAGGCCGCCGGTGAACATCCCGTAGCCGGACGTGTTCTGGAAGACGTCCTCGGGACGGCAGCCGACCATCCACAGGCAGCGGGCGACGGCATTGGCCCATTCCTCCAGGTCCTTCTGCGTGTGAAGGATGACCGTCGGATTGCCGGTGGTGCCGCTGGAAGAGTGCAGGCGCACGCATTGGTCAAGCGGGACCGCGGCCATGCCGAAAGGATAGGTGTCGCGAAGGTCCTGCTTGGTGGTGAAGGGAATCTTCCTGAGGTCATCGAGCGTACGGATATCCGAAGGCGCCAGCCCGGCTTTGCGGAAACGCTCCCGGTAGAACGGGGAATCCATGCAATGCCGCACCGTCGCCTGCAGCCGCTCAAGCTGGTAGGCCTCGATTTCCGCGCGGGAGAAGGACTCCTCCGGATTGAAGAACTTCTGGTAGGACATAATGGGGAGGGATAAGGGATGGAATCAGATGAAGGAAAGGATCATGTCGGCCAGTTCTTCCTCAGTGTGACCGTCGGAGGTCAGGGCCAGGTCGTAGTTGCGGACATCGTACCGGCTGACGCCGGCATAGCGCCGGATGTAATTCTCGCGGGCCTCGTCCACCCCCTGGATGACCGCGCGGGCGCTTTCCTCGGAGAGTTCCTGCTTTTTCATGACCCGCTCGATCCGGTTGGGCAGCGATGCGCTGATGAAGACATTCAGGATATTGGGATGGTCCCTGAGCACGAAGAAGCCGGAGCGGCCGGCGATGACGCAGGAGCCCATCTCGGCAAAGCCTTTCAGGATCTCCACCTCCGCCTCGAAAATGTCGTCCGTGGTGACATTGAGCCGGAATTCCTGCGTGTACCGGGGATTCAGGCCGAGGGCCTGGGCGGACGGCATCGGAGAGACCTTGTTGATGAAATCGGCCAGCCAGTTCTTCTTCTGCCCCTTCAGCCGCTCGATGGCGCTGGCGCTCAGGTCGAACTGCTTCATGAGCGAGGAGAGCAGCTGCTTGTCACAGTAACGGACGTTCAACTTCTCCGCGAGGATGCGGCCCACGGTATGGCCGCCGGAGCCGACTTCCCGGCTGATGGTGATGACAAAGGGTTCTTGGGTATTCATGGTTGTAAAAGCAATATAAGATTCTTGTCAGTCATGATGGGGATCCGGTCCTCCGGCGGCCCCGGTATCGTCGGGAGACGCATCCGAGGGGGCCCGGTGCCAGAGTCTCCACCACGCGGAACTGAGGACATCCGCAAAGGAGAGGGAGACCCGGAGCGGATAGCGGAAATACCGCAACTTCGGTTTATGGTGATAGAAAATGGTGAAATACTCCTGCTTCGTCAGCTTGAGACCCCATTCGCTGAGATGCTTGACGGAGCGCCAGGGGTGCCAGCCGCCGTAGTCGATCTTGCCCATGTCGTGCATGAGGGCGGTGATGGCGACGCTGTCGGAACGCAGGAACCAGCTGGTAACCTGCATGATCCGATACACTTCAAGGGAATGCTGCGCGAGGCCGCCGACTTCGGTATGATGGCCGCCGGCGCCCCGCGTATAAAAGTCCGTCGTATCCAGGTTGCTGATGACCGCCTCGATTCCGGGGCGGCCCGTCGCACGCAGGATTTCAATGATCCGTTCCCTGTTCTCCATGGCCCGGTCGCTGGCATCCTTCTTTCCCGAACGGCAGCCCGGCACCGTCAGGACGACGGCGGCAAGGGTCAACGCGAGGAAGAAGGGTTTCATATTCGGTCCGTTCTATCCTACAAAGATAATCATTTTTTGGAGAATGGCCGGACCGGGACCGACTTCATGGGAAGCGGCAAAAGGCGACGACCTATTTCTTGAAGAGCTTCTTGAGGGCGTTCCAGGCCCACAACAGGACCACGGCGCCGATCAGGGCACTGAGGATCTGGCCATACCACTGGGACCAGAAGGAACCGCCGGCACCGATCAGGCCGAGCAGCCAGCCGCCGACCAGACCGCCGAGCAGGCCGATGATGATGTTCCAGATGAGACCACCCTTGTCCTTGATCACGAAGAAGCCGGCAAGCCAGCCGGCGATGGCTCCGAAGAGCAGGGTAAGAAGGATATTCATAACTCTAATACTAAATGATTTAGCACAAAGATAGGAAACATTTTGCAGGAAACAAAGGGGCGCATTCCGCAGGAACGGACCGGGCCGTCAGCGGAGCGGGAAATCCCGGACCGGGACCTCTTTCAGCACCGGGGAAGCGGACATTCCCTGGGGATTGGTGCCGGGAAGCCCCTGGGGAACCGGCGTGCCGAGCCGGCCGAAAAGCCACTCCCAATACGGGGGCATCGAGCCGTCGGCAGCCCGGAAGTTCATCGGTTCATTGTCGAAAACCGGCCTGCCGGCGGCGTCCAGGAAACTTTCCCGCACCAGTTCCGAGCAGTACATCGCACCGTTGTCCGGAAGGAAATACAGGTCATAGGGCTGGCCGCAGAAGGTTTTCGCCTTCCCGACCGCCGCTTCGGGATCCACGCCTTCCGCCCGCTTGACGATGAACACCGGAAGCGAGCCGTCCTTGAGCGTGAAATCCGTCAGGAAGGTGTCGAGCGGATGACGGTCGACGCCGTGGCGGAGCGTCGCGTCGATGATCCAGACGCTGTCCGCCTTCACCTCGGCGATGGCCACATGGATGAGGTTCAGCCCGCCGGCGACGCCGGTCGATGCGGCGATGGCCGTGTCCATGGAGTCGGCCGGGGCCTCCACCGCATAGTCGAGCGGGATGCCCACGAAGATGAGGTCGCCGGTCCGGAGCCGGTCGCCGCCGGAACAGGCGGTCAGGAGGATGAGCACGAAGGCTGCGAGGAAAAGTCTTTTCATGTACGCAGTACGGGTTGTTGATTCTCTGCGAAGATACGACTATTTTGGGAAAAACCGGACCGCCTGCGGCCGGAATCGGCGCGGACATCAGAAGGTCCATCCCGCACCCAGGACGACGGAGCAGCGGGAAAGCCGGATGGAGGAGAGGCCCGCAGACAAGGAAAAATGCCCGGTCCGCCAAGTGAACCCGGCTTCAGCCAGAAGGCCTTTCTCCGAAAGGTCCGCAACCCTTGCCCACTGTCCCGCCGTATCCTCCCAGAGGACGGAATCGTCTCCATAGCCCCCGCCGGCATAAAGGCTCCATGCACCGGAGAGTCGCCAGACCGCACCGGCAGAAACGGCGGTCCGGCCGCCGGCGGCCTTTCCGCTGGTCCATATCTGCCCATAGGCGGTCGTCCCGTCGCCGGAACAGGCATACGAAGGCCGGCGGAACGGGATCCGGGCGCTTCCGGAAACATATCCGCCCATGCGCCCGCGGAGCACGGCCAGCCGGAAACCGAACGACGGACGAAGGCCGGCATCCACCAGCCCATAGAGGCTCCATTCCCATGGAAGGTCCTTCAAGACAGGGGATTGCAGTGGACGGGAACCCAGCGCCCGGAGCCGGGAAGTCGGGGCCGGCATGGCAACGACGGGTGCCATCGGAACCGGAGACGGAGGCACCAGCGCCAGGCGTTCGCGCACCGGCGCCTGCCCCTGCCCTGCCGCCGGACGGGGAGGCGCTTTGGGAACGTGCGTCATGGCTCCCGGAGCCGGAGGAGTGGGAGAAGGCCGGCGAAGGGCGTTCCGAATCAGGGCGACCTCCCGCTCGACATTCCGGAGAGGGGCCGTCGCCCGCTCCCCCCTGCCCAGTTCCGCGGCGAGCGAGGCCACTTGCGCATGCGGGGAGCCATCCCCCTGCGGGAGGGAAGAAAGGTACGCCTGCGCCCAGTCGCAATACGTCCGTGCCCGGGCGGCATCTCCTTTCCGGGCCGCCTGCATCGCATGGTCATACAGTTCCCGGACCTTGCGGCGGCGCGGCGCAAAAATCTCCGGGATCTGCCCGCGGCCGATATAGCGGATCACCGTTCCCGCCCCGTCGCTGACGGAACGGCTGCACTTCCGGATATCCGCCAGGTAGGTCCGCCAGAGCGCGAGCCGGAGGTCGTCCGGAAACGGAAGCGCATCCGTCGACGAGAGGACCCGGACCAGGCCGTCCAGGGCCTCTTCATCCGCCTTCATCCGGTCACTGCCATGTCCTTCCGCCCAGACCACGGACGGATCCTCCCGGATCCGCTGGAGGTTCTGGGCAAAGGCGCTGGCGCTCAACAGGAAGGCCAGCAAAATGAGCCATCCCTTCCTCATCGTCTGTACAGGGCGATAAACCGGGATTCGATCCGGGCGAGCCGCGCTTCCTGCTCCGGACCCATGCGGCCCGGGATGCCGTCGAGCAGCGAAACGAGGGCGGCCTTCTCCTCCAGGATCTTCTTGTCGACATGGCGCGGCTTTGCAGCCAGGCAGGATGCACACAGGGCTTCCAGCTGGTCGAGGACCTGGTCCCACTGCCCGGAATCCGCCTCTTTCAGCCCGGAGAGCAGGCGGATATAATCCCGCTCCAAGTCCTCCCTGTCCGCGCTTTCGGCGAAAATGCGGCCGTCCGCCGTGCAGAGATAGAAAAGGCCGGCACGGCCGAGGAGCGCCACATCGTCGTCCAGGAATTCGACCTGCTCCCACTCCAGGGGCAGGATGACATGGCCCAGCGTGTCCGCAAGGCCTTTCCGCCCTTCCGAAGAAACGATCATCCGCCCGTTGAAGCAATACACGGAATCCTCATACGCCGGACGCGCCGCAGCCTCCTGTGTCCGGACGGCGGCACCGTGGCACGATGCAAGCACGGCGGGGAGAAACACCCCCAGTTTTATCCAACTATGTCGAAACATCTTCTTATCTTTGCACGGTAAAACCTTTCATGTCCATGATTCCGTCATCCGGCTTTTTCGTAGCGCCGCAGCTCCCGTCCGAAACCCATGATTCCGGACTCGACTGCCTCTGTGAACCGGCCGACGGATCCTGCATCCTGCTGAAAGGGAGCCGGGAGGACCGGCTCGTGGTGTACAAGGCGCTCAAAGCCGCCTACCGCGACGACCCCGTCTGCCGGCGGATCCTGCGCCGGGAGTACGAGATCGGCCGTTTCCTCAAGCATCCCGGCATCTGCGAAATCCTGGACTGGGTGCACCTCCCCACCTACGGGGACGCCATCGAGATGGAGTACATCGAAGGGTCCACGCTCGATGCATGGCTCGGCGCGCACAGGAACGAAACGGCGAAGCAGCGGAAGATCCTCACCGACCTCTGCGACGCCCTGGAGTATCTCCACCGCAAACAGGTGGTCCACAAAGACCTGAAACCCACGAACATCCTGATAACGAAAGACGGAAACTATCCCAAAATCATCGACTTCGGCCTTTCTGACACCGATTCCATCCTGACGGGGAAAGACCCCGGCGGGACGGTGGCCTACGCCGCACCGGAGGTGCTGGAAGGCGGCGCCGCCGACGTGCGGAGCGACATCTATTCGCTCGGCTGCATCCTGCTGGAGATGGCGCCCGCCTTTTCCCGGATCGCCCGCAAGTGCACCTCCCGGGATGCCGCAAAGCGATATCCTTCGGCCGCCGCGGTCCGCTCCGACATCGAAAGGATGGGACGGACGCGATTCCTCTCCGTCGCCCTGCCGCTGGCCGCCCTGGCCGCAGCAGGGGCCGTCTGCTTCTTCTCCCTGAGGGAAGACCCTGTGGAACAACTCTTTATGGATGCTGTCGAACAAGTCAGGGAAGCCGCTACAAAGTTTTGACAACGAGGATGCCGCCGTCACGCCCGGCGATGAAAGAGGCGGTCTTCTCCCCTTTCCGGTCGATTTCCGGGATGATCAGCGGAAATCCCTTGACGATGGAGGAGAGCTCGAATTCGTCTCCGGGCTCCAGTTTGGAATGCACCGATTCCATCACCCGGAACCTTCTGTCGCCCAGATACTTGAGCGTAACGATCCGGTCCGGCCGCCAGCCCAGCTGGAGGGTATCCCCTTCCTGGAGCGAAGCGGCATCGATCCGTGCGGAATGGAAATACAGCGATGAAACCAGCACGGAACTGCGCAGGTCTTCCACGAAAGCACCATAATCCCGGAACCCCACGTAACGCGACAGGGCGTCGAGCGTCGCTTTGCGCGGCTGCACCTGCATGCCGACATAACCCCAGAGGCGCTTCAGCGTCGAGGGGGATACCTGGTCTTCCATGGCTTCCGACAGGCGGACAAAGTCGGCCGTAGAGGCGACCCTGCCGGCATATTTCCGTTCCACCGCCTGTTTGAGGAACGCGAGTTCAAGTTCTTCTTTCATGCAACTACTTGTATTGGATCCGGGTATGCCCTTCAATATCACAGGATTCCAGGACAATGCCCTCCGGAAGCCAGACCGTCTCCAGCGCAGGGTTGCCGGCAGACTCGAGATGCCGGAACAGCCGGTTGTTGGACAGGTCCAGTTCCTTCAGGGCCGTGCCGCTGAAACGGAATGTATACAGATCGGGATTCGCCGAGAAATCAATCGTTTCCAGCGGGGTGTCATACAGCTGGCAGATGTACAGCATGGGACAGCGGGAGAAGTCCAGGGAACGGAGGCCGGTGGTTCCATTGAGATAGATGGACAGGAGGGAGGGATTGTCCAGGCGGATCTCCTTCAGGAAAGGGTCCCGCTCAATATTCAGGTTTTCCAGTTTCCTATTGGCCGTAAAATCGAGACAGCGCAGACCGTTGGCTGCCATATACAGCCGCTCCAGGTTGACCAACTGTTCCAGGCCAGCCTGGCTTTCCAGCCGGATGTCCGTCAGTTGGATTTCCTTGACCGCCAGCAGTTCCTCCGGGGACATCCTGCCGTCCCGGTCCGCGTCGTAACCGGCGAGCAGGCAGGCCAGGATGGCCGGATCGAAGGTCCGCGCCGGGGTGGTGAAGGAGTACGGTCCCGCCGTGATCTCGTCTTTCCCGTTGCTGAAGATGATGTAATAGGAATACTGATGCTCCGGCTCCAGGGAATGGCATCCCGCCTGGAACGCATCCCCGTTTTGGGTCGCGGGAAGAAGGATACGCCCGCCCTCCTCCGGGGCGATTTCAAACCGCGCGGACGTGATGTTCCCGACGTGGCTGAAAACGGCCGTCAGTTCCACGGAATCCGGCCCGGCCGATTCGCTGACCGACCGGACCTCCGGCCGGAGCAGTTCTTCCGGCGGAACGGGCGAACACGCGGACAGGCATGCCAGGAGAAGGCATGCCAGCATCCGTTTCCCTTGCGCTTTTTGAAGTTTCATCGAGCGCAAAAATAAGCAAAAATTGCGTTATTGCGGAAGATATTCCAATACAATGTCCTCCGAATCCAGGCTCCCCGGACGGATTTCCTGGACGCTGACTTCGCCCGTCGCGTAATGGTGGAACGTGATATAGAATCTTTGCCCTTCATCCCCCGGAATCCAACGGCTGTCCCCATCCAGGCCCTTGGCCGCCTTGATCGCTTCTTCCCGGATGAGGACCGCCCGTTCGTCGTCGGATTCATGGGAACCGCTTTGAGCCGTCAGCACCTTCCCTTTGGAAGAAACTGCCACAAAGATGGTTGTATTGCCATCCGTAGCGGAAACGAAGGACTTCCACAGGGAAATCCGGGGAAGTTTGGGAAGGACTTCCGCCAGGATAACCTCTCCCAGATTTCCGTCGAATCGTACAGGCTGTTTCTCCCGCATCAACTCCTCATCTTCCTTCCGCCTCTGCTCCATGATCCTCAGTTCCTCCTGTTCCCTGACGGCCTTCTGCGCCATCGACTTCCGTACATCGTACGCGGGATAACCCCATGACCTTCCCACGGTTTCGAAGGGCAACTTGTCTTCGCTCAGGAAAGGGCCGAAAACAGAATGGAATCCGAGATTGTACAAATAGCTGCCGATGTAAAACACGTTGTCATAGTTTTTCAAGGCAAGCGGCCCGAAAATGTCGGGGCGGCCCAGCGTGCCATCATCATCTTTCAAGGGCGTATTCTCCCCGGTCGAGTCGTCGTACATGAAGGATTTGACATAGGCCCCGTTCGAAAATACATAGGTATAGGAATAGGGGCGTTTATCCTTGGGCGTCAGCGTCCAAGTCCCGTCTGCAAAACCATCGTCATCGAACTGACCGCTCAATACCCAGACAAAACCATCACATTTGAATGGACCCCTGAACTGGTCCTCCCGAAAAGAACAGACGACACGGTTCGATGGCTCGCGACGGTATTGTATGACCATTTCACCATCCAGCTGATCGTGGAGATAATGGATCGAATAGGTTTCCGTACCATAATTCACGGTCCATTCCCCCTCCTTTCTCCCGTCCACGAACTGTCCCTTGACCATGAGCGCATGGGCGACGCTGAGGGAATTTTTGGACTTCTCCTGGTCATTGATGAAATAATAACTCCCGTTTTTCACCCGCTTCCCCTCGCGGTCGACATAATACTCATAGGAGCCCTCGCCGGAACAGGAGAGATTCTCGTTATCAATCTCCATGATTTTTTCTGTCATTTTCATCATCCCGGAATACTTCATGTTGTTTTGGGCGAAAGAGGATACGGAGAAGCAGAACAACAGGACCGGTACAAATCGTTTCATCGTCATCATGTTATTGGTTTTTATTCAGGACTTGTGAAATAAGAACCTGCACCACCGGTGTCTGCTGCTTCGCAGCCCTGTCCGGGTAAATGCCACCGGTGGTGCAGGTTCTTATTTCCGGTTCACTTACAACATTCGCTGCGAAGCGGGGTAAAGATACGCACAGGGCACAAAACGAAAAGGTCCATTCAAGGTCCATTTCCGCATCGCAACGCAAAATGGCGGTCGGAACGGAAAAAATGATTACCTTTATGCCACTGAAACGAAAACCCAATTCCTATGCACGGAGAATTTGAGATCTGGTGGTCGTCCCTGGCCGTCACCCAGAAAGAAAGAATCGCAAGAAAGGCCCTCACCAAGACCGCTGCCGACGGAGTCGTCGATGAGGAAATGGTCCGTTATCCCGCCTGCACCCGCTGGTGGAACACCCTGGACGAGGAGCGGAAACGGGCGATCCACGACCACTGCGTCGACCGCCACGGCCTCCTCCTCCCCGAGTGGGACAACGCCAACCCTTACGGCGACTGATCATGTGCTGCCGTTTCTTCCGCGCCGCGGTGCTGCTTCTGCTCCCGGCGCTCGCCGCCTGCCGGCAGGCGACGCCCGTCCAGGTGCTGGACGGGGAGATGGCGAAGGTGCGGGACTATGTCCCCGCCCGCGCCGTGATGGCCCACCGGGGCTCGACCTACTGGACCCCGGAGGAGACGGAAAGCGCCTGGCGCTGGGCGCGCGAAATGGGCGCCGACTACCTGGAATCCGACCTGCAGTGCACCAAGGACGGGGTTATCCTCGCCAACCACGATGAAAACCTGGCCCGCACGACGAACATCGAGGAGGTCTTCGGCGCGGATATCCCCGCCTGCCGGGTCAACCTCTACCTCGCCCTCGGCTTCACCCGGAAGGACGCCGAGGCCCAGGTCGAGCGGGACAAGGAGACCTTCCGGCCGTTCTACGCCGCTTCCTATTATTATGCGGAACTGCTGACCCTGGATGCCGGCAAATGGTTCAATGCCGCCCGGCCGGGGCAGGCGCGGGCGCGCTATGCCGCCGGCTACGACGGCTCGCGCGACCGCGGGTCCCTCGCCTACGCCAACGGCCAGTACGTCTCTGCCCTTCAGGACCAGATCGCCTATGCGGAGGGGAAATGCCTCCGGCGCGGCAGCGACGGGCGGCGCATCCTCCCCTTCCACCGGCGGGAATCCTGCGTTGGCAGGACCCTTGCAGAAATTGCCGCCGAGAGCGGGAAGTATCTGGAAATCATTGATTACGATTTCTCCGAGGCCTACATCCCCGACCCGGAGGACACCGGCAACCGGCCCGGCATCTACATCGAGTTCAAGGAGCCCGCGGTCAATCCCGAGGACATGGAGCAGCGCATCTATGACATCCTCGACGCGGCCGGCTGGAACATCATCACCCGGCCTGAGACCGAGACGGCCTTCTACAAGGACGGCAAGGTCAATGTGGGTCATACCAACGGGAAAGTGATCCTCCAGACCTTCTCCCCCGCCTCCCTGCAGCGGGCCCATGCCCTTTTCCAGGGCCGTGTCCCGATGTGCTTCCTCCTCTGGCCGCCCTGCCCCGAAGAGATCGCGGGCGGCGACCTGGCCACGCCGGAGGGCTTCGCGGCCATCCTCAAATGGGCCCAGGACAACGGCGCGCACATTTCCGGCCCCTCCATCGCCGGAGAGCCCAACAATTACGAGGAACTCAACGCCCCCTGGCAGGCGGAGCTCGTCCGCCGCAGCGGGATGCTGAACCACCCCTACTCCTTCGACTCCACCGCCCAGATGGACGCGCAGGTCAACCTCGCCGACGGCTATTTCACCAACCGCACCGAGATGACCCTGCAATACCTGATTGACAAGGGCTTACGCAACAAGGACGCAGCGCAGACCGTGCCCGATGCGGAAGCCACCCTCGCCCGGCTGGGCTATTGATTCCCTGAAATCCACTAAATCCACCAAACAATGAACCGACTTTTCCCTTTGATTACAACAGTCCTGGTGGCGATCACCGGCTGTACCCGTGAGCAGGACCGGCCAGTCCCCTGCCTTTCGGGCACCATGACCGCATCCCTCGAAGCGGGCACACGTGTATCCCTTGCCGACGACGGCGCCTTTTCCTGGGCGGCCGATGATATCATCACCTTCTTCACGGACGCCGGGAACCGGACGTATACCCTTGCCGACGGAGCCGGCGAAACCGTCGCCACCTTCCAGGGCGACGCCCAGGGCGTGACGGTCCTCCGCGGAGCCGTCATCCCGGGAGATATCGCCAAGGATGAAACCACCGTCACCCTCCCGGCGGAATTCACCTTCTCGGAGGGACAGACGCGCGCGGCCATGATCGCGACCGAAATCAAGGACGGGAAGCACGCTTCCTTCAAGCACCTGGGCGGCGTGATCAAGGTCCGCTACGAGGGGATTCCGGACGATGCCGACCGGCTTGTCTTCACGGCGGACGCGAAGATCGCCGGGGATTTCCCCATCAGCGACGGCCAGATCCGGACCTCCTCCGCCACGACGGACAACCAGGTGACGGTCCGCATCCCGCAGGGAGCCGGCCCGTCGGCCTTCTATCTGCCCGTCCCGACGGGCTCCTTCCGTTTTTCCGTCGAACTCTTCAAGGGCAGCGAGCCCATCGCCGGGACCCGGAAAGAGACCTCCAGTGCGGTGACCATCGCCCGCCGCACCCTGCTCCTGATGGATGAGATCGGCGCGGGAGACGCCCAGGGAAGCGGTACGGCGGAAGACCCGTACGTCATCGTGACGGCCGCCCAGTGGAATGCGCTGGCCACCGCGGCCAACGCGTCGGACGCCGCATCCAAGGCCTGCTACCGCCTTGCATCCGACATCGATTTCACCGGACTGACGCCGGTTCTCTTCGGCGCCGCGGAATCCCATCCGTTCAAGGGCAGCTTCAACGGGAACGACCACACGGTCAGGAACATGACCATCAAGGCCACGACGCCCTCCCCCGCCGCGCCCTTCGGCTTCACCGACGGCGCATCCCTGCAGGGAATCCGCTTCAAGGACATCGATATCTCCACGAACGGCTACTACTGCGCCGGCGTGACCGGCTACGCCAAGGGAACGACCATTGAGGACTGCGCCGTCGAAGGCGTCCTCTTCAGCAGCGGAAACCTCAGCAACTATTCCTACACGGCCGGCGTCGCCGGACGCACGAGCAAGTGCACCATCAAGGACTGCACCGTCCGCGCCGATATTACCGCCATCTCCAACCAGGTCGGCGGCTTCGTGGGCACATCCCAGAACACCGTCATCGAGCGCTGCACCTTGCAGGACGGCTCCAGCGTGTATGGAAGTTACTACGCCGGCGGCATTTGCGGAACCGCCCTGGGCGAAGAGACGCTCATCTCCGCCTGCAGGAGCGAAGGCCGCGTCACCGCGGGCAACCAGTGCGCCGGCGGCATCGTCGCCCAGCTGGTCCAGGGTACGGTCCAGGAATGCTGCGCGGGCAGCCGGGCTTCCATCCGCTCCCGCGGACACGACAACGGCGGCATCGTCGGCAAGATCCTGATGGGCAATGCCACCGACGGCGCCCGGCTCGTCATCGACCGCTGCGCCGCCTACTGCGACGTGACCGGCCTGTACGAGAACGGCGGCCTCATCGGTCTCCTCAACGCCAACAAGGCCGGTGCGACGGTCGAAGTCACCAACTGCGCGGCCGTCGGCGGGGAGATCACCTCCACCGGCAAGAACAGCTACAGCTATGCCCTCGCCGCCGGACTCATCTCCTTCGTGCAGGGAACGGCCACGATCCGCATCGCGAACTGCACCGCCCGGCCCGGCTTCGTATCCGGCGTGATCCAGAGCATCGGCGCCTTCGCCGGCCTGATCGGCTACCAGAGCACCGCGACAGCCACCGCCGAGAACTGCTGCACGTCCGCCACCCTCGGGGATTTTGCCTTCCGGGGCGCTTCCCTTTCCGATTCCGGACTCAAGTATTACGGGAGCGTCCTGGGCCGCTGCTCGGCACAGAATGTCACCTACACCCGCTGCCACCACGACGCCGCATTCGCCTTCTGCGCCGCCGGTTCCAATACCTATGAGACCCGGGACAACTGCCAGGCGCTTGCCACCCAGGCCATGACGGACGGGACCCTGCTCGCCCTGATGAACGAAGGGAAGGGGTCCTGGAGCGAATGGGTGGCCGATGCGGAGGGCTATCCCGTCCCCGCCGGCATCCCCGCGGACACGAATCCGAAGGAAAAACCGGTCAACCCCAAGCGGGTCAGCATCATCGGCGACTCCATCTCCACCTTCTACGGCTGGATGCCGAACGGCTACACCTCGCACTACCCCAACGGCAGCAACTGCGACGTCACCACCGTGGAGAAGACCTGGTGGTACCGGCTGATCTATGACTACATGCAGAATGCCGTGCTCGACATGAACCTCTCGTTCTCCAACTCGACCGTGACGGAGAACTCCGACCCGAACAATACGGGCCAGTACTGGTACGGCCACGACTTCTGCTCGCGCTTCGTCGAGTGCAACGGCATGGGCCGCCCCGACATCATCGTGATCCACGGCGGCACCAACGACTATGGCCACAACTACGGCGAACAGCTCGCGCCGGGCTACACGATGCGCGGCGCCGCGCCCGCCAAGTCCGTCTTCGACGCCATTTTCGCCGACGCGGACGCCTGCAAGACCATTGCCGACGCGGAGAACCTGGATTTCAGCACCTTCTGCCACTCCTACACGAAGCTGCTCCGGATGATGCAGCTGCGGCACCCCGGCGTGAAGATCGTCTGCATCATCGGCGACTCCGTCTCCGCCGGCATCCAGACCTGCATCCAGACCATCGCGGACCACTACGGCGCGAAGGTCGTGGACCTGCTCGCCGTCAACGGCTTCCGCGACACGGTCTACCAGACCAAGTACGACACGGGCCATGTCCACCCGGATTCCAACGGCATGAACTTCATCGCCAACAAGATCTACACGGAACTGGGCGCCTGGCTGGAGGAATAACCCCCCACCGGACATGAAAGAAGGGCTGACCCGTCGCGGGCCAGCCCTTCCTTTGTTGGAGGATGTGCAGGAACTACTTGGCGCCGAAGACGTTGCCATCCTTGACCAGTTTCGCCACCTTGGTGGTCTCCAGGCAGATGAGGCTGTCGAAGTTGTCGGCCGTTACAGTGATGACCGGCTTCTCGGCCGTCGGCGTGAAGGGGCCGATGGCGCCGCCGACCTTGCAGCCGGTGATGGTCAGCACCTTGTTGTTGACGTTGCCGATGATCACGCCCATGTACACGGTCGCGCCGAAATACATGTCGGAGGTGATCGTACCGTAGTTCTCGCAGGCCTCGATCTTGGAGTTGTCGCTGTTTACCTGGCCGATGATGCCGGCCGCATAGCCCTGGGTGTCGTTGCCGGCCACGGCGTAACTGACGTCCCCGTTGTTGATGCAGCCCGTGATGTGCGTGTTGGCGCCCATCGCGGAGACGATGCCGGCGACGCGGCTGTTGCTCGCCTTGATGTCGGTGCAGGTGATCTTGGCGTTGTTGGTGCAGTACTCGGTCTTGCTGAACTTGTTCATCGAAGCGACGACACCCGCCGTACGGGTGGCTTCCGCCGAGATTTCCCCGTTGTTGGTACAGCCGGTCACGAGGTTCGACTTCTCGACGTCCGCCACGCTGGAGTGGGCATCCGAGAAGGCGACGATACCGCTGATGGAGGTACCGCTCGCACCGTTGTTCGTGGCTTCGGTGTTCTTCGCGGTCAGCTTGCCGTTGTTTTCACAGCCGCTCACCGTGGAACCGCCCGCTTCGTCCGTCGCGGCGATGCAGCCGGCGATGCCGGCGAGCAGCGTGCGCTTGTTGTTCGCCTTCCCTTCATAGGAGAAGGTGGCGGCATTGGAGCAGTTCTCGATCTTCGAGCTGACGGCGAAAGCGACCACGCCGCCCATGACGTTGATATCGGTCGCGAGGGACTGGAACGTCGCCTTGGAACCGATGCTGACGTTCTTCACGGTCGCACCCTTGATGGTGCCGAACAGGCCGCCGGTCGCGCCCGAAGGGGCATCCGCGGCGATGGTGACCTTGAAGTTGTCCACCGTGTGGCCCTGTCCGTCGAATGTGCCGGTAAACATCACACCCTCAGGGGCATTGCTCGTGACGTAGAGGGCGGACCCGATCGGGGTCCACACCTCGCCGCCGAGGTCGATGTCCTTGTTGAGCTTGACGACGCCGTCCTCGGTCCAGGCGGAGAGGTCGCCGCTGGCATTGACCGCGTCGCGGAAGGCCTTGAGGTCATCGGCGCTGTTGATGCCGACCTTCGGCTCCTCCGGTTCCACCGGGCCGCTGCCGCCCGCGAAGACGTTGTTGTCCTCGATGATGGCCTTGCGGTTGCGGTAGCTGTTCAGGCTGAACAGCTCCATGAAGTTCGCGGAAGTGGCTTCCACGACCTCCGCAGCGGCGGAATAAGGGCCGAGCTTGCCGCCGACCTTGTTGTTGCGGAGCGTGCAGGCGGTGGAATTGCAGCTCGCGATGATCAGGCCCATGAAGGTGTCACGATAGACATTGTCGCCTTCCGTCTTTTCCGTGTTGTCATACCACATGTCGGAGAGGATCGTGCCGTAGTTTTCACAGGCATCCACGGTCACCGCGGCATTGTTGATCTGGCCGATGATGCCGGCCACATAGCCATGGGTCTTGTCCCCGGCCACGGGGAAGACGACGTCGCCCTTGTTGATGCAGCGGGTCAGGTAAACCTCGGCGCCGGCCGCGGAGGCGATACCGCCCAGACGGCTGTTGGTGGCGGTCACGTCAGAGCAGGAAATCTTGGCGTTGTTGACGCAGTCCTCGACCTTCGTATATTTGTTCAGCGTGGCGACGACACCGCCCGTACGGGTCGCCTGGACGTCGAGCTCCCCGTTGTTGACGCAGTTCTTGACCACATTGAACTCGGAGGCCTTCGCATCGGTGAAGCCGATGACACCGCCGATGGAGAGACCGGTCGCGCCGTTCTTGGTATTGGCCGTATTGACGGAGGTCAGTTTGCCACGGTTGACGCAGCCGTCCACGACCGAGCCCTTCGCGTCGGAAGCCGCGACACCCAGCACACCGCCCATGCAGAAGCGCACGTTGTCCGCGCTGCCGTCGGAGGACATCTCCGCATAAGAGGTGCACTCGATGATGTTGGAATCCATGGCATAGCCGGCAACGGCGCCGATGCCTGCGAGCGCAGTCGTATGGGACGTGAACTTGGATCCGGTACCGATGGTGAGGTTGCGGACCGTCGCACCGTTCAGGACGCCGAAGAAGCCGGCCGTCGTGCCCGCAGGGGCGTCGGCAGGGATTTCCATCGTCAGGCCGGTGATCTTGTGGCCGCCGCCGTCGAAGGTGCCCGTGAAGGCGCCGCCGTCCAGGACGTTCCCCGTCGTGAAGGTGCCCTGGCCGATCGGGACCCAGGTCTCGCCGGTCAGGTCGATATCGTCGAGCAGGAGAACGGCGCCGGTCGCATCCATCCAGCGGTCGAGGCCTTCCAGCCCCTCGTTGACGGCTTTGGCGAAGCGGAGGAGTTCCTCCCGCGACGGGATGCCGCCGATGGAGGCGTTCGGGTCGATGGGCTTGGTGTAGCCTTCCTGGGTGATGGGGATGGTGATGCTCTTCCGGCCGCCTTCGATGACGATTTCGCCTTCGCGCGGCGTCGAGTTCTGGTTCTCCTTGTAGTTGCTGTCAATCGTGAAGACCACGGTCCCGTTGCCGTTGCCGTAGGTCACGGACGGGGTCACCCACTTCGGGGTAAAGACAAGCCAGGTCGTGTTGGAGGTGATCATGACCGCCTCCTGGGCCGGGTTCTGGGCCGCCACCCCGCTGATGTCGGGCCGGTCCACGGTAAGGATGCTCTCCACCTCTTTCGGCTGGCAGGCCGCGAAAAGGGCCGCCAAGGCGAAGGGCACCATCAGTTTCAGTGTGCGTTTCATATTGGAAATCATTTCTTTCTGACAAGGATATAATTCATACAGCTGCGTTCCCCTTTCGAGTCGCAGGGCCGGTTGACAAGGGATCCCTTGCCGGCGGAAGCGTTGTAGACCCACATACAGGAGGAGCCGCCGCCGTCGAAACGGGTCATGTTATACCCGCCGAGTTTCTGGGCGATGCGGGCCATCTCGTAGGCCTTGAGGCCCAGCGAGAACCATTCCTGGCGGCCGTCCACCTCGACCAGCCAGACCTTTGTACCGTCCCGGCTGACAACCGGGAACGAGACAGGGTCATAGTTCGTGTTGTTCGTGTTGGTCTCGGAGACGGATGTGGTATCGTACTTCCCGTCCTTGAGGAACTGGTACATGGTCGAGATCTGCGTCTGGATCGGCCTTGAGACCCCGTCCACGGTAATGTCGCAGCGGAGGCGGAGCGTTTCGCCCACCTTGGCGAGCGAGCCGATCTCCTGCGTGCAGGTGGCGATGGCCACCTCCTTGGAGGAACTCAGGTACGGCGCCTCGGAAAGCGGGGAATCCATGCCGTCGTAAACGGCCTTGACCTTCGCTTCGGCCCAGCCGGCGTTGACCTTCATCGGCTCGCCGGTGTATTCGGCGACGACATAGACCACATTCTTCGCAAGGGGGTTCGTGAGTCCCGCATGCGGCGTTTTCTTGTACCGCGCGGTATAGAGGTTGACCGGATAAGTCGTATTCCTGTGCCTGAGGATCGTATCGTTGACGGCGTAGTAGCTGAACTGCTTGCCGCCGACCTCGAGCCTTCCCGTGAAGGCCTTCACCCCGCAGGAGGCAATCCCGTCCGTAAAGACGGTGAATCCCCAGCGATGGTTCGTCAGGCGGTCCTGGACGGACTTGTTGTTGATGAACACCGGTTCGCCCCCTTCGATGTGGAAACCGCGGCCGAAGCCGTCGTTGCTGTCGAAGAAGCCCGCATTCATGCCGGCGAGGATATCCTGGCCCTCCGCCCGCTTGCGCGTGCAGAGCATGCTCAGGGTCTCCCGCTTGTTGTAGCCGTTGTTGTTGTTGCCGTTGCCGTTGGGGTTCGGGACGATGTCGTCGGCAAAGGCCGCCGTCAGTTCCACTTCCGTGCTCTTGAGGTCCACCTCGAGGACATTCACGATCCGGGGCACGGCATCACAGTCGTACTTCGTCCAGGTCAGGCCTTCGGCCAGTTTCTTCGTCTCGACGACAGTCCAGGCATAGTAGTCGTCCAGCGTCCAGTCCACCGTCACCTGGTCGTTGGAGCCGTCCAGGGTGAAGGCGTTCGTCTTCGGGCGGCACACCGCATTGCGGTACATGCCGGCGGGCGCCTTCGAAGGGTCGGAGCCGTACAGGGCATAGTCGCCTGCCCGGCCGCCGGCCTTCATCTTGAGGAAGAACGCCTTGACCTTGTTCGAGCCGCAGGCCCAGCCCGGGCCCCACTGGCCGTCGGAAGAACGGACGGCCAGGACGGTGCCCGTGTTCGTGCACTCCGAGATCTCGCCCTCGTTCTCACCGATCAGGCCGCCGACCAGGCCCTCGCCGTCGCAGATGACATCGCCCTTGTTCGTGCAGGCGGTCATCTTCGAATCCGAGGAGAGGTAGCCGGCGAGGCCGCCGATGCGCGGATGGCCGGTCGTCTTTTCGGCAATGAGGGTGGCGCCGAAAGTACAGTCGGAGAAACTCGACGAAACCGCACTGGCGGCAATGCCGCCGTAGCGGTTGTCCCCGACCGGCTCGATGGCGATCCGGTCGCCGGCGACACCATAGGTGAGCCCGCGTACCGTCGCGCCCCGGATCGTGCCGAAGAGCGGGGCGGAAATCCCCTTGATGGTATGGCCGGCCCCGTCAAAGATGCGGGAGAACGGTTCGGTGACCAGTCCTGCGGACAGGTAGGGAACCCCGGTCATGTCGATATCCGCCGTCAGGGTAATGGCGCCGTTCACGTAGAAACGGTCGAGCGACTGCCCTTCATTCACGGCCTCGGAGAAGGCGACGAGGTCAGCGGCCGTCGCAATGCCGGCGACGATGCCGCTGGAGGCCCCGGTCTGCGTCAGGGAAAGGGTGGCCTGCTGGCCCGAGACCGTCTTGAGGGTCACGGTCGCGCTCCGTTCACGGCCCGTCTTGTTGGCGGAGAGCCGGAGTTCGACGGAAACCGGATCCGGGGAGCCGTTGCCCCCGGGAGGGGCGAACTTGACCCAGCTCTGGTCCGCCGACAGGCTCCAGGCATCCACGGCCTTCACCTGGACGGAATGCACGGCGACGTCGGCGGGGACGCTCACCGACGCCGGAATGATTTCCGGCGCGGCGGGCGTCACCGCCGGCTTCTCCCCGCAGGCGGCCAGCAGCAGCACACCTGCGATCAAAGCATTCATATATAAATACTTCCGCATAGTCATCCTACAAACCATCATCCCAGCCCGGATTCTGTGTCAGGGCGAGGCCCGTCTGCTTGCGCTGTTCGTAAGGGACCGGATACAGGTAGTCCCGGTTTTCGTTCCACGTGTAGTCTTCCGATGCGTAATAGGTCAGGAAACCGGAGTCGCCTCCCGAAAGCGTGAAGTTCGTGCCGATGGCAATCTGATTGCCCGCAGCGACGGTGGTGGAAGGCTTTGTGCCCGAATAGAAGAGCACGTCGTTCTTACCGTCCCTGTCGAGGTCATACTCGCCGAGTGCAGGGACATAGATGCCCTGGAAACCGCCCGTGGGCTTCGGGGTGAGCCACTTGCCCTCTTTCCAGCGGAGCAGGTCCCACATGCGGAAGCCTTCGGAGAAGAGTTCCACGGTCCGCTCGCGGCGGATCTCCAGGATGGCGGCGAGCTGGGAGCCCTTCGCATTCGGATAGTATTCCTGCATCATCGGATCGATGACCGTCGGGACATCGCCCATGGCCGGCATGCCCACGCGGGCGCGGATCGGGTCGATGGTCTTGTTGACGTCCTCCTTCGTCAGTTCGCCGAGTTCCGCCTTCGCCTCCGCATAGTTCAGGAGGACTTCGGCGTAACGGATGAACATCCAGGCCGTCGTGGAGGTCGTGGCGTTCTCGTGGTCGGTGTTGCTGATGTGCTTGATGATCCGGTAGCCGCTCCAGGTGCGCTTGCCCCAGTCGATCGTCTCATGGGCTTTCTCGTCCAGGGCGACGTATTTCGGGCCGTGGAGGCTCTGGGCCATGCGGGGATCGCGGTTCTGGAAGGACGTGTAATAGTCCATCCTGTCATAACCGTCGACCGAGGAAACCGGCTTCCCGCTCTTCAGGAGATAGTGGTTGACAAAGCGGTGGGTTGCACTGTGGCGGCCGTTGGCATAGTCGAACTGCAGGCCGTGACGGATGGTCAGGGACGCGTTGTAGCGGCGGGCGAAGATCGCCTCGTCCGGGCTGGCATCGTCCAGCAGGAAAAGTTCCCGGTAGGAGGCGTCGGTCGCAGCCGTCGCCAGCCCCATCGTATTGCCGGTATAGAGTTTCTTCCGGCCGATCACCTGGGAAGCGGCGTCGGCGGCCTGGCGCAGGAACCAATCGGAGCTGATCTCCTTGCCGTCGAAGGTCTGCTTGTCTTCCGGGACGAACGCCGTGCCGGCGAAATACTTCCGGAACGTGCCTTCGAAGAGGGCGACGCGGGACTTGAAGGCGAGGGCCGTGAGGCGGTTCACCTGGTAGATGTCGTTGTTGTCCGGCAGTTTGGCGGCCGCCTGGTCGAGGTCCTCGAGGACCTTCATCATGACATAGCCGCGGGGATCGCGGGCCTTCTTCATGCCGAGGGTATCCGCGGAACCGATGACATAATCATAATAAGGGACGTCGCCGAAGCGGCTGACCATGTCGAAGTACCATTTGGCGCGGAAAAAGTGGGCGACGCCCTCATAGCGCCTGCGCGCGGCTTCGTCCGGACAACGGGATGAATTCTCGAAGAAATAGTTGATATTCCGCAGGTAACCCCACTGGGTGCGGGTCCACATCCCTTCACTGGAGGGCGTTCGGTTGCCCTTGGCGATGGAGCTGAGGCCCGTCGTCACGTGGTCGTCGGCCGTCATGTCGCCGAGGTCGTCGGCCCCTTCGAGCTGGTTCACGTAGAACGCATTCGTCCAGAGGGCCAGTTCCGATTCGGAAGAGAAGAAGTTGCCGGTCACCATCTTGGTCTCCGGGGCCTTGGTCAGGAAATCCGGGTCGCAAGCGAGGACGCACAGGGCGGAAAGAAGCGGGAAAAGTATCTTTTTCATATCGTATCCTCCTGAATTAGAAAGTGATGTCCACACCGAACGTGAAGGTCCGGGAGTAAGGGTAGATACAACTGTTGTACGCGGAGGAGGTGGCCACCTCCGGATCGATGTACTGCGTATGCTTCTTCAGGGGCGACCAGTACCAGAGGTTTTCGCCGGAGAAATAAATCCGGGCGCGCTGGATGTCCTTGCCCTTGAACGGAAGCGTGTAACCGAGCGTCAGGTTCTTCAGGCGGAGGTACGCTGCGTTCTGCAGGTAGAGGTCCGTGTTGATGATGCTCGAATCGGTATATTTGGAACGGCGGCGGGGGAAGTAGGCGTTGCTGTTGTCAGCGCCTTCTTCCGAAGACCAGCACTGCGCCTCGAAATCCTTCGGAACGAAGGAAGGCCGCTGATAGGCGTACAGCGACCAGAAATAGTCGCTCCGCGCCTCCGGACGCCAGTCGATCTTGCCGATGCCCTGGAGGAAGACCTGGAGGTCGAATCCGAGCCAGTTCACGTCGCCGCGGAAGGAGTACAGGTAGCGCGGACGGGAGTTGCCGATGATCTCGCGGTCGCCGGTATCGTCGAGGGACTTGCCCGGGGTGATGATCTTGTCGTCGTTCAGGTTGAGGAACTTGACGTCGCCCGCCATCAGGTGGTTGTTCGGGGCCTTGCCCGCGTAAACGGCCTTGTTGACGCTCTTGTCGTCGATTTCGGCCTCATACGCAGCGGCTTCCTCGTCGGTCTGGAACAGCGTCGCGCGGTAGCCCCAGATCTCGCCGAGGACTTTGCCGACATAGTTGTCGGACAGGAGGAATTCCGGATTGTCGAACTTGGTGATGACCGACTTGTAGTCGCCGAGGGTACCGGTGATCCGGTAGGACATCGGCTTGCCCGCCACGCGGACCCGGTCGCGCCAGGTCACGGAGAGTTCGTAACCGGTCGTGCGGAGGTCGGCGGCGTTTTCCTTCGGGGCCTGCGCACCGAAAGTGTTCGGCGTCGTGAAGCCCTTGGTCAGCATGTTCTTCGTATCACGGATATAGAAGTCCGCCGTCACGTTGAGCCGGTCGCGGAGGAAGCCCAGGTCGATACCGAGGTTCTTCGTCGTCACGGTCTCCCAGGTCAGTCCGGAAGAGACCGGGGCGGAGGAGGAGGCGGAGGAAATCTTGTTGGAGCCGTCGAAGGTATAGGATTTCTGGCTCGTAGAGATGGTGTCCCAGTAGTAGAAATTGTCAATCTGCTGGTTGCCCAGGGAGCCGTACGAGAGGCGGATCTTGGCATTGTTCCACCAGTCGCGGATGGGCGTCCAGAAAGGCTCCTCGCTGATGCGCCAGCCGGCCGAGACGGACGGGAAGGCGGCCCAGCGGTGGCCCTTCGGGAAACGGGAAGAACCGTCATAACGGCCGGAGACCTCCAGGAGATACCTGCCCGCATAGTCATAGTTCAGACGGGCGAAGTAGCCGAGCGTGCGGTAGCTCGAATCGCCGTTCTTGGCCGTCTCCAGGAAGATCGGGTCGCCGAGGCTGATGTCGATGTAGGAGAGGCTCTCGCTGAGGGAGTATTTCTGCTTGACCGTCAGGGTCGAGGAGTGGAAGTCGTTGAAGTTGGCACCGGCCGTCAGGCCGACCGAGTGCTTGCCGAAGGTCCCGTTGTAGCGCGCATAGGCATTGATGATGTGCTCATCATAATAGTAGCGCTGGTCCTCATAGAAGTCATAGACGGAACCGTTGTAGAACTGGCCCTGGGGGACGAGCGTGTCGGATCCCTTGTACATCCGCTTGTTGGCGTTGTCATAGGAGTTCGGGGTCGGAAGCGAACGGTACGCGGACAGCTTGTCGCGGCGGCGGTAGGAGTAGTCGCCGACCAGTTCCATTCCCGGGAACAACTTGGCCGTGAAGCGGTTGGTCATGTTGATGTAGTTGTTCGTACGGTTGTTGTCGTTGGTATCCACGATATAGGGACCGCCGCGGCCGGAGAAGAGCGGGGAGGTCGCATCGGCCATGAAGCCCGGCTGGATATTGACCGTGCCGTCCGGGTTGAACGGGACGTAGTTCGGGCCGACGTTCTGGATGAGGTTGTAGAGGACGCCCGTGGAATTCAGGCCCTCGGTACCGTCGATCTCCCAGTAGCCGCCGTAGGAATACTGCGTGCGCTCGAAGTTGAGGTTGTTGGAATAGACCAGCCAGGGGGTCACCTTCACATCCACCTTGGAACGGAAGGAGAAGCCGTTGTAGGTATCCTGCGCCACGCCGCCCAGGAAGCCTTCGCGGTACAGGTAGCGGCCGGAGGCGTAGTAGTTGACCTTGTCGTTGCCGCCGGAGACGGAGATGTTGTGCTCGGTCTCGGGACGGGTGCGGTTGAACAGGTGGCCGTACCAGTCGTAGTTGCCGAGATAGACATATTTATAAGTCTCGGTCACATCCGGGATGACCCACGGGCGGGAAGGATCCTCCGTCACGTCATAGCGACGCTCCTTGAGCATTTCCATCTGGTCGTCGGAATAGGTCCAGGCCCCATAGCCCCTGAGATACGTATAGAACTCGTTGCAGAGGGTCACGTAGTCATAGGAGGAGGTCATGAAGTCCGTCCGCGTCGTATTGTCGGAGATGCTGTAACGGCCGTTGTAGTTGATCCGGAGCTTGCCTTCCTCGCCGCTCTTGGTCATGATGAGGATGACGCCCGCGGAGCCCTTCGTGCCATAGATGGCCGTCGCCGAGGCGTCCTTGAGGACGGAGATGCTCGCGATGTCGTTCGGGTTCAGCTGGGTCAGGGAGCCCTCGACGCCGTCCACCAGGATCAGCGGCTCGCCGCTGTTGAGCGAGAGGGTACCGCGGATGGAGACGTTGTAGTTCTTGGACTCGATGGTACCGCTGCTGGTGGTGATCAGCAGGGACGGATCCGCACCCTGCAGGGCGCCGACGGCATTGGTCACCGGACGCTGCTGGAGGTCCTTGCCGTCGATGACGCTGACCGCGCCGGTGACGTTCACGCGCTTCTGCGTGCCGTAGCCGACCACGACGACCTCGTCCAGGACGGTCTGCTCGTTGAGGACGATGACATAGGGTTGGCGCTCGTTGCCGGTCAGGTGGATTTCCTTGTCCGCCATTCCGATGAAGCCGACCACCACGGTCAACGGGAAGTCCTTGGCGAGCAGGTCGAAATTACCGGCCACATCCGCGGAAACACCCTTGGAGGTGCCCTTGATCACGACGGATGCGCCCGGGAGCGGCTCGCCGTTCCCATCCACGACCTGGCCCCGGAACAGGGCGGGGCGTGCCTGCGAAGCCGCACGCTCCTGCGGCTTGCCCGTGACGGTGATACGCCGTCCGTCGATGGCCCAGGCCACGTTCTGGCCGGCAAAAATCTGCCGGAGGACCTCGTCGATGGTCGCGTCTTTCGCCGAAACGTTGACACGGCGCGAGAGATTCACTTCGTCCGAGTTCACGATCACGGAGTAATTCTCCGTACGGTTGAGCGTCGAAATGGCGTCACCGACCGTCACCCCGGACAGCTGCAGGTTCACCTTCTGCGCATACGCGCCCGTGGAGAGCGCCAGCGCGCAGCAGGTGAGCAGTGCTAACAATCTGTGCTTGGTTGACATGACAGTTGATATTAATTAGATGATTTGGTTATATTGGATGATTGCAGGTAAATGACGCCGTCCCGCCGGACAACCCGCATCCCGCGGCCCGCGCTGATTGCGGCGAGGATCTCGTCCAGCGACTCGCCGTTGGAGAAGATGGCGAAGTAACGGGAACGTGCGAGGGCTTCGTCCGTCACCACGACCTTCGTGCCGAAATTCCGGCTGAGGTCCATGGCGATGTCCTGGACGGTTTCGTTATAGTAATACAGGGTATTTCCCTTGGCATAATCGCCGAAGAGGGCGGGATCCACATCCCGGATATCCACGGCGCCGGTCACCCGGTCGAAACAGACCAGGTTCCCCGGGCGGAGCAGGATATGCCGCCCGCTCTCTCCCGCGGCCAGGTCCAGCCGGACGGAGCCCTCGATCAGGAGGGTTTCCACGCAGCGGGCATCCGGGAAAGATTTCAGGGAGAAACTGGTGCCGAGCACCGTCAGGCAGGCATCCCCCGCGCTGATGACGAAGGGATGGTCCGCATCCTTGGCAATGTCGGCATGGATGCCGCCTTCGACGAAAATCTTCCGCTCCGGCCCGTCGAAGAAGGAAGGATAAACCACGCGGGTGCCGGCCTTGAGCTGCAGGACGCTGCCGTCGGGAAGCTCCAGCCGCTCCGTCGCCCCGACCGGGACGGTCTTTTCCCTCCACTGCGCCACTGGACGCGGCGGCGGAACCGCGTCCTTCCCCGCCCGATAGCCCAAAGGCAGGCAGAGGACGGCGGCAAGGACGGCGGCGGCCGCCAGCGGCCAGAACCGCTGGCGGCGGGCGGACGCCATATGAAGCCGGGCTTTCAGACGGCCGAATACGGAGGCGACGGCGGTTTCGTCGGCGGACTCCGGTGCAGCGGAAAACAGCGACTCCAGGATACGGGACACTTCCGGATCGTCCGCGTGTTCAGCAAGCCATTGCTGGACGGCCACTTCCTCTTGGGGAGAAAGCCGGCCGGTGAAATAATCGACAATACGGTCCAGATCCATCGGAATGAGGGTTAAAAGTTAATTCGATGCAGCAAAGGTAATGTTTTCTTTCGTTACCGTCGCATTGCTGCTTTCCTGACCGACATAGAGGAAGTAATTCTCGGCGGTGAGGGTCTCCAGGTTATCGAGGGAAGGACCGATCCGGCCGCTGACCGAGCAGTTGCTGAAGACGGCCGTGGAACTGTTGCAGTTGCCGTAGAGCATGCCGTTGTAGGTCTGGACCGCACCGATGACGACCTTCTTGCCGACCACGGTGGCGCCGATGCAGCTCGTATTCCGGATCTGCGCGTTGGCACCGTTGACAAGGGCGGCGACGCCGACGACGGTATCGCAGTTCGGAGCAATCAGGTCGCCGCGGTTCACGCAGCCGTCCAGGACGCTGCCGTCTCCGAGGATGCAGGTGATGTTGGCCGGACGCTGGGAGCCGCTGGAATAATAATAGACGTCCCCGTTGTTCGTACAGTCCTTCAGGATGGTATAGCGGTTGGACGAAGAGACGATGCCGCTGCAACGGCCGGTCTTCGCATGGATGACGCCGTCATTGACCAGGCGCGTATGGGTCTGCGTATACGAATTGGCGCAGTTCGAGGAGAAACCGATGAGGCCGCCGACCATGAAGCCGTTGGCGCCGGTGCCCACATTGGCGCCGCCGGTGAACGGATCCGCCTCCGAGACGCCGATCGGGCCGCCGTTGTACAGGTCGGTCGTCGTCACGTCCGCAGACGCGGCCATCACCCAGCCGATCAGGCCGCCCACGGCGACGCGGCCGCCGGCGGCGTTGTTCGGAAGCGAAGACGTGCCGCCACCCTTCAGCGCAGCATATGTCCTGACATTGGACACGCTGCCGTCGACCAGCAGGCCGGCCAGCATGCCGAAGACACCGGACGTGGAGGTGGACAGTTCCAGCGAGCAGGAAGCGTCGAAGACCAGGTTCTTTACGGAACCGCCCTTGCCGATGCCGCCGAACAGGCCCCAGGCGCCGGTTGCCTCCCCGGGAGAGAAGGAAAGGTGGAGATTCTTGATGCTGTGCCCCTGGCCGTCGAAGCTGCCGCAGAAGAGGTTGCCGGAGGTATTCATGGAGTTGTGGGCCCAGGTGGGCATCGTACAGTAGCCGATGGGGGTCCAGTTGCTGAGGGAGGAGCAGTCGATGTCGGAGGTGAGGGTCACCGTCGCATAGATCGCCGCCTCCTCGCCCTTGTTCACCCGATCCGCGAGGGCCTTGAGGCCGGCCGCGTCGGAAATGGCGATTTTGTCGCCCTCGACCGGTCCGGGAGGCTCCGGCGTATCTCCGCCCATATTCGTTACCTCATAGGGCTTCTCTATGGCCAGGCGGGCGGCCTGGATGGCGACCGGTGCGGAGACATCCGTCACCGGCGTCGAACGGGAACCGTCGACCGTGGAAGAGACGTTGTAGCGGTAGCTGTTGCCGTCCATCGTCTTGTTTCCGTTGAACGGCCCGATCACCGTTTCGAACACGGTGCATGCCGCACCGTAGCGGGCGAGCCCGTTGTCCATGTGATAGCCGTCGCGCGTCAGTCCGTAACTGTTGTTCAGGCTGGAGGTGCGGAGGTTCTGGAGCATCGCGCCCGTCGAGATGACACCGTCGAAGCCGCAGGTCTCCACGGCCGTCTTGCCCTGGGCGGCGATGACCGTCCACATCTCGGCGGTATTGTTGAAGGGCTTGGTCACATTCTGGGCCTTGGAAAGGTCATGATAGGCCTGGGAAAGGATATAATAAAACTTGGGGGAAGCGCCATTGGCGGCCTGGGCGGCCTTCACCTTCTCCACAAGGCCCTTCGTGGCCGTTTCCTCTGCAGCGGTCCAGCCCCAGGCGAGCTGCCGCCCGGTATGCTCCTGGATGGTGACGATGTCATATTTCCCGCTGGCCGCGGCAACGGCCAGGCTCTTGCCGCTGATATCCGTCCAGCCGGTCTTGCCGGGATTGCAGACATAGCAGTGGTAGTCGGTGGAACTGGACCAGCCGTCGTTATACTCAGGGATGGTCCGCCCGCCATAGTACATGTGGACCATCTGGATATCGTTCAGGCCGGCGGCAGAAAGGATGCCGGGCAGGTGCTCGACGGCGTCCTTGGTAAAGCTGTTGCCGATGAACAGGATACGGAAGGAAGCCGGGACATCCAGGCCCGGGTCCGGAGTGACCGGCGTGTCGCCGGTGGCGATGTCGATCTCCACGCCGGTGTACGTCGCCTTGCCGGAGGACCCGTCCTTGCCGAGGTACTTGACCTTGTCGCTCTCGGGATAGAGGTCATAGACGGGGTTGCCGCCGCTATAGGTGCCGACCTTGCCGGTGGCCTTGCCGCCCTGCCAGGCGGCCGCCTGGGTCACATAACCGAAGAAGACGCCGCGGTACTGGCTGTCGGAAATGATTTCACCGTAGTTCTCGTTGTTGGTATATTCCCCGGCATTCGGCAGGGAAACGATGCCGCCTACGCGACCGGCGGTGGTAGAAATGAGGTCGCCGTAATTCTTGCAGCCCGTGATGGAAGAGCCGTTGTTGGTGAAACAGACGATGTTCCCGAGGCGGGTACCGTCGTTTTTGGGCATGGTATTGAGCTGGTTGCCGCGGTTCTCGCAGTTCACCAGGTCGGTGCAGGCGTTGGCGGCGCCGAGGATGCCGGCGGTACGCCCGGCCTGGGAGATCATTTCGCCATGGTTGCTGCAATCCGAGATGACGTTGCGCTTGTCGTTGCCGGTGGGTGCATTGGCAAAGCCGACAATGCCGGCGACGTGGAGGCCGGTCGCGCCGGCATTCAGGTTGGCCGAATTCTCGGCCGTGATGGCACCCCGGTTGTGGACGCTGTCCACGATGCAGCCTTCGTCCTTGGCATAGAGGCCGCCGATCAGGGCCATATGGAAATAGCCTGTGGCACCGCCATTATATGTCATTGGAGCATAACTTGTTACATCCCGGATGGTCGCGTCAAAGACCACACCGGCGATCAAGCCGACGCTCATCGAGACCGAAGCGGTCACCGTCAGCGAGCAGTTTTCATCGATGACGAAGTTCTGGACGATGGCGCCCGGGCCCAGGTAGCCGAAGAGGCCGAAGTGCCGGCCCGCCTCCGATTCGGCGCAGGTCAGCTTCAGGTTCTTGATGTGGTGGGCGTTGCCGTCAAACTTGCCGGTAAAAGGATGTCCGTCCTTCACCACGGGGTTATAGCTGTCCCAGGGGGCGGTCACATGGCCCACCGGCTCGAAATCGGTCACGCCGGCAAAGTCGAGGTCGGCGAGCAGGTTCACCCATCCTTCCGCATTTTCCCAAGCCTCCGTGGATTCCCCGGCATTGACGGCGCGGGCGAAGGCCACGAAATCCGCGGCGCTGGCGATACCCTTGGCCGCAGGGGCCGCCTGTTCGACGGTCACCTTGCTGGAGCCGCCTTCGTATTTGAAAGTCACATCGCCCGTCCGCGCCCCGCCGGTATTCTCGGACACGGTCAGGGAGACAGCGCTGTCGCCATCGCCGGTCGAAGGGGAAACGGCCACCCATTCGGGCGCCTCTGCGGACCAGGCTACATTGGAGCGGACGGAGAGGGAAATCACTTCACCGCCGGCCGCGGCTTGGAACTGGGTGGCGGGCTCGCCGAGTGCGTTTGTCACTGCGAATTCAGCCCCAACGGGCACGGGATCCGGTTCCGGCGACTTGCATCCGAAAAGGGTCAATGCAGCAGCGGAAGCCATCGCAAGGAAGGAGAAAAACCTGTTCATATCGTGTTGTTTTGTTAGTGCCATGACAGAGTATGGACATATAAGAACAAATGAAAAGGCCCCGGTACGTAACCGGGGCCTCATTTTTCTTTCAAAAAAATCAATTGAGGCGGGAACGGATATCCTGCAGGGCCAGCTGGAGGTGTTTCTCCACCGTCCGGACCGACAGGCCGAGCCGGGCGGCGATTTCCGCCGCGGACAGGTGTTCCTCGCGGCTGAGCCGGTAGATTTCCTGGCGGCGGTCCGGCAGCAGCGAAATGGCCGCATCCAGCCGGGCAAGGGTCTCATTGAACAGCACATGCTGCTCCGTCTCCGCACCGGAGTGCGGCAGGACGGCGGGGTCTTCCACCCGCCGGACGCTGGTCTGCCACTTGGATTTCAGGATGTTCACCGATTCGTTCCGGGCGCAGACAAAGAGCCAGTGTTCCACGGCCCCGCCTGCTTCGGCCAGGGATTTCCGGTACAGGAACAGCCGCGTGAAAACATTCTGGACCACATCCTCCGCCCGCTGCGGATCCTTGAGGAGCCCGGTCACAAAATGGAGGAGCTTCGCCGCATAACGCCGATACAGCGACTCGAAAGCCGCTGTATCGCCTTCTGCGGTCCGGCGGAGCAGAACCCCGTCCGGCTCGGGTTTGTGGAACCAGGCCATGGTCGGATCAGAACCGCCAGCCGAGGGTCAGGAGGATGTCATACAGCCCCTGCTTGCTGCGGATCTCCGGCGAGTAGCCGGATACGGCGCCCGTGGCATCGAAGATGTAATCCGGATAGACGAGGAAATAGTCGTCCGGCAGGAAATGCATCCGGAAGCCGAGGTCGGCGAAGAAAGAGCCCGGGGAATCGAAGCCGAGGCCGAAGGAAACGTTTTCCCGGTTGGCCCGGATGTATTTACCGGCATCGTCCCGCTCCGGCGAGGTCGTCAGGTTGTAGCCGACCCGGATGGCGAACTCGGGCATCGGGCGGAGTTCACCGCCGACACGGATCATGTGGGAGATGCCCATCGTCCCGGTGATCGCCCCGTTGAGATCGGTGTAGTCGTCGATATAATAAGGAGTGGACCGTACGCGCATCCCGCTGTAGTCGCACAACTCGTAATCCGCGCTGACCAGGCCGATCTTGTCGAAGGTGTAGGCCAGGCCGGCATTGAAGCGGAGCGGGGTCTTCAGGTTGTAGGCCCAGTTCTCCTCCTCGGATTTCTCGTAGCCGGGATCGGTGCTGGTGAAGCGGGTCCGGTTGTCGAAGGCGAACGATTCGTGGACGCCCACGACCGTCGGGGTCTGGATGGCGGCGCCGATCCGGAGTCCCTGGAAGGGAACGGCGATGAAACCGGCTTTCGCATAGACGCCGGCCCCGTCCGACTCATAGGAACGGCGGAAACGGAAATTGTCGAAATAGGTCTCCGTGTAGGTGCCGTCCTGGTTGCGGAAACGGATGGCGAACTTGGAAGGATCCATCGCCTCCTCGAACCAGTACTCGTCGTTGGTGAGATTCATCTGGGTAATGCCCAGGTTGAAGCCGAGGAAGAAGCGGTCGGAGAAGTTGAATCCCGTGTTCATGATGATGTCATACTTGGTGCCGGTGCGGAGCATCCCGTATTTCTGGTTGAGCCCGCTGGCGACGGAGACGACACCGTCCGCTTCCCGCTCGGTGACGCCGAGGTAACGGTCCGTGTAGCCGCCGTAGGTGGAAATCATGTCGGACCGGTAGCCGACGATCGCCTCCCGCGGCAGGTTGGTGTTGTACACATCGGCAGCGGCGAATTCGCTGTTCTGGGTCCCCTCCGCGAGCGAGGCGACATACCCCGCATAGGAGGTGTCATAATTGGAACCGCTGGCGTAGATTTCCTGCAGGAAATTATTGGTACCCTGGACGATAAAGCCGAAGGTCCACCCTTTCAGGCCGCTGCGGCGACCGGTCTTGATGTGCATCGTGGCGCCGACATTCGGCAGGGACATCCGCGTCACGGCCGTGACATTGCGGTCCTCGAAACCGTAGGGTTCCGTCGATCCGCTGAGGGGCGTGCCCATGGCGTTGATCGAAGAGATGGTGATGTCCGGCGTAATGGAGAACTGGGAGTATCCCGCGACGGCGGAACCAGCCGGGTTGAACACGATGGATCCGAGGTCACCGCCGACGGCCGTCATCGCATTGCCCATGCCGACGGAACGGGCCGTGCCGGAATACTGGTTCTGGGAATACAGGTAAGCGTCGTCAACGCTCTGCGCCCCGGCCGTCAGGGCGGCGGACGCAAGCAGGGCTATCGTGAAAAATCTTTTCATATCCATAGGAATTCGTTAAGTGAACGCTTTATCGTCCGCGGCTGGAGTGGCCGCCACCGGAAGAATGGCTGCTGGAGGAGTGGCTGCTGCCGCCGGAGTAACCGCCGGAGGAATGGCTGCTGCCGCCCGAGTAGCCGCTGCTGTGGCTGGAGGAACCGCCGGAATAGCTGGAACCGGAGCTGCGGTAGCTGCCGGACGAGCTGGAGGAGCTGCGGTAACTGCCGGAAGAACCGGATGTGCTGCGGGTCGTGGAGCCGGAGTTGCGGTAAGTGCCGGAACTGCTGCTGGATGATCTGCTTGTGGAAACCGAGGAGCCGGAGCTCCGGACGGTGGAAGAACCGGTCGTGCTGCGGTAAGTCGTGGACTGCGGCGCACGGTACGTGGTGGTAGCGGGACGGGAAGCGGTGCTGCCGGACGATACACGGGCGGTGGAACCGCTCGAGCGGACGGCACCGGAGCCCGCCTGCGTCGCACGGGACGTCGTAGAAAGGCCGGTGGACGAGACACGGGAGGTCGATCCGGTTGCACGTGCCGTTGTACCGGTCACGCGGGAAGCAGGACGGGAGACGGCAGTCGCGGCAGTGCGGCGGGCCGCCGTGTTCGCGGCGGAACCGGCAGCACGGACCGTCCCGGTCGAACGGGACGTGCCGGAGGCCGGGAGCCGGGAACCGCGGGCGACGGAGGAGGCCCCTCCGGTCACGCGGCCGCGGGAAGAATGGGTCGTGCCCGTCACATGGCTGCGGCCGGCGAAAGAGGCAGGCTCCTGGTAGCGGTGGCGGCCGAAGTGGCCGTCATAATGGTGGTGGTGATAGTAACCGCCGACGCCATAGTATCCATAATAAGGATAGCCCCAGTAGTGATGGCCCCAGTAGCCGCCGTAGTAGCCGCAGTAATAAGGGCCGTACCAGTCATAATACCACGGATCATAGCACCAGGAATCCCAGTACCAGGGATCATAGTACCATGAAGAGTGCCAGCCCCATCCATATCGGCCGTAATAGCCATAAGGGCTGCCCCAGGACCATGTACGGTACCACGGGTCATAGTACCACGGGTCCGCCCAGGGACGATAGCCGTACCAGCCGCGCATATACCAGGGCGACCAGGCCCAGGAATAGCTGCCGTACCAGTCGGGTGTATCATACACATTGACGACGATGGTGCGGTCGGGCTTGTACTGGAGGGTGGCGGATTTCCCCTGCGGAAGGACGAGCGTGTCGTTCTGTCCGCCGCGGAGGAAAAGCTCGGCACTCTGCGTCTCGGCGAGGAGCGCATCGGTTTCGGTCTGTTCGACGGCCACGGCCGTCGGATCGGTTGTCGGTTTATAGTAGATTCCGTCCTCGAACTGACGGGACGTGGAGGAGAACTCGGCGCCCATACCGCACGATGACAGTGCGGCGAGCGCTGCGAGGCAGAGTGCGATGTTCTTTTTCATAGTACGAATCACCTATAATAAATAAATTTCAGTATCTTTGCGTCCGGTTAGCGGGCGCTTGGAAAGGAGATATAGCAATTACCGTACCGATTGCCAAAACGTCCGTTACCCGCAGCAAATTTAAGGAAAATTTGACATTTAACAAATTATGGCAAAAGAGGTAACGAAACGTTCCGACAACTATTCCCAATGGTATAACGATCTGGTAGTCAAGGCCGACCTGGCCGAGCAGTCCGCCGTCCGCGGCTGCATGGTCATCAAACCCTACGGCTACGCCATCTGGGAAAAGATGCAGCATATCCTGGACGGCATGTTCAAGGAAACCGGCGTCAAGAACGCCTATTTCCCGCTTTTCATCCCGAAATCCTTCCTCAGCCGCGAGGCCGAGCATGTCGAGGGCTTCGCGAAGGAATGCGCCGTGGTGACCCATCACCGGCTCATGACCAACCCGAACGGCCCCGGCGTGGTCGTCGACCCGTCCGCGAAACTCGAGGAGGAGCTCATCGTCCGTCCGACCTCCGAAACCATCATCTGGAGCGTCTATAAGAACTGGATCAAATCCTGGCGGGACCTCCCCATCCTCTGCAACCAGTGGTGCAACGTCGTCCGCTGGGAGATGCGCACCCGGCCGTTCCTCCGCACCGCGGAATTCCTCTGGCAGGAAGGCCATACGGCCCATGCGACCGCCGAAGAGGCATATGCGGAGGCCGAGCGGATGGTCAATGTCTATGCCAAGTTCGCCCGCGAGGTGATGGCCATGCCGGTCGTGGTCGGGCACAAGAGCCCGGGCGAGCGTTTCGCCGGCGCCCTCGACACCCTGACCATCGAGGCGATGATGCAGGACGGCAAGGCCCTCCAGGCCGGCACCTCCCATTTCCTCGGCCAGAATTTCGCCAAGTCCTTCGACGTCCAGTATGCCGACAAGGAAGGCAAACTGCAGTATGTATGGGCCTCATCCTGGGGCGTTTCCACCCGCCTGATGGGCGCGCTGATCATGGCCCACGGCGACGACTACGGCCTCGTGCTGCCGCCTGCCCTCGCCCCGATCCAGGTCGTGATGGTCCCGATCTTCAAGACGCCTGAAGAGCGCACGGCGGTCCTCGACAAGATGTACGAACTCAAGAAGGCGCTCGAAGCCAAGGGACACAGCGTCGAGGTCGATGACCGCGACACACTCCGCCCGGGCTTCAAGTTCGCCGAGTGGGAGCTCAAGGGCGTCCCGGTGCGGCTCGCCATGGGTCCGAGGGACCTGGAGAACGGAACCGTGGAGGTCCACCGCCGCGATACGCTCGAAAAGATCACCGAGCCCCTCGAAGGCCTCGACGAGCGCATCATCGGCCTGCTGGACGACATCCAGAAGAACATCTACGCCAAGGCTTTGCAGTTCCGCGACGGCTCCATCCGCAAGGTCGACACCTGGGAGGAATTCAAGGTCGAGATCGAGAAAGGCGGCTTCCTGCTCTGCCACTGGGACGGCACCGCCGAGACCGAGGCGAAGATCCAGGAAGAGACCAAGGCCACGATCCGCTGCATCCCGGTGGACAGCGCCGTCTGCCTGGAGGAAGGGACCTGCGTCTATTCCGGCAAGCCGTCGCACCAGCGGGTGCTTTTCGCCCGTTCCTACTAATTGTCAACCGTTTCCGAGCCATGAGAAAGATCTTTACCCTCCTCGCCGCTTCCTGCCTGGCCCTGACGGCCGCCCATGCGCAGGACGCCCAGAAGGCCGCCGCCGAAGCGGCCGCCGCCCTTACCGCCGCCCAGGATGTCCCCGCCGCGGCGCCGAAGCCCACGTTCTGGGACAAGACCCTCCTGACCAACATCAACTTCACCCAGACCTCCCTCACCAACTGGGTGGCAGGCGGTTACAACAATTACACGCTCGCCGGCTACATCGATGCCAACGCGAACTACAAGAAGGACAAGATGATCTGGAACAACCGGCTCCAGCTCGACTACGGCTTCCTCTATTCCCAGGACAAACCGATCATCCAGAAGAACAAGGACCGGATCTACCTGGAAAGCAAGTGGGGCTATGAGACGCCGATCCGCCACCTGAGCTATTCCGCCTCCTTCGACTTCAAGACCCAGTTCGACGACAACTGGAACTACGGCACCCCGAAGGAATTCGCCGGCGACGAGCCGACGCGTGATGACTGGCTCAACGCCCGGAAGCTCAAATCCGGCCTCTTCTCCCCCGCCTATATCAACCTCGGTCTCGGTGTGCTGTGGACACCCAACAACTGGCTGTCCGTCAACTTCTCCCCGATCAATGCCGGCTTCGTCATCGTGCAGAACGAGAGTCTCCGGAAGACCTACGGCATGGAACTGCTGGATGCATACAAGGACACGCCCGCCGCGGATATCCGCGACAGCTACTACCGCGCCTCCCGGTTCGAACTCGGTGCGCAGCTCAAGGCCGACGCCAAGTTCCAGATCAACGACAACATCAACTACACGACCCAGCTCGTCCTCTTCTCGAACTACCTCCACAACCCGCTGAACCTGCGGGTCAACTGGGACAACAAGTTCTTCTGGAAGCTGGCGAAGTTCTTCGCCCTCACCTTCTCGACGAACCTCATCTACGACGACACCATCCTTGCGAAGGACACCACCGGTGACGGGAAATACGATGTCCAGGCCATCCAGTTCAAGGAATTCCTCGAACTTGGCTTCTCCTACACCTTCGCATCGAAGAAATAATGGACCTCCTCGGCGTCAGCGGCGGCATCGACTCGATGTGCCTCGCCGAGACGTACCTCGGCAATGGGCGACCCTTCGGGATCGCCCACTGCAATTTCCGCCTCCGCGGCGCGGAGAGCGACGGGGACGAGGCCTTTGTCCGGGAATGGGCGGAGGCGCACGGGGTCCCCTGCCACGTCGCACGTTTCGACACGCGGGCCTATGCTTCCGAACACGGAATCAGCATAGAAATGGCTGCCCGGGAACTGCGTTACCGCTTCTTCGCGGAAACGGCGGTGACCTGCGGTTATGACGCCGTCGTCGTGGCCCACAACGCCAACGACAACGCGGAAACACTGCTGCTCAATTTGTTACGAGGAACCGGGCTCCGCGGTCTCTGCGGGATGAAAGCCGTTTCGACCCTCCCTGTGGAGGGTTGCGACATCCCGCTCCTCCGGCCGCTCCTCGGCATGACCCGGGAGGAAATCACCGCACGGATGGCCGGCCTCCCCTACCGGGAGGACAGCACCAACGCCGGGAACGACGCCCGGCGCAACAAGCTCCGCAACCTCGTCTTCCCGGTCTTCCGGGAAATCAATCCCGCCTTTGTGGAAACGCTGGGAAAGGACATGGCCCGCTTCACCGAAGCCCAGGCCATCGTCGAGGCCTATCTGGCGGAGCACCCGGAAGAAGCATCCGGTCCGGTCCCGGATGGATCAGCCACACCGGAACAAGCTGTGCGATATACGGTTACGGAAGAGCCCTGGGACGGGACGGAATCCGTCAGGCAACCCGCCGGCACCCTCATCCTGGACGCCGACCGGATCCCCGGCGCGGCGGAAGCGGGGGCCGCCGGCCCCCTGCTCGAAGAGTGTTTCTGGACTCCCGGCGACTGGATCCGCCCGCTCGGTGCCGGCGGCCGCAAAAAGCTCCAGGACTGGTTCACCGACCGCCACATCCCGATCCCGGCCAAACACGCTACCCCCCTCCTCCGTGCCGCCTGCGGAACCGATCCGCACCACATCCTGGCCATCGTCGGCCATACCATCGACGACTCCCTCCGCGTCACCCCCACCACCCGCCGCATCCTCCGGATCACCGTCCTCCCCTAAGCCGGGACAAACGGCGTCCCGCAGCAGGACGCGCGCGGCCCATATTAAGGGCAACGCTTACACGGCGCCCCGGGGAAACGGGTGTTCCGT
>JAEEGF010630294.1_pt1 | contig 36650 bp, 21 predicted proteins | sample 9134171 | NCBI WGS metagenome assembly JAEEGF01 (sample SAMN16246542, study PRJNA631951) | gut metagenome | biome: gut microbiome; feature: rumen; material: AP-attached | host: Bos | place: Iran: Karaj | collected 2018-10 | reverse complement strand
CGCAGAGCCGACGCCTCTACGGATATGACTCCGAAGACGGGCACACCGCAGCCTCTGATGGTATCGTGTCCCCCTCGGGGGACGACAGGGGGGCTCCAGTTATGCCTCGCAAGCTTCCGAAGCTCATCCAGCTGCTCACCTCGAAGACGCCCGACATCTACAAGCCTGCCGTCAGCCACGCGGTGTTCCCGGCTCTCGGCGCCCATCTGTGCAAGACTCGCTTCCGCTACATCGACAACGTGGAGCACGAGGCTACGCTGATGAACGTGCTGATGGCGGGCACCGGTGCCGGTAAGGACTGCATCAGCGGACCCATCAACCACATCATGGCCGACATTCGCCGGCGCGATGCTGAGAACCTTGCCCGCGAAAAGGCGTGGAAGGACGAGGTGAACCGCAGGGGTGCCAACAAGGACAAGCGCCAACGTCCCGAAGGACTGGTGATTCAGGAGATCGACGCCGATATGACCGGTCCTGCCTTCGTGATGCGTATGGCCGAGGCCGACGAGCACTTCCTCTACACGAAGCTCAACGAGATTGACCAGTTCGACGCCCTCAAGGGCAATGGTCGCGGCGGTCAGCAGTTCCAGATCATGTGCCTGGCCTTCGACCCCGACAACCGCTACGGACAGACGCGTGTAGGTACGCAGTCGGTCACGGAGAAGGTGTGCGTCAGGTTCAACTGGAATGCTACGACCACCATCCTGAAGGGCCAGCGCTACTTTCAGAACGTGCTCACCGACGGACCCATCTCGCGCATCAACTTCTGCACCATCCCCGAACGGGAGATAGGAGCCGATATTCCCATCTACGGCACCTACGATGCTGCCTTCGACGAAGAGCTGCGGCCTTACATCGAACGGCTCTGTGCGGCCCGCGGCACCATCGACTGCCCTCAGGCGTTCAAGCTTGCCAAGAAGCTGAAGGAGGAATGTGCCGACTTCGCACGGCTGTCGCAGTCGAGAGTCTACGAGAACCTTTCGTTTCGTGCGCTGGTCATTGCCTATCTGAAGGCCTGCGTGCTCTTCGTGGCCAACGACTACAAGTGGGACAAGACGATGGAGGACTTCATTCGCTGGTCGCTGCAGTACGACCTCTGGTGCAAGATGCAGTTCTTTGGCGAGGCCATCGAGCAAGCCAATGAAGCAACAGTGCGTAGCAACAAGCGAGGCCCTCGCAACCTACTGGAGCTGCTGCCCGACGTGTTCACGATAGACGATGCCCGCTGTGTGCGCCAGAAGCAAGGACTGAGCAATGAACGCGGCAAATGCGAACACATGATCAGTCAGTGGATATGGCGAAAATATGTATCAAGGATCACTGATCACAGTTTCAAAAAAGGACAATAGTAGGATGTGCGTCACAGTATCTCAGTATCTCAATATCTCAGTATCTCAGTTTTGAAAAGTAATTGCACGATGTGTGTAACAGTACTCCCGAGGTCCTGCGGGCGTTCAAAGCAGCAAAGCTGCGTTCAATGCGCTTCGCGCGTTCAAGGTTCAAAGCCGCTGGGGTGGGGAGGGGCGGACATAAAAAAAGAGGGCATAAAGCCCTCTCCGTTCTCACTGGGATCTGTGCGGGATGCGATTTTCACAAACCAGGCCGCAGAGACCGCCAGTCTAGTTCAGTTTTAATTGTGTGTATGATATAAACCTAACTATTAAATAATCTAACAGACGAAATTAAAACCTAGAGAACATATATGGGCGCCAATGGCGCGTGTAAGGCGGCAAAGCCGCGGGTAAAGCTGCTGCGCAGCGTGTAAGGCGCTAAAGCGCGGGTAAGGAGGTTGATACCCTATCGAGGAGAACATTCTGTCACCCTTTCAGGGTTTGAATGACTCTTGCCGTCACACTTGCAGGGGTTCTTTCCCCGCTTCGCTCTGAAAGCGGCAGAGCCGAGCGTCGTGCTACGCACTTCACCACCTGCCTGTATTCCGTCCAGGTCTTCGGCCTTTGTTTCAACGCAGGCGCGCAACTCCCCTCCTTCGGAGGGGTCGGGGGAGGTTTCCCCTCGCCCTTTGGAGGGGCGAGGGGGTGGGTCTTTACTCGTAGTAGTACAGCTTCTTGGGCGTGTAGCGGTCGCCGGTGAACAGCAGGTGCTGGGCATCGAGGTAGTCGAGGAGCGGGTCGCCGGTGAAGTTCACCTCGAGGGTGAAGGTGCCATTGCCGTTATCGGTGAGATGCGGGTTGCCCGGGAAGATGTCGTCGCCGGTCCAGGTGGTGCTCCACCATCCGGAGGTGACACGGATCTGCGGGTCGGTGGCCTCGAGGTCGAGGTAGAACGTGCCGGTCTTGATGACCTCCCACTGGTCCATGGGGATGCCATAGATTTCCTCGCCTGTGAGGTTCTCGACGTTGGCGAAGCGATAGGTGCCGTTCCAGCTCACTGCTCCTGCGGAGCCATCACCCTGCCAGATGACGACTTCCTTCTGTGAGCCGCCACCGCCTGGGATGATGTCGATGAAGTAGATTTCCTGCACGGTGTAGCGGTCGCCGGTGAACAGCAGGTGCTGGTCGTCGAGGACGTCGAGGAGCGGGTCGCCAGTGAGGTTGACGGTGAGTGTGAACGTGCCGTCGCCGTTGTCGGCCAGTCGCTCATTGCCCGGGAAGATGTCGTCGCCGGTCCAGGTGGTGCTCCACCAGCCGGAGGTGACACGGATCTGCGGGTCGGTGGCAGCGATGACGACATAGAACGTCTCGGTCTTCAGTCGATCCCAGATGTCCTGCGGGAAGGTGGCGATGCACTCGTTGTTGCCGTCGTGGCCGTCGAGTCCGAAGCGATAGATGCCGTTCCAGCTCACAGCGCCGCCGGAGCCGTCGTTCTTCCAGATGGTGTTCTTCACTTCCTGATCGCCTCCGCCATCGACCCAGATTTCCTCCTCGAAGTAGATTTCCTCTACGGTGTAGCGGTCGCCGGTGAGGAGCAGGTGCTGGTCGTCGAGGACGTCGAGGAGCGGGTCGCCAGCGAGGTCGACGGTGAGGATGAACGTGCCGTCGCCATTGTCCTCGAGTCGCTCATTGCCCGGGAAGATGTCGTCGCCGGTCCAGGTGGTGCTCCACCAGCCTGAGGTGACGCGGATTTGCGGGTTCTCACCCTTGAGGAGCACCTTGAACGGCTGAGTCTTGAGCTTCTCCCAGACGTCGGCCGGGAAGGTGGCTACGCACTCGTTGTTGCCGTCGTGTCCGTCGAGGCCGTAGCGATACTCACCGCTCCAGCTGATGCCGCCGTGCGAGCCGTCGTTCTTCCAGATGACGGTCTTCACAATCTCGTAGTGACCGCCGTCGGCAGCGGGTTCGTAGGTGAGCTCGGGCAGCGGGATGCGCTGTCCGTCGTAGGTGAGCAGGTAGCCTGTGAAGGTGCCGTCGTAGATGTTCTTCGGCGGTACACGGAAGATGAGGTTGCTAGTGCCCTTGCGATAGAAGTCTTTGTGGTCGATGACCTGTGTGAGCGAGTCAGCGTCGAGGAGCTCAACGCCATTGATGAACTCCAGGTCGGTGCCGAACACGGTGATGAGTTCACCGCCTGAGGCGACCTCGCCGGGTTGCTTGGAGAAGCCCGAGACGACGGTGTGGCCGACGGTCATGTCGAGTCGCGACTCAGCTTCGTCATTGCTGGTGCGCACGATGACCTTTCCACCCTCGGCGGGCAGGCCTGCGGGTGTGTTCACACGAATCATGCCATCGTTGACGATTTCGAAGCTGTTTGCCTTGATGCCGCCTGGGAACACCACCTCGGTGGTGCCGTTGAAGCCCGAGCCGCTGATGGTGACAGGCTGGTTGGTGACCACCTTCAAGGGGAAGAACGTCTTGATGTGGAGACCTACGGCAGCGCTTTCGTCATCGTCAGAACAAGCCGTGAAAGATAGAACGAACAGGGAGGCGAGGAGCAGATAGAATGCCCCTATGGCCCTCTTGGTATATCTAATTGTCTTCATAACTATATTGTATTTTTAAGTTTCGCAAGCTCAACTTTAAGGGTTTCGAGTTTCGAGGTTCGAGTTCTTTCTCCGCTGCGCTACGAAAGCGCCCCTGCGGGTCGAGCGTCGAGTTTCTAGTTTCTAGGTTCTAGGTTCTAGGTTCTGGTATCAAGAGCAGCAGGACTGCAAGGGCTGTCGGTATTGTCCCTTTATGCCCTTTTTTCCCCTTTATACTCTTTATACCTTTATACTTTTATACCCTTTACTAACCCTTTAAAGTTGAATATCTACGATTATTACCATCCGGGATTCTGAGTGAGGTTAGGATTCTTCTTCAGCTCCGTCTGCGGAATGGGATAGAAGTTGAACTTCGAGTCCCACTGGCGTTGGATAGTTGAGCGCGTGAGCATAAGGCTGCTGCTGAGCGTGGCGGTCTGTATGTTACGGAAATACTTCTCGCCCTTCATCCAGCGGCGCACGTCCCAGAAGCGATGGTTCTCGAAGGCGAGCTCGACGAGGCGCTCGCGCTCGTAGCGGGCCACCCACTCGTTGCCGTCCTCGGTGAAGAGCGGCATCTGGATGTCGGCACGCTTGCGCAGCACGTTCACAGCATCGTTGGCGGTGAGGCCATAGGTGTCGTCGTTGGCGCTGCCGGTGGCGTTGAACACTGCCTCAGCATAATCGAGATAGAACTCGCCCAGGCGGAAGATGATCCACGTGTGGCGGCGCGTGGTCTGGTTGTCGGCGGTGGTGACACACGAGCCGTCGACGAACTTGCGCAGATAGTAGCCCGTGGGTGTGGCACCATACTTCGGAGCGGCATTGAAGCCACCGACGAAGGTCTCGATGGCCTTCTTCTGAGCACCGTTGGTGGGCCACTCATCGCCGTTCTTCACCACGGTGAGCGCGAAGCGCGGGTCGAGGCCCTCATAGGGGTCTTCAGTGGTGAGGTCGATGTTGCCGGGATGGCGCTGCAGGAAGGTCTCGCCATTGTCCTGATACTCATACTGGTCGACGAGGCTCTGTGTGGGGCAGTTGCCCGACGAGCCGTTCTCGACGCCAACGGGGTAGTTGGCCATTTCGAAATCGTTGTTCTCGCCACGTCCAAGACCGAAAATCAGTTCCTGGTTGAAGAACGCGTCGTGACCCCAGAGTGAGGCATAGGAGCTGAGTTTCAGGCCCCAGCCGTCAGCGTTGTCGAGGATGTACTTGCAAGCTTCGGCGGCACGAGCCCACTTTGCCTTGTCGCCCGACGGGTTGTGCAGGGGCGAGGCGGCATAGAGCAGTGTGCGAGCCTTCAGTGCAAACGCGGCGACGCGTGTGGCACGTCCGATTTCGGAGAAGACTTCCGTACCGTAGGTGACGGGCAGATAGGGTGCGATGGCATCGCACTCGTCGACAATGAACTTCACGATTTGCTCGGCCGGCGTGCGCTCAATGCTGTTAGCCTGACCATTGGTGAGCGTGGTCGTCACGAGAGGAACGTCGCCATAGGTCTTGAACAGCTCGAAATAGAAGTAGGCGCGGAGGAATCGCAGCTCGTAGGGGAACAGCTCCATCTGTGCCACCCAGTTGTTGTAGTCGGGGTTGTACTGCCAGTCGGAGATGTCGGTCTCCTCGATTTTCTCGAGATACATGTTGACATCGGCGATGGCGGTGTAGGCCTTCGACCACGTGTTGGAATAGGGATTGGCAGGGCTCCAGCCGCCATTCACATAGCTGTTGACGGCACCCGTTTCGAGTGCATACTGAGCTTCGTCGGTAGCACCTGCAAGGAAGTAGGCGCTGTTGGCGGCAAACTCATTATTATATACCTGCGCATAGACGTCGAAAACCAGGTTCTTAATGCCGTTTTCGTAATATTCGTAGGTCCAGGCCTCATCGCGGGTGTTCTCCTCTGTGTAGTCGAGGTTGGCGCAGGAGAAGAAGCCGCTGATTACGCAGATTGCGCAGATAGCGCAGATTGATTGATGTATCGTCTTCATAATCTTGTATCTTAAATCTTAAAACGTTACATTAAGTCCAATATTCACACTCTTCATCACCGGATAGCCAGTGTTGAGGTTCTCGGCATCCATGGCGTCGATGTTGTCGAAGGAGAGGAGGTTCTGACCCTGCAGGAATACCCTGACACCCGACACCTTCAGCGGCTCGATGAGGGAAGCTGGCAGCTTGTAGTAGACCTCGCAGTCGCGAAGCTTCAGCCAGCTGACGTTGCGATACCAGATGGTGGAGTTCTGGGCGTTGTTGGCCACGTTCTCCGTGGACAGACGCGGATAGGCGGCGGCAGCGCCGGCGATGTCGAAGCAGTTGGCGTAGTACTCACGCGAGAGGTTGCGGTTGTCGGAGAGTGCTCCCCAGACGCCGTCGACATAGCGGAGGTTCTTCACCTGATGGCCGGCACCCTGGAAGGTGGCGTTCACACCGAATCCCTTGTACTCGGCACCAACGGAGAAGGCGTAGTTCAGTGAGGGGAAGGTGTTGCCATAGTCCTGAGCGACGTAGTCGTTCTCGTTGATGACACCGTCGCCGTTGACATCCTTATACTTGATGTCGCCCACCTTCACCTGGCCAAATTGCTGCAGCGGACTGTTGTCGATGTCGGCCTGGTCCTGGAAGAAGCCCAGGGCGATGAGGCCGCGCTCAGCGTCGGCCGGTCCGTCGACGACCGAAAGGTTTGGATAGGCGGGAGTCTCAATCCACTCGAGAATCTTGCTCTTCACCGATGTGAGGGATGCTGCGGCGTTGAGGTTCAGGCCGTTGGCGAAGGTCTTCGCATAGCGCAGGCCGAGTTCGAAGCCATAGCTGGCCACGCGGCCCTTGTCGTCGTAGGACGACTGGATACCGACGACGGCTGAGTTCAACGATGCTGCGCTGACAAGGATGTTGCGGCGCTGCTGATAGAACACGTCGAGCGTGACGTCGAGCGAGTTGGCGATGCGCAGGTCGGTACCAATGTTGGCCTTATAGGCAGTCTCCTGCATGAAGTCGTCGGTGGGGAACTGCGTGAGGAAGGCACCCCATGAGTTTTGGAAGTTGGTGCCATACCAGAACTGGCCGTGCGAGTTGTTCCACGCGGCGAGCCAGAGGCCTGCCTGTGGCACGTAGTCGGTGTGCTGGATACCACCCGAGAGGCGCACCTTACCATAGTTCAACAGGCCCTCGGGGTTGTTGGCATAGATGTAGCCCAGGCCAAGCGTCGGCGAGAACGCCCACTTTGCAGGATAGCTGCGGTTGGAGCCGTTGGCGGCAAGCACGAGGTCGGCCATGAAGCGGTCGGCGTGGTCGTAGTGCGTGGCGAGCTGCCAGTTGGCGCGATACCAGGTGTTGCTTCGTTCGTCGCGAATCTCGCTCTTCATGTTGTAGTTGGCATTGGCCGCGAAGTTGTCGCCGTTGGCAAACTGCGTGTCATACTTGAAGCCTGCATGGAAGGTGGCGATGCGCCACTGTGCGTCTACCCAGTGGTTGAACACCAGCTTGTCCTCGACGGTACCCATGACTGTCTCCTGCATCTGGCCGGAGGCATCGTAGTAGTTCCAACCATACTGATAACCCTTTGAGCGGTTCTCAATGGTGTTGGAGGAGTTGTCGTAGGAGGCGCCGACGTAGAACTTCAGACCCTTGGTGATGATGTCCAAATCCTGCACGAGTGTCATGTTAGCCCAGATTTGGCGCTGATGGGTCTTCATGAAGCCCGTGCCCTGCGACTTAGCCAAGAGGTTGAAGTCGCCATAGGCTTGGCTACCACCCCACACACCACCAGCGGTCTTGATGGGGAATGCCAGTGCGGGCACCTTGTAGAGATGCCACCAGGCATCGTTGGAGTTCACATTTGGCACACCGTTGGTCTCCATCAGGATGCCAAGGATGTTGGCACTCACATGGGTGGTCGGGCTCACCTCGAAATCAACGTTGGCACGGATGTTAGCCTTCGAATAGCGCAACTGAGAATTCCAGTCGCCCTGGTCGGGATTCTTGTAGAGTCCGCGGGCATCGGTGTAGTCGAGTTGCGTGTAGTACTGGAGCTTGTCGGTACCACCGAAGAACGACAGGTAGGCATTCGACTCATGGGCGGTGTTCTTGAACACCTCGTCCTTCCAGTTGATGTTGGGATAGACCAGCGGGTCGCTGCCGTCGCGGAACTTCTCGAGCTCGGCATCGGTATAGGCCGGTGCGGCACCGTCGTTCAGGCGGGCGCGGTTCAGGGCGTTAGCATAGTCGTAGGCACTCACCATGTCGGCCGACTGCGGGTCGAACTGGAACTTGTGCGAGAGACCTGCCTTGAAGTGATATTTTCCGTCTTTATTGCCGTGCTTGGTCTTCACCAGGAGCACACCGTTAACGGCCTCGTGTCCGTAGAGAGCCACAGCGGCGGCGTCCTTCAGAACGGTAACACTTTCAACCTCCTCAACCGTAAGGCGGTCGAGAGGGCGTTCTACACCGTCGACAAGAATGAGGATGTCACGCTCACCGGTGGTCTGCACGCCACGAATGTTGAATGTTGCACCACGGCCTTCCTCGCCCTTGAAACCAGTGTTCTGGAAGGCGTTCAGGCCCAGTAGCTTGCCATAGAGGGCATCGGCCAGGCTGATGGCTGACGTGCGGCGGAGTTCTTCTGAGGTGATGGTAGTGGCAGCCGCCGTTGTGAGGAATTCCGACTGCTCAACCCCATAGCCCAGATCTACCTTCTGCGACGCCTTGTCGCTCAGCGTCACCTGGGCGCTGGCCACCATCGGTGCGCCGCAGAGTGCCAAGGTATATATAAATATGTTTTTTAGTTTCATAATGCTTTCGGTTTTTGAATTGTCAATTTTCCGTTTGAAAAATTACCATCCAGGATTCTGTGTGAGTCCATAACCCTTCTGAATCTCAATGCGGGAGACGGGGTCAAGATACCACTTATTAGTCCAATAGCCAGGATCCCACCAGCGGCGGTGGCCAACAAGGATTTCCGGCTTCTCGTATTCAAACGTCGGCCATGGGTCACCCGATTTGTACTGATTGTCTCCATCGACCGGCAGGCGATTACCATTGGCATCGAGACAATGGATTTTGATTTCATGAAGCGGCTTGGTGAAGAGATCCTGACGCATGCGGCGCACCATGTCGTAGAGGCGGTCGCCACACTCGGCACCGATTTCGCAGTTGCGCTCGCGCAGGATTTCGTTGATGAGGTTGTCCTTGTTGCTGGTCAGGTTCAAGCCGGGATTCATCTGCTCCAGACGTCCCAGACCTACGCGACTGCGCACGACATGAATGTCGTCGAGTGCGCCCCTGAGGTCGCCCGTCTCAGCCTTGGCCTCGGCACGGATGAGATACACCTCTGCCAAACGGATGTAGGGAACGCCGATGAGGTCGTCGTCGTAGCGGCTGCCACCATAGTAGTCGAGCAGCCATTTGAACTTGCAGTAACCAGAGGCAACATCATCCTTGTTGGACACATTGCTGTTCTTATCCAAGAAACCGCCAACCCAGGAGTCCATGTAGGTCATACCAGCATAGTCGAATCCTGCAGGCTGCGACTTGCGAGGAACCACGATGGTCTCATACAGACGCGGGTCGCGATCGGCAAAGATGTCGATGCCCTGCGGGTTCTTGCCCGGGCCGTAGATGTCCATGTAGGGGAAGTTGCGGCCATCCTGCATACCGAAGCACTCCATCAGCTCGTTTGTGGGGACGGCACCGCCTTGGCGGAGGCAGTCGAGAGCGAAGCCTCTCCAGCCCCAGCCCCAGCCACCATCCGACAGGGTGAGGGTAGGATGGGCATCGAAGAGCTTCTCGTGGCGTGTCTCGTTGTTGCGATAGCGGTAGGCGCGACGGAAAGCCATGCGATAGCCTGCCTCGTCCTGCGTCTCGGGCTGTATGAGCTGGTAGTAGTTGCCGTTGGCAGCATTGTCAGCGAAGAACTCATTGCAATACTGCAGGCAGCGGTTCCAGAGTGAAGGATCTTTCTTGCCAAACCATATGTGTTCCTCGTTCTCAAAACCAGTGGGTCGCTTGTCGTAGGTGAGGTAAGGCTGGTCGTTGTTGAACAGCGGCGAAGCGGCAAACATCCATACCTTGGCACGCAGGGCACGGGCAGAAGCACGAGTCAGACGACCCGACCACTGACCGATGTCGGCGTTGGGAATGTTCCAGATGTAGCCGGGTTCGTTGATGGCACACTGTATCAAAGAGTCGATGAACTCTACGGTCTGCCAAGCGGTGGAACGGCCATCGGTGAAATTTTCTCCCACGGGGTAGGCCTTCTTCACGAGGCACAGGCCGCCAAAGTTACGGAAGGCGTCGAAGTAGCGGCTGGCCATAATCGTGTAGGCCTCGCCACGCAGACGGCTCTTCTCAGCGTCGGTCATATCGGGCACGAGCTCGAGGTTCTCGATGAGCTGCCAGCACTTACGAACGGTCTCGTAGATGGACACGCGGCCACCGGCATCGCTATCCAGACCTCCAGGTTTTGTTGAATAAGAGAATTTACCTTGGAAGTTACCATTATCCGTATCTTGTGCATCCTCGGTCAAACCTCCAGGATAGTAGCTCTGAATAGGACCGCCCCATCCAACGTAGCAATGATAGGAGTCGGAAAGCACGTCGATGGGTGCGCCGTTCATCATGTTACCGGAGGTGTATGTGCAGTAGAGCTGTCCATAGGCACTCCAGAGGAAGTTGCGGGCGTATTCGGCTTTCGAGAACACGGTGTCGATGTTCACGTCGACGCCGGGCGCCTTCTCGAGGAATGCATTACCGACGTTGAAGTCGTCGACACAGGCTGTGAAGATGCCAGACGTCATCGCCAAAGCCAATATGTAAACAAATATCTTTTTCATATCTTCAAAAATGTTTAGAAGTTCACTTGCAATCCGAAGTTATACACACGTGTCATAGGATAACGTACACCGAAGTCAAGACCGGAGCCTGGTGCCTCGGGGTCGTTGCCCTTGAAGTCGGCAAACGTCAGCAGGTTCTGACCTGAAACATAGAATCTCACATAGTTGATTAGTTGCAACCACTTGGGCTTGGTGATGGTATAACCCATCTCCAAGTTCTTCAGACGCACATATTTAGAGTCGATAATCCACGCCTGCGAGTCACGGTTGTTGTGAACACGGTTGGTGAACGAGATACGCGGCAGGATGGCATTGCGGTTGTCCTCCGTCCAGGAGTTGTCGGCCACCCACTGAGCGAGGGCCGATGTGTTGGTAGAACCAAACTGGTCGCGGAAGTATCCGTTCAGAGCGCGGCTGGTGTTGTTGGCACCCACCCAGAGCATCGAGAAGTCGAAGCCCTTCCAGTTGAGGTTGGCGTTGACGGACCAAGTGATTTCAGGATTGTCGGTATAGCCAAGGGGCTTTTGGTCGTTCTGGTCGATGATGCCATCGCCATTGAGGTCTACATAGACGGCGTCGCCATACTTCAGTTCAACCACCTGGTCGGGGAAGTCAGTGCCGTACTTGGCCTTATAGCGGTCCTCGGTGCCTTCCTGATAGAACTCAAAGAGGTCGTAGCCGAAGCGCTGGCCTACGGGGAGTCCGGTGCGGCTGAGGTATTCATACATGGGCGGCACCTCAAGCATCTCGATGACCTTGTTGCGGGCGAAGGCGATGCTCGGCGAGATGGAGTAGCGCAGGTCGCCAATGCGGTCGGCCCACTTCAGTGTGAGCTCGTAGCCGTGATTCTTCACGCGACCTTCGTTCACGTAGCTTGAAGGCAGACTGGTGACGGCGGGGAGCAGCGACGCATTCGATACGAGGATGTCCTTGCGGTCCTCCCAGAAGAGGTCGAGGTTCACGGTCAGCCGGTCGTTGATAAAGGCTGCATCAAAACCGAGGTTGATTTTCGTAGCGGTCTCCCAGGTGACGTTCGGGTTACCGGCAGTGAGTTCCTTCACGGCCTGCAGCCAACCACCACTCGTACCGAAGTTGGCGCCTCGATTTTGCGGGTTCACCGTTGTTGCACCCGTGTAGAACTGCCAGGCACCAGGCAGATAGAGGAAGCGGGCACCGTTGGTGTTGTCGTTACCAACCTTACCCCAGCTGGCGCGGAGCTTCAGATAGCCCATGATGTTCTTCATGGGTTCCCAGAACTTCTCGTTTGATGGAATCCATCCTACAGAGAACGAGGGGAATGTGCCATAGCGCTTGCCCTCGGCAAAGTTCTCCGAGCCGTTGTAACCAATGTTGAAATCGAACATGTAGCGGGTGTCGTAGTCGTAGGTGACACGTCCCACCAGTCCTACATAGCCCTTCGGAATCGACTGATACAAACTGCCATCTGAATCCCAAGGATAGTAGGTCTTGCTCTGGTTGTAGAGCAACAACGCACCTACATTGTGGTTGCCGAACTTACGAGCATAGTTGAAGCTGGCCTCGGCATACCAGTTGCGGCTGCCCCACTTCGCCTCGCTATAGGGAATCGGCCAGGTGATGTTTTCCTTGCGGAGAACCTCCTTGCCTTCAGAATCGAGCGTTGCCACGTAAGTGACACCGGTTCCGAAGCCATTCTGACGGTTCTTGCGGGCGGTGTATTCTGTATTGTAAGAACCCTTGATCTTGAAATCCAAACCCGGCGTGAGGAAGCTCATGTCGAGCTTGTACTGCAGGTCGAGGTTCAGCACGTTGGTGCTTTCATTCACATAGCCCAGGTCGTAGTAGTTAGAAAGGGCATCGCGGTCGTAGGGACCAACGATGTTTCCATCGGCCACGATGTGCCGGCCCTGATCGTCAACACCAATACCGGCGTAAGGCGTGGCTCCCTGCAGATAGCGGAAGATGAAGCCTTCGCCACCACCCATCGTAGTGCGGTTCTGCACACGACCACCCAATGTCAGAGCAAGCTGGCTATACTTGGAGACGTTGATGTCGAGGTTGGCACGATAGTTGAAGCGGTTGTATTTGAACGTCTCGTCGTCATTCTGGGAGAAGGTCTTGAAGAGTGAGTTCTGATTCAGGAAACCAGCGGAGACGAAGTATCTCACCCTCTCCGTACCACCGTTCACATTCACATTCACCTGCTCTTGCCAGGCGGCATCGTTCATCATGTATTTAATCCAGTCGGTGCTGGGGAACGTGACGGGCATGTCACCCTTGCGGAAGTGCTCCATCACATCCTGGGTAAAGCGTATACCGGTGTCGGCATACGGTGTGTAGTCGGCAATGGTGGCACTGCCGGGCCACTGGCTCATAGGCAGGGCATCGGTAATGGCGGTGTAGTTCCACATCTTGCCATAGGTGTAGGAGTCGGTGAAGTCAACAAACTTCGAAATCTGCTGAATGGCAGAGCTTGCCGACACGGTCACCGAAGCCTTACCAGCCTGACCACGCTTGGTGGTGACAAGGATGACACCATTAGCACCACGTACACCGAACACGGCGGTGGCCGAAGCATCCTTCAAGATAGAGATGTCCTGGATTTCATTGGGGTCGAGCTGTCCGAACGAACGCTCCACACCATCGACGAGCACCAGGGGTTCGGCGCTGTTCAGTGAGCCGACACCACGCACACGGATGACGGGTTCGTCGGCACCAGGCATACCGGAAGGCTGTACCACCGACATACCGGGCAGCTTTCCCTGCAAGGCGTTTGCCACACTGGCCACAGGGGCCTTCAGCAGTTCCTCACCTCCCACGGCCGAGACGGCACCGGTGATGGTGACCTTCTTCTGCTGGCCATAGGCAATGACGACCACCTCTTCCACAGAACGCAGGTCGGGCTGCATCTGTACGGCGAGATGGCCCGTGCGAGCAGGAATGCTTTGTGAGAGATAACCCACATAGGAGAACTCGAGTTGCGCACCCCGAGCCACCGACGGTATGCGGAAATGACCGTCGAAGTCGGTAATGGCACCCGCACCAACGCCTTGCACAGAAACCGTCACTCCGATCAGGGGCTCGCCCGTCTCGTCGGTGACCGTTCCTTCAACGGCGATGTTCTGTGCCAATCCCTGCATAGGCATTAAGCACAACATAGCCAAAACGGCTAAAAGATAAATTTTTACTTGTTTCATCTTTGGGTTATTAAATTTGTGAATAAAAAATAATGTGCATGTCAAGTGATGTGCATGTCAACAACCGTGCATAGAAGCTAAAGTGCATGGATGTACAATAGCTGTTGATGCCTTTGAATGCGCACTTGCAGATTTTAAGTTTGCGTATTTGTTTATGTTAAGTTTATATCTCGGAATCGTCGGTTTGCGTCTTTGTGAAATCGTCAGGTTTGCGTCTTTGTGAAATCGTCAAGTTTGCGTCTTTGTGAAATCGTCAGTTTGCGTCTTTGTATAATAGTCGGTCAGCGTCTCATAAGATTTTAAGATTGGTCTCTCGTTAGGTTTTGTGACATTATCAGTTGCAAAAATAACGAAATTATTTCAATTCCTAAAATTATTTAAATAAAACTTACTCAACACGTTGCGTACCCATTTGCTGTTTGCGCAAACAGTGCGCACACCGTAGGAGAATATGCTTATTTTTCAGCGCATCTTAGAAATGGCAGAGGAAAAACGATGACAGAACTCATTATAAAACGAAGCTCGAAATGTTAATGTTTTACAACTTTCACAGACTGTGTTAAACTTTTTAAGGATTGAAGCATCAAAGAAATAAAGTTATATCAAACTACTCAATGATTCATTAACTTATGAAAAAAATTATTCTTTCTTTCATGGCTCTGTCATGTTTGACGGCGTCAGCTCAGTTCGGGGCTCCAAGAGAGAACCCCGTTGTTCCTTCAGTAGTTACAGGCGTGACGGAAGACTTCAAGCCTGCAACGACCAATCAGGGTGGTAAGCAATACCCGATGGTGAACTCACAGCGTATGGTGCGTGCGCAGATTCGTGCTCCGAAGGCTACCTTCGTAGGCCTCGACATCGCAGGCAAGATCTACGAGATGACGAAGGACGAAAACGGTGTGTGGACCGGTACGTCGGAGCCTCAGGACGAGGGCTTCCACTACTATCAGCTGAACATCGACGGTGCGTCGGTGCCCGATCCAGGCAGCCTCTACTACTATGGTGCGAGCCGTTGGGGCAGTGGCATCGATGTTCCTGCCGCCGACGAGGAGTTCTACACGGTGAAGAATGTTCCGCAGGGCTCTATCAACGAGGTCTACTACTGGTCGGACGTAACGGAGAAGATGCGTCACGGATATATCTATCTGCCTGCAGAGTACTATAAGAACCCCACGAAGAAATTCCCCGTGCTCTATCTGCAACACGGCATGGGTGAGAACGAGACGGGCTGGAGCGCTCAGGGCAAGACGGGTATCATCATGGATAACCTCATTGCCGCAGGCAAGGCTGTGCCGTTCCTCATCTTCATGGATAATGGTCTCGACGTTCGCCGTCCAGGCGACCCGGCTCCCGGACAGGGTGGCTTTGGCGGTCCGCGCCCACAGGGACAGCGTCCGCAGGGCGGTCCTGGACAGGGTGGTCCGCGTCGCGGCTTTGGCTTCAATGCTTTCCAGGACGTGCTCATCAAGGACATCATCCCGATGGTAGAGAAGAACTATCGCGTGATTGCCGATGCTGATCACCGGGCAATGGCTGGTCTGTCGATGGGTGGCATGCAGACACATGGCATCACGCTGGCTAACCCGACGACGTTCGGCTATGTGGGCATGTTCAGTGGTGGCACGTTCAACACCGAGGAGCTGAAAGACGCTGCCGACTTCAAGAAGACCAACAAGGTGCTCTTCATGAGTGCTGGCGGCAAGGAAACCAGAATGGCTGAAGGCGAGAATAGCGTCGGTGCAGCTGCCAACAACCTGAAGGCTCTCGGCATCAATGCTCATAGCTATGTGTCGCCCGGCACCGCCCATGAGTGGCAGACCTGGCGCCGCAGCCTCTATCAGTTCGCCCAGCTGTTGTTTAAGTAAGCACCACGTCCCGACATTGTAATACCAAATAATACCAATAAAAAACCGTGCAACTCGAAAGGGCTGCACGGTTTTTCTTTTATTCGCTGAACATCTCTATTATTCACTGCACATCTCTTTTATTCGCTCAGCTTCTCTGCGAGCACACGCATCCAGTGGCCGGCGATGACGCTACGAGCCTTGAAGCCCACCATCTGTGCGGTCTTCGTGTCGTACCAGTCGCTGGTGGGCACGCGGCTTTCAGTTTCGTTCATATAGTTGTAGAGCGGCTCTACGAACTTCACAAACGTCTTCTTGTCCTTGCTCATGGCAGCGGTCCACATAATCCAGTCGCTCTTCGTGTAGTCGCGGCGGATGTCGAGAGGCAGTCCGTAGCGGTTCTGCTTCGTGAGGTAGTACTTCACTTCACGCTCCATAGCGCCATTGGGGAAGAGGTTGAGCTTCCACAGCTTGTCCCACACCATGTTGTATTTCTGGCTCCAGGTGTCAGGACGGTCGAAGGCCAGGCGATAGTGGTCGCCTTCGCGGGCATCCTGTTCCCACTTCACGGCCATCTCGCGTGCGCGGTTCATATATTTGTTGTAGACGTCGTCGAGGCCTTTCAGCTGAGCCATGAGTGCATAGCCGGCCACGCCCATGATGGCTTTCACCGAGAGATTGGTGTTGTGAGCCCAGTGGCCGGCGAAGTCGTCGGTGCAGAGCTGGTTGGTGGGATCCTGTCCGTTGTCGGAAAGATAGTTGGCCCAAGTGGTGATGATGTCCCAATACTTGTCGACATAGCCCGTGTTGCCATCAATGAGGCAGAGCATGGCGGCCAGCGTAATCATATTACCTGCTTCCTCGAGCGGCATGTCGCCACCATACACCTGGCCGTTGGCCTTAGGATACTGACCGAGGTCGTGGGCGGCAAACGGCTTCGTCCAACGGCCGCTGTAGCTGTATTCAAAGATGCTCGTCATCATGGCCTTCTGCAGTTCGGGGTTGTAGCAGAGGAAGAGCGGAGCCTCCGGATAGGTCAGGTCGACGGTGTTCACACAGCCGTTGGAGTTGTTCTCCTTCGAGAAGAAGAGCAGGTTGCCTTCATCGTCGCGGAAGAGCTTGTGGGCTGCGATGACGTGACGATAGCAGGCAGAGAGGATGTCGGCATACTGTTTGTTGCCGGCTGCGAAGGCATCGTCGTAGATGGTCTTGTCCAGCTGGCGGCAACGCTTCATGATGCCACTGTACTCGCGGTTCATGCGCTGAATCATATCGAAGATGCTGACGGCGCCCTCATGTGCCCAATAGCCTTTGTAGCGCTTGTAGAAGTATTCGATGTCTTCAATCTCGTCGTAGCCGATGAGGGCATACGACGACGCCTGGGTCACCCTTCCGAAGTCGTGGCGATAGGCCAGTGTGGGCATCTCCTCGGGTTTCGAAGCCGCTACTCGGCGTTCGCCCTCGGGCAGACGACCCGTAGTGGTGAAGGTTTTGCGCAACAGCTCGTCATGGGTGATGGCCACATCGCCATTGATATTGGGCAGATACAGATAGCCCCAGTCGATGCAGATGCCGTCGCCGGTCTTGGCGAGGATGGGCTGCTCAATGGTTCCCGTCTTCAGGTAGGTGACGCCGCGATGCTCCTCCTGTGTGGTCACGGTGGGCTGGGCGGCCTTGTTCACAGCAATCAGCGGCGATGCGGTGAGCAGCAGCTGTGCGTCATGGGCACGTCCGTCGGTGGAGCGCACCTGATAGGAGATGTAGTTCACGGGTGCCGAAAGCAGGTCGTAGTCGTCGATGAGCATCGGTGCTGTGAAGACGAGGTCGAGTTCCACGGGTCCGCACACGAAAGTATAATAGGTGTTCGTGGCGAGCACGTCGATGCTCTTCTGCACAGCGAGTTGGATGCCGCCGTTGTCGGTCTTCACCTTGCTATAAAGGCCGAAGTCGGTATAGGCACCACCAGTGGTGTTATGGCAGTGTGAGGCGATGACATTCTTGCCCGGGTGGAGCAGCTTCTTCAGCTCATCGTTCAGCGGCAGGCGGATGCCTTCGCGCCAGGTCTCACCCGTGTCGGCCACCTTTGTGCCATTGATGAACAACTCAAACACGTCGTCGTGCGAATAGATCAGCATGAGCTCTTCCTGCAGGTCGGCAGCCGTGACGTCGATGGTACGACGCACGTAGAGGTCGCTGTTCTCCTCGCTCCAGCGGGTGCGCACGTAGCTCAGGTCGGGCGAACCAAAGGCAGCCGTGCCCTCGCGCCAGGCAGCATCGTTGAAGTCGGGTTTCTGCCAGCCGTCCTGCTGCACCTCGCGGGTGTAGCGAGCCTTCCAGCCGCCTTCGTCGGCCATCGGGGCGATGGTTTTGAACACGTCGCGGTCGGCCCCCATGAAGCAGTAGGTCTTGCCGTCGACACGCAGCCAGCCGCCGAGCGGCTTCTCGTCGTTGGTCCAATGGCGTGTGATTCCCTCATTGAGTTGGTCGTAGGGCGACCAAATGGAGAAATAAGGGTCGTTCACGATGAGTGGAACCGACGGCACGCGCAAGTCGGTCGTCTGATAGGGCAGGAACAGTCCTGCGTTTTGTGCATTCGCGACGGCGCCCATGAGGAGCATAAGCGCGCCGAAGATGATTTTCTTTTTCATGTCGTTTCTCTGTTTTCTTTATTTTGTTTCGAAACTATATAGAATTTGTCCCTACCTCATAGGGCCAAAACATATAATGACCTTTCGCTTTCGTTTTCCCAAGTGTTCGTTCAATTTCTTTGCAAAGTTAAGAAAAACACGCCAGTAAGTGACTTGTTTCCACATTTTTTTTATAACTTTGACATTCGTCGAACTTATTTTCGTTCGGAAATGAAAACAAAAACTTGCGTTTTCTTTTGCATTTCGCTCACTTATTCGTAACTTTGCCGAATCATTAAAAAACACGTAGCAATGAACAGCAAGAACGAACGAATCGTCTTTATCGACTACATCCGCGTGGTGGCATGCTTCTTGGTGATGCTGGTGCACGCCAGTGAGAACTTCTACGGTGCCGACGTGTCAGGTTTGGCAGGCAATATGTCAATGCTTCAGAACGAGCAGAACCGCTTCTGGGTAGCCTTCTGGGACGGTGGCGTGAGTCGTATCGCCGTGCCGTTGTTTATGATTGTGTCGGCATTCCTCTTGGTACCTTTGCGCCCCGGACAGACGATGACGGGCTTCTATCGCCGTCGCTTTTGGCGCATCGTGCCACCCTTCGTCTGCTTCCTGCTGCTCTATACGTTCCTACCCCTGCTGTGGGGAGGCATGACCTGGGAACAGTCGATGCACGACCTGCGCATGCTTCCATTCAACTTCCCTTCGATGGCCGGACACTTGTGGTTCATGTATCCGCTCATCAGCCTCTATCTGATCATCCCCGTGGTGTCGCCTTGGCTGCAGCAGGCATCGGCACGCGATGAGCGGGTGTTCCTCTACATCTTCCTCTTCTCCACGCTCACGCCCTGGCTCCACCGCTTCGTCTCGCCTGAGCTCTGGGGCGAATGTTTCTGGAATCCGTTCTCCATGCTGTGGTATTGCTCCGGCTATCTTGGCTATCTCGTCTTGGCCCACTACATCCGCGTGCATCTGAAGTGGACGGCCAGCCGGCGTCGCACCATTGGTGTGGTGTGCTTCCTCGTGGGTGCCGTCTTTACGGCGTGGAGCTTCTGGTGGAAGGGCGTGCCCGGACAGCTCATCGAGACACCTATGCTGGAGTGGTCGTGGGAGTTTTGCACACCCAATGTGGTGCTGACCACCTTCGGAGCCTTCCTCTTGTTCAGTACGATTAGTCAGCCGAAGGCACCAGCCTGGCTGACCACCCTCTCGCGCTTGTCGTTCGGCATGTATCTGATGCACCTGTTCTTCCTGGCACCCATTGCCCAGTACGTTATCGGCGGCAGCGTTGCCGAGCCGCTCCTGCCCGTTTGGCTTGCCATTCCCGTCATCGCCATCCTGACGTTCGTCTGCTGTGCCATCACGACGAAGCTCCTCAGCCTGCTGCCCGGCAGCAAATATGTTGTTGGCGCATAAACTCTCAACTCTCAACTCTAAACTCTAAACTATCCTCTCTCCTCTCTCCACTAAAGCGCTCAGCGCTTAATAAACTTCCTCACCTTTCCATCCGGTGTGCGGACGATGTTCAGGCCGCGCTGCATGTGCTGCATGCGCACACCACCCATGTTATAGATGGCGGCAGGCTGGTCGCTGTCGGGCTGGCTCACGCTGATGTTGTGTACATCCGATGCCTCGGTCTTCAGTGCCGAGAGGGCCATGATGGTGGCATAGGCGTAGTTGGTGGAAGTGAAGCTCACCGACTGCAGCGGTCGCTCGTCGACGGGTATGGAGAAATCGAACAGACAGTAGTGGTTGTCGCTGCTATAGGAGTTGTTGTCGCGGCGCACGTTGCCAAGTGCCGTCACCGCCTCATCGCCCTGCAGCGCGTCGTTTCGCACCGACCAGTCGCGAATGACGTATGTGCCCATGTCGGTCGTCGTTCCGTCGGCATAGTTCAACTGCACCCGCACGTTTGCCTCGCCGTTTCCACTCGTCGCCAACACAAACAGCTCGCTCGTCTCCACGGGGAAGTCGAACTCCAGCGTGCTCTGCTCGCCATATTGGCGTAGCGACAGCGCGTTGTAGCCGTCGTAGGGCGCCAGTTGGTAGTGAGCGCCCTCGTGGGCGGAGGTGATGGTGCGCTGTCGCGGCAGTCCACCCTTGCCCCGCAGCGTCTCTGCATAGAAGGTGCGGTCAGAGCCGTCGATGGTGGCGGTCGTATAGTTGTTTGCAGGCAGCGACTCTGCTACGACGTCGGCATTCCATCCTGTCTGAATGCTGATGGGCTCCGTCTCAATGTGGCGAGGCGGCAGCAAGTGCCGGTCGAGGAACTGCAGTCGTCGGCCAATCCATCCCTTCAGGTAGCTCACGGCATCGTCGTAGCTGCTGGCGTAGTAGTAGAGTGGCCAGATATCCGTACGGCTGTAGATGCCCCACGCTCGTTCGTTTCGGTCGGCTGCTCCACCTTTCTTCATCAGCGTAGCCAGCGAGTCCACGGTGTTCATGATTTGCTGGTTCGAGTGGTTGGAGAGTCGGTATTGCTGCCAACGCTCCTTCATCGCGCCGACGAACGCCTCGTCTTGCAGCATGCGATACCAGTAGAACGGCACCGGACAGTCATCGTAAGGGTTGTTCATGTTAAACTCATACTGCCAGCGGTCGGTGCGATGACCGTCGTAGTAGTTGGCGTTGCCCCAAGCGATGTTGAAGTCCCAGAGCGTGGCCTTCCAGCGCGGGTCGGCGCCATCGGTCTCATAGCGTTTCTGGCTGTGCTTGTAGAGATGCGTCGAGAGGCGATAGCCGTCGATGTTCATCGATAGCTCGGTGGCAAGCAGATAGTCGATGAACGACTGCACGTCGACCGTGTTGCGATAGCCTCCGTCGGGGTTGTCCCAGCCGTTCGCCATGAAGGCCGCCTCCATCTTGTTCACCTCGTTGTGAAGGGCGGTGCGGGTGCCGGCAGGCAGGGCGGCAAACTCGTCGTCGTCGGGGTCGGCATACTCATATTTTATTTGGAAGTTGTTCGACACCCTGCTTCCGTCCATCGACAGCCAAGGGCGATAGCGCGACGTGAAGTAGGGGTCGTAGCCGTGATCAACAACTACATGATAATCGCCCGTGAGGTCGCCTTCCACCTCGCCGGGTTCTTTCAGGTTCAGACGGTGCTTGCCTTTTGACACGCTTTCGCAGAGCGCAAACACGCCGTAGTAGGTGCCGTCGAGGATGAGTTCGCAGAAGCGGGCTCGTGGCACCCATTCGAACCACGGTCTGCCGAGTTCGAACGACAGCACGTCGCGCATCATCGTCTCGTCGCACCAGGGTGCAATGAATGCCCACTTGTTGTCTTTCGGCATACCGAGAATGGCCACCTTCTTCTTGCTGCCGCCGTAGTCGGGTAGGAGGTTGCTCTCCAGCGTACGAATCGTATACGGCTTCTTGTCGGAGGCATCAAACGAACTGTTGCCGCGATATTTCAGCGCGATGTATCCCTCGTAGTCGATGTGCTGTCCGGGAAATGCAAGCGTGTCGGCGTGGTTGCTCTGTCCCTCGCCGTTGTGCAGTATTTTCATCTTTGCGAGGATGTAGCTATCGCGCAGAATGGTGCGCCTGCCCGTGCTGATGAATACGATGGGTAGGTTGGTTTCGTCTATTTTCACGTTCTGGTTGCGCAGGCGGCTGCGATAGTTGTCGCTCTGCTGGGCGTGCATCGTCAGCGTGCATGCCAGAAGCATGAGTAGGGTTATGATGCGAATTGGTTTCATATTCGCTGCAAAGTTACGCTTTTCTTTTCTTTCGGGAAAGGAAAACGGCGATTGTTTATTGATGGTACCACGGAAACCAAGTAACAAGGGAAAAAATAGATGGAATATTTCCGTTATACAAAAGTCGGTCGCTGCGTTTCGTAACCCGTTGAAAACCATGATGTTGCATTGTGGTATAAGATAAGAGAGATGATACTTTTCGCGTGTTATTAGCAGGGTTGGCATATTTTTCATAACTTTGCAGCAGAGAAACTAAATGTATAAAGGATTCAACTTTCACAAGTTCTTTCTCCGCTTTGCTACGAAAGCGGCAGAGCCGAGCGGAAGGAATAAGGGGTATAAAGGGGAGTGAAAGGGCATAAAGGGGACAATAGTCCTGCCTCTCTCCCCCCAATTTGCAACAAAGCATTCGTCCCTTTTAATCCCTTTCACTCCCCTTTAAGCCCTTTAAGCCCTTGGGAAGTGGAGCTTGCGAAACTTCAGAAAAAAATTGATGACGATGAAAAATCGTAAAAGTAGAATGAAAATCGGTTGTGGTCGGCTGCTCATGCTCTTCGGTGCCCGTCAGATGCGACAGGGTGGCGACGATACAAAGTGGCGTGTCAGCAAGGCCGGCACCTATCGCATCACGGTGAACCTGTTCCACGAGACCATTGTGGCAGAATTGCTCACCGATGCCCAGCAGTCGGAAACCGATGGCATCCACTCCTTGGAAGCACAGCCTTCGCTCAGCGAACGAGCCCTCTCGCCCGTCTATTACGATGCCAATGGCATACGCCTACTGCATCCGCGCCGAGGATTGAACCTCGTGCGGATGGATGATGGCACCGTCAGAAAGGTGATGGTGAAATAGTGGGGAAGCCCGTTCTACTTTCTTCTATTCGATGCTGAGGACGTCGACGCCTTGCAGCTGCTCGATGAAGTCGAGGATGCGATTGCGGTACTTCCTCCGCTCGAGTAGTAGCTGCATGGAAACGGTGTATAGCGTCTGCGGCTTGGTAGTCGTTTCCATTTTGTAACTGTCGACAACGATTCCTTCAAGACTTTGCAGGTGTTTCAACACGCGGTGAATGTCGTCTTGATTAGTGGCGGCAAACGTTACGTCGAGGTGGCGGTGACCAAGCCGGCGCAGAAGCAGGCTTTGTGCCTCGAGGCAGAGCAAGACGAGGAGCGTGGTGGCGGTGGCGAGCAGATACATGCCGGCACCGGCAGCCATGCCGATGGCGGCGGTCACCCAGAGGCCTGCTGCGGTGGTGAGTCCACGTACGGCATGCTTCTGGAAGATGATGGTACCGGCACCGATGAAACCGATACCCGATACCACTTGTGCTGCGATTCGCGACACGTCGAGGCGGTGGTTCTCGGTGGTGAACACGCCCTCGAAGCCATGAGCCGAGAGTATCATGAATAGTGCCGCACCCAGCGCTACGAGGAAGTGAGTGCGGAAGCCTGCCTCCTTAGCACGGTATTCGCGTTCGAAACCGATGGCTCCACCAAGGAGGGCGGCAATGAGGATGTTAAGATAGAAGGCCATAAGTGAGAGTTCCTAGTTTCTAGTTTCAAGTTCCTAGTTCCAAGTTTGTGTAACTTCGTTCCATGATTTTTGTCGAGCCCCCCAACCCCCTATGTTGGGGGGCTGTGTACTACTGGAAGACGTGAGGGGCGACGGCCCAGTGATGCAGGTCGTAGATGACTTTCAGGCGTTTGAGGCGGGCGAGGAAGGCATCGTAGTCCTTACGGTCGGGCTGCATCCACTGCACCTCGGCAAGGGCGGCCATGCGCGGCAGCACCTGGTATTCTGCTTGCTGCTTGGCAGCGATGTATTCGGTCCACAGATTGGCCTGCACGCCGAGGATGTGGCGGGCTTCATCTGCCGAGAGGTCGGCGGCAATGGGCTCGAAGGCATATACTTCCTGCACGGTTTCGCAACCTCCGATGGAGAGCGGTTCGTTCCACGTCTTATCGGTTTGATAGTGGTCGAAGTACATCGGTTTATTGGGTGTCATGATGACATCGTGACCTTGCTTGGCAGCCTGTGCGCCAGGCTCTGCTCCGCGCCAAGACATGATGGTGGATGTGGCGTCGACGTTACAGCTGAGCAGTTCGTCCCAACCGATGAGGCGCTTGCCCTTTGAGTGCAGAAACTTCTCTACACGCTTCGTGAAGTAGCCTTGTAGTCGGTCTTCAGCGCTCTGGCGGCCTTCAGCCTTGATGCCTTCGTCCTTGATGCGCTGTTGGCAGAGCGGACACTCCTTCCAACGGTCACGCGGGCTCTCATCGCCACCGATATGGATGTACTCCGAGGGGAAGATGTCGATGACCTCGCTCAGCACGCCCTCCACAAACTGGAACACCTGCTCCTTGCCCGGGCAGAGCACGTCGGGGAAAACGCCCCAGGTGTGTTCCACCTCATAGGGACCACCCGTGCAGCCTAGATGGGGATAGGCAGCGAGTGCAGCGAGCATGTGGCCCGGCATGTCGATTTCGGGAATCACGGTAATAAACCGATCGGCGGCATATTTCACGATTTCACGGCATTGCTCCTGTGTGTAGAAGCCGCCGTGACGCTGGCCGTCGTCGAGCCCGGAGTTACGTCCGATGACCGTGCCGGAGCGCCAGGCACCCTTCGTGGTCAGCTGGGGGTATTTCTTGATTTCAATGCGCCAGCCCTGGTCTTCGGTGATGTGCCAGTGGAAGCGGTTCATGCCATGCAGGGCAATCAGGTCTATGTATTCCTTCACGAACTCCAAGGGGAAGAAATGGCGTGCGCAGTCGAGATGCATGCCACGATAGCCGAAGCGCGGCTCGTCGGCAATGGTGACTGCGGGCAGGCTCACGGCCTGTGGCTTCTCGGCGAGTACGGGCAGCGACTTGCGAAGCGTCTGGATGCCACGGAACACGCCAGCCGCGGTCTTTCCGCTGATGGTGACGCCCTTGGCCGAAACGCTGATTTGGTAGCCTTCCTCGTGCTGAATCTTCGCATCGAGAGCAAGCAGGATGTTACCACGTGCCACCTTCGACACCTTGTCCTTCTTGCCCAGCGGCTGGCAGGCTAGCATCTGCTTCGTCATTTCGCAAACGTATTCGGCCAGGAAGTGAGCGTTGCGCTCCATGTCGGCATTGCCTTCCGGATAGATCACTGCCGTCTGCTCGCCCAGTACGAATCCGGGTGCTTGAATGGCCGTCACCGACTTGGGCAAGGGCACCACGTCATAATTAGCCACCTGAGCCAGCGCGGCTCCTGTTGAAAGCATGAGAACCATGCAAAGTGTTGTTAGTAATTTCTTCATATTGTCTGATTTGTTTAGGTTTCTACATGTTCATTGTTGCAAAGATACGAAAAAAAAAAGAAGTTATGGGTGTTATAGACGTTAAAGAAATTAAAGGACATGTGTTTTTTTCGAAAAAACTGGTATCGGGATTACGTGAGTAGAAACTTTTTTGTATCTTTGCAGATGTTATTAATTTTCAACGAACGATATGAACTACATTGAAAAGAACCTCATGGACGGCGAGCAAATCGTCTACGAAGCCCGCCAGCACTGGATGATTTACTGGAAGCCCTTCCTGCTGTTGCTGATTGCCATTGGCTTGTTTGCCATTCCCACCAGCGATGTGACGCTGATCATGCAAATCTGCATGTCACTGGTCTTGCTGGCGGTGGCGGGCATCTGGGCACTGAACATCTATGGTGGCAGAAAGTATATCCTCACCAATCGGCGTCTGATTCTGAAGCGTGGCATCGTGAAGCGCCAGTCCACCGACCTGATTTTGCGTCGCTGCGAGGGCGTGAGCATTGCCCAGAGCATTATGGGTCGTGTGTTGGGCTATGGCACTGTGACCGTTTCTACGGGCGAGGTGGCCAACGAGTTCAACCTCATTGAGCATCCCGTGGAGTTTGCCACCAACATCAACCAGCAGATTGCCGATGCACAAGGAAAGGCTCCGTTCGACATCGCCTAACCGGCAAAAGCTATCGTCTACACTCCTCCACTCCTAACACTCCTCCACTCCTATCACTCCTAATCACTCCTAAACTCCTTAAACAATAAATCATGAATACCGTTGATTTCAACAACATCCTGCCTCATTTCCTGTTGGAAGGCGAGGTAGCTCAAGTCCGCCCCTTGGGTAATGGACTCATCAATGATACCTACCGCGTAGAAACCGTTGGCGATGCTCCCGACTACGTGTTGCAACGCATCAACAATGCCATTTTTACCGATGTAGACCTGCTGCAGCATAACATCGACGTGGTCACCACTCACATCCGCAAAAAACTCGAGGCTCGCGGCGAGGAAGACATCAATCGAAAGGTGCTTTCGTTCGTGAAGACTCGCGACGGCAAGAGCTATTTCCACGATGCCGACGACCGCTACTGGCGTGTGATGGTGTTCATTCCCGGCGCTGAGACCTTCGAGACCGTCGATCCCGAGTACAGCTACTTGGCCGGTGTGGCATTTGGTGACTTCGAGAAGATGCTCGTTGACGTACCCGAGCCGCTGGGCGACACCATTCCGAACTTCCACAACATGGAGTTCCGCATGGAGCAGCTGCGCGAGGTCGTAGCGAAAGATCCCGTGGGTCGCGTGGCTGGCGTGAAGGACATCCTCGACCTCTTCGAGCGCGACGCCGAGCGCATGTGCCAGGGCGAACGCCTGTTCCGCGAGGGTAAGCTGCCGCGCCGCATCTGCCACTGCGATACGAAGGTGAACAACATGATGTTCGACCGCGAAACTGGAAAGTTCCTGCTCGTCATCGACCTTGATACGGTAATGCCTTCGTTGTTCTTCAGCGACTACGGCGACTTCCTGCGCTCGGCAGCGAACACCACCGCCGAGGACGATCCGAACATGGAGAACGTGAAGTTCCGCGAGGACATCTTCAAGGCTTTCACGCGCGGCTATGTGGAGTCGGCAGGCGAGTTCCTCACGCCGCTCGAGGTGGAGTTGCTGCCCTATGCCGTTGAGTTGTTCCCGTTCATGCAGGCAGTGCGCTTCATGTGGGACTATCTCTCAGGCGACCACTACTGGAAGTGCAACTATCCCGAGCACAACCTCGACCGCTCGCGCAACCAGTTGCGGCTTTATCAAGAGGTGTGTGCCCACGAGCCAATGATGAAGGAGTTCATTGCAGAGTTGAAGAAGTAAGAAACAGCCTGTAGTCCCCTCTTTCGGGAAGGAGGGGTTGGGGGTGGTAGCGACAAATAAGGTTCGACTTATTTATAATATTTGATATAAAATAGGTTATGTCCTTATTTTTCTCCACCACCCCTTACCCCTCCTCCCAAGAGGAGGGGACTACAGGAGGACTCCTTTCGCTTAGCGTCCCTACATTATAAAATACTATCAAATTTACATTGAAACGTATGTTGCAGATTCCTAAAATAGCGATGCCATCCCTGAAGAATGGGGGAGGGCAGGGGGCAGGGTTCCCTCTGCGTGCCTGCGACGTGCCACAGCTGATGCTGACGCATGGCGTGCCTTATCACCGAGTGGAGACGCTCAACTGGCCCGAGGCATTTCCTTATCGGCCGGAGGTGGAAGTGGCGCTGGCACACGTCGGGTCAGCGTTGCTTTTGCACTATCGCGTCAGTGAGAACTGTCTGCGTGCCGTGGCGGAAGGCGATGGTGGGCGCGTGTGGGAAGACTCCTGCTGTGAACTGTTCCTGCAGCCTTCAGCAGCTTCTCCTTATTATAATATGGAGTGCAACTGTGCCGGCACGCTGCTGGTCTATGCCGGCAAAGACCGCCACGACCGCCGCCCGGCACCCGCAGAGGTGTATCAAGAGGTAGACCGCTGGTCGTCGCTTGGCCGTGATGTTATCCCTCTTACCGATGGCCCGGCCACGTGGCACATGGCGCTTGTCGTTCCCGCTGCCACACTTTTCGAAAGCGGCCTGAACGATTTCTCGGGTCAGCACATGCGCGGCAACGTCTATAAGTGCGGCGACTGCCTGTCGGTGCCGCATTACCTCTCGATGTTCCCCATCACCACCGAGCGGCCCGACTTCCATCGGCCAGAGTTCTTCCAGGACATCGTTTTCGCAGTATAGACAGTCATAACCGTAGGGGATGTTAACCGTATATAGTTCCCCAAAATGAGGGTTGAGGCACATGCTTCAACCCTCTTTTTCGTTAATGTTCGTTAAATAATCGGCAAATATTTGGAGGGAAAGGAAAAAGACACTACCTTTGCAGTGTACTATTCAAGTGGTACACTGGTACAGTCCAGTTGAAACACTGCAAACAGAGAGTTATTACATGATTGTTCAACCCCCATTGACGCCAACATTTGAAGTTATGATCCAAATTCAAAATCTCAGTTACAAGTACTCGGGAGCAACCGAGAATGTCTTCGACGGACTGACATTGTCGTTCGACGAAGGTAAGATTTTCGGTTTGCTCGGCAAGAACGGAGTGGGTAAGAGCACCTTGCTGCACCTGCTCAGCGGACTCCTTATGCCTCGCGAGGGACGCATCCTCATCGATGGACAGGAGCCGCGCCTGCGCCAGCCGTCGCTGCAGGAGGAAGTTTTCTTCGTGCCCGACGAATTCAGTCTGCCCGCGATGCCACTCACACGCTATGTGAAATATCGCGAACCTTTCTATCCGCGCTTCAGCCAGGAGATTCTCAGGAAGTGTCTGCAGGATTTCGAGATCGACATGCACTCGCACCTCGACAAACTCTCGCTGGGCGAGAAGAAGCGTGTGCTCGTGAGCTTTGCCCTTGCCACGCAATGTCGCGTGTTGCTCATGGACGAACCCACCAATGGTCTAGACATTCCTGCCAAGACCCTCTTCCGCAAGCTGGTGGCCCGCCACATGGCCGACGATCAGACCATCATTGTCTCTACGCACCAGGTACACGATGTCGACGCATTGTTAGATCATATCGTAATCATGGAAACGCCGGCAAAGCGAGTCAAGGACTCCATTCTCCTCGATGCCTCCATCGCCGAGCTGCAGGAGCGCTACGCCTTCCAGTATCGTTCGATGAACGAGCCGTGCGACGATGCCCTCTACTTCGAACCTACGCCCCAGGGCCGTGCCGTTATCGTGACGAACAGGGCGGGCGAGGAAACCACCGTGAACCTTGAACTCCTCTTCAACGCCGTCGTAAAAGGCAAGGTGACAAAGTAACAAGGTAACTTTCCAAAGTAACAAAGTGACAAGGTACCAAAGTGACAAAGTAACAAGGTGACAAAGTAACAAGGTACCAAAGTGACAAGGTAACAAAATAACAACGCAAAACCCCCTCAAGAATATGAATAAGAATAGTTTCAACCTCCGACGCTGCTGGTCGCTGCTGAAGGGCGATCTGAGTAGTAGCAGCTTATACATATTATTATATGCCGGCGCCGTTTTCCTCATCTTGCTGGCCTTAGTATTTTTCTCAGTGCTGACACCCAACCTGGCCTATGCCAATATTCCTGAACTGTCGATCACGGGTGCCCAGTTGGCTGCGCTGAGTGCTATGGGCAATATGGGAACGGCTGTGCTGGTGGCACAAATAGTCATCTTCAGTCGTGTGTTTGCCAACATGTCGACGCGCAGTGGCGAAATCAGCTACCTGATGTTGCCCGCCACGAACAGCGAGAAATGGATCAGTCGCGTGGTCTATGTGGTGCTCGTAGGTGCAGTATTGACGTTCGCCGTCTACTATCTCGCCGTGCTCTTCTGCGGTGTGCTGGGCTGGATGTTCGACCTGGAATCGTTGTCGCTGCTGCCAAAGATGGTGTTCGACAGCAGCTACGTCGCCAGCCTGTTCCACTTCCACCTTCCCTGGCAAGCCAGTCTTGTCAACCTGTCTTCATCGTTCTTCGTCGTGGCTGTCTTCGTGCTTGGTGGCACATGGTTCCGCCGCCTGCCTTGGCTCTACACCGCCCTCATCCTGCTTGGCACCCTGTTCGTCATCGTCATCACTGGCGCTTTCGGAGTGGGTTATTACATCAGCCAGCACACCGACTTATTCCAGAAGTTTAAAGCCGCTGCCGAATCGCATAACATGGATGCAATGTTCAGCTTCATCAAGCCTTTGTTCTACTATACGGTAACTGCCGTGCTGACCGTGCTTAGCATTGTGATGCTTTGGCTTTCCTATCGCCTGTTCTGCCGTCGCCAGTTGCAGTCGCAGCGCATCCTCATGCTCAAATCGTAAATCTGTAAATTGTAATTCCCATGACCTTCACCAACGAAAAAGCCATATTCCTGCAGATGGCCGACCGCCTCTGCGACGAGATACTCGCTGGCACCTATCGCGGCGACGACCGCATCCCAAGCGTTCGCGAGTATGCCGTGATGCTCGGCGTGAACACCAACACTGCCGTGAAGACCTACGAGCTGCTGGCTCGCGAGGGCGTCATCTACAACCGTCGTGGCATGGGCTACTACGTGAGCCCCGATGCCCGCCAGCAGATCCTCGAGCGGCGCCGTGCCGAGTTCCGCGAGCAAACCCTTCCGGAACTCTTCCGCCAGATGCGTCTGCTCGACATCGATATTGCCGAAATCGACCGTGCGTGGGCAAAAAAATAGCCCCGTCTGCAACCTTTCCGGCAATTATTTCGTCTAAACGATAGAAAATTTTTCGAAAACTGTGTAGTTTTCCAGAAGTCTTTGCGTCTAATGAATAAAAAAAGATGCGATGCCAACAAATAAATTCATGAAACAAGCAACCAATAGGTTCAACAAAAAGTCAACAAATAAAATGATGAAAAAAGCAATTCCCTCGCTATTGTGTGCCCTCTGGCTGTCGGCCCCGACGGCCATGGCACAAGTAAACATCGACTCACTCGAAGCCGTCTACGACTCACTGGAGCTGAAAGGCGTCACCGTCACCGCAGCCAAGCCGATGGTGAAGATGGAAGCCGACAAGATGTCGTACGACGTCAGCGCCGACACCGATGCCCGTTCGGCCACGGTGCTCGACATGCTTCGCAAGGTGCCCATGGTCACCGTCGACGGTCAGGATAACATCACCGTGAACGGCTCGTCGTCGTTTAAGATCTATGTCGACGGCAAGCCCAATCCCATGCTTTCGCAGAATGCCTCGCAGGTGTTGAAGATGATGCCTGCCTCGGCCATTCAGAAGATAGAAGTCATCACCAATCCCGGTGCCCGCTACGATGCAGAAGGTGCCGTGGGCGTGCTCAACCTCGTCACTGCCAAGCAGGGCGGCGGCGCTGGTGCGCAGTCGATGAACGGTCTGACAGGCACGCTGCGTGGCACGCTCAGCACGAAGGGCTATGGCGGCGGCGCATTCTTCTCCGGTCAGCAGGACAAGCTGTCGCTGTCGGGAAACATGCTCTACCAGTATCAGCGCATGAAGGATACCGAGGTGAGCATCGAGCGCGAGTCGGCCGATGGGTCGCTGATGCGCTACGAGCAGAAGTCAACGCAGCGCGTACCGTTCACCATGGGAAGCCTGAACCTTGGCTACGACCTCGACTCGCTGAACACGCTCTCGGCATCGGTGAGCCTCACGGCCTTCCGCGCGAAGGTTTCCGACCGGCCGCTTGTCACGATGGAGTTCCCCAACCCCTCCGCCTCTCCTCAACCCCTCAACCCCTCAACATATAGTTATGATATGTCCACGCGCCTGCGTAACACCTCCGTCACCGCCAGCGCCGACTGGCAGCATTTCTTCTCTGCCGACCGCCGTCATTATCTCATCTTCTCCTACTTGATGTCGTATTCGCCGCAGAAGCAGACCACAGAGCAGCTCTACGACGACTATCAGAGCTACGACTTCTTCTCGGAGAACAAGCCCAAGTCGCTCGAGCAGACCCTGCAGGTGGACTACACGCGTCCGCTTTCTGACAGTCATACGCTCAGCCTCGGTGGAAAGTACATCATGCGCGACAACCGCTCGTGGGCCGAGGACCGCTTCGTGCAGCATGCTGACCAGCAGTCGCAAAGCAGCTTTGTGGAGTATCAGCACGACAACGACATCGCTGCTGCCTATGCCGAATATGAGGCCCGCATGGGCATCGTCGGTGCGAAGGCTGGTCTGCGCTACGAGCACACGTTCCAGAAGGTGCGCTATCTGCAGGGCGCAGGCAGCGACTTCAGCAACGACTATGGCAATCTCGTTCCGAGCCTTTCGCTGAGCCTCTCGCCGAAGCCCACGAAAAATATTGGCCTTACCTACAACATGCGTCTGTCGCGTCCGGGCATCACCTATCTGAATCCCTATGTTGATCGCACATTGCCCTCCATCATCTCCTATGGTAACTCCCATCTCGATGTGGAGAAGACGCACAACATTGGTGCCAGCTACAGCTCGTTCTCGCAGAAGTTCATGCTGAACATCGCCCTGCATCAGATATTCTCGAACAACCAGATCTCGCAATACAGCTTCTTCGCCGACGATGTGCTCCAGCAGACCTATGGCAACGTCGTGAAGATGCGCAACACGTCGCTCACCGCCTTTGCCAACTGGCTCGTGGCGAAGAACACACGCCTGATGCTGAATGGCGGCATCAACTACATCGACCTGCGAAGCAAGGAGGTCGACGCCCGCAACCACGGCTGGCAGGGCAACTTCCTCGCTGGCCTGCAGCAGACGCTGCCTTGGAATCTGCAGCTCAGTGCCAATGTCATCGCCAGCATGAAGACCTACACGCTGCAAGGCTGGTCGACGGGCTTCCAGGGTCTCGTGGGTAGTCTCTCGAAGAGTCTGCTGAACGACCGCCTGAACATCTCGCTCTCCGCCATCACGGGTCTGGAGAAGGGTGGCGACATCCACATCGACTCCTACAGCGCCGGCCGCGACTTCGTGCACAGGCAGAACATCAGCGTGCCCATCTCGCAGGTGCAGCTGGTGGTGAGCTACACGTTTGGCAACACCGGCATCAAGGCCAAGGAACACAAGACGCGCATCGAAAACGACTTCCTCGAGAAGAAGTCGGAGCAGGAGCAAATCAGCAATACCTCCAGCAGCATGTAGCCTTGCGCTTTGAACCTTGAACGCTGCGCAGCAGCTTTTGCGCTCGGCTTTGCCGCTTTCGCAACGTAGTGGAGAAAGAACCTTGAACCTCGCCTTGGCGCATTGAACTTTGAACGTCGCACAGCGACATTTGAACGCTGCGCAGCAGCCTTTGCGCTCGGCTTTGCCGCTTTCGTAACGTAGTGGAGAAAGAACCTTGAACGGCGCCTTGGCGCCTTTGCCCCGCGCCTCCGGCGCTCACCAAATGTATCATAGAGTTTGCAAAAGTTTGCATTTTACTAAAATACCCCCGGTTTTTCTTGGCCGAATGAAGAAAAGACAGTAATTTTGCACCGAATAATTCCGCTGGTGATGTACCGCGTGAAAAGTCGAATGCGTATCATAGATAGATTACCAATATTAACTAATCAAATTATCATCAAGCAAATGAAACTGAGAAAACTTTTCGTGGCAGCATTGCTGCTCATGGCAGGTCTGGTGCAGGTTTCAGCACAGGACATGACACTGCCGCAGGATAAGAACGTGCGCGTGGGTAAGCTCGACAACGGACTCACCTACTACATCCGCCACAACAACTATCCCGAGAAAGTAGCCAACTACTACATCGCACAGAAGGTGGGCTCGGTGCAGGAAGAGGAGAGCCAGCGCGGTCTCGCCCACCTGTTGGAGCACATGGCCTTCAACGGTACCGACCACTTCAAGGACAACCTCCTACAGGAGTATCTGCAGAGCATCGGCGTGGAGTATGGTCGCAACCTGAACGCATACACCTCCACCGACCAGACGGTCTACTTCTTCACCGATGTGCCCTCGACACGCCAGACGGCCGTTGACTCGTGCATGATGATTCTGAAAGACTGGTCGAACGGAATCTCGCTCACCGAGGAAGCCATCAACGCCGAGCGCGACATCGTGCACAACGAGTATCGCATGCGCATCATCGGCCTGCAGAAAATCCTTGAGACTCTGCTGCCGAAGCTCTATCCCGGTTCGCTCTATGGCGAGCGCTTCCCCATTGGTCTGATGAGCGTCATCGACGGCTGCTCGCCTGAGACGCTGCGCGCCTACTATCGCAAGTGGTATCGTCCCGACAACCAGGCCATCATCGTGGTTGGCGACATCGACGTCGACTACATCGAAGGCAAGATCAAGTCGCTCTTCAGCGATATCAAGGTGCCTGCCGATGCTGCGAAGGTAGAGATTGTGCCCGTTCCCGACAACGACGAGGGCATCTATCTCGTCGGTAAGGACAAGGAGCAGCAGATGAGCATCATCCTCGCCGCCATGAAGCACGACGCCTTCCCCGATGAGATGAAGCAGAGCATGCAGTACCTTGTCTTCGACTACATGCGCAACGTGTTCGGCGACATGATGAGTGCCCGCTTCGCCGAGGAGGCTCAGAAGCCCGACTGCCCGTTCATGCAGGCTGGTGCCAACGACGAGCAGTTCCTCGTGTCGCGTTCCAAGGATGCCCTCACCCTGCAGGTGGTGCCCCGTGAAGGTAAGGATGTGGAAGGCCTTGCTGCCGCCATGCGCGAGCTGAAGCGCGTTCACGACTTCGGCTTCACCGCTACGGAGTACGAGCGTGCCCGCTCTGAATATCTCAGCCAGATTGAGAAGGCCTACAACAACCGCGAGAAGACCCCGTCCAACAGCTTCTGCCAGGAGTACGTGCAGAACTTCATCAATGCCGAGCCCATCGTCTCCATCGAGGACCAGCACCAGCTCATGCAGCAGATTGCCCCGATGATTCCCGTTGAGGCCGTCAACGAACTCGCCAAGCAGCTCATCTCGCTCACCGACTCCAACTTTGTATGCCTCGCCGCCGTCACCGAGAAGGAAGGCAAGCAGTACTACCAGCCCGAGGACATGAAGCGCGCCATCGACGCCGTGCGCCAGGAGAAGCTCGAGGCTTATGTCGACAATGTGAAGCAGGAACCCCTCATGGCAGAAGCCCCGAAGGCCGGCACCATCAAGAAGGAAGAAACCAATGCTGCCCTCGGCTTCACCAAGCTCACCCTCTCTAACGGTGCTACGGTGCTGATGAAGAAGACCGACTTCAATGCCGACGAGATTGTGTTCTCGGCAACCGCCGACGGCGGTAACTCCGTCCTGCCCAATCCCGAGAGCGGCGACGTGCAGCTCGCCAGCATCGTGCTCTCGCAGAGCGCCCTCGGCTCGTTCATGACCACCGACCTGCAGAAAGCCCTCGCCGGTAAGCAGTGTGGCACGCAGTTCTCGCTCAGCAACGACTCGCACGGCCTCACCGGTACCACCACACCGAAGGACCTCGAAACCTTCATGCAGCTCATCCACCTCGACTTCACCAAGGTCGCCAAGGACGAGAAGGCCGTATCGAACATCATCAACCTCGTCGCCACGCAGCTGAAGAACATCAGCCAGAACAACGAGGCCGTGTTCGAGGATTCCGTCATGAGCACCACCTATGGCAACAACCCCGTCTATCGTGTACCCACTGCCGAGCAGGTAGAGGCCATCAGCTACGACCGCGTGCTCGACAACTGGAAGAAGCTCTTTGGCAATGCCGCCAACTTCACGTTCACCTTCGTGGGCAACTACGACGAGGCACAGCTCCGTCAGTTCATCTGCCAGTACATCGCCTCCCTGCCCTCAAAGGGAAAGAAGGACCTGAAGGCTGGCGACCTGCGCACCTTCGTGAAGGGCAACGTCACCAACAACTTCAAGAAGAAGATGGAGAACCCGCAGGCACAGGCACAGGAGATGTGGCGTTCCAACGAAGTGCCGTTCACCCTTGAGAACGATGTGCTCACCGATGTCGCTACGCGCATCCTCGACATGATGTACAACCGTGAGATTCGTGAAAAGCTCTCCGCCGCCTATCACGCCGGTGCTGAGGGAAGTCTCGATGTAGAGGCTGGCAAAGCCTTCGTCACCATCAGCGGTGTCGGCAAGCTCAATCCTGAGAAGGCCGCCCAGGCAGTGCCCGAGTTCCAGAAAGGCATGAAGGCCACCATCGCCGCCCCCAACCAGGAAGACCTCAACAAGGCCAAGCAGATTCTGCTGAAGCAGGCCGATGTCGATGCCAAGACCAATGGCTACTGGCGTCGCATCATGAACCGCTACAACCGCTATGGCCTCGACTTCCACACCGACTACAAGAAGGTTGTCGAGAGCATGAACGCTCAGAAGATCAGCCAGTTCCTCCAGAACGTCCTCCTCAAGAGCGGTCACCATGTGGAAGTAACTATGATGCCCGAGTAAGCACCGCGTGTCAAAAAGACACACCCTGTAGTCCCCTCTTCCTGGGAGGAGGGGTCAGGGGTGGTAGAGATACCCCTTCCCCAGCATTTCCCCCACCAGCGAGGAGTGCCTGCGGAAGGGGTTTTTGCATTCCACCAAGGGCATCTATATCACGAAAGGCAAGGGTCACCTTATAAAGGGAGAAGTTACACCCAACCGTAGGGGCAGACCCCCGTGTCTGCCCGCTCAAAAGGTACAAAAGGGAGGCGTATAGCTCATTTTGCAGGATACATTTGAGTAGTAGGTATTCAATAGCTCATATTGCAGGATGACTTTATTCGCAGTTTGCTTGGCAATTTATCTGAGAGTTTGTAC
>JAEEGF012011305.1_pt1 | contig 36676 bp, 22 predicted proteins | sample 9134171 | NCBI WGS metagenome assembly JAEEGF01 (sample SAMN16246542, study PRJNA631951) | gut metagenome | biome: gut microbiome; feature: rumen; material: AP-attached | host: Bos | place: Iran: Karaj | collected 2018-10 | reverse complement strand
TCCCGATGATTGAGAAGGCTGGCCACATCACGTTTTGGGTGGCTTTCCTAACGATTCTGAAGGGAGTAACACTGGTGCTTGTGGTGCCGATGCTATTGGCATACATCGTGAAGCACTATGCGAAAGGACTTCATCGCCGCATCGTCAGCGTGAAAGACCTGGGTTATTACCTGTGGGCAACATCGCTGTCAATCGTTACGGGTGTGACGATGAAGAACATCTTCCACGCGCAGTCGTCGTGGTGGTTTGTAGCTGCGATAGCGCTATTGGGATTGGTGCTGTGCATCGTGCAGTTTTCCGTAGGCCGCTGGATAGGTCATTTCTCCGGCCACACGGCTGAAGGTGGCCAGGCTCTGGGTCAGAAGAACACCGCCTTCGCCATCTGGATTGCCTATACCTATCTGAACCCGCTGGCATCGGTGGGCCCGGGTTGTTATATTCTCTGGCAGAACAGCATCAACTCAGTAGAAATATGGAAGCACAGGAAGGAAGAGAAAAAGAGTAAAGAGGGTTAAGAGAGTTCTTTCTCCGCTACGCTACGAAAGCGCCGCTTCGCGTCGAGCGGAGAAGGTTGAGAAAGGGTTGAGAGAGGGTAAAGCCGTGGATTACCTGCCGGGCTTGGCAAGCGCCTCACCCGTTCCGTCGTCTGGGTCGAAAGGCAATTGGTCTATCTTCCCGAGGATGATATCAACAAGCAGTTTCACATCGGCAAGAGAAAGGGCATGGTCGTAGTTCACATCCGACACATGTCCCGACTCCAATTCTTCGTCTGTAGGACGTCCGGCTGTTCCAATGAGTATATTCACGAGTGCCGTGACATCGGCAACGGTGACTTTTCCATCAGTATTGACGTCGCCTCTCAGAACGCTTCTGTTTCGCAATGGGCCGGAATACTGTGCCAAAGAGTCACTGTCGAATGTACAGACAGTGTCGGTAGTTGCATGGATAGCTGGCTCGTGTTGTGCAAGCACTTGTAGGTGAACCATGCAGGAAAGGAGTACCGTTAAGATATAGTTTAATTTTTTGTCATTGACATCGATTCTCTGCTGGTTATAGATTGATAAGATACTGCAGATGATACTACATATGATGCTGCAAAGATAAGAAAAAAAAAGAATGCCACAAGTATTTTGGGAGTTTTGCTTGAAAATCAAATAAAAATGATTATATTTGCGAACGAATTGGGGAAAAAGGCCCATGAAAAAGTAACAAACATATAATAACAAAAACCAAGAACATGAAGAAACGGACAATGGTGATGCTGGCTGGGTGCCTCCTATCGATTGCAGCCGCCAGCGCGCAAAACAAAGTAAAGGGTACGTATGGCTATCTGTACTGCCACATGAGCGACCGCGGTGAGTTTACGGCCTATGCCGTGAGCCGCGACGGTATGAACTATCAGGACATCCTGAACGGAGACGCCATCATGGATCCCGAGGAGCACGCCCGCATCGAAGGTGGCCAGCGCGATGCCTTCATCACACGCAGCTGGGACGGCAAGGGCTATGTGATGGTGACGACAGACATGTGTGTGCGCAAGTCGCACAAGTGGGACAACTACGGCATCGACCTGCTGAAGTCGGACGATTTGATACACTGGACGAGTGTTACCTTCGACTACCGCAAGGGCAAGCAGATCTTCTCGAATCCAGAGGCAGAGAGCGTCTACAAGAACTGGTCGACGATTAATCGCGTGTGGGCACCACAGATATTCTGGGACCCGAACTACGTGTGGGAGAACGGCGAGAAGGGTGGCTACATGATCTACTACTCCATGCTGAACCGCCCGGAGGAGAAGTACGACCGCATGTACTATTCGTATGCCGACAAGACATTCACAAAGCTGACGCAGCCTCGCCTGCTCTTCGACTGGGGCTATGCCACCATCGATGCAGACATCAACCTTCTGAGCGACGGTCTGTACCATATGCTCATCAAGAAGGAAGGCGGCAAGCCAGGCATCTACACGGCTACATCGAAGCAGCTCACCTCCGGTTGGGGCGAGCCCGTGGAGGACGACTATGTGTCGTTTGAGGGCCGCAAGAACTGCGAGGGCTCGAGTGCCTTCCAGCTCATCGGTGACAAGACGTGGCGCGTGGTCTACATTCAGTACAGCGACAACCCAAAGCACTACCGCATCTGCAAAGCCGACGAACACCTGCGCGGCTTCCACGATCCCGTTGACATCAAGGGAGTTTCGGCACCGCAGCACGGTTCTTTCATGCGACTAACGAAGAAGGAATACAAGAGCTTGCTGAAGTGGGACCAGGAACAGAAAGGTAGATAAGGGAAGCCTCCCCCTACCCCTCCGAAAGGAGGGGAGCCACAACAACAATAAAAAATCGCACCCAAATGGATGCGATTTTTTATTGCAAGCTTTTCTTTACACTTACTTAATCACGACCTTGAACTATCGTTCGAGCTCGTTTACGTTCGGCATAATTCAAGCAAGCTTGGCTCTGCACTCACTTAATCACGACCTTTTTCCCATTCATGATGTAGATTCCCTTCTGCTTTATGTTCTGCATGCGGACACCATTGATGTTATAGAAGGTGCCAGCCTGCTCGTCGGCTGTAAGCTCGCGGATGCCTGAGGGAAGAACGTAGGCAAAGGTGATCTCAACCAATACGGCACGTTTTGTGTTGGCAATAGCCCAATAACACTTCACCTCTTGCTCCTCGCAACCGCTAATGTTATAGCAGAGATAGGTCTTGCCATCGGTGTATTTCACGCAAGCAGGCACAGTGGCATCGCCCGTCCATTTGGCAAAGTCGCCCTGAGCGTTGCGCCAACCGTCACAGCCAGCAGGACCGTATTCGGCTTCTTTGATGAACTTCTCGGTAGTGGGATTCCAGCCATACACCTCAGCTTTATCTAAAGACTCAAGCTGCAGGTCGGCGAGAATCTCGTTCACTTGCTCATCGGTTAGCTCAACCACCTGCTCTTTGTAGTCAACTTCGGTGGTCTCGTATTCCACACGTGCCTTGATGACATTCTGAGAGAGCGAACGAATGACTTCCTGCTCCTCGGGATCTTCCCACTCCACTTCCTTGGGTGATTCCAGCAGACAGAGCTCGTCGATAACCTCTCCATTGAGTACATCGGTGCCAAAGATGCAGAGAACGTTGAAACGCTTTTTGTCGACGGTGGTTGGAACCTTCAGATTCTTCACACTGAACGTATTGTAGAGGCGTGCACGCACATCGCCCTCCACGGCAAAGACACCCGATTCGCGCACAAGCTGCACGGTGTCGACAGCCAACAGATCGGCATAGTCGGCTTCGGTAAGCGTGCCAAGTTTCACATGGCGATACTCAGCTTCAGCACCTTCGCTGACGGTGATGGCTTCTACTTCCGTGATTCCTTCCACCGTCTGGAACAGAGGCATGCGGTTACTCTTGGCGAAACGGCCGTAGAGAGTACCATTGAGCATGTCGTTCTTGTTAGCTGCGAGGCCAGTCTTGCGGAAGACGATGGCACCGCTGGCGTCACGTACATAAAGGTCGTCCTTATAGACATAGATGACCTGTGCATTGGTGAGTTGCAACACGCTCTCGCTGTTCTCGTCCTGTGCCTTGAAGGCAGCAATGTTCTCGCAGACAGGCAGGTCGACAACCTCCACCACGGTGGTTGTGCTGAGTTCCTGATCGCTCTGAGCCGTAATGGTCGTCTTGCCGACCTTATGACCGGTGACAACACCATTCTCGTCAACAGTGGCAATGCTCTCATCGGCAGAAGTATAGGTCAGTTTCACTGCAACATAGCTGGGCTCGGGAGTTACCTTCAGCTGACGGCTCATCCCGAGGCCAACCATCAGGCTATCGGGAGCTGTTAAGTCGCGCAGCACATAGGTATCCTCAACGTCGAAGGTGATGACACCGGCCGACTCCTTGATGTTCTTCAAGCCCCACTGCGTCTCCTTGCCACTCCACGTGAGCAAATTGGCAGGCGACGTGATGTTGTTGAGTTCAGTCTTACGACCACTGCCTGGGAAAGGATCGCCAGCCCCGGAGGAAAGTGCGCCACGTGCACGTACCAACTCATAGTAGTTATGTTCGGGATTGCAGTTCACGGTATTGTCGCGCCACACACTCGTTTTAGTAGAGTCTACGCGAAATACAAGCATACCATGACTCGGCAGATACTGGTCCCAACGTTTCTGCTGGCGGTTCTCCAGGATGAAGTACTCCTTGTTCACCGGGGTGTTAATACGGAAGCCGGCATTGCTCTCACGAAGTGGATCCAACGTGTAGCTACCTTCGGCATTGATCACCTCCGGCGTGGCAAAGCCAATCATATAGCGCTCAAAGAGTGAATAGCCGCAAGGAGTACGTGAATTGTTCAGATAGCAGCCTGCCGACATCAGCGTCCAGTTGCCGGGATCGTTGCTCTGGCCTCCGCTTTTCTCATAGTCAGTATCATAGAAGTCGGGCAAGCCAAGCACATGCGAGAACTCATGGCAGATGGTGCCAATGCCATCAATCTGTCGGCTATACTTATCGCTACCTGTAAGCTCTGTAGAGCAGGCATAGCGGCCGAGCTGTACTCCATCCTTAACAACCACCCAGCCTGACCAACCACCACTGGGATTGTAAATCTGACTGGCATGAGGCCACAACAGACGGCTATCGTTGCCTCCAACGTTGGCTCCATGACCGGCAAAAACGAAGTACACCATATCGACAACACCATCGCCATCGGTGTCGTATTTGCTGAAGTCTACTTCGGAATCAGCGACGTCAATGACGTCACTCGTCAGCTGAGAGGCATTGTTGGTACCACGAGCATAATACTGGCTGCGGTTCACCTTTACAGGACCAACAACGTCGAACTCGGGCTTGAATACACCCATGGAGTTATCATTGAAATAATCGTAGACACTGCCCGTACAGTTCACCTTATGGCCATTGTAGTCGTAATAACCATCATAGCCTTCCTCCGTGATGGCTGCAGTAATGGTCTCCTTGTAGTCTGAAGTATCAAACTCTCGGTCGTTGTACTCCACGAGGATGACCAAGCCACGGAACTTGGAATAGTCGTAGTTCGGCGCCCTAAGCTGCTGGCGAGCCTGCAGGCGACGCTGCTGCTCAGAAGACTTCTCCTGGACAACACGCTCGGGCATGTCAGGCTGGATGTATTTCTTCACTGTTGCGAGGAAAGCCACCTCGTCAGCAGGACGAGAAGCCGCGTCGTGAGCCACCTGAACTGTAGGAACCAGCTCTCCTTCTGCCGACCGCTGAGCATATACATAGAAACCACGGTCGTTCTTCACCACCGAATATCCGTCGGCAGTGGTATTGAAATGCAGATATTCATCGCCTACGAGGCGAATGGTAACGGTGGTTCCATCAGGCTGTTGCACCTTCACCAGGTTGCCCATGGCGGGCACGGCGCTTGCTGAGATCACTCCCAGTATCATGACCACGAGGGTCAGAAAGAATTTTTTCATGTTATTTTTGCAAATTTGATAGCATACAATGTAATACGGCCTGCAAAGGTACAACTTTTTTAGTAGTTAATAAAGCGCGAGCCTTTCTTTTTCCGTTAAAAAACTACAAAACCCCTCTCCTATTGAAAAATGCATAGGAAATGCAGGCCGGAAAAGTGATCTTCTTGGGCCGGAAGTGTGCTCTTATTACACAAAAAACATGTTCTTATTAAGCTGGAGATATGCTTTAGTCAAACAAGAAGAATGCTTTCGTGCACATAGAGCATACACATCATTTAGCAAATTAAGTTATTTTGTTCAGCAAATTAAGTTAAATTGCGCAGTAAATTAAGTTATTTTACTCAGTAAATTAAGTTAATTTACTATACAAATTAAGTTAATTTACCGCACAAATTAAGTTAATTTACTGAACAGGAGGATAGCTATAGACGAACGGGAGCAATGCTATCGGCGGATGAAAGCAATGCTATTGGCGGATGAAAGCAATGATATTGACGATTGATTGGGGTTTATGGCAAAAGAAAAACGGGAAGCCGCTTGTTGGCGACTTCCCGTTGATTGGTTATTCTGTAATGCTCTTACTTAATCACGATCTTCTTACCGTTCTGGATGTAGATGCCCTTCTGCTGAGCCTTCTGCATGCGAACGCCATTGATGTTGAAGATAGCGCCAGCGTTCTCGTCGGTATTCAGCTCGTTGATGCCAGCAGGATCGTCAACGAAGGTAATAGTAACCTTCAGCAGCACGGCCTTCTCGTTGGCCACGATACCCCACTGAGCAACATAGGTGTCACCAACCTGGAAGTTAGCATCGTGAGCGCCCGTGTAATCGAACTCACCGCTTGCGGGATTGTTCAGCTTCAGGCAGAAGCCGTTTGCGCTCTGAGCCCAAGGAGCAGCGTCACCGTCGGCATTGCGCCAGCCGTCAATAGTGCCGGTGTTTTCAACGAAGTTGCCATCAGTCAGGTTAACGATGTAAGCCTTAGCCTCACTCATGTCAGCAATGCCAAGAGCAGCGCAAACCTCAGCTACGTCGAATGTGGGAGCGGGCTCCTCCTCGCAGTAAGCAGTGGCAGCCTTCTCAAGGTGAGAAATCTCGATCGTCTTCACAATCTCGGGCTTGTAGATATGCTCCTGCTTCTCGATGAATGTCACATTGATCACGAAGATAGCCATCTTGCCGTTAGCCTTCAGACCATACTTCACGGTATAGGTCTTGCCAACCTCGTCGGCACCATTCATGTCGCAAATCTCATACTGAGGAACAGCGGGGAAGAATTTCACGCAGATGCGGGTCTCTTCCTTACCCCAGCCGATGAAGTTACCATCAGCATCGCACCAGCCGTCGATCGGGCCATTAGGAGCAGCCTCCTCCGAGCCGTCGGCGTTGATACCAACGAGTGTTGCGTCAGTAGGATTCTCGATACCCAGATAAGCCAGTGCTTCTGTGAAATCAGGCTCAAAGCGAGTTACGCCGTAGCCCTGACCAACCTCACGCTCAACATTGATCTCGGTAATGCACTCTTCCTCAACCTCACCCTGAATCAGGATGATGGGGAGTTCAGACTTGTAGCCCTTACCCTGGAAGTAGAGTTCAGCCTTACGGCCCTTCACACCCTCGGGGAGAGGCTCGCACTCGAAGACAACAGCAGCAAGACCGTTGCGGTCGCCATCGCTATCGAGCAGGTCTTCAGCAGAAACACTAGTCACCCAGTCGGGAAGATCCTCAGGGAGATAGTTCTCAAGACCTTCCTCATCGAACCAATTGAAGTTCGTCTGAAGGACAGCAGCACCCATGTCGTGGTCAGCGTCAGCATTGGCAGTGTGGTTCTCCTTACCGTCATTAGAAACAACGATCTTGTTCAGACCAGGATATGTGTCCACAACATTGCCTTCCTCATCGAAGCTATAGAGCTCGTCCTGAGCCTCGCAGTAGTCGAAGCAGCCATAGATATGGAACGGGAATCCCATAGGATCGCCACCATAAACAGACTGATACCAGACATTCTCGCCATCGGTGAGCAACATCTGCATGCCCTGAGCGGTAACATCCTCAGCAGGCTCAGTGGGTGCGGGAATGTTCATATCAACATCAGGATTCTCAAAGCCAGAAACGACAATACCGAAATCCTCGTTGATGGCAAACGGCTCGTTGTACTCAGTGCCGAACTCGTCGGTCACCTTGTTCTGGAACACAGCATAGCCCATCTGTACTTCACCTGTCGTGGTATTAGGACTCGTTTTGCGTTCACCCAACAAAATGATATCATCGGCAGAGCACTTCAATGTAGCAAGAACCTTGTCGCCCAATACCATTTTACCTTCTTCATTGGTTTCCACGTTGAAGAATTTCATGGTGAGCTCGGCACCGTTCTTCAAAGCCTCTGTAGCAGTATAGAATTCGAATTTCACCTTCTCAACATAAAGAGAAGAGGCAGGCTTCTTAAAGAAGTCGACAACACCCATACTGGTAGCCTCGGCACCATCTTTGAAAGTGAGCTTACCACTACCAAAAAGATAATGGTCACTTCCAGGAGCAACCAATGCGCCCCAGCCATAATATTTTTGTGCCGGAATATTCTGCTCATCAACATAAGCATACCAGCCGATGGAATCAACGCGCAGATAGGCGTCATAGTCGGCAGCATTGTCATTGTTCACTTCGCCGAAGCGGAAACTCTGCATACGGCCACCGGTGAGCTCGGGTGTGTAGTAGCTGGGAACATACCATACATCTTCCTCGGCAGAATAGTTGAGATGATAGAAACCGTAGTTTCCAATGGGAAGGTTGTTCTCCTCGTCGGCATACTCGGTAATGTCGTTGTCATTCAGATACCAATAGGTGTTGGCCTTGTCATCCGACATGTTCTTGTAGATTACATCGTAGTAAGGCGGCACAATGATGGAGTTGACATAGTAGCCATACCCTCTTTCATCCCAAGATGTTACAAGAGCGCCCTCGGGGCGTGCGAACCAGATGCCATCGGCAGCCGACTTCATGATAACGGGTGCATTCTCATTGATGAGTTCAGCCTTCATCATTTGGCGGTCTGCAATAGCTTTCTTCATGTCAACCATTTGGTTGCCCTTCGTGTACTGTGCGAAGCTTGCTGAAGCTGCAAGTACGAAAGCGAAAAGTAAAAATACTTTCTTCATAAGCAAATCATTTTTAAATTAATAATAAGATACTATAATCCAGTTGTTTGAGTCAGAAGCTGCCGTCAGACGGAGTGTGTTCATGTTGAAGCGGGAGGAGCCAGCTGTCACTGTGAACTTCTGTGACATCGTTTCAAGATAGGTAGCCAAAGCGGGATTGGCTGCCAGCACATTGGCACCTGCTTCGAGAACGGGCTTGTCATACTTCAGCGTGATGCCGTCAGCTTCTTCTTTCACGTCGAAGATGAAGTCGACAGAAGCATTCTGGTTGCGTGAATTACGATACTGCACACGCATCACCACATTCTCTCCGACGAGGCGCAGCGACAGATTGGTGAGCGCACGGAATCCGGCAGCCACCTCGTCAAGAGCTGCTTTCTGCGATTCTGACATCTCAGACGTGCGAGTCCACTGCCAACGATGGGCATCGCTGCCAAAGACCGTGTAGAAGAAATGCACAGGATCCTCGCCCTCTATGTAGTTGGCGTCATTCGTTGTTCCAACGAAACGGTCGTTAGCCTCATCGTAGACGAACTCCTGCTCGGAAGTCTCTTCGTCAACCTCGATGGCGCTGCGGAAACGCAAATAGTACTTGCCATCACGCTTGGTGATGAGGAATGGGTGGGTAGTAGTCTCAGTAATAGCATCGCCACCATGAGGATACATACCTAACATGCCGCTGTTGGCATTGTTGATTGAATACTTTTTGTCTCCCACCTGCAGCACGTTCTCGTTAACAGCGTTGGCAGGGAAGATCCCATTATGGAAAGCCTTGATGTCGGCCAGATACTCCTCAAAATTCGTACCGGCAGGCAGACGGGTGAGGCGCACATAGGTGCCGCGCTTCTTACCCTTGAGCATGATGAACTCACCATCCTCGGGAACATCGATCATCACGAACTCATAGTCTCCCTCGAAGCCCTTACCTGACTCGTAATACTCTGGGTTAGAGAAGCAGTGGAGCACCTCATTATAAGTGTTGAACGTGAGCACAGGACCATTGTCGGCGATGACTTCCCAGAGCGAACGTCCTTCCATGTAGACGTCATCGCTCATGACGTTATTCATGGCCAATGTCACCGACTCGTCCTTGTCGAAATCAGCAAGGATGACGTAGCCGCGTCCCTTATATTCTTCATCGGTGTTGGTGGGATAGTATTCCATGACCCAGCCAGCTTCCGATGACTGTAGGCGGGCCGTGTAGATCTTGCCCGTCTCGTTGAGTCGCTCGGCAGCTGATTTCTCAAACAGGTCCTTTTCCTCACCTGCACAACCTGCAAGCACGATGGCTCCAACCAGTATCACCAGTGTTGAAAATATCTTTTTCATACTTGTCATATCGTTAAAAAATGATTAGTTCTGCAATACTATGTACTTGTTGACCTCCTCACGAAGAGCCTCGATGAGTGTACGGCCTGAGCCATCGTCAAGCGGGTGAGTCAGACGGTTGATGTAGTTGCCGTTCTTGTCAAAGACGAAGTTGCCCTTTGCATCGGTGAGCCACTGACGTGTCTGCACTTCGCGACGCAACTCGTCGAGGTCGAGGTCGAATTTCTCCTTCAGCCACTGACGGGCCATCTCCAACTTCTGCAAGATGACCTGCTTTCCATCGATGCCATCTGTGTTGTCGGAGAAGATGATTTGGCCAACGCCTTCAGCATTGCGCAGCGGCAAGTCGAGGGTGTCGCGCTGGATGATCTTGCGCTGGATGTTGTACTGGGTGTTAGAGGCGGTTGGATTCTTTCTATCAATGTAACCCACAGAGTCGCGATTGGCAAGGCCTGCCTTGCATCGCTGATCGAGTGGGTTAAAGGTACTCATCTCCACCGACACACGCTCCCAGTCGTATTGGGCTGCGCTGAGCATGTTAGCCCAAGTGATGGAGTCCTTCACAATGTAGTTAGCGATGACCTCCACCCAGTCCTCACGAGCCTGCGACGAAGCATAGTCGCTGACAAAGCCCTGAGCGACAGCCAGCGAGTCGGCGGTGTCCTGCCAGGAGATAGCGTTATACAGACCATTCGAGATCAGACGGAAGTCCGTGGGATACTCCTTGTTCTGGTGCAGGATGTGCGAGAACTCGTGGTGCATGGTCTTGAAGAACTTCTCATTGAGTGTCTCAATGTCGTTGGGCGAGAGGTTATTGGCGTTGTAGAGTGTAATCTTCAAGCCTCCCTCTGCCTGACCAAGCGTCTCAGTACCTGACGACGGGTTCAGGGCAGGTGAACCGATGACATGGATGATGCGCGGGCTGTAAAGCTTCAAGAAGGTCTTACCGGCACACTTATCATAGACATCGTACCAGAGATACTTCGAAAGTACAGCAATATCGATGCTCTTTTCATACTCACAAGGTACGAGGTTCTTCTGCATGTCGGAACCAATGTCCTGCATCTTGTACAAGAACTTCAGGTTGTAAGGCTCCAGGAAATTCACCTTGAGGAACGTATCGAGCGGGAATGAATACACCGACTTGTCGAGCGGATACTCCCTCGTATCGAATATGGTCGGCGTGAACTCTTCATCCGAACATCCGACAAAGCTGAATGTAGCCATGCCGATGGCTGCTGCGAGCAAAATCTTAAACAATGATTTCATATTTCTTTACCTCCTTACTTAATTATCTTTTGTATTCCAACTCAAGTGATTGCACATAGGTGCTGTCGGGAACGGGTGCCACAAGCGGACGCGAAGCAGCCAGACCGGCAGCCTGTACCTCCAGCGGAATCTCAATGGCACGACGGGGATCGTCCCAAGTCATCTTGTACTCAATCTCATCGGGTCCATAGACGTGAGACCACTCGATACCCCAACGCTTCAGGTCGAAGAAACGCATGCCTTCGAAGTTGAGTTCGAAGCGACGCATGTCGTTGATGGCGTTCATGTAAGGCACGATGTTAGCGGGAACAACAAAGCTACTGCTCACGTGCTGCGTGAAGTTCCAGTCGGCAAAGCAGTTGCTGTTGATGGGACGGGAATAATAGTTCTCCAGCACGGGACGAGTGAGATAGGTCAGCGCATTGTTAGCGAAGAACGTGCGCTTGTTTTCCTCTGAGAATGTCCAACGGCTATCGTCATAAGCGATAATATCGGCAACGGCACCGTCGATGTCGGGATTAGCCTTGAGCAACTTAGCCTCGGCACGCTCGAGCAGAAGCTCGGTGCAGGTGAACTCACGACGGATGACGTGAGCATAGCCGATACCAGCCACCTTATCAGTATACTGGAAGGTCTCAGCAATCTTCGACGAGGCAAAGCCATAGTCCTGGTTGCCGCTGTAGAAGGTCATACCAGCCACATAGCCCGTCGGGCAAACATACCAGCGCCAGTTGGGACCGAGATGATACATGATGTCGCGCAGAGCGCTCGAAGTCTCGGAATAACGACGACCAACGCTGCGGCGCCACTGTGTGGAATAGGTTGCCACGAGCATGATGTTATTATTCAGGCTGGCATTCTGCCAAACGTTGGCATAGTCATCTGAATAGGTACAGTCGTCGAAGCCAGAGTAGTCCATGAGCATGGAGGGCAGAGTGGCATAGTCGGTTCCCAACACTGCATTGGCATGCTCAATCACCTTATCATATTCACGCGTAAAGAGATAGAAGCGAGCTGCGAAAGCATGGGCAGCATTCAGGTTGAAGTGCCACTTCGGACGCTCGTAGATGCTGTTGTTCACCAGCTTCAGACCTGCCTCCATATCCTCGCGAATCTTTGCATAGGTACCGGTAACGGTGCCGCGGTCGTAGTTCACAAGCACGCGGTCCTCAGGCTCTGTAATATAGGGAATACCCATATCCTTCTTACTGGCTTCCTCATCCTTATAGACCTGTGAGAAGATGTTCACCAAGATGAAGTGATAGTAAGCACGAATGAGCAACGCTTCACCGCGGGCAGCATTGAGCTTCTCGCGTGTCGATGCCATGTTGTCACCAAACTTCTCGGGATTATTCTTCATTTCGGCCTCAATCTCGTCGAGATAGACCAAAGCATGGTTGGCGGTAGCAATGGCCGAGTAGGTGTTCTCCCAAATGCTGGAGGGAGAGTCGGTACCCGTCGACGACTGCACCTGCTCGAAGCGGAACAGCTCGTCGTCCATACGCTCATAAGAAGAAAGGTTATAGCGCACAAGCACCTGCGTACTGTTGGGGTTTGCCGGATAGTGAGGTGCGTTGTTGTCCATGAAGTTATCGCTCGTCAGCTCGCACACCCAGCCGTAGTTGGCCGTGCTGTAGCTGCTCACGAGCAGATCGATGACTTGGTCAACGGTCTTAATTTCAATTCGCTCATCCGGCTGCTGGTCAAGGAAGCTATCACCACACGATGTAAAGGTGAGTGCCATCAGGCCAAGCGAGCATACAATATATTTCAATGATTTCATATTTCCTATTGTGTTAAATGTTTGACCTCCAATTAAATACCAAGACGCAGCGTGAATGTGAACTGCTTAGGCATCGGCGAAGCCACACCACCCGAGTTGACGAACTCCGGATCCTGTCCGTTGAGCTTGTCATCGGCATAGATTAGGAAGAGGTTGGTGGCATCGAGCTTCAGCGAGCAGGTGTTCAGTCCAATCTTGTGAATCCACCTTTGCGGCATGTCGTAGGTGAGCGAGATGTCCTTCATGCGAATGAAACCACCGTCGGCCACGCGGGCTGTCGAGTAGTTATAGGCATTGTAGGCATAGCCAAGCTGTGAGTCATTGTAGTACTGACGCACACTGGCAATAGCAGGAATGTCGGTGATCTTCTCATCGCCGGGCTGCACCCAACGGTTCTTGAACTCCTTCGGCATAGCACTCATATCGGAATAGCCGGCCGAGAATGCAGGATCGAGACGCACCTTGTTTCCGAACGAATAGGTGATGAAGACGTTCAGTCGCCAGTTCTTCCAAGTGAACATGTTGTTCAAACCACCGGTGATGGTCGGCTCCGTCGGGCCTTCATACTTCAGGAAGTCGAGCTTCTCGTACTCCTGGAAGTAGATGTCGCTGGTCACCTTGTCACCATTTTGGTTGATGAACTGCGGGATACCTTCGTCGTTCAGACCAACGAAAGGAATAGAGAACAGGGCCGAACGGGGATAGCCCACGCGGAAGTGGCTGCTACTGTTACCAGTGATCAGGTCGATGACGTTCGAACGCGACTCCAGGTCGGTGATCTCGTTGGTTGCCAGCGAGAACGTCAAGTCGGTTGTCCAGTTGAAGTTCTGGGTCTGGATGTTGCGTGTGGAGAGCGTTGCCTCGAAACCACTCGACTTCATCGTTGCAACGTTTGCATACTTCGAGATCATACCACCAACACCCTGCGTCTTGATGATACCAATCAGGTCGTAGTTATCACGCCAATAGGCATCGAGGGTAAGGTTGATGCGGTTGTGCAAGAAGCCGAGGTCAACACCCACGTTGAACTCCTTCTTCTTCTCGTATGTCAGCTCTGAGTTGGCAATCTGATAGAGGTAGGTCATCTGCTCCTGCTGCTCGCCTTGCGGACGCCAGGCGATGTCGGAGTAGAAGATAGGACGGGCGTTCGACACGAAGGAAGGAACGCGGTCGGCGGTCAGCGAGTAGGAAAGGCGGAGAGCAGCATGCGACAGCACGTAGTTGGTCTTTTCCATCCAACGCTGCATCCATGCTTCCTCATGAGCATTCCAAGCTCCCGACACGTTCCACGTGGGCAACCAACGCGAGCTACGGCTCTTACCAAGACCGTTCGAACCCTCATAACGACCTGTGAGGTTGATGGTGTAACGGCCCTTATACGAATAGCTACCGCTCATAAAGTAAGCCAGGTTGCGAGTCCAGGTCTTCGAGAAACTCTCGAGGGTGGTACCTTCTTCCTTAGCCTGCTTCGTGAACTCAGGAGTCAGCAGCACGTTACGCGACGACTCGTAGTCGACGCCGTAAGTTGCGTGATACTCTGCCTCACGGTTCACCTTGTTGGCTTCCATACCTCCGAAGAGGTTCATGATGTGCGTGTCGTTCCAAATCTTGTTGTACTGAACGGTGCCACGGAACTGCAACTGTTCCATCGTGTTGTCGTCGCGGATAGAGATACCGCCGACCGGCATCACAGAAACGGGCAGTGAGTTGGGTTTGTCAGGATCCTGATAGAGATAGGGGTTGCTATACATCTTATTAGGATCGTCCACGCCTGCGCGATAGGCCTCAGCCATATTCGACTGGTTGAGGATGATGTGCTTCTGCGTGGAGTTCACCGTACGATAAGCTCCCATGGCGTGGAACTCAAGTCCCATAATAGGCTTCCACGTCACCTCGCCCTGGTACTTCATGTCGGAGATACCCAGGTCGATATAGTTATTGTCCAACTCATCGAAGATGTTGAACGGGGCATAGTTACGTGTGTAGATCTGATCGGGGTCGAGCGTACGCGAAGTGTTCATCGCATAGCTGTAGGGGTTGATGTCGAAAGAACGGTTCACAGAACCTGACACCACGTCGGTCGACTGGTTCAGTGTTCCCGGTGCCTTCTGCTTACGCCAGCTGTTGTTGGTGAGCAGGCTGACGCTGAGCTGCTTCGAGAGGTTGAACGTAGCGTTCACATTGGCGGTGTAGCGTTCCACCTTCGAGTCCATGGTCCAACCCGGGTCGCTGATGGCCGAGATTGAAGCATAGAGGTTTGCCTTGTCGGAGCCCGTCGAGATGCTCACGGAGTGATTCTGCATGATGTTATCGCGGAAGAGCAGGTCGAACCAGTCGGTATTGCGGAACTCTGCCTGCTGCAGGTAGGCGTTCATGGCTGCATCGGTATAGGGCAGGCCATATTTTCCATTGGTCTCGTCATACTGGGCGATGAGATTGTACATCTTACCATACAAACCAGCAGTGGAGCCGTTGGCAAGTGCCGAGAACTCAAGCCAACCCTTGGCGGCCATTTCCTTGTAGATACCCATCTGCTCCTGCGAGTTCGAGATGTTGTAGTTCCTATAGCTGGGCTTCAGACGATAGGTGAACTCACCGGTATAGTTAATGGTTGAGCGGCCAGCCTTACCACGCTTCGTGGTAACTACCACCACACCTGCCATGGCGCGGGCACCATAGATGGAGGTTGCAGAACCGTCCTTCAGCACCTGGAACGACTCGATGTCATCAGCGCTAAGACCGGAGATGGCGTTCGAAATCAGCGTCTTTGCATCACCCGACGAAAGGTCATCGGCACTCACTTCTACAGCATCTTCCTGTATGACGCCATCAATGACCCAAAGGGGCTTCGACGAACCATAGATGGACGTAGCACCACGCACACGGATCTTCGGAGCTGTACCGAAGGTACCCGACACGTTCTGCACCGACACACCAGCTGCACGTCCTTCCAACGCACGGCTCACGTCGGCCACACCATCGAGTTTTGTCTTTTCGGCATCGACCTTTGCTGTAGCGCCCGTAAAGAGTCGCTTGTCCATTTTCTGCATACCTGTTACGACGACCTCGTCAATGGAACGAGAGTCCGAAACCATCTTGATCACCAGATTCTGCCCGGCTTTAATGGTTTGCGTGACGAAGCCAATGGAAGACACCTCCAGCGAGGGGTTCTTCTGGCTTGTCGTAAACGAGAAGTTGCCGTCAATATCAGTCACGGCAAGAGCAGACTTTTGACCTCTCAGCTTAATCACGGCACCAATAATCGGCTCGTCGTTTTCGGCCTCGACAACGGTTCCTGAGACTTTCGTCTGAGCCATTGCCACCCCTACTGAAAGGAGCATGAAGGTCAAAATCATCGTTAGTCTTCTTTTCATAAAAATTGTTCTAAGGTTTATACTGTTACTTAATTAATATACAAGTTTACCCTTCAAACAGGCACTTAACATGCGCCAATTCTGTGCAAAATTAATGGTTTTTTATCGAAATCATTACAAAAAACCGCTTTTTAAGATAATTCTAAACATATTTTAACGCTTTAAGGTTAATCTCCTTAAAAATCACACGCGTTTTTATATATACCTCAAGAAAAACGGAGTTTCCTTTTGCAAGATCCATGTTTTTTTCGTATCTTTGCACACAAATCATCTTTTGTACCACACCTTATCCAATGAAAACAAAGAAAATTCTGCTTGCAACACTGCTGTTGTTCAACTTCTCTGCAGCCTTGCAGTCGCTCGCTCAGTCGCCACGCGAAGAATTCAAGGAAAACATCTACAAGTCGGGTAGCAACTATTATGCTTACCCGGGCCCCACTCAGCAGAAACTCACTCCTGCTCCGAAGGGTTATGAGCCTTACTATATCTCACATTATGGACGCCACGGCTCGCGCTATCTCATCGGGAAAAACGACTACGACCGCGCTTGGCGAGTGCTCTCGCGTGCTGACTCGCTGAACAAGCTGACGCCTTACGGCAAGGATGTTCTGCGCCGTGTGACGTTGCTCCGCAACGAGGCCGACCAACGCTTGGGTGAGCTAACCCTGCTTGGGGCCGAGCAACATCGCGAAATAGCTCACCGCATGTATGAGCGATTCCCCGAGGTTTTCAAGGGCGTGACCGACATCGACGCGAAGAGCACAGTGGTGATACGCTGCATCCTCTCGATGGAGAATGCTTTGCAGGAGCTGAAGAGCCTGAATCCGAAGCTTCGCATACGTCACGATGCGTCGGAACACGACATGTGGTACATGAACAGTAAGGCAAAGGAAATCAAGGATCATCAGTGGAACCCGCAGACGCGAGCCGCTTACGATGCCTTCAAAGAACGCCATCAGAACTACCAGCGAGTGATGCAGGTGCTCTTCAACGACACCGCCTATGTTAATCACGAGGTAAACGCCGAGAATCTGAACTACCATTTGTTCAAGCTGGCATCGAACATTCAGAGCTCGGAACTGCGCCACACGGTATCACTCTACGATCTGTTCACACCCGACGAGGTCTACGATAACTGGATGATTGAGAATGCAGGATGGTATGTGGGTTATGGTCCGTGTCCGCTCAATGGAGCGCTGCAGCCTTTCTCCCAGCGCCACCTACTTGCCAAGATGCTGGAGGAAGCTGATGCAAACGTTGGGAAGAAGCACCCTGGTGCCACCCTTCGCTATGGTCACGAGGTATGCGTCATGCCTCTTGCCTGCCTCTTGGAGATGGACAACTGCGGAAAGCAGGTGGCCGACTTCGAGCAGCTGCCCGCTGAGGGATGGCTGAACTACAAGATTTTCCCGATGGGTTGCAACATACAGCTCATCTTCTATAAGCCTAAAAAAGGCTCTGGCGACATCCTCGTAAAGGCTCTTCTCAACGAGAACGAGACGTGTCTTCCGCTACAGGCGGTCACTGGTCCCTACTACAAATGGACTGATTTCCGCGACTATTACACCCGCAAACTCAACAACTTTCGCCTCCCTGTAGACGACATCGAGCCGGAATAAAACAAGGTCCGAGTAGGGTCCCATTCATTAAAACCTTTAGAAAAGCAAAAGCCGTACGAGAATATGTACGGCTTTTACCTATGCGAATGGGGACAAAACACTAAGAATGGCAGCCAGCAACGGCTGCCATTTTGAGCATTTGTAATAGTTATTCACAACTGATTTACTTGGAGAAGAAGTTCTTCAGTTTCTGGAAGAAGCTGCTCTTCTTCACCTCCTCGACCACCTTGCCGGCGACCTCGGCAGCGTCCTCTGAGAGATCCTGAATCTTGTCGCGTGCCACATCGACAGCATCGTCAATTTTATCGCGGGCCTCCTTGAAGGTTTCATTCTCGTTCAAGGACTTCCCGAACTCCTCCATCTTCTCCTTGGCTACGCCAACAGCCTCGCCAATCTTCTCCTTGGCTTCCTTCACTGTTTCGTTCTCGTTGAATGCCTTGGCCAATTCCTCGGCTTTTTCCTTCGCAGCATCCACGGCGTCGCCAATCTTCTCCTTGGCAGCATCGACAGCCTCGGCGAAGTCGTCTTTAGCCTTTTCAACCTTCTCTTCAACGGCTTCCTTGGCGTCTTCAACGGCCTCCTTGGCTTCCTCGACCTTTTCCTCAACGGCCTCCTTGGCGTCTTCGATGGTGTCCTTGGCTGCCTCGACCTTTTCTTCTACGGCCTCTTCAACAGCCTCCTTGGCTTCAGCAACCTCTTCTTTCACCTCGGCAACCTTCTCTTCGGCAGCGTCGGCAACTTCAGCCACTTTCTCCTCGACGGCTTCCACCTTTTCCTCAACGGCATCGGCAACGGTCTCTTTCACTTCAGCCACTTCCTCCTTGACAGCCTCAACGGTTTCTGCCACCTTTTCTTCGGCAGCCTCGACGGTTTCTTCAGCTTTCTGCTGCAGATCCTCGGCAGCGTTGTTCATCACTTCTTCTGGAATCATAGTTTAAAAACATAGCTTGATAGGTGATGCCTACTCCCTTTTAAGCGTTTCGGCGTTTTCTTTTTCAAAAACAAACGTAAGCCGCTGACTAACAAAAATTTGCAATCAACAGGCTATTGGTCGACCTCAGGTCTTCCTCTATAGCGACTCGGCAGAGTTCACAAACTCCGCTATCGCTGCTCTGTTGGTTGCAAATTTACAAAAAAAATCGATACGTGGTTACTTTTTGTCAAAAAAAAGTAGATTTATTCTACAAGTTCGCCAAAAAGCGTTGCCGATGTGCTTCCAGTGATGCGCACTTGAACCAATTCACCAGGATGATGCGACCCCTTATCGAACACCACCATCTTTCCTTGTTCGGTTCTGCCGCAAAGCTGCTGGCGTGAACGCTTCGAGTAGCCCTCCACGAGCACCTCAAACTCCTTGCCCTCGTCGCGCTTGTTGGCAATTGCTGACATCTCGGTTTGCAACTGAATGAGCTCGTTCAACCGGCGTATCTTCTCTTCCTCAGGCACGTTGTCGGGCAGGTGCTTCGAAGCATAGGTGCCCGGTCGCTCAGAGTATTTGAACATGAATGCCGAGTCGTAGCCTACCTCACGCATCAGCGAGAGTGAGAGCTGATGGTCTTCCTCCGTCTCGTCGTGATAACCCACGAAGATATCGGTAGAGAGACCGCAGTCGGGAATAATACGACGGATGGCACTGACGCGGTCCAAATACCATTCGCGGGTGTACTTTCGGTTCATGAGTTTCAGAATCTTGTCAGAACCCGACTGAACTGGCAGATGAATCTGCTTACACACGTTCGGCTCCTCAGCGATAACGTGCAACGTCTCGTCGCTCATGTCCTTGGGGTGGCTGGTGGTGAAGCGCACACGCATGGGATAAGCTTCGTGGGCCACGGTTCTCAGCAACTGCGGGAAGGTAACCATTTCATTCTCCTGCGTGCCTACGCATCTGTATGAATTCACGTTCTGCCCCAGCAGCGTCACCTCTTTATAACCACGCTCCTTCAGATCGCGCACTTCACGCAGGATGCTTTCCACATCACGGCTTCGCTCCCGTCCACGGGTATAGGGAACGATGCAATAATGGCAGAAATTGTTGCAGCCGCGCATGATGCTTACGTAACCGCCGATGCGATTGCCGGGCAGTCGCTGAGGTACGATATCGCGATAAGTCTCGGTGGTTGATAGTTCAATATTGATGGCTTTCTGTCCTAATTCCACTTGTGCGATGAGGTCAGGAAGGTTCAAATACGCATCGGGACCTGCCACGAGGTCTGCGTGGTGATGTTCGATGAGATCTTCCTTCACGCGTTCAGCCATACAGCCCAACACACCGAGAATCAATCGTCCACTGCGCTTTTTCCTCAGGGCATTCAGCTCAGCCAGGCGATGATAGATTTTCTGCTCGGCATTATCGCGCACCGAGCAGGTGTTCAGGAACACAGCATCAGCCTCTTCTGCCGTGTCGCATGCCTCATAGCCTGCCATCTGCATGACGCTGGCCACCACTTCCGAATCGGCCACGTTCATTTGGCAGCCGTAGGTCTCTATATATAGTTTCTTCATGAGTTTTTACTGTAATTCGGCTGCAAAATTACAAAAAAAAATGCAACTCTGCAGACAAAATCCGTGATTATTAACGATTTGACGTGAAAAACAAAGGAATCATGATCTCCCCTCACGCTCGCCGACCTGCCTTTGCTCGTCGGTTTGGTTTTGGCGAAGGAATGAGGGAGGAAACGAACATGAATGCCACATAGAAGGCAATGCCTGAAAGCAGACCGGCAAGGGCATCAATGAGGTAATGGGCCTGAATATAGACCGTGGCGAAGCACATCAGCACAAAGAATGGCACGATGGCCCAGAACAGCCACTGGCGGCGGCTTCGTGCATGCCATGCCAGCAAGAGGATGACCACGGTGATGCCTACGTGCGACGAGGGGAAGGCGGCGGTTGGTCGCTCGCCTGCATCGTGAGCGCTCTCCACCATCTGATAGAAGATGCCGTCCGACCATCCCGGTGAAGGAAGTATGTCAGCGTGATAGTTGAAGTAGTCGCCGATGTTGGGGAACACGCCTGCTGCCACTTGGTTGAGTCCGATGGCGGGATAGTAATACTGCGGACCTACCACGGGCAGGACGTCGAAGATGACGTAATAGGCGAAGAACGAGCCGAGCAGCACCAGCGTGGCACGCTCAAACTCCTCGTAGCGCCAAGCGAAATAGTAGAGCATCACGGCGACAATCAGTGGATAGTAGCTGGCATAGCCAAGGTTCATGAGTTCACTAAACCACGCCTGTGGCATCAGCTGTGAGAACAACAGGGCAGGCTGACAGCCCACGAGCTGCTGCTCCCAACTGGCAAAGAGATGATCGAGATTGGGAAGCACACGGTTCAGCTCATACGTATCGGGATACCACCATGCCAAAAGTGCCAGCTGCGCCACCACACGGGCGAACATCGTTAGTCGGCATGGCACAAGTCGATAGACCGCCCAAAGCGCCACCGTCATCGCTACGATGCGCAATCGTCCTGCGATGAGGGCCTCGGGGTGCTGAAGTTTCGTATAGGTGAAGAATATCAGCAGAAGCGTGAACAACGTGTAGGCCATTGCTGCCCACTCGTAGCTCATCAGTCCCTTCCGCGGGTTCTTCTCTATCGCCCACAGATCGCGCAGGTTTCCCAAATATGTCTTTCCCTTCTTTGCCAAGAATTTAATTATTTATCCACAGATTACACAGAATTAATAATATGCCTTTGTTCCGTCTGTCCCGTATGTCTTCATTACAGATTACACAGATTTATACTTCTGTCCGTATGTCCAGTATGTCTTAATCAACAATTCTGTCCCGTATGTCTAAATCTATAGCCATCCGTTTGTCTTATACCATCCGATGGTCTCCTGTACCCCTTGCTCCAGTTGCCACTTGGGTTCGTAGCCCAGCTCACGGCGAGCGGGTTCTATGTCGCACCGCCAGTTGCGCTGCCGCAGAATGTGATATTTGTCGTTGTTCAGGGCAGACACCTTACCTGTGAGCCGTCCTGTCCATTCACCGAAGAAGGTTGCAATGCGCAACACCCACAGCGGAGCCTTGATGCGCAAGCACCAGGGATGTCCCATCTCGTTCAGGATCAAATCGCTGAACGTCGACGACTGATACACCTCACCATCGCTCAGGAAGTACGCCTTGCCGGGTGTGCCGTTGGTGAATGCGAGGTACACCGCCTGCACCACATCGCGTACATAGACGAATGTGATGTCCTGCCGCTTGTAGCCCACCGAGAAGTCCACGTGTCCCTTGATGGATTGCGCCATGAGGAAATAGTCTTTCTCGCGCGGCCCGTAGACACCCGTAGGACGCAGCACCACAAAAGGCAGCCGCTCGCCCACGCCATTGAGGAACGCCTCGGCAGCGAGTTTGCTTTCGCCATAGGCAGTGTTTGGTTGGGGCGTATCGGTATCACGGATTTCCTCGTAGGGCTGCTGCTCACGAATTGGACCGAAGATGCTCAGCGAGCTCAAGTAGACCAATCGCTTCAATGGCATGTTCACCTCCAGCAGAGCCTCCACCAGATGGCGTGTGCCTTCGGTGTTCACGCGGAAGAAGTCCTGCTTGTCCTTGCACTTCGTCACACCCGCGGCATGCACCACGTATGTGAACTCATAACCGCGCAACTGCTCCACCAGCCGTTCCTTCGAATCCAGGTCGAGCTCGATGAATTGGATGCGGTTGTCCTGCAGAAACTGCTTCGAACTGCTGCGGCGCACAGCTGCCCACACCTCATATCCTCGCTTCAGACCTTCCTCCACGATGAAACTTCCGATGAAGCCACTGGCTCCTGTAACAAGTACTTTTTCCATACCATTTTCTCTTTTCCGGTGCAAAGGTAGTGCAAATCGAGCGAAATGCAAAATGAAAACGAGTTTTTATTTTCATTTCCAAGATGCAGCCTACCTAAGACCGAAGGTCAGAGGTACGATTAAGTGAGCGAAAAACCAAATAAATTTTGATTTTACCCAGAAATCATCACGTTTATCACTTTTTTTGTAATTTTCTGTCACAAATCGCCGTCTTATGTGTACATAGTAGTAGAAATCCAATTATAAAACGATATCATTATGAAAAAGAACATCACTTTATTGCTGTTGCTTGCCATGCTGGTGAGCGTATCAGCTTGCAGTGCAAAGAAAGACATTGTGGAGAACGAAAACACGGAAACGAGAACCGCCATGGACACCGACTACCCGCTGTCTGGCTTCACACGGCTGACCGCCAGTGGCGTCGTACACATTGTCCTCACGCAAGGCTCGGTGGAGAGCGTTCGCGTGAAAGAATGTCCCAATCCCAATCTGATTACAAAGGTAGAGAAGCGGGGCGATGAGCTCTACATCTACACGAAAAGCCTGAAGAAGAACCTGAACCTGCGTCAAGGCGAGGAGCCGGTGGCCTACGTCACGATGAAGCAAATCAGCGATGTCGACCTGAGTGGTTCCACCCGACTGAAGGCCTCCTCCCTGCAGACCGCGAATCTGAAGGTCACCATTTCGGGTGCCTCCAAGCTACATGCCGACCGCCTACGCAGCGACAACCTGAAGCTCACATGCAGCGGAGCCTCGGCAATGGATGTGAAGACCATCACCTTTAGGAAGCTGAACGCCTCTTGCTCGGGTGCTTCCAACATAGCAGCCACCCTGCATGGCGACGATGTAAAACTCGTGAACAGCGGTGCCAGCAATGTCGACTTCACCATCGAGGCACGCGAGATGGAAATGAGCAACAGCGGAGCATCGAAGAGCGATGTTCGCTTCAAGGGTCGCAGGCTGCAGACCAGCAATACGGGTGCCGGCAAAGTATTCCTCGATGTTGACTGCGAGGAGCTCTCGGCAAGCAATAGCGGTGCTGCGAAGTTCACCATCGAGGGCACTGCCGACAAGACCGACATCCAAGCCTCGGGCGTCTCGAAGATCAACACCTCGAAGTTGAATAAGTATTAGAAAAAGAGGAGAGTGGAGAGAGGAGAGTGGAGAGAGAATAGCATTTAAGAGTTGAGAGTTGAGAGTTGAGAGTTTAGAGTTGAGAGTTGAGAGGGCCCTTTCACTCCCCTACCCCCTCTCCGCTATTCTCTCTCCTCTCTCCACTCTCCACTCTCCTCTATAATACTTTTAAGCCCTTTAAACCCTTCAAAAAAAAGTGACATCCGCTGAATTCCAAACACTGGCCAGCACCCTGCGACCACGCCTACTGGCACAGGCCACGCGCTACCTTCGCGACACCGCGGAGGCAGAGGACATCGTGCAGGATGCCATGCTGAAGATGTGGGTGCTGCACGACCAGCTCATCGGCAATGCAGAGGCCTTCGCATCGGTGCTGGTGCGGAATCTTTCGCTGAACCGCCTGCGCCAGTTGCACCGCATGCAGACGCTGACCGAGATGGACCTGCTGGAGATGGAACGCCTCGATGCCGACAGCCGTTCGCAGCAAGACACCGATGAACAGGTGGCACAGCTGATGTCGCTCGTTGAAGCCCTGCCCGACCGGCAGAAGACCATCCTGCGACTACACGACCTCGAGGGAATGGACTACGACGAGATAGCACAGGTCACGGGCCTGTCGGCAGCATCGCTGCGGCAAACCGTCAGCCGCGCCCGCCGCCTCCTGCGCTTGCGCTATCTGGCAGCCGTCTCGGCAGTGGTGGCCGTGCTGGTCGTGGGTGTGACGGGCTATCGCGCCTTGCAAGACTATCAGCTCGACCGACGCTACGAGGGCTCCTACATCGTCGTGGCCGGAGAGCGCAACGACAACCTGCGGCAGATACGCCCGCAACTGGAACAGACGCTTGCCGCCGCCAGCCATGTGGAGGCCAGCATCAGCGAACAAGACTTCGTGCGACAAGCCGAAGCCGACGTACTACAGAACATCAGCGATCCTGAGGAGCGCCGACGACTACAAGAATTACTGAAAGAATAAAAACGAAACAACCGAAACCAATGAATACGAAGCGCCAACTCATAGCATTCCTGCTCTGCTGCTTTGCCGCTGTGCTGCCCTGCCACGCACAAAACAGCATCGACGAGCTCGTGGAGAACTTCTCTACGCTGGGCTCAGCAAAGTTTACGTCGGTCGTCGACCGCGACCCCAAGACCCGCCGCGTGCTGAAGGTGGTGAAGGAACTGCAGCTGCAAGGCGTACAGGCAGGCAAGTTCAAGAAGGCTTTCGAAGAGGAGAGCCGGAACGGCAGCACCACGCGCCAGCAGGACGGCGACGTGCTCACGATGACCGTCACCCAGGAATCGCCGCGCCAGCTGCGCATCTACATGCTGCGACTCGTCGGCCGCCACACCTACCACTCCGCCAAAGTCATCATCATCGTCAAGATGAAAACATGACCGGTGGTCGGTCAAAATGAAAGAGGAGGGGACTACAAGCAGCGTTCCCAAATGTTAAGAAACTATAAGCTATTCCGCCGATGATACCACGTTGGCGGAATAATTTGTAACTTTGAAGCTGAAATTACATCTTATAATTCTCAACCTCTCCGCTCGGCGCGAAGCGACGCTTTCGTAATGAAATGGAGAAAGAACATCTCAACATCTAATATGCCAAGACCGACCAGAAGCCATAAGGCACAGGCAGCAAGGGTGAAGGCTGCCGCCAACAAGACGAAGATGCACCGCCGCACCAACAAGCAGGACCTCGTGCAACTGCTCACACAACTCTTCACCGAGCAACCCGAAAAGGTATTCACTTTCAAGGAGATCTTCCGCACGCTCCGACTGAACACCCATCCGCTGAAGATGCTCGCCATCGAGACCATGGAGGACATGGCGTGGGACGACGTGCTCACGAAGGTCGGCGACTCCGCCTACCGCCTGAGCACCGCCGGACAAGTGCAGGAAGGTCGCTTCGTGCGCAAGGCCAACGGCAAGAACTCCGTCATCCCCGACGGTAGCGACAAGCCCATCTTCGTCTCCGAGCGCAACTCCCTATGGGCACAAAACGGCGACCGCGTGCGCTTCTCGTTCATGGCCCGTCGCCGCAACCACATCAAGGAAGCACAGGTGCTCGAGGTGCTGAAGCGCGCCAAGGACACCTTCGTGGGCCGTCTGCGCGTGGCTCGCGACATCGCGTTCCTCGTTACACAAGATAACCTCATCGTGCAGGACGTCCTCATCCCGAAGGACAAGCTCAAGGGTGGCCGCGACGACGACAAGGCATTGGTGCGCATCACACAATGGCCCGATGCCTCGCATCGCAACATGGTGGGCGAGGTCATCGACATCCTCGGCCGCGAGGGCGAGAACAATGCCGAGATGCATGCCATCCTCGCACAGTATGGCCTGCCCTATAAGTACCCGAAGGAGGTGGAGGAAGCAGCGAAGAAGATCAGTGGTGTGGTCACCGAGAAAGACCTCGCCGAGCGCGAGGACTTCCGCGATGTATGGACCTGCACCATCGACCCACACGATGCCAAGGACTACGACGATGCCCTCTCTATCCGCAAGAAGGACAACCTCTATGAAGTAGGCATTCACATTGCCGACGTCTCGCACTACGTCACCGAAGGCTCCATCATCGACAAGGAAGCCCAGAAGCGAGCCACCTCCGTCTATCTCGTCGACCGAACCATCCCCATGCTGCCCGAGCACCTCTGCAACTTCGTGTGCTCGCTGCGTCCCGACGAAGAGAAGCTCTGCTATAGCGTCGTCTTCCTGCTCGATGAGGATGCACAGGTGCGCTCTCATCGCATCGTCCACACCGTCATCCGCTCCAACCGCCGCTATGCCTACGAGGAGGTGCAGGAGCTGCTCGAGCAAAACGGCGTCGTCGACGGCACCGGCGAGCCTTCGCCCAATCTATATAAAAGAGGAGAGAGGAGAGAGGAGAGTGGAGAGAAACATGTAGGGGGAACCCTTGCACCCCACGACCTCAAGGGCGAATATGCCGAACAGCTGCTCCTGCTCGACATGCTGGCCAAGAAGCTCCGTGCCGAACGGTTCAAGAACGGAGCGATGAAGTTCGAGGGTGAGGAGCTGCACTTCGACGTCGATGCCGACGGCCGTCCCACACGCGCCTACTTCAAGCGCCAGCGCGATGCCAACAAGCTCATCGAGGAGTTCATGCTGCTCGCCAACCGCACCGTGGCCGAGGACGTCGGTAAGCCGCAGCGCGGCAAGAAGCCCAAGACGCTGCCCTATCGCATCCACGAGAATCCCGACCCGCAGAAGCTCGAGGAGCTGCGTTCCTTCGTGGTGCGCTTCGGCTATAAGCTGAAGACCGCCGGCACCACATCGCAGACCGCCCGCTCGCTCAACCAGCTCATGGACGACGCCGAGGGCACACGCATGCAGAAGCTCATACAGACCGTTGCCCTGCGTGCCATGATGAAGGCGAAATACTCCGTTCACAACATCGGACACTTCGGACTCGCCTTCCCCTACTACACTCACTTCACGTCGCCCATCCGCCGCTATCCCGACACCATGGTGCACCGTCTGCTCACCCGCTACGAGCAAGGTGGCAAGAGCGGCAACGAACGCTACTACGAAGAGCAGTGCCAGCACTCCAGCGACATGGAACAGCTCGCCGCACAGGCCGAGCGCGAGTCTATAAAATATAAAATGGTGGAGTTCATGGGCGAGCACATCGGCGAAGTCTTCGACGCCCACATCTCTGGCATCCAGTCGTATGGCATCTATTGCGAAATCGACGAGAACCACTGCGAGGGAATGGTGCCCATGCGCGACCTCGACGACGACTACTACGACTTCGACGAGCGCAACTACTGCCTCGTGGGCCGTCGCCGCCATCACAAATACCAGCTCGGCGACCCCATCCGCATCCGCGTCGCCGCTGCCAACGTAGAAAAGCGCCAGCTCGACTTCACGATAGAAAGATAGAGGAGAGTGGAGAGAGGATTTTAAAGAGGAGAGTGGAGAGGGGAGAGAGGAGAGAGAATAGCAGGGTTGCAATAGGGGCTGCCCCTACCGTTGGCTGCAAGGCATTCGTCCCTTTTCTCTCAACTCTAAACTCTCCGCTCGACCCGCAGGGGCGCTTTCGTAATGAAATGGAGAAAGAACTCTAAACTCTCAACTCTCAACTCTAAACTCTCAACTCCCCTCTCCACTCTCCTCTTTAAAACTAAAAAATGAAACGAAAAATCAACTACACACGCGGTGAAGAGCTATGGAACTCATGGAGCCATGCCGCCGGCATCCTCCTCGCCGTCGTCGTTGGCACGCTGTTCATCATCTGGGCGGCGCGCCACGAGAACGGCTGGGCAACCTTCGGCGTGTCCCTCTATCTCTTCGGCATGCTCGGCAGCTATGTCGCCTCCACCGTCTACCACGCCCTCAGCGCCGAGAACAAGTGGAAGGAGCGGCTGCGCCGCTGGGACCATGCCGCCATCTACTGGCACATCGCCGGCTCCTACTCCCCCATCACCCTCGTGGCCATGCGCGACCAGGGGCTCTGGGGCTGGGCACTCTTCGCCTTCGTGTGGACCGCCGCCATTGCCGGCACCATCGTCTCCTTCCACAAGCTCAAACCCCATAGCAACGTCGAGACCATCTGCTTCTGCCTCATGGGACTCTCCGTCCTCGTCGCCTTCAAACCCCTACTCCACTGCGTCAGCACCGCTGCCGTGGTGTGGATCATCGCCGAGGGCGTGTGCTACATCACCGGCGCTCTGTTCTATTCCCTCCACCGCCGACGCTACATGCACACCGTGTTCCACTTCTTCGTCCTCGCTGGCTCCGTCTGCCATATCATCGCCGTCTGGGACATCCTCATGCAGTATTTGTAATTCATTAAGGGCAGAAAGGGCAGAAAGGGCAGAAAGGGGAGAAAAGGGAAAAATGCTTGGTGCAAGCCCTAAAAGGCTATTTGGTATTCAATTCTGAATCACCTGTGATAATCCCTCACAGCTTCCAAGACAACTGCACGTCGAGATCGGTCTGCGTGCGGCTATCAATTTGTTGCAAGGCCGTACCAATGGTGGAGCGGTCGAAATAATGCGTTGTCGATAGCTTGGCAGTTAGGGTGAGATGGCGGTTGATGGTGTAGCTGCCATAGAGGGCGCCATGCAGGCCGTGTCCATAATAGGCAGGGAAGGAGAAGGCATAGCGCAGGTTGCGTTCGTAGCTATAGAGGCGGCTGTCGTAGTTGTCGGTATGGAAATAGGCCACGTGGGCACTCATGATGAGTCGTCGCAACTTCATGTCGACGGTCTGTCCGAGCATCCAGCCCTTGCTACTCTCATGTTTATGGCTCAAAGCAGCATCGAGTTGTGTGCGAGTGGTAAAACGGCCGAAGTCGTAGCCTGCCGACAGGCGTAGCCGGTGTTGCTGGTGGTCAATGAGTGGCAGTGCGCCTTCGCTGGTGGCCAACTCAGCATGGTCGTTTTCCTCAATGCAGTGCAGCCGATAGCGGGCAAAGAAGCGCCACTGGCGATACTGCCAGCGCACCTCGGCGAGATGGTCGGTGGCGTGCGAGGATTGCGAAGCCTGATAGCGTGCCCAAGGGAAGTAGACATAGTCGGTGTAGGCGAGCAACTGCAGTTGTCGCGACGCCTGCCACGATGCCCCCACGAGTACACCACTCTCGTTCTGCACGCGACTACCCTCGCCAAAGCTGGCGGCATGCAGTGCTTCATAGCGATAGCTGTAGAAACGCTGTACGGCCATCAGCCGCAAGCGTGGCACAGGTCGGTAGATAAGCGTGTTCAGCGTGGCCAGCGCACCATCCTTATCCATCGCCGTCTCACCGCTCACCGCCAGCCGTCTCCCCTGATAGCCATAGTCGATGCTGACATTTCGAAACGACTTGCCTTCAGGAAATATCTCACGATAGCGCTGAGACGGGGAGGCTTGCTCTCCGCTGACGGGTTGCAAGGGCTTGTCGAAGCTATTGGCAAGCGCAGTGAGTCCGGCATGCCAGCGGTCGTATTGCCAAAAGAGGCGTGTGCCTGCCAGCCATTCAGAGACATTGTTCTTACGTTCCATCTCCGAGGGTGTACGATGATAGCCTGACGTGAGCAAGGTGCTAATGGCCGTATCGCCACGCAGGGTGGCATCCCTCTTTCGCCAAGAGGCAAACGCCGTGAGGCTGAGAGAGCGAGAGAGCGAAACCGTTGCCGCGGCTCCTTGCAAATAGTTCGCCGACATGCGCGAGGCGTGAGGAGTGATGGTCGTCGTTGAGCGACCCACCCCATCGAGCATGGCTCGTTTGCCAAGGTTCATATGACCATTCATCACGAGCCCCAAGCCCAATCGCAGCCGATAGTGTCCAATGACGAGGTTCTTCAGCCGTCCCATGCGTCGCAGCTGAGCGTAAAGGGCATAGTGGTCGTAGCCCAGCGAGTTGCGATTGGCGAAGAAAGGCTCACCGCTGTCTTGAGCACCCACCAGTCCGAAGCGCAGGTGTCGGTTGAGGTTCATCGTGAAGCGGAGCGTGTGCCGGTAGGGATAGCCGAGATAGCCGTTGCGGTCGCCTTCGCGCTTGTAGAAGGGGAGGCGGGAGGTGAATAACAACCCACCCCCATCCCCTCCCGAGGGGAGGGGGGCACGATTAGCTCTGATGGATGAATTGTTGGCAGATAGAGTATCTCGACTCCCCTCCCCTCGGGAGGGGTTGGGGGTGGGTGTTCGGGGAGTGGGTGTTTGGGAGGTGGGCAGTTTCACAAACTCCCTGAGCAGCCGTCGGGTGGCGGGATCGAGGCTTTCAATCATCGCCAGTTCGGCAAGACTCTGCATGGGGCCATAACGGTAGAGGTATTCACAAATCTGCTCCACCTGCTCGGCGGAGAGAAACGGCAACTGCTCCAAGTCTTCGCGCGTCGCCGTGGAGAGGTCTATTTTCTGCTCGTGCAGGTCGGAAAGCAGCTCCATCTGCTGTTCCCATGCCTCGCTGGATTCCTCATCATCGAAATCCATCAACAGCTCCACTTGTTGCTGCCAGTCGGCATTGTCACGAAGAGACGGCTGTTCGGCTTGTCCCCACGCTGTTAGCGACAGCCATGACGACAAGAATAGAAAAACGCTTTGTCGGATGGAATTCATGGTAAGAGAAAATTGATAAAACGAGAGAAAACAAAACCTCTAGAAATCTCAAAAACCCAGAGCGATGCCCTGGGCTTTGAGTTTTATCCCTTTCCGGGCTTCTTATGTCTACTTCTGTCCTTCAACGGTATAGCCAGCGTTGCGGAGCAGCTGCAGCAGGCCCTTTTCGCCGGGCAGATGGCCGGCACCCACGGCGAAGAACGTCGGGCGTTCCTTCATAATGGCGGGCATCTTCGCGAGCCAGTCGGCATTGCGGTTGTAGATGAGCTGTGCTTCCTCCTCGGGTGTGGAGTCGCAGGACGTGCCGAGTTTCTCGTCCATGGCCTTCTGCAAGGCATCGAGGTCTTGTGCATAGAACGCCTTTGCCATGTCCTCCATCATCTGTGTGTTGAACTGCTCGTTGTCGATGAGGCACATCAGCTGCTCCACCTGCCGCTCCATGGGCTGGTTGTAGAGCAGATTGGCCTGGAAGGCCATTGTCTCGAGTCCGCCACACGGCAGGTTGTTCTTCTGTGCCTGTGCCTGGAAGTACTGGTCGAAGGTGCTCGACGGGTCGAACTCTCCCATGTGGTTCATCATGTAGAGCAGCACCTGGAACTGCGTGACGAGAGCCATTGGCGTAAGCTTGCCCATCTGTGCGGCCACGGTGGGGTTGCTCATGCCAGCTCCGAGCTTCTGCGTCATGAAGGCATCGAGGCGCTTATACTGATCGGCGGTGAGGATGTCCTTCAGCGTCTTGCCCTCGGGCAGCAGCATCACCTGCTGCATCATCTTCAGCGAGTCGGGGTTTGTCATGGAGTCCCACTTCAGCTCGCCAAACACCTGGTCGGTCTCGGTGAGTGCTTCCTTCACACCGTTTATCTTCTCCACGAATCCTACATTGGCCAGATGGTGTGTGCCGATGATGTAGGAGGGTTTCTCCAGTCCGTTGCCTGAAATCTTGTAGAGCAACTGTCCGTTCATGCTCACGGCTGCCACCACGGCAGCGACGATTGTCATTACTGTTCTTTTCATCTTTCCGTTTTGTTTAATTGGTTTTCAACCCACCTTTTCTCGCCATGGCAGAGTCGAAGCGAGCTTCACTCTGCTCATTTGGCTTAACGAAAACGTTCTGTTGGTTTTCGCAGCAAAGATACTGCTTTCGTCGTGATTATCCAAATAAATGGTCGTATTTTTTGACATAATCCTTGTAAACGCATCATTTCCCCAAGAGCAATAGCACCAGCGCCCCTACGTCGGCCAGCGAGATTTCGCCATCCTGACTCACGTCGGCCGCCAAGAGATTGTAATCGCCGGAAAAGCCCCGCAAGTGGTTCACCAGTGCCGTGACATCAGCAATAGAAAGCTGTCCGTCGCGGTTCACGTCGCCCAGCAGCCAGTCGGGCAACTGGTAACGGAAGAGACGGAAATCGGTGGCACACCACCAGCCTTCGCGGTTATCGCTATAGACGGGGTCGGCGGGTTGCTTGCCCTGCTTCGAACTCTGGAAGCCGATGGTGAGACTACCACCCTCGTCGACCCATACGGGCAGCGTAGCGAGAGGCTCCCAGACGTCCTCGTTCGTGATTCCCGGCGAGTCGAAACGCTCGAAAGTGAGCGTCGGCGTCTGCTCGGTTGTCGTTCCGTTGCTGATGTATCCATGCTGGTCGGTGATGCAGAACGGCTGCGTCGTCGCCACACACGCCATGTAGTAGTAGCCCTCGGGCAGGTTCTGCAGGGTTTGCTTCACTTCGAGCGTGCCTGCGTCGGCGGTGCTCCACCACGCATTCCAGCAGGTGCGGCCCCAGATGTTGTTGAGCCGCTGGTCGCCGCCGGTGTAGGAGCCCGCCTTCGTTGTCCAGCCGTCGGCGGAGGCGAACGTAGGATTCTTGATGAGCGATGTGACATCCTCAAGCGACAGATAGCCACTTAGGGCTGTCTGCAGGTCGGCAAGCGTCGTGGAGTAGCCGCCCACGGTAGTAGCTGCATCGGCGTTGGCGATGGCCGTCTGCAAACGGCGATAGAGCGGGTGCGCTTCATCGGCCACACGACGGGCGAAGACAAGCAGCGAGTCGAGCGTCTTTTTAGTCTTCACGCCTGCCAGCGCTTCCTGTAGAGCGGTAAGCGCGGCTTCATAGCGTGCGAGGGCTGCGGCCTCGTCGGCGTGAGGCATAGCGTCAAAGGTGTTCAGGCGCGTCGTCAGCTCTGCATTGATATCGGCATAGCCAAAAGTAGCCGTGTTCCAACTTTTGAAGGCCTCTGCCTCGCTCTGCAACTGGGTGAAGCCATCGTCGAAGGCTTCCTGCTGCGTGGTGAAGAGACGGCGCAAAGCAAACTTATCGAATTTCGCCGTGCTGTTGAGCCATCGGTACTGAATGATGAAATGCGAATAGCTGTCACTCGAAAACGCCGTTTCCACCTTCTCCCACTCGTCGACGGTTTCAAGATTGCTCACCTCCTTGCTTTCAGCCGAGCCATCGGTGGAGAGGCTGGCCTTCTGCCAACCGCCTTCATGGTTCTTATGCCAAAGGGAGAAGCGGTAGGGCTGATTGGGGACTACCGTAAAAGCACCTCGCAGCGAGGCATCGCCGGTCGCGCCGGTGTGTCCATAGGTGCGCAGATAAGCACTGTTGTCGGGGCCTGCGACGGGAATCACCTCCAGTTTCGACTTTGCCGGCGAACTGTTCCCCGTGCCGTCGGTCCATGCGGTGAAGCCATAGCTGAAGTCGCCGTTGGCAATGACGTTTCCGCCGAGGTAGTAGGTGCCGCCATTATAAACAACCTCCGAACCGACAATTTCGTCTGTCATCGTAGGATAATCCACGCCATCGAAATAGTTAACGATGCGGAACGTGCAGTCCTCGGCATCGGCCAGTGTTCCTTCGTAGGCGTAGCTCTGGTCGCCCCGGTCGGTCTTGTCCTGACGCTCCACCGTTGCCAGCAGCGACCACGAAGAGTCGCCAGGGCGCCTGTACTGCACTTGTATCTCGTCCATCATGTCGCCATTGCCGTCCTTCCACGTCAGCGACACATGGTCGCCGTCGGCGGTGATGCGCAGCGCATAGGGATTGGCAATCACCACCACGGGCACAAACTCATAGCTGTGGCTGAACCCGAGGCCGCTCTCCATCGATGCATAGTAGGAACCCAGCTTCGTGAGTGCTCCGTCGTGATACACCCTCGAGCAGGCTCGCTCGCTGTTCCACCAGGCATAGCGCTCCACGTAGCCATAGCCGTTCAGCGCATCGAGAACGGGCTTTGCACCATTATAGTTCAGCGTCTGGTTATTGGTGGAATTGGAATCCCAATCACTGGCCTCGCCGAAGATGCCGTTCGAGTTCCATGAGGCACCCCACAGCAGTTCGGAAATCCAAATGGGACGATGGAACTGGTTGTAGTAGTCCTGCAGACTCGGGAACGACCCCGACGGCCAATAGCAATGCATGTCGAGGATGTCGCAACGCCAACCGCGACGGTCGATGGCTTCCATGAACTGCTGCTGCCACGCATAGCCGCCGTCGTGCGACGAAGGTGAGCAGAGTCGCTTGCCCGTGCGCATGGCGTCCTGCCAATAGCCCAGCACCTCGCTCACAGAGGCTGGGGTGTCGTCAGCGGAGTTGGCGGGCTCGTTGTCGGTCTTCATGTGCGGTGAGAAATCCGGTGCACCACACTCGCCCACTCCCGGCCAGTTCTTATGAATCTTATGTTGTACGCATTCCACGTCGGGTCCCATGTCAGAGCCCACTCCCCACGTATAAGCCCACGAGGCATTCAGCGCTCCCGCTACGGTTCCATCGGTGTTCGCGGCCAGGCCTTTCTTCTGCGCATCGTTCCATTTGAAGATGCGATAGCTCGATATCTTTGCATCGAGCACGGCAGGCATCGTCGCCATCTCGAGATCCACGTCGTCGGCTATGAAGCAACGACTGTAGCCCCAACCAGCCGTTCCGGTGGCGAAGGTCACCATGTAGCCACGCCTGAGCTTAAAACTGCGGATGCGATTCGGCAGTTCACCATTGCCGAGGGTTTTCATATAGCCGCCGTCGCTGCCGATGGAGTAGCTGCTGCATGCCTCGCCTGTAAAGCCCGGCTCGGAATAGCAGGTCAGCGGCGAGACGTTGTCGCCGTAGGGAAGCACGATGGCGCCGCCGGCGTACATCTTCACCTGACAGTTCGTGCCGTTGACCGCTGCCGCCCCGTTCACCTTGATAAACGCCATCCACGAGCTGACGACTGCGCTTGGCTTCACGCTGGCAAGTATCAGCACGGCCCGTTCGTTCGTGATGTTCACACTGCCAGCAGAGGTGAACGGCGTTGCCGACGTCACCTTATAATCTACGGCCGTGGAGACGATCACCGAACGCGACACCTGGCTGACTGTCGTCGTGGTGTTTCGCTCTGCGGCATCGGCCAGCAATGCCACCCAGCTGAGCAGCAGAAAGGCCGTGATAATCAGGCTTTTTCGTGTTATCCTATGCTTTGTAATCATCCCTGCAAAGTTACAAAAAATTCTTCAAACTTCCAAGGAATCGGCCGATAAAATCTACTATTTTTTCAACAATATTCTCTCCGCTTTCGAAAGGAATCCTAAGAGGATGATTCGCTGCGATTCGCCTCATCAGAAATTGATGCAGCTGCATGCATATGCATTTTTTGCATTGCATAATGATAATGATAATGATACTGAGAATGATAATGATACTGAGAATGATAATGATACTGAGAATGATAATGATACTGAGAATGATAATGATACTTCGGAAGAAGTAGTAAGAATATAAATATTCTTCCTCTTCTTCCTCTTCTTATATACCGTCAGCATTCTGCCAACGGAAGTAGTTAGGAGGAGGAGGAGGAGGAAATTTTTTATTTTTTATAGAGAAAAAGGAATTATCTCGCAGATGATCTCATCGTGCACTCCAAGCAGAGCGAAGCAAAGGCCAAAGGCCTGGCAGTATTCTTAACGCTCCTTCTTACGCGGCGAAAAATGGTTGAAATAGTGCATGATAACAAATGTTAAAATCCAGGATATTTTGCCGATAAATATTGCATATCTCGGAAATTTTTCGTAACTTTGTAAGGCATTAGAGAATGCGATGCGACAAGGATAACACGAGCCCGAAAACACCAAAGCGACAGCCATGAAAAACGACGTCACATGCCATATGAGGATAACCCACCAGTCTCCCCAAAATGACTCGCAACAGCGAAAAGCATAGCTCCCAGATGTGAAAAGCATAACTCCCCGACCCCAAAAGCATTGCTTTCCAACCCCAAAAGCATTGCTTTCCAATCCCAAAAGCATAGTTTTCCGTGTCCAAAAGCATAGCTCCACGTGTCCAAAAGCATAGCTTTACAACAACTGGAAGCATGCTCCATAACTACAGGAAGCATGCTCCGTAATGAAAGGAAGCATGCTCCGTAACGAAAGGAAGCATGCTCCGTAGGAAATCGAGGGATGTGCAAAGCGCTCTTTGACTTATTGATACAAAATTTGACCCCACGTGTAGGGGCAGACCACCTCCCCCAGCCCCTCCGAAAGGAGGGTAGCAAAACGGTCTGTCCGAAAGACATATACCTTTCTTTTGAGGAGGAAAAGACTAATGTCCCTTTTGACCTATAGCTCATTTTGCAGGATGGAACAGCCCTGAAAGGTCGATTTCTACAGGTGTTCTGAGAGTTTCAAACGTTTCAGGACACATTTCGACGTTTGAAAATGCT